>Ga0209181_10010532_pt1 | contig 12004 bp, 14 predicted proteins | sample MAT05_FD_187208 | JGI IMG/M metagenome (GOLD analysis project Ga0209181, IMG submission 187208) | Freshwater microbial communities from Lake Fryxell liftoff mats and glacier meltwater in Antarctica - MAT-05 (SPAdes) (version 2) | ecosystem: Environmental > Aquatic > Freshwater > Ice > Liftoff... | reverse complement strand
GTTTTGTTATGCGGCTGGCGAGATCAGCGCACGCTTGGCCACCTCAAGCACTGCAATCGCGTGCTCGCGGAAGACACTGGGGAACTCATCCAGAAAGTGATCGAGCGGATGACCCGCTTCCAGATAGTCAATAAGGCCCTGCACCGGCACGCGCTCGCCCGCGAAGACTGGCGTGCCACCGAGGCGCCCGAGAGTACTGGTGATCAATGGATCGGGTAGCAAGACTCGCCTCCGAAAGGGTCCTCAAAACATACACCGTCGCGTGAGAGGCTTCTAGAAGTTATGACTGGGCTGGCCCCCGCGCTCGGCGTGGGTTAGTTCCTCCCGTATCCCGCGAAGTCACCAGGGCCACCTGCGACGTCGTCTCGTGTCGCACTATTCCGGAGATCAGCCCATGCCATCGCTCACCGCGTCACCCGCAATCATCTACCTCGGCCTCGACGTCCACAAGGACTCCGTCCCCATCGCCGTCCTGCCGGCGGACGCGTCGGCCCCGACGCGGATCGACAAGTATCCGAATGACTTCGCGAAGCTGCGCCGCGTCTTCGAGCGGTGTGCGAAGGAGGGCGAACTCAGGGCGTGCTACGAAGCGAGCGGCGCCGGGTATGTCTTGCAGCGCGCCATGAAGGAGTGGGGCTACCACTGCGACGTGATCGCGCCCTCGCTGATTCCGATCAAGCCGGGCGTCCAGCGCAAGCACGACAAGTACGATGCGGGTCAACTCGCGCGGCTGTATCGGGCGGGCGAGCTCACCGTGATTCGTATTCCCCGTGAAGCGGAGGAGCGAGTGCGCGATGTGGTGCGCTGTCGGGAGACGCTGCAGCGCGAGGTGGTCAAGTCGCGCCACTCCATCCTCAAGTTCCTGGCGCGGCGCGGCTTCATCTACCGCGGTGGGGTGAACTGGCGCCCCGCGCACTACACGTGGCTGCGCCAGTTGACCGGGACGACGTCACCGCTCGCGTCCGAGGATCAGCTCGTGTTCAGTGAGTATTTCGCCTTACTCGCATACAAACTGTCGCGCCGCGATGTGCTCGACGCGCACATCGAGACCCTCGCGTTGCAGCCTGCGTACGCCCCCGCCGTGGCCGCGCTGCAATGTTTTCGCGGGCTGCAGGTGCACGGCGCGATGGTGCTCGCGACCGAGCTCGTCGATGGGCGGCGCTTTGCGTCGCCGCGCCAGCTGATGGCGTATCTCGGGTTCGTGCCACGCGAACATTCCAGCGGTGCTCGTGAGCGACGCGGCTCCATCACCAAAGCGGGGAACGCGCACTGCCGGCATGTCTTGGTCCAAGCCGCCTGGTCGTATCGATTGCATCCGAAGATTGGCCCGGCGCTCGCGATTCGCCAACGCGGGCAACCGGCGAGCGTGACCCTGCACGCGTGGAAAGCCCAACAACGCTTGTACACGATGTACCATCGACTCTCGATGCGTCGCGGGCCACAGATCGCGGGGGTCGCCGTCGCGCGCGAACGCATTGGCTATCTGTGGGCGGTAATGCGTGAGATCACGCCCGAAGCCACGCCTTCCGCCACGCTCGCCGCCGCCTAGTGCATTTCGCAGTATCGTTGTGCCCGTCGTGGTCACGGGTGTCCGGCGGTACGACAGGAGTCGCTCGCCCTCGTTATGGGGTCCGTCGATCCACCACGGATCGTCCAATCCCCGCTCCTAGAATGAGTGCGCTCCCGACGAATCCAATGCTTGCCGCTCCGGCGTGGCGACACGCTGACCGGCGTATATCAGCAGGATTCATCGTCGAAGCATTCCGCCGGCACTCGTGCCCACACCCTTCGTGCATATCACCACACCACAAACACACACCATGAAATTCAACAGACCACTTGACAGCAGCCCAGTCATATCAACGAGGTTGTAGGATAAGCTGAGAAAGGCCCGCGATGTGGAGACGGAACTTGCCACGTGGGCACGGGTTTGCTCCGACGGAATCTGCGTCCCGCCCACCCGCGTTGTCGAGCAGCCCATGGCCCGCTACAAGCACATCGACACCCAGCCCCGGTTCCTGCCCGTCGATCTGGCGCGCCAGCTGCTCCGGGCACCTTCGAGCACGCCTTGCATCATCTGCTGACGGGGGTGATCGACCTGGCGCACTTCGACGCCCGCTTCAAGAATGACGCGACGGGCGCGCCCGCCTATCCCCCGGCGACGCTGTTGCAGGTCGTGCTTTTCGCCTACTCTCGCGGGATCGTCAGCAGCCGCGCGATCGCCCGGGCGTGCGAGGAGCACGTGACGTTCATCGCCCTCTGCGGCGACCAGGCGCCGCACTTCACGACGATCGCGCACTTCGTGAGCACGCTGGGCGACGATATCGCCCGGGTCTTCGCCGCCGTACTGGCCATCTGCGACCAGCAAGGCCTGATCGGGCGCGAGATGTTTGCCATCGATGGGGTGAAGCTGCCCAGCAATGCCTCGAAGCAGCGGAGTGGGACCCGCGCCGAGTTCGAGCGGCAGGCGACCAAGCTGGAAGCCGCGGCGGCGGCGATGCTCGTGCGTCATCGCGCGGCCGACGATCAGCCGGTGGAGCCCGCGCTGGCGACCAAAGCCGCGGCACGCCTCGCTGAAGGTGCCGGCCCTGATCGCGGACAGCGATCTGCGCCGCCGCGACGAACGCTTCGCGACGCAGGCGCTCCACCACACGACCCCCGATCCGCTGCACAACAAGGCCGGTGCCGACGACACCCTCGCGCGGTTTGTGCCCGGCGACTTTCAGTACGATCCGGTGGCCCGGACCTGTGTCTGTCCCGCCGGGAAGTCGCTCTATCGCAAAGGCCAGAGTCTCGTGATTCGTGGCTTTGTCTCCGAGGTCTTTCGCGGGGCGAAGCGCGACTGTCTCCCCTGCGTGCTCCGCGCTCGCTGCCTCCGCGATCCCACACAGGCGACGCCGCGACAGGTGGCGTTCTTTCGCGGCCGCGCGGCCGCGCCGCCCACCCACACGGCGCAGATGAAAGACCGCATGGATGCGCCGACGGGCCGCGCGCTCTACGGCCAGCGTTTCGCGATTGTCGAGCCGGTCTTCGCGAACCTCCGCGCCAACAAACGCCTGGATCGCTTCACGCTGCGCGGGCGCCGCAAGGTCGAGGGGCAATGGACGCTCTTCTGCCTGGTCCACAACATCGAAAAGCTTGCCCACTACGGGGTGGCAGCCTAACGGGCACCCCCCTAAGGCGCAGGCCACGTCCGACGGGCGCCGCATCGGCACCCAAGCCTCAGGCTCGGACCAGCTACCGCGGCAAACAGGCTTTTCCTACAACCTCAACGTTCAAGTTCAGCTGCGCCGCTCTAAACAAAAGCCCGGAGCGCAGCGGAGGGCCTTCAGAAGATCACGCGGCGTCTGCTGCAACGCCAGTTAGCATGCAGGAGGGCTAGATATCGCGCCGCCGACTCTGCCACCGACGCGGGCGCCGACGGCCATGCGTGCAGGCGAGTACCTGAACGGTCCTTCCACGCACAACGAAGTACAGGGCATACGGGAAGTCGGGGAGGATGGCACGCCGGACGTCGCGGTATACGACTCGATGGCGTTCGGGCGCTTCAGCGATCGCGATGAGCGTGCTGTCGACCACCGAGCGAAACCGAATGCCCAATCCTTCTGCGCGTTGCTCATACCAGATTGCCGCTCCGAGAATGTCCTCGCGCGCGGGGGGACGAACGACAACCACGCCGGCGCCGCTCACCCGCGGCTACGCTTCCGCTCCTCGGCCGTGCGACGGAGTTGCTCATCGAGCTCGGCGCGCACCTGCTCCCAATGGATTCCCGTCTCGGGATGTCGCTCGAGATCGTCGAGGCGGCGATCGAGCTCGGCGCGTTGCTCTTCGTCCAAGGGCAGTTCGGCGTCGACCTCTTCCGGCGTCAAACTGTCCCAGAGATCCTGGGCGAGTTCGATGCGTTCGGCAGCCGTGAGTCGGCTGAAATCGAAGAACGGGTTCGCGCGCATGCCGAAAGCTGATGAGGAAACGGCCATGGCACAACTCGGCCGCGGCCCGGCGGAGGGTGAGATACTGACACATTGGCGCTCGGGGCTGTCACCCCTGCAACTAGCGCGTGATGCCCAATTGCCTGGCGTTCAATGCTCGGTCTCCCTCGGAAGCCACGCTAACGCCGCGTTCTGCTGCAAAGGCTGTAATAATTTAGCTGTGAACGGAGGCGCGCAGCGCCGCAGTTACACAGCGCACCTCCATGCCTTTGTCTGCAGCAACGCTCGTTAGACATCGCGGCTCGGAGCCTAGTTTAGAAGCTGAGTGCAAAGAGTCCCAGCCGGATTCGGAGCGAGGGTGCCATTCGCGCGAGCGATGTGTCCAACAGCAGATTGTGAATTACTCCGTCGAATGCTGAAGTCGGTCGAGGTAGACGTTGCATGCGCGATTCTACGCTTTGCGGACCCGCACCAAAATGCCCACCGAGATTAGGGTCGCAACAATACTGGCAATCGATGCACCTATCAGAACTCTCTCGTCCTGCCATCCGATCGCGCGCGGGAGCGTTCCGACGACCATGCCGAGGGAAAGGAGAGAAAGGCCATTCAACAACGAGTTCTGTTTTGGATCAGGTGACCCACGGCGCCGAAACACAGTGAATAGTGTGAGCGTCAGAAACGCGAGCGAGAAGCTGAGGACAGCAAGAATTCTGGACATAATCTCCTTATCGATGCCTAACGCCGCGTTCTGCTGCAAAGGCTCAATTAATTTAGCTGTGAACGGAGCAGGGCGAAGCCCTGCGCAGTTACACAGCGCACCGCACCACCTTTGACTGCAGCAACGCTCGTTGGGCTGCCCGCGCGCGGATCGGGAAGATGCTACGATGGGTACGCGGTCATGTGCGCACGAATCCAATGGACGAACGCTTCGCGCGCGACCGTGCCCGCTGCGACACCGAGAATCATCGACTCGGCGTCATCGACACCGGCGCGCAACTCAAAGCCATTCAGCACGAGGAATACTTCGAGCGCGGCGTGTCCGATGCGCTTGTTTCCATCGACGAAGATGATTGAGGATCAGGGAAAATCCGAGCGCGGCGGCCTTTTCTTCAAGAGTCGCGTACAACTCGACGCCATCAAACGTGGTGCGCGGTTGCGCGACCGCGGATTCGAGGGCGCCCAAGTCGCGAATCGCAAACGCGCCGCCGCCAATGGCGACGACGCGTGCGTACAGTTCGAAGACTTCGGCGATCGTAAGAAAGCGCGTCATCGGCGCGCGGGGCTACGCGAGACGACGATACAGCTCGGCATTCTTTTCAACGACATGCTGCGCCGCGGCATCAAACGCCGCTTCCTGGCGAACGAGCAGATCGCGCAGCGCGGCCGCCATCAGCGCTTCGGCCGGGACGTTAAGTCGGTCGGCCAAGTCAGTGAGGTGCTGGCGCTCCGTTTCGGAGACTTCGAAGGAAAGACGCATCTTCCTAAAATAGTCTGAAATTGGCTTCCGAGCCACCCCAGTTCGGGGCTGCCCAACGCCGCGTTCTGCTGCAAAGGCTCAAATAAAATAGCTGTGAACGGAGCAGCACGAAGTGCTGCGCAGTTACACAGCGCACCTCACCGCCTTTGACTGCAGCAACGCTCGTTATACCGCTGCGGCGCGGATCAAGCTGGTCGCCCCGCAGATTAATCAGGTTCGCCGCGCATCGGGCATACGGCGTCGTGATCACCGGCGAAGCAGCGTCGGAGGTTATGCCGTGCCGAATCACGTGTCGCGGCCAGTCACTTGGGCGCAGGTGGGTTGGTGTTCCACATGTTGGTCTTGAGTTTCCAATTTCCGTTTACATGCTGCCACACATTGAGGTACTTACCGCGCTCGGTCACGTGGCCCGGACCGTACGTCACGACGTAGGTGCCTGCATCAACCACGTACTCCGCATTCCCGTAGAAGTCGGTGGACTCCTCGCGAAACTCCGTGAGACCAGCCTTGATGTATTCCACGGTAAAGGCGTGCAGCGCCGGAAGGCCACTCACTGCGGCAGTGCCGGGCGGATAGGACTTGGCATCCGAGCTGAACATCGAGTCAATCGTGGCCACGTCGCCGGTGAGATGCGCGCTGGTGAAGCGCTCGTTCTGCTGCGCAATGAGCAGACGCGTTGCGTCCAGGTCAAAGGATTGACTCGCGTTACCCGTGGACGCGACCGGCGGACCGCTGCACGCGGTCGCGCACGCGATGAGGCAAGCGAACGCGGAGCAGCTGAGGAGCGTAGATCGAGACATCAGGACCATCCTTGAAACGGAGTATGCTGCCTGCGCACCACCAGTGCTCCCTTTGCGGTATAACGTACCGGCGTTCAGCTGCGGGCGCCGGAGGGAGCGTCAGCGACCGACAAGCCCGTCTGCTGCAACGCCTTGTTCGGCAGACGCCGAGTTACCACTGACCATCTCCTTCAGCTCCTGGATGCTGTAGGGAACTCGGCGGTGATGGAGAGCAGCGTGACAGTTTGGGCACACCGGACGAAGATCCTCGATTGCATTGACCACATACGTCTGACCGATCTCCGCTAACGGACGCAAATGGTGGACGTGGATGAAACCTTCGAGCGCCGCGCCGTAGGCTTTCCCGAATGAGAATCCGCAAACGTGGCAAGTGGCGCCGTAGTGTGCGACACAGGCCCGTCGAGCACGAGCATCGCGTTCATAGGAGTTCACGGTAATGACCCGCAACGCGCCCTCTCGGAACATGCCTGCGCTGGGAGTTTGAGAAAGCACGGCGCCAGAGCCGGAAAGAGCCGTTCGAGTAGCCCACTCGGCTTCAAGGTGCGCAGCCAAATCAGCGTTCAGCTCTACGCCGGAAGACTGCGGAGTCCACGTGGATAGCGCATCGAACGGCGCGCGCGCCAACTCGGCAAGGTCGATCACCGGATGTTCGTTGAGCACGTCGAATTCGACGCCGATAGAAAGTGTGGTGTCACCGGCTGCAGCACGGGTGGCATCCCAGTGAGGAACACGTCGCGGGAGGTAAGTGGACCATCCAGAGCCAACGAGTCCCTTCGGATCCTCCCCAAGACGCATGAGAAATACCCGACTTCCCACGGGTAGGTCGCCGCGATTTCCTACCGACCATGTCTCGAAGAAGACCCCGGCAATCCCAACCTGGTCAATCGCGCCAGAGAGGTCTGCCCATGCCCACTTTCGGGGATTCCAAGCGAGGAGAAAGGCTCTGGTCATTGCGGTTCATCAAAGGACTGGATGAGGTGGATAAGTTCTGCCGAACGCCAACGTTCAGTTGCGAGCGACGAAATCAAGCGCGCGCAGCGCGCCATCTATACCTCGCTCGTCAACTGCAACGTCTTGTTCGGCATCACGGCTCCGGGATCTCCAAGTCACGGCAAATCTTCCGCGCCAAGAACTCGTTGATCTCACGATGGCGTGGTATGACTGACGTTCGCCGGGCCGTAGGGTTGATGTAAACCGAGTGACTGCCCCCTTCTCGGCGGAGCTCGCAGCCATGGGTCTCAACGTGGCGGACGAGATCGATCCGTTTCACGCCGTCAGGCGCAGCGGTTCGCGAATGACGGTCGCGCCGGCGAGATCTTCTTCTGCCATCGCCCGATTGGCCTCCATCACAAGACCCACCGCTTCTCGGAGATTCACGCGCGCCTCTTCAATCGTGGCGCCCTGCGTGTTTGCGCCCGGAAGTTCTTCGACAAACGCGATGAAGCCCTCTGGCACGGCCTGATAGACGGCGGTCAACTCGACGGACATCGGACAACCTCACGACGAAGGGGAAGAAGTGAAATCTAGGCGATTCCAAGGCAAAATGTGCTCACTCGGCTCTCGTCTGCACCGAAAGAAAGGGTACTGCGCCGCGCGCGGTGCCAGAGGTCGGTCCTCTCCGGCCAGAATGCTGCCGAACGCCGGCCTCTGCAGCGGACGGTCAAACACGATCCGCGCAAAGCGTGCTTCTGACTTCACCCAGAGGAGAAGCTGCCGTAGGTGCCTACCATGACTTCCGCGGCCCCTTCGTTCTCTCGTTGCAAGACAGGGGCTCGGCCGCGTCAAGCTGTGACCGTCGAGCGGGAGCCGACACCAGGATTCGGTTCTCGGCGAGTCCTTCCGGCCGACCCCAGCAGTTCTTCCGTGCGTCGACACGCGCCCGTGGCGCATACATCATCACGTCGGCTTCGCCGTTCCCAGCAATGGTGTTGCCGCGCAACAGCACGTCGAATGCACTCGTTTCCAAATGACCTGACGCAGTAATCCGTCTGTTGCCGAACTCCAGACCGGAGCGTCCTGCGCCCTCTATGCGGCTGCCGGTCATTCGCAGTCTGTAGTGGCCCACGGCGGGCGGACCGTCCTTGATGAACTGCGACCCACCAAGCCAAACATTTGACGCGACCTCCTCGAAGCCGCTGACCGCACCTGCACGGCGAACGATACTCCGCTCGATTTCGATCGACACCCGAGCCGCATTGGCTTGCGCGGAATCTTCTGGTGGAAGGTTGATCAACGAGCCTTCCACATTCATCTGGCCGGCGTCTTCGATCACTGAATCGCTGATGTGGATCGTGATCTCGGAGGGGCTTTGCATGACGGCGCCCACGATCCCGTCCTGACCGGTCGGCCCGCTGGCAATGCGTTTGATGCGCGCATCGCCATGGCCGCCACCGCTGGCGGCGATCATGACGTTGCGCCCGGAAGGACTCAAACGGCCTCTGACCTCCGCGTCCGAGATGTCGAGGCGCGTCGTCGCCTTCCGGTCCTTGACCAGCGCTGCGATTCCGATGTCGAAGAATCCGATTCTCGACCCGCCCTCCACTCGCGTGTGGCTTACGGACAGTCGGGTGCGCGCCACACCCGACGTGATCGAGACGATGCCGAATCCCGATGTCTGTGTCACCGTCGAAAATGTCACCTCCACATCAGCCGGCGAATCGGAATGCACAAACACCATCCCACCATGCGGCAATCTCCCTGGAAGCGTCGGGAATGTGGCATCGATGAACGACTGCAAGCGGTTGGCGTCATGTACATCGACGCGATCAATACGAACGCCGGCCACGTTACGTCCATAGATCCCGCTCGCGACCGTGCCCTCGATTCGCACATTCGAGACGTGGCTTCCGATGGACAGCACAACGCCGCAGCCGTGGTTTCGGGTTGAATCCGAGTTGGTGATGACAGGCTTGCGCCCCTCCCTGTCGAGGCCGATCAGACGCTGTCCCACCTTAAGCGCAATCCCACCTTCTAACGCGGCGTCACTCGGCAGCAGATATATGCGGTCACCTTCTCCACTGAGGCGATTGAGCGACTCAACCGAGCCAGTTGGACTCTCTACGCTCGTACCGTCCCCGACAGCACCCGCCTGTACGAACCAGCTCGCCTGCTTCTGGGGTTGTGCAGGTGCAACCGTAGCGACGATGAGTGCCGCGAGCGCCGCGCACTGGCCGAGTATCTTGCTCAAGATTAGGCTCAAGAATTCGTAGGGAGGGGTCAGTGCGCCATATCTTCGTAGGCAGCGCATGGTGCCGAACGCCGCGTTCTGCTGCAAAGGCTCCCATAAATTAGCTGTGAACGGAGCAGCGAAGCTGCGCAGTTACACAGCGCACCGCATTGCCTTTGACTGCAGCAACGCTCGTTAGCCTGCAACTGGCGCCGGAAGCAGTTCCATGCTAATCAAACTCGCCACGACCTCAAACTGTCGCAAATCGCGCAGTACTGTAGTCCATGCGTTCATCAATCGATCGCCTTCCGGAGTCCAGATTGACATCAACGGCTGGTAGCTCCCAAGCTTCGTGGACTTGTAAATGAGTTCCATCATTCCATCGTGGTCGCCTCCCCTCCCAAGTTCTGCGGCGGCTTCCTGCATCTCTTTATATTCGGCTGCGACTGCCTTCGTCATGACACCCGGCACCGCATACAGTGGCACTCGATGAGCGGCCGGGTCGCGCAGGTCGCGCAGTTCCTTGTACCAATCTTCGTGCTTAATGAGTTTATCGTACAGTTTCGGACGACATGCGCTCAGAGCCTTGAGAAAATTCTGGCCATACAGGCCGATTTGTGTTCTTCGCTTCGTCGTTTCGGTCACGCCGGGAATGATGTCCCATTCGTATTGCATGGCCCAGGCAAGATTATCCAGCGCGCCACAGATGTTCATGTAAAGGGCATTCAGTTGAATGGCCAAGTCGGTCGCTTCATAGTGGCTGATCGATTGACTTGGCGACGAGTGCGTGATCTCATCGATAACACGCCGGCCAGTGTCGAGCATGATTGACCGACGGTTAAAGCCGCCGTACAAGTGGTGCTGAGCCGACGCGCTCTTCAGTTCATGCCGTCGCGTCAGGTGTCTGTCTACAACGGCATGAATGCGTTCTTGGTCCCAGTAGCCGTACTCATCTTCGTTTCTCATAGATGCTCGGGTTGCAGGCTAACGCTGGCATTCTGTTGCAGGGCCTTTCAATAGGATGCGACCAGTGAGCGCAGCGAACAGGGCGCAATCCTTGAAAGCCCTGTCAACAGCAATGCGATGTTAGACAGCGGTGAACGGGGCTGGCCCGCCCCCGCTTGGCGCGAACCTGACGCGGCGGGCTCACGCGCCAGCCTGACGCGCCAGGAGCGTATCGAGTTGTGCGCGTACGAAGGACAGGCGATGCTCGACTGCCCGCTCGATACCCACCCATCGATAGACGATGCGCCCGTCGCCGTTCACGACAAGAAACGATGGCAGCGGGAGCGCGCGACGCCAAGGTCCCACGTGCGTCTGGCTGAAGGTGGCGCGCAGCGTACCAGCGGCGACGCCAACTCGCAGATCCCCAACCCCTTGCAACGTCGAAGGTAGTGTCATGGCATCGGCATCGTCGGCGAGCAACACCACGCGCACGCCGCGTCCGGCGTACGCGGCCGCCAGCGACTGAATCGCGGCGAGTGCTTCTCTGGACGCAGGACAGGTACTCGACCAGAACGCCACGACCGCTGGCTGGTTGTGCAAGCTCGCCGACGTCACCGTGTCCGCGAACAACCCCGGATAGCTGAAGGGCGGCACGGCGGATCCTACAGCCGGGAGCGTCTGGAGCGCAGCGTCTCGGCCGCGCGAACATCCCACGGCAAACAGCGCGGAGAGCAATGCGAACGACGCTCGCAATTCAATACGCATAGCGCGGCCTCTGTCAAAGATGGAATGCACTATAAATGCTCTCGGCGCCCGCCACGAATTCAACGCTTACCGCTGCCTAACGCCGCGTTCTGCTGCAAAGGATCAAATAAATTAGCTGTGAACGAAGCCGTGCGCAGCACGGCGCAGTTACACAGCGTACCGTCCTGCCTTTGACTGCAGCAACGCACGTTAGACCGCTTCGCGCTGATCGATCTACAGTGGGCCAGTCCACCGATATTCACGCTCTCCGGGCTGCAGAGGCAATCGTCGCGGATATTCCGGTCCGTAGCTCATCGTATGCTCGCTGCGTCCGTTGGCCTGGCGCATGCGAAAGATGGTCACATTGCCGAGGATCGCGCGTAAATCGTCGATCGCCGCATTCGCCGCACCTGCCGCAAAGGGTATCTGTGGTTCCTGTGGTTGCTCATCAAAGTGGCTGAGCGTGACGTGCCAGTGATGGGGGCCTACGCTAAGGGTCAATTCTTCTTCGTCATCGCGGACTCGCAGATCCCCGACATCAGGGTGTGCAGCCGGTACGATGAGTTCGTAGCAGTCTGTGAACTCTTCGCGATGCGGCAGCGTGGGGAACGAGTAAAAGAACTGTTTACGGAATTGCTGCGCGAGCGGACTAAGCCGCGAAAGTTCGTCGTCGGTGAGCATCGGTTTCTGGTCGTAGCGGTCTAACGCCAGCTTCTGCAGCGGGCGCTCCAACACGATGCGCGCGGAGCGCGCTACCAAACCGCCCGTCTGCAGCAAGCATCGTTAGGCCCGCGACGGACGTTGCGTCGAAACGGTCCGTGGCGCAACGGAACGGTGACGGTCCGTGCGCGAGTGGAGCATATGCTCGGCGCTCCCCGGTCCCGGAGCGTGCATGCCCGACGCAGTGGCGGCGCCGCGTGGCGTCTACAAACCTCGACGCCCC
>Ga0209181_10010531_pt1 | contig 12004 bp, 10 predicted proteins | sample MAT05_FD_187208 | JGI IMG/M metagenome (GOLD analysis project Ga0209181, IMG submission 187208) | Freshwater microbial communities from Lake Fryxell liftoff mats and glacier meltwater in Antarctica - MAT-05 (SPAdes) (version 2) | ecosystem: Environmental > Aquatic > Freshwater > Ice > Liftoff... | reverse complement strand
CAGGTGGCAACGGGGACTGTGCTCACCCCCTCGATTGCCGCGACTCGCAATGAAGCGGACTTCGCTGCCCACATGGCTCAGACCATTGCCGGTGACCCCCAAGCGGGTTGGATTTTTATCCTCGACCAACTCAACACGCACAAGTCAGAAACCCTGGTGCGTCTGGTGGATCGCTTGTGTCTCCTGAAACTGGACTTGGGTGAAAAGGAGCAGTCGGGTATCCTCAAGTCCATGCCCACACGGGCAGCGTTCTTGAGCGATCCGAAGCACCGCATCCGCTGTGTCTATGTGCCCAAACATTCGTCTTGGCTCAACCAGATTGAGTGCTGGTTCAGTATTCTGGTTCGTCGCCTGATCAAACGGGGTAATTTCACCTCTACCCAAGACTTGCGACAACAGATTCTCGATTTTATTGCCTACTTCAATTGCTCCCTTGCCAAGCCATTCAACTGGAAATTTAAGGGCTTTCCTGAGCTGGATTAAGCTGCTCAGTTATTTCAGCCAGCCTGCACTAGCTAGATTGGGGCGGTCTACAATCTGCTAGGATTCCGTGGAGATTAACGACTTGCCCAATCACCGCGATCGCAGGAGCCGAAAACCCCATTGCTTCGACCTGCTGCACAATAGTTGCCAAGGTGCCGCTCAGTTCTTCTTGTTCTGGGCGAGTGCCCCAGCGAATTAAGGCAATGGGTGTTGCGGCATTTAAACCTGCTGTGAGCAATTGCCCAATGATATAGGGAAGATTGTGAATGCCCATGTAGATCACGATAGTTTCGGAACCGTGGGCGATCGCCTGCCAATTTACAGCCGGACGATACTTTCCTGCACCTTCATGCCCGGTCACAAAGGTGACTGAAGAACTATAGTTGCGATGGGTGAGAGGAATGCCTGCATAGGCGGGGGCTGCAATCCCAGACGTGATCCCCGGCACCACTTCTACTGGAACTCCTGCTGCCACTAACTCTTCCATCTCCTCGCCCCCTCGCCCAAAGATAAACGGATCGCCGCCCTTCAAGCGCACCACGCAGCCGCCCTCTTGTGCCTTGCTCACTAATAGTTGAGTCGTATCTTCCTGCACCAAAGAATGCATTCCTTTCCGCTTTCCAGCGTTAATTTGCTCCGCTTTTGGATTAATCATCGCTAAAATTTGGGCGCTGACCAGCGCATCGTAGACCACAACATCGGCACACTCTAAAAGAGCTTTCCCTTTAAGGGTCATTAGGCCAGGATCGCCAGGTCCAGCACCAACAAGATAAACTTTGCCGAGTTGAGTCATAGCAAGAAAAAGGGGGAAAGGACGAATTACGAAGTGCGAGTTATTTGTTTGCTAGGTCTATGAGTAAATCGACCAGTCCGGTGCTGGCGTTGAGTGGATCGGTGAAGGTGATTTTGAGGGTGGGATGCTGCTGGGAAAATTGATTGATGGATTGGGCGATCGCGTCAGTGATGCCGCCGTGAAATAGGAAATAGGGCAGCACACCAATACGCCTACAGCCTGAAACAACACATTCTTGCAGACGCGATTCTAAATTGGGTGAGGTTGACCAGTAGGCAACAGCGGCACCAATATCATCGGCAAGGGCTGCGATCGGGTGATTGGCATTCAAGCGACGACTACCATGGGCGATTAAGATCCAGGCTTCCATTGAGAAAAGCGACATGCGATCGCTGAGCAACTGCCGTAAACCTGAATGGGAACCCAGATGATCAGTCACATCCAGCTTCACCCCATCCCCTAAGGCTTGATGGACTTGGGCAATTTCAGCCGGAATATCTTCTCGCAAATGGACTCCGGGCAACAAAAAAACTGGAATCAATCGTAGAGATGGTTTTTTGAGCGGATTTGCGGCTTGAAGCTGTTGGGCAATCTGTTCAATTTGCTGATGCAACGGCAGTGGATGGCATTCTAAATAAGCAGCATACACGGATGGCTGTTCGCGATCGCACCCTTCTACAGCTTGAAGACTAGAAACTGCGTCTTGTTCCAGGGAAGACAGACCGCCAGACTTAACGGAGATCACCGACTGATTAATGTAAGAGACGCGATCGCGGAAACGACTCGTCAAGGCTTCTGAAGCAATCCGCGATCGCGGATCGGAACTGCCATGAAAAATCAAAATATAACCAGATAAACAGGACAGATCAATCAAAGGATTCAAGTGTATTAACCTACTTAGATTTTATGGCTTACTCTTACAAAACTTTGTAAAAGTGATTACAGTCAAACAAACAAAAAAGGTGCCTGAAAGACACCTATGAATTGAAATTGCAGTCACAAGAAATCAAGAATTCAACATTAATTATTGGTAACGACGTAAGCGAAGGTTAGACTATCTTTCGCCAAGAAATGCGCTAGATGAAAGGCCCGATCTTCTGTTTCCAACAAAATTTGTTCGTATAGTAAACGAGTTGCGCGATCGCCTAAGCTTTCTGCTTGGGCAGCTTGCCGACGCAGCAAATTAATTACCCCTTGTTCTGCTTGCAAATCGTGTTCCACCATTTGACGGCAAGCATATTCACCATCCGGTTCTGGCGTAAAGCAGCACAATTCTGAAAGCTTGGTAAAACTAGCAACTGGAACGCCACCCAAGCCATTTAAGCGTTCACCAATTTTGTGAACATAGCCTTGTACCTGTTCATAGCTTTCGGCAAAAAACTCGTGCAAAGAATAGAAATCAGCACCTTCAACGACAAAATGGTGCTTTTGATATTGCAGATAAAGCGCTTGAAAGCTTGCTAAGGCAAGATTCATCCCTTCAATAATTGGAATTGTGACAGAGCGTTCAAACAAAACCGGATTATCAACAACCTGATCAAAAGCACGAATAGGAGTTTGAATTTCAGACATTTTTTCCTCTCTTGGATGTACCCAATATTTTCAATAACGAGCAGTATTGATAATGTAACACGCTAAAATCAGCCTTCAACGAGGGGCTTTTAATTTATCAAGAAAGCTTGTCAATAGGAGAGTTGAATCTGCGATCGCTGCTTTATTTCAAACGCTAAAACCTGCATCTACAAGCCCATCCAAACAAACTCAATGATTTATAGAAAAAGCATTAAATCACTAAGTTTCTCACTTAGAAAGTTGCTCATTTAGAAAAATATAGGAGTTTATCAAGGGGATGTTCTTTGACTCAATTAAGAAATAACAAAAAGAAACGATTTGCAACAATGATTTATCTCGCATGGGGGTAGACAAAAACTTGCATTATGTTGATTCGAGCGCAGATCATTGCAGTTAAGACTTCTGTGTAGAGCGATCGTCGATCAACCCAATAGGCAACACGTAACTTTAGATTTGTGCGGAGTACATGCGGAGAGCTTTTCATGAGTCCTTGACCTCTGATCTCTGTTCCAACGGTGGAATCCCTGCCAAATCAAGGATTTGCGGAATCAAATCTTCGCGCTTGACTGCCATCATGTGAACACCTTGACAGAGTTCACGCGCCAGCCGCACCTGTTCAGCAGCAATGACCACGCCTTCGTGCAATGGGTCGGCAGCGGCACCTAGGCGATCGATGATTTCGTCAGGAATGTGAACCCCAGGAACACAGCGGTTGATGAACTGAGCATTCTTGGCTGATTTGAGCAGAAAAATACCCGCCAAAACTGGTTTGTTGGAACCAACCGCAATTTGGGTCATAAATTTTTCTAGGCGATCGAAATCGGAAATTAACTGGCTCTGAAAAAACTGCGCCCCAGCCGCAAGCTTTCGTTCAAATCGGCGTTGTAAACCTGACCAACTACCGCACTGAGGATCAACCGCAGCGCCAACGAGTAAATTGGTTGCACCATCGGGCATCGGCTTATCGTTAAAATCTATGCCACCATTGAGTTTGTGAATGAGAGTGAGTAAGCGCACCGATTCTAGTTCAAACACAGGGCGAGCGTTGGGATGATCTCCTGCTTTTACGGGGTCGCCAGTGAGCGCTAAGATGTTACGAATGCCCAAGGCGTGAGCGCCCATCAAGTCAGCTTGTAGCCCGATCGCATTGCGATCGCGACAGGCAACCTGACAAACTGCCTCTATGCCATGCTGCTGCAAAATCACCGATGCTGCCAGCGAAGACATCCGCAGCACTGCCCGACTGCCATCGGTCACATTCACCCCATGCACGCGCCCCTTCAAAAGGTGTGCCATAGCTAACATATGCGATGGGTCGCCTCCTTTGGGTGGGGTAACCTCTGCCGTAATCAGAAACTCACCGGACTGAATTGCCTGATGAAAAGATGGAAAAGATGGACTAAGCATTGATGTATGAAGGCGTTGCGAAACCGATCGCTTTCTATCAGCGTAGCTGCTTTTATAGGGTGTAAGCAGCAGCAGAGAATTCTTATTAGAAAAATTTTCGTTTGATTAAAGCGGCAGAGAGAAACCAAGAGCTTGTTTAGCTTTGAGCAGAGTTTGATTGGCGATCGCGCTGGCTTTTTCCTTCCCATCCCGCAGCACTGACTCTAAATAACCTGGATCGTTGATAATCTCGTGGTACTTATCTTGAATGGGTTTGAGGTGGGCGATCGCGGTTTCCGTTAACAAGGGTTTGAACTGTCCCCAGCCCATCTCTGCACACTCTGCCGCCACATCTGCTTTGGATTTGCCCGACATCAACTGATAAAGTGTCAGCAAATTATTGCACTCCGGACGCTCTGAATCGCCGAATACCAGACCTTTCACCGGATCGGTTTTACACTTTTTGATCTTGGCTTGAATCAAGTCTGGCGGATCAAGCAGGTTGATTCTGCTCAGGTCAGACGGATCAGACTTAGACATTTTTTTGGTGCCATCCGTCAAACTCATCACCCGTGCGCCTTCTGCCAAAATCAGTGGAGCGGGTGATTTGAGAACAGCCTGACCCTGCCCAAACTGATGATTGAAGCGATCGACAATATCGCGAGTTAATTCAATATGCTGCTTTTGGTCTTCGCCCACAGGCACTTTATCTGCGTCATACAGCAAAATGTCTGCTGCCATCAACACCGGATAATCCAACAAGCCCACGCCGACATTTTGCCCCTGCTTCACGGCTTTTTCTTTGAACTGAATCATGTCTTGCAGCCAGTTGAGCGGAGTGATGCAGTTTAGCAACCAGGTCAGTTCACTGTGAGCAGAGACATGGGATTGCACAAAAATTGTTGAGTATTGCAGATCAATGCCACAGGCAAGATAGAGTGCGGCAATATTCAACGTGTCGGCTGCTAGGGTTTTGGGATTGTGAGGCACGGTGATGGCGTGCAGATCGACCACACAGAAAAAATTGTCGTACTGGCTTTGCCCTTCGACCCAGTTACGAATGGCTCCTAAATAATTACCCAAGTGGAGGTTGCCCGTGGGCTGAACTCCAGAAAGAACTCGCTGTTTCGTCATGATCGGGTCAATAAATGGGGCTGATTAGGTTTAATCTGATTAAATTATGTCGCACTCACTCAAGAGTCGCGGGTGGTGGCAAGATGTCTTGCGATCGCACCCTTTTGACAATACCCTTATTCAAGACCTGCTTGCTAACGCGGTTACCTGCAATTTCGTTGCCTTCTCTAGCGGGCGATCGCCGCAAAAATGTTGATCCTGTGAGGTGAACGACACTGCAAAAAATACCTTAATAGGATAAGTTTTGGAGCAATGCTTTCTTCGCTAAGAGATTTATTTCGCTATGAAAGTTGCCGTTTTTAGCACCAAGCCTTACGATCGCCAATTTCTCGCAGATGCCAACACCGAGCACGGGCATGAACTAATTTTTCATGAAACCCCCTTAAATCCTGCGACCGCTGCGCTTGCGGCTGGATGTCCGGCAGTGTGCATTTTTGTAAACGACGAAGCCACCGCTGACACCTTGAAAATTTTGGCGGCGGGGGGCACTCAATTAATTGCCTTGCGCTGCACCGGGTTCAATAATGTGGATCTAAATGTCGCGACAGAACTGGGCATCAAAGTCGTGCGGGTGACGGTCTATTCTCCCTATTCTGTGGCAGAGCATACGGTGGCGCTGTTGCAATGCCTCAATCGTAAAATTCATCGGGCTTACAACCGTACCCGCGACAGCAATTTTGCTTTAGATGGGTTGATGGGTGTGGATTTGCACGATCGCACTGTGGGCATCATTGGCACAGGAAAAATTGGTCAAATTTTTGCCAAAATTATGGGTCACGGTTTTGGCTGCCATTTGCTCGGCTATGATTTGTATCCCAATCCAGCATTTGAGAACGAACTGGGCGGTAAGTATGCCACCTTGCCGGAACTATTTAGTCAGTCGGATGTGATTTCGCTTCATTGCCCCCTCACGCCCGAAAATCACTACTTGATCAACGAAGCCGCGATCGCTCAAATGAAGCCCGGCGTGATGTTAATCAACACCAGTCGGGGCGGCTTAGTGGATACGGAAGCCGTGATTGCGGGATTGAGATCTAAACAAATTGGCGCGTTGGGCTTAGATGTGTATGAGCAAGAATCCGATCTGTTTTTTGAAGATTTATCCTGTGAAATTATTCAAGATGACGTAATCGAGCGGCTGTTGTCGTTTCCAAACGTCATCATGACCGGACACCAGGCATTTTTCACCCAAGAAGCGATCGGCACTATCTCCAAAACCACCCTGGCAAGCATTACTGAATTTGAACAGGGCAAGCCGCTCTCGAACGAAATCAAGCCGCCAAAAAAGGTGCCTGCCATTGTTTGAGTGGTTGCCATTTTCCCAGAAGGAGATGACGCTTAGCCTGAAGCAACGCACAATTGAGAACGTAATACGAGCAGAGTGGATAGTAACTATGACAATCTTGCTGGCTGGAGATGTGGGCGGTACAAAAACGATTTTGCGTTTAGTGCAAGCTGATCGAACAGATTCGGCAAGATTGCATTCTTTAAAAACGCTGTATGAGCAAACCTACGCCAGTCGCGATTTTCCTGATTTGGTGCCGATGGTGCGGCTATTTATGAGCCGAGCAGCGGAGTATAGGGGTGAAACGTTGCTGCCTGAACGAGCCTGTTTTGGCATTGCGGGACCGGTTGTTGATCACACCTCAAAGCTGACGAATTTGGGATGGGTTTTACAGGCAGAAGATTTGCAGCGCAGTTTGCACATTCCCCAGGTGAAGCTGATCAACGATTTTGCCGCGATCGGCTATGGGGTGCTGGCATTGCCGCCGGAAGATATCTGCACGTTGAGATCGGGGTTGCCTGATCCCACGGGGGCGATCGCCATCATTGGAGCCGGAACCGGGCTAGGGCAGGGCTATGTCATCCCCAATCAGGGCGGCTATCGCGTATTTGCCACCGAAGGCGGACACACTGACTTTGCCCCCCGCTCTGAACTGGAATATCAGCTTTTGCGCTTTCTCAAAGAGCGGTACGATTTAGGGCGCGTGTCGGTGGAACGGATTGTATCGGGCATGGGGATTGAGTCGATCTATCTGTTTATGCAAAGTCGGGGCATTGCGGAAGACTCTCCAGAAATGGCTGAAATTTTCCAGACCTGGCAACAGGAGATTGGCAAAGAAGAAAAAACAGTCGATTTGCCCTCCGCAATTTCTCGATATGCTCAAAATAACCGGGACTACTTGTGTGAAGAAACAATGAATTTGTTTGTGCGCGCTTATGGCGCAGAAGCAGGCAATCTTGCCCTGAAAATATTACCCTATGGTGGACTTTATATTGCAGGCGGTATTGCTGCCAAGAATCTATTATTCATGCAGCGGGGCGACTTTCTAGAAGCCTTTGATGACAAAGGACGGGTCAGTAAAGCGATCGCGCAAATTCCGATCCATGTTGTGCTGAATCCTCGCGTGGGGCTACTGGGTGCGGCGCTTTGTGCGGCTCAACTGCAAAACTGACTTAACGAATAGATGTATCGTAGAACATAACAATAATCCAAGGAACTTCGCACAATAGATTTAAGAAATCACCCTCACCCTAGCCCTCTCCCACAGGAGAGGGAACAAGATGAAGATTTTGCTTTCCTCTCCCGCTGGAAGAGGGGATGGGGGATGAGGGCAACCGAAGTAGAACAGTGGACTGATTTGTTAAACACGTTGAAACAATGCGGTAGCGTCATTATGGTTGCAAGTGTAAGTAAAGAGATGGACACTCAAGCACTCTGGAAACGTTACGAAGAGTGGCTCTATTACAACGAGGGTTTGGGGCTGTATGTGGATATTAGCCGGATACGATTTACAGACTCGTTTGTAGAGACACTCAAACCTAAGTTTGAGAAAGCTTTTCAAGATATGGCGGCATTGGAAGGCGGCGCGATCGCCAACCCCGACGAAAACCGCATGGTGGGTCACTATTGGCTGCGTGATCCCGATCTTGCCCCACAATCACTAGGTCAGGAAATCACCGATACTCTCAAGCGGATTGAATCTTTTGCCCAGAGCGTTCATGCGGGCGAAATTCTTCCACCCGAAGCGACCCACTTTACCGATATTCTTTCCATTGGTATTGGTGGCTCTGCCTTAGGACCACAGTTTGTGGGGGAGGCGCTGTCTCCGCTGGATTCTCCTATGCCGATTCACTTCATTGATAATACCGATCCTGCTGGGATTGATCGGGTGTTGGGCAAGCTGGGCGATCGCCTGAAAAGCACCTTGGTCATTGTCACCAGCAAATCCGGCGGCACTCCCGAAACCCGCAACGGCATGTTAGAAGTCAAACACGCCTACGAATTGCAAAACTTGAACTTTCCCAAACATGCCGTTGCCATCACGATGCAGGGCAGCAAGCTGGATGAATTAGGCGGATTGGAAGGCTGGGTGGCTGAGTTTCCCATGTTTGATTGGGTGGGAGGACGCACGTCTCAATTTTCCGCAGTGGGTCTGCTGGCAGCGTCTTTGCAAGGGATTGACGTGCGTGCCATCTTGCAGGGAGCCAAAGATGTGGATAGTGTCACTCGCATTCCCGACCTGAAGCAAAACCCTGCTGCCCTCCTTGCCCTCGCTTGGTACTATGCGGGCAACGGCAAAGGCGAAAAAGATATGGTGATCTTGCCCTATAAAGACAGCTTGCTTTTGTTCTCGCGCTATCTTCAGCAATTGGTCATGGAGTCTTTGGGCAAGGAAACGGATTTGGATGGCAAGGTCGTTAACCAGGGGATCGCGGTGTATGGCAACAAAGGCTCCACTGACCAACATGCCTATGTTCAACAGCTACGAGAAGGGGTGCCTAACTTTTTTGCCACCTTCATCGAAGTGCTGAAAGACCGTGAAGGAGACTCCATGGAAGTAGAGCCGGGAGTCACATCGGGTGATTATCTCTGTGGGCTGCTGCAAGGCACCCGCCGCGCCCTGTACGATAATCGTCGCGATTCGATCGCCATTACCATTCCCGAAGTGACACCCTACACGGTGGGAATGTTGATTGCGCTTTATGAACGGGCGGTTGGGCTGTATGCGTTCCTAGTGAATGTTAATGCCTATAATCAGCCGGGAGTTGAAGCCGGCAAAAAAGCAGCCGCTTCAGTGCTGGATTTGCAAGCAAGGGCGATCGCCGCCTTACAGGATGCAAATCAGCCGATCTCCTTAACAGAGCTAGCTGCCAAGGCAGGCGCACCCGACGAGATCGAAACGATCTACAAAATTCTGCGGCATCTAGAGGCAAACGATCGCGGGGTTCACCTACAGGGCGATCGCGCCAAACCCTCTAGCCTGACTGTTTCTGCTGGCTAGATTGCTAAACATATTGCCAAAGACTCGGCGATCGCGGGTCTTTGGCAATGATCGCAATGACAACCGCAGAAGCAGCCAATTCCAAAATCCGATCCCCAATACCTAACCAAAACTGATTCCCCACCGCGTTAAGACGCTGTTAAGATCCAAGAAACTTTTTGTTCCTGTCTTTAATGAATGACACCGTTTTGCAAGTGAATAATCTGGAAGTGCAGTTCCAGAGCGATGGAAACACTGTTGAAGCAGTCCAAGGAATTTCCTTTGAGGTGAAACGGGGGCAGACCTTGGGGATTGTGGGCGAATCGGGTTCTGGCAAATCGGTGACCTCTCTAGCAGTCATGGGATTGGTGCCTACGCCCGGAAAGGTGACAAACGGGGAAATTCTATTCTGGGGCACCGACCAATCGCAACCCGTAGACTTGGCAAAACTATCTGATCGCCGCTTGGAAGACTATCGCGGCAGCGAAATTTCGATGATTTTTCAGGAGCCGATGACTTCTTTGAACCCGGTCTACACGATTGGATTTCAACTGGTGGAAGCGATTCGGCTACACAAGCGCCTGTCCAAAGAAGAGGCTGCCCAAGAGGCGATCGCCCGGTTACAAGAAGTGCGCCTGCTGCCCAGCAATGATCAACTAGAGCAGCAATTTACTGGCAATCCACGCGATCGCGATCGCCTAACTGCTGCCTTTCTCAATCGCTATCCCCATGAGCTATCCGGTGGTCAAATGCAGCGGGTGATGATCGCCATGGCGATTTCCTGCGATCCGGCGCTGCTGATTGCTGACGAACCGACTACCGCGCTGGATGTGACCGTTCAAGCAACAATTTTGGATCTATTGCGCGATTTGCGCGATGCTCAAGCTGAAAAGATTGGCGATCGCCGGGGCATGTCGATCATGTTCATTACCCATGATTTGGGCATCATCGCCGAAATTGCCGATCAGGTTGCCGTCATGTATCAGGGCAAAATTGTCGAAGCAGGACCCGTCTGGCAGATCTTTTCTAACCCGCAGCATCCCTACACCAAAGGCTTGCTTGCCTGCCGTCCCCAACTCGATCGCCGCCTGCGAAAACTCCCCACCGTCTCAGATTTTATGCAGGTTAGCACGGGCAAAGATGGCAACATGATCATTGAAGAGCGCGAAACCGACATCAATCGAGCGTTCCAAATGGCGCAAGAAGTTAGCCCCGCAGAAATGACTCAGCGGCTTGCCAATCTAGCGCAAAAACCACCGTTGCTTTCCGTCAAAAATCTGCGGGTTGGCTTTCCGATTCGCAGCATTTTTGGGCAGACCAAACGCTATTTTATGGCGGTGAATAATGTCAGTTTTGATGTCTATCCTGGCGAAACTTTGGGATTAGTCGGCGAATCGGGCTGTGGCAAATCCACCTTGGCGCGCACTATTTTGCAACTGATCAAGCCAATGGAGGGGCAAATTGTCTTTGATGGACAAGACATTACCCAGCTATCGCCTAAGGCACTCCGCCGGGTGCGCCAAGATCTGCAAATTGTGTTTCAAAATCCGTTCAGCTCTCTCGATTCCCGCATGACGGTTGGCGCAGCCATCATGGAACCGATGCAGATTCACAATAAGCCGCAAGACAAAGAACAACAGCGCCACCGCGCCAAAGAACTGCTGGAACGGGTTGGGTTAACTGCCGATGCCGTGAACCGTTACCCCCACGAGTTTTCGGGTGGGCAACGCCAGCGGGTTTGCATTGCCCGTGCCTTGGCGCTGAACCCCAAGTTCATCATTTGCGACGAGTCGGTGTCGGCGTTGGATGTGTCGGTGCAGGCGCAAGTGCTGAATCTGCTGAAAGAGCTACAAAATCAGCCCGACCTCGATTTGACCTATATTTTCATTTCCCATGATTTGAGCGTGGTCAAGTTTATGAGCGATCGCATTATGGTAATGAATCAAGGGGCGATCGAAGAAATCGGTGCCGCTGAAACCATCTATCGTCAACCTCAGCAAGATTACACCCGCCAACTGATCTCCGCCATTCCCACGGGCAGCCTAGAGCGTATTCAAGAACGCCAACTACAGCGCGGCTTGTCAGCGATTTAATTTAATGGCGTTGCTGAATGCATATATGATTTGCCCTCGTCCCCAACCCTGCTCCCCAAGGAGAAGGTAGGGAAGATTCTTTAACAGAGGAATAACTCTGGAACCCTTATTCTTTGGTTTACCCTCAAAAGAAGTTGAACCTAAAAATAGGCTTAGCGGGTGACAAGGTAACTCTAAGCAATACGAGACAAGGATTTGAGAGAATAGCAAGGTCAAAAAATAGGGAGCCTTCGTACGGCTCCCCCAAAAAATATGTTCCCACCATTCTACCAAAAGAC
>Ga0209181_10010528_pt1 | contig 12005 bp, 8 predicted proteins | sample MAT05_FD_187208 | JGI IMG/M metagenome (GOLD analysis project Ga0209181, IMG submission 187208) | Freshwater microbial communities from Lake Fryxell liftoff mats and glacier meltwater in Antarctica - MAT-05 (SPAdes) (version 2) | ecosystem: Environmental > Aquatic > Freshwater > Ice > Liftoff... | reverse complement strand
AGGTCAACCATTTTTTCATCAGACAACACTATTTTTCTGCGAATAGTGGGGCTATTTAAAGAAAAATAGCGGCCGTATGATGGAACAAAGGGTGGCATCAAATGACTAAGTTATTGGTGCCGCGTTCCTAACCAGTTAATCCACAACATGGTGTTCGGCCACTTGCAGCACTTCCTTGTCGGGTGTGCCGCCATGGTGCACGAAAGCCACGACGCTGCAATTTTTGGGTTTCCAGGTATCATCAGGCAGCGTGAACGTGTACTTGCGCTGGAGGAGAACGCCCGCTGTGATCGGCTCGTTAATCAAATCGCCCGTAGGGGAAGACAATACGCCGCGCAGTACATGGCGGTGGACATACTCTTTTAATTTCGTGCCGTTGTCCAATTGGGAGTCCACGATGCTATCCTGCGTAATGATCACCGAAAGGCGATGTTCGCCGACCAAAGTCTGGGTCGGGTCCATGAGCACTTCGATTTTCACCTGGCGGGTGGTGGCATTGTAGGCCGTTTTTATAAAAAGACCCAGGCCGTAGTCTTTGGCAAACTCCGAGTTGAGCAAGCCCGCCCACAGGGAAGCGCTGACAAAAGGAGATTGACCGCTGTTCAACTGAAAGCGGCCGATCGCGGCAGTCGGAAAACCGATGGGCTGGCCGATAAAGTCCGACATAGCCTGACCTTCCGGGAAATTGAATTTAAACTTGCTGTCCGGATAAGGAAAAGAGAAACTGCCCGCCGAATGGTTGGACACCAGGATCAGGTTGTCTTTCCCAAATGTGCTTTGCAGCGACAGCAACGTGCGCGCGCCGTCCGGGCAATTGGTGCAGCGGACGCCGGTCAATTCTTCCACCAACACCCGGCGTTTGGGCGTTGCCGGCTCCGGGATGGTAATGGGTTTTTCCTTGCAGGCAGTCAGGGCAAGGATAGAAAGCAGCAGAAAGGAAAGGATATTTTTCATGTGTATTTTTAAAACGATGAAGAGACATTGATACGAACACCGTGGAAAGTCGGCTCCAGGCGGCAAATACCGCCGGCGCAGTTGATGCCTTCCACTTGTTTGACATAAGCAAGCGAAAAACGGTTGGCCTTTTGAGTATAGACAATCCCAACGGACGGATAGTGAATGCCGTCGTATTTGATCTTGTCGGGATCGAGGGGTTTGCCTTCTTCTTCTTTGTGTTTCAGTTTGTACATATCCGATACGTAGAACAGCCAGTGGGGTGCTACGCCAACTTCCGCCAGCAAGTTGACCCAGGAACCAAACTCATCGTCGGTGATCAAATATTGTGCCTCGAGGCGCAAGGAGCGGCGGGGCGTGAACCGGTAGAGCCATTCGGCATAAGGCGTGAGGGCGTCCACATAATCGGCATCGCCACCACCCAGAAACTTCAGCGGATCGTTTTCGTCGGCCACGTCTTTTTTCTGCTGGTAGACGTCAATGTTGTACTTCAGCAATTGAATGCCGCCGATCAGTTGCCATTTCCGCTTGTACTTGTAGGTAAATTCGGGCGTGACCTCGCGGTACAATTCCAGTCCGTCGAGGTTCTGAATGTCGGACAAGTTGAGGCCGAGCGACAGCCGTTTGTTCAACGAATAGCGCATATCCAGTTGAATGGCTTGCTCGCCAAACTCCTGCGTAGCCGGTGCAAAACGGGCTGTGAGGCGGTAAGTGTTCTGCTTGGCCATCGGCGGCAGGAAGTTGATGGGCCCTTGCACGCCGAACGCGGAAGGGGTGCCGCGAAACGAGAAGTCCTGGGTTCGTTTGCCTTCCAGCGTGATGCCCAGTCCTTTTTTGGCGTAAGAAAGACTGCTGTAAAACGTGTAGCCGAGGTGGTTGAACAATTGTCCGCCCACCGTGCCGCCGTTGGAAGTGGTGCGCTGATTGATCGGGTAGAAGATCACGTCCTTCGTTTTGCCGGCACCTTCAAAATACCAGGTAAAATCCCCGGCGGTCATCGTATTGAAAAGGGTAGCGGCGTAGGTGTTGTACTGTGGCACGAAGCGGTCGGGACCCCGGTAGTCAATAAAACTGTTGACGATGTTGTTGATCGTCTCGTCGTCGTAGGTGCGGGCCACGACGCCGATGCCCGGCGCAAGCGTGAAATTTTTGGTCGAGTCGGGTTTGATAAATCCTTCTAAAGCGCCGCCGCGCACCACTGCACCGTAGCGCTCGAACTGCTGTTTGGTACGCCCGGTGAAGGCCCTGATTTTCCAGTTTTCGTTGATCTGGTAACCGAGTTTGACACCCACCAGCGCGTTGTCAATCATCAGCGACCGTTCTTCATACGCCCGGAAGATGATGCCGGAGCCGATCTGGTCGTACAGGTAGCCGCCGGACAGGTCAAATTTGTCTACTTGTTTGTGTACATACCACCGACCAATGCCTTCGGAAGTGTAGGAGCCGGTGGGGTTGAGCAGGTTGGAATTGTTGAACATATCGAACCGCACACCCACGTCGAAGCCCCAGTTGGAGTAGTTGAGTGCGAGCCAACTTTCGGCGCCAAACTTCTGGTAATCATACTGTGGCGTACCGATAGCACCAATAGCCGAGTCAGCAATAAAGAAGTTGCCGTTGGTTTGCAGGTTGCCAGTAATGCGGGCATTGTTTTGGGCGAAAGCCCCGAACCCCAAAAAGGCAAAAAAGGTCAGTGTCAACAGGTGCTTCATACGCGGTGCTTCCAAAAAATATGTTTGGCAAAGGTAGAATTACACCTCACTTTTGAAGGGTTGTAATGCGGAAAAAGGTAAGAAGCGGACATAAACGGGGGGCAAAAGCCCGACTGGCACAAGTTTTTGCGCTGCTGAAAGAGACACATTCCTTTCACGCGACTCAAACGCTTCTCCATGCGCGCACTTTTATTTTCTCTGATGCTCGCCGGTAGCCTGTCGCTGCCTTTCGAAGCTGCTTCGACTACGATTATTCCGTTTCAATATTTGTCTCAACTTTATCTCGCGAGCGACGCCGTGGCGGTGGTTCGCGCCAAAGCGCCCTACGAAACAAACATCAACAATTGTACCCACAACGATTGCGATTTTCAAGTGATAACCAAATTGAAGGGTCCGCTCGTACCCGGCCAACAGATCATGTTGCGCCAGGTTTCCTACTACGATTCCATCGGTCACCTCTACATCACCGGCGATTTTATACCGAAACAAAACCATACCTACCTGATCTTTTTGAATAAAAACGGCAATGCCTGGCGGCCTATGATGATGTCGTACTATATTTTCGAACTCACCGTACTGGCGGAGGTCTTCTACTGGGTGCCCGTGAAGGAAAGCCTGAACATCGGGACGTTCCCGCGCCCCGACGGCGCCGAGTCTGAGTCGCTGGCCGTGTACAAAAAAGACGCTTTGCTGGACTTGCTGATGCAGTACAACGAACATCCGGAGCTGCCCTGGGATGCCAGCAGCGCCCGTACTGATATTCCGGCTTCCACAGCACTGGCGATGGATCGCGCACTGCCGACGGGTTGTGATTTCGATATGGGCGGCGGACTTTCACGCTGGCTAAACCAGACGATCCGGTATTACTACGACGTCACCAGCGCTCCTGCCGATGCGGCGGCACGGTTCGGCGGCGCGCTGAATATGCTTAATACAGAGTACACGGGCCTGAACCTGATCAACAGCGGTACCGCCAATTTTACCCCGGATTGCAGCGACAATTCGGTGGTGGGGCAGGATTTTATCAATTTCGCCAACAGCAGCCTGAATGGCAACCAAAGCGTACTGATATTTTACGAAGACCCCTGCAACCAGATCACCAACCTGACCGGTTGCTCAGGCGTACTGGGCATAGGAGGGGGTTATATGCTCAGCACTACGCACACTTATAAAGGCGATACCTGGAAAAATGCCGCCTGGGGTTATCTGGTCGTCAATAACGGTGTGAGTGCCTGCCTGACGCCCACCAATTACGAGCGCTTTTTGACCCACGAAATGACCCATACCCTCAAGATGGATCACCTTGACGCGACCGCCTATCCCAACAACAACATGAATCCCTCCTGCTGCAACGCGATCAACACCAAAGACCGGCAGTGCATGAATTACACGTATGAATCGCCCCTGCCCGTAGAACTGATTTCTTTCGATGCTGCGGCGACCGATCAGGGCATCCTGCTGCGCTGGAAAACGGCGCAGGAAACGGATAACGACTATTTTATCCTGGAAAAATCAGGAGACGGCCTGCGCTATGGCCCGCTGAGCACCATAGCGACGAGCAGCGATCTTGCGCAACCCGCCACTTACCAATACGTGGACGAGCAGCCGACCGTCGGCATCAGTTATTACCGCCTCTCTCAGCAGGATCTGGACGGTCAGGTCAATGTGCTGGCGACCCGCGCGGTTACGCTGGGTATCACTCCCCGTTATGTACTGGCGCCGAATCCGGTCAATGGCAATCTGCTGCTCCTCACCGGTATATCCGAAGATTACCCCATAGAATCGCTTGAAATTCTGGAGATGGGAGGTGCGATACGCACCCAGGCCTGGTCTACCACCTCTGCTTCCAACACCCTGGAATTGCCGATCTCCAATCTTCCGGCAGGGATTTACTGGTTGAAAATAAGAACCGGTGCGCATTCAGATGTGATCAAATTCGTTCGGATGTAGGTTCGTACCGGCTGCTTTAGTACCGGCAGATAAAGCAGCCGGTACTAAAAACTGCTGTCCGAAAAATAATCCCGCACCGGCTCCTGTCCCAACACGCCCTTGAGTTCGAGCAGTTTGAGGTACTCCACGTTCAACTCCTGCTCGATCTCGATGAGTCGAAGCCGGAGTTTTTGCTGGGCGAGTTGGAGGTCGGCAAGCTCAAGGGCGGTCATCTGGGGACGCAGCGACTCGTTGTCGAGCATCTTTTGAATCAGGCTGTGCTGCACTTTTTCTTCGCAGGCGCGGTACTGATCGAGCAGGTTTTTTACCCGGACGTATTGTAAATCAACACCCCGTTCGTTGATCGTACGGGTCACTTGCGCACTGACTTCTGCTTCGCGAAGTTGAAGTGCCGCTTCACTGCGTTTGGGGTTGTTATTGCCGGGAATCGGCAATCCCAACCCGATGCGCACCGAAAAATTATTAAAAGTTTTGCGGTTTTTGGGTGTTTCCAACGTAAGCACCGGATCCTGATAGGCCACTTGCAGGAAGTTGAATATCTGCCGCTCCTGGGCATTTTCCAGCGCCCAATCGGCTGCGGCAAAGCGGGTTTCCGCATTGCGATAAGCGAGGGAAGGATTTTGATTGGGGACGGCTTTGAGCATTTCTATGCGCTGCGTGATGGTCATTGGGCGGATATAGTCCGAGTCGTCCAGTTGCAGATTGTTGTGGTCGGGCAACCATTGGCTGAGTTTGGCCCGCTGGAGGCTGCGGCTGTGTTCGAGATCAGACTGAGCAAGTTCAAGCGTGTTGCGGTCGTTTTCGGTATCCAGCACATCTTTCACTTTTACATCCAGGCCCTGATCGAGCATTTCGCTGAGCAGGTTTTCTTTCTTTCCCAGCAGTCGCAGCAACTCACTGCGCGATGCGTTCAATTGGGTGGCAAAATGTAGGCTGACCAGCACCTGACAGCGGTCGAGCACCAACTGTTGAAGCAGCACGGCGCGTTCGTTTTCATAAATCCCCACCTGCGCAACCTGCAAGTCCCCCTGCCGTCGCCGTTCGCGCAGGCTGTTGGGTGAAATGACAAATCCGTAAAAATCTTCGTTGTGGATGGTGCCAAACAGCGTATCGCCCAGCGTGCTGCCGTTGAACCCTATGCGTGCTTCTACCTTGCGAATCAGCGGAACGCGGTACTGGAGGCTGCGGGCGAAGGCGACGGTCTGCTGATTGAGCGCAAGCCGCTCGTCGGTGGTAGCGGTTTGCAGGATGTCGTGGGAAGTAATTTTCTGGGCGACCAGAGTGCTCAGGCCGGCCCAGCCCCATACAAGCACCCAGACAAAATTTCTCGCAAAGGATTTTCTCGAAAAAATGTTTCTCGCAAAGGCGCAAAGGCGCAAAGGGTTCTCTATCAAAACTTTGCGCCTTTGCGCCTTTGCGAGAAAAACCTTTGCGCGCGCCTTAGCGAACAGCGTCCAAAATTTCATAGCTGCTGATTGACGGTGATCAGGATTTTTTCTCCAATAAAAAACGGGTTGTCGGCAGGCAGTTGAATATAGACTTCTCGACCCCAGGTGCGCAATTCCGTGAACTTCCGCAACCGGAAGGGCAATTCCACCAGTTTCGGACTCACACCATTCAAGACGGCGCGGCTGGTCATGGCGACGCGGCTCATGGAAGTAAGCAGCACCGTATCGCCCAGTTGGAACTGGATTTCCGCGCTCTCGTGCAGGAAGCCGATCACTTTGTCGGGTTTCTGGGGACTGATGCGGAACAATTCACGAAACGAAGGCACGAGTTCGTTGGCTGCTGCACCGACCTGCTGGACATACCCGTCGGCGGGTGCCAGCAACACCAGTTTTGATTTTTCAATATCCAGAAATGACTGGCTCCCCTGCGTTTGCCGCAACTGCGATCCGTATACGGCGGTATTGACTTTAGCCTTGGCCTCGATCCTGCGGAGTTCTTCCCGGGTTTTTATTGCTCCCTGAGCGATCTCTTCGCGCAAGGCGGCGATCTCCTGTTGCTTTACGTTGAGGTTGCCTTCGGCGGCGCTTACCGGACGATCGCTGATTGCGTTGCGAAGGTTGTTCTGCACAGCCAATTCCGCCTCAATGACTTTGATCTGAGCCTCCAACTCACTTTTATGAGCGGCCTGAGCAGCCACCAGCAGGTCGCGGTCTTTGACCAGCAAGGCGGCTTCTGCGTCGCGCTCGGTCGCCAACCGGCTGGATTCGAGTTGATTTTCGCTTGTTTTTCGGTCCAGTTCGGCGCGGTAGGCGATGGCGAGCGTGTCACCCTTTTGCACCTGTGCGCCCACCTGAATGTAAATGCGCTGTATGAGCACGGCGTATTCCAGGCTCACGGCGCGACCCTCTGTTTCGGCTGTACCGAAAAAAGTATTGATGCTTTGGTGTTGCAACTGCCGGACGATCCAGAAGCAACTTGCGAGCGCTGCCACGAACAACACATAAAGAAGATTAAATCTCATTGGCTGTAAAGTCGGAGTTCTGTTTGTTGAATTTTCGCACGGCAATTCCCTGCTCCCGCAGCGTGTCGAGCAGGGTGAAGTGTTTCTGGTCGTTTTTAAAAATCAGGACATAGTCGCGCTCGGCATAACCCGCTTGATTTTCGCGTGCACCGCCATCATTGTTGCGCAGCATTTCCAGGGTCCATTTCAGGCAAAAATCTTCCAGAATCTGTTCCAGTTTATCGGCTTCCGAATTGCCCTGCCCGATGCGCACCCGAAGTTCCCACACCAGGTGAGTGCCCTGGTGAAATGGCGTAAAACGCAGCGCGAATGCCACGAAGCAAAACCCCAGCGTTCCAGTGGCGGCGATCAGAAAAACGTAAGAACCGCACGCGATGCCCGCTCCCAGCGCCGCGAACATGAACACGATGTCGCGTGGGTCGCGAAAAGCCGTCCGGAAATTGATGATGGTCAACGCCCCGATCATGCCCAGTCCGGACGCTACATTGTCGCCGATAGACTGCACGATCATGGTGGCGATGACCGAACTCAGGATCAGCGACTGAATAAAATTGGGGGTTTTGAGGGTGTTGGGGCTGGTTTTGGAGTAAGTCAGCGCTACGGCCGAAGCGCACAGGAACGCCATCAGAAAGGTGAACAGCACCATTTCAAAGGTGGGGTTCTGTATCTTCGAATAGAGCGATAGAAATTCTTGCATGGCCAGAGTCTTACATTTTTACAAAAGTCACCGCCATCACACCATTCACCCGCACAAAATACACCCCCGCCTGCCAGTCCGCTACTGCAATCCGGTGTTCGGCAGCGGGCGCATCGAATTGTTGCCGGTGCATCAACCTTCCCGCGACATCAAATACGGCTATATCCTCCAGTGCGACATCGTCGCTGCGCAGCACGAGTTCGGCACTGGCGGGGTTGGGGAAAACGCGCAGGGAAATAGCCGCCTGGGCTTCCCCGGTGCCGCTGGTGAGCGAATTAACTTTGCCAAAAGTGGGAGACATGACCGTAAAATTGCCCGTACCGTTTGGAAAGCGGCCAAAACTCACATCAGTCTGCTGTTGGCCAAAACTAATGCTGTCGAACACAAGCCCCGATCCATTGGAAAGCATGACAAATTCCCCGCCTGCGCTGAGTTTAAAATTGGCGTGGAGTGGCCCCTGGCTGCTGTCTTCATCCGCCCAAACGATGAGAAATCCGCTGGCCGGGATGAAGGTGCCGTTTGGGAAATCCCATTTGTCGGGATTATCCGGATTGTCGGTCAGGTACAAGCCAAACAGGTTTTGTGCTTGATTGGTCTTGTTATAAAGTTCTACCCAATCCTCATACTGGCCCTTTTCATCGGTCGCGCCGATGCTGTTGCTGGCCAGGATTTCATTGATCACTACATCGCCCACGTTGGGAAGCGGCAATTCCGAAGGCAGGTTGATGAACTCATATTCAGCGCGTTCGGGGAGGAAGCGGCCGCTTGTGGCATTTTCGGCATACAGGTAAATCTGGGTTTTGGCGGGACCAGCGATGAAATTTCCACCGTAAACGCCATCGCCTGTGGCGCCATCGTTGTGTTGACCATCGTCGAACATTTCCGTCCGCTGAAACACGTCCCACGGATTGAGTCGGCTGCCGATCCAGACTTTTGTCGCGTTCTGCACTTCGGCGGTCACCGCTACACTCGCGCCGGATACCGGGACGGCAGGTGTGAATACGGGAGTGGTTAACACCGGTGCAGCCGCAGTGAAATTGACGTTGTTTTTCAGGAAAGTGTTGCGAGCATTCATCAATTGGGTGATGCCGGGTATGCTGCCGCCCATGCCACCGCTGGTCAGTTGGGCATCTATATTGCTGGTAAACTGGGCATTGGTGTAGAACTTTTTGGTGTCCACCTGTACATCGGCTGCGATGATGGCCTGTAACTCCAGGGCACGATCGCGGTATTTCGTGTCGGCGAAATTTTCTTCAAACAAGGTGCGGATATGCGCCAGGTACATCCGCTTATAGGTAGCATTGGCCAGCAACTTGCTGATGAGCGGTCGGCTGGCGTTCGTGGCCTGGGTGAGTGGGTCGAGGTTTTGCATTTGAGCGACGCTCAGGTTGCCGTTGGATAGATTACTAAAACTTCCGAAACACATATTCAAATCCCACACAATGGGCATGAACCGCCCGTTGTCGTCCATATACAGGTAGTAGTTCTGTCCGAAAGCGCCGGTATAACTGTCAAGGTTGACAGTGACCGCGTTGAAGGCGTGCATCCAGAGGGCGCGATCAATGTCTACCACTTTATCGGCACTGTTCGGATGGTTTTTCAACGTATCCATCAGGCCGAGCAACTGGCGCCAGCCGTAGTCCGATTTAAGTTCGTATTTTTTATAATAAGTCGTGCTGTCGGCGCTGGAATACACCAAATCCGGGAAACCGCCCGTGCCGCCCGGCCCGCCGATGCTCTGCGGATTGCACTTGAAAAACGGGTTCTGACCGTCGGTGTAGAAATTGTCGCGGGCGAACGATTTGTTGATGCTCTGCTGGTTGCTATATACGCCGTAGTAGACGCCGCCCATGTAGAGTTTGGCAAAATTGGCTTTTGGCGCAGCCATGTATTTTTGCAAAATCTCGTAAGCAAGTGCCTCGCGTATAAAGGTGGCGTCGAAATAGCAATTGCCCAACTTGACATCTTTCAGGCCCTTGTAATTCTGTCCTGCCCGCACATAGTCCAGTTCGATGTGCAGCGGATTCTTTGCATTGGTGGCTTTGTAGGTGCTGTTTCCCTTGTATTTCACGCCCACGCTGTCGAAAACTTCCCCATTGATTTCCACTGATTTTGCCAGCAGATAAGCCTCTTCATTCACCGATTTGAGCGAATCCAATTTGGCATCCCAGTTGGTCTGGAAAAAGGTTAGTTTGATTTCCTGTATCTGGTTGATGTCGTAAAACGACGACTGGGCACGAGCAGACAGGGCATGGAGGCTCAGAATGAGCAGGGGTAGAAACTTGACTTGCATAATAAGACGGATGGATACAGATGAACGCTCACCCATACGGACAAAGTCCGGTACCGGTTGCGTTAGGGGCAAAAGTATCTACACCGTTCCGAATGGGGTGTGATTGAATTGGCGAAACCCGGGTTTTTATCGGTGTTGCCCTCCTTCATTTGTACTTGAAATAAAACCTAACAAAAAAATCTCGTAAAAAATTTGATTAGGAACGGGCAAATAATAACTTAGTCATTTTAGGTCAACCATTTTTTCATCAGACAACACTATTTTTCTGCGAAAGTGGGGTTATTTAAAGAAAAATAGGGGCCGTATGATGGAACAAAGGGTGTGGTACTGACGAGTTGTACACTGCGCTACAAAACAGCGACCCCAGCTACGCAACCAGGGAGCAGGCCCACGAAGCAGCCTACCAGGAAGCAGTCACGACCCAAAAAAAAGGCGCGGGCAGTGGCGTACTGACCCTCCCCGTAGTGGTACACATCATCCACGACAACGGACCGGAGAACATCTCCGATGCCCAGGTGCTGAAAGGAATCGCCCTGCTCAACGATGCCTTCCGCAATCGCAATTACTTCAACCCCGCCACCGGGGTGGACACAGAAATCGAGTTTTGCCTGGCCCAACGTGACCTTGCAGGCAACGCCTTCAACCGCATCGCCCGCTACCAGTCGGCACTGACTGACATGTCGCTCAACCTGGGCAGGCCCGCCAGCGTGACTCAATGGGATACCAAAAACTACATCAACATCATCCTGGTGAGCGAAGCCTGCCTTTTCGGAAATTGCAGCAACGTGGCGGGATATGCCACCTTGCCTGGCACCCACGGAGAACCCAACGAAGGCATCGTGATGGAGGCCAGGTATTTTGGGACTTCGGCAGAAGATGCCACCGTGATCGTTCACGAGATGGGCCATTATCTCGGCCTGTTCCATACTTTTCAAGGCGGCTGTCCCGACGGCAACTGCTTGAAAGACGGCGACCGGGTCTGCGACACCCCGCCTGACAACTCCTCCGGCTTTTTTCCCTGTGAAGCCAAGATCAACTCCTGCACCACCGATGCCGACGATCCTTCGGTACAGAACCCCTTTCGCAGCCCTGCGTTGGGCGGTCTGGGAGACCAGTCAGACCAATACCGACAACCTGCACTGGGCGCTGACAAAGATGGAGCAGGCCAGGTATTGTTCACTTCTGATGCGTCGGTGGACAGCTTTGACCTCGGAAGTCTGCCATACGTCCAATTGTGCTTGATAGCAAAAAACGATCATTGTGAACATGCCTCCTGCACCTACACCAAATTGATCGCAGACGGCATAGAGATTTGCAACAACGGCCTGGACGATGACAACGACAATCTCATAGATCGTTTCGACCCGGACTGTGTGTGTGACAGCACTTATTACCAGGCTTACTGTCCTTTAGATTGTGAATATGTGCCGAATCCTGATCCTAAAATCGTTTTGAAACTGAAATGGAGATCAGAAATAATCTCCGATCAACTCTCTTTTGGGCCGAATGTTGTATGTGGCGATATTGATGGTGATGGTGACACTGAAGTACCGGCAAACTGCTCGCCAGCGGTAGTGTTGGCGAAGGTTGTAATAAAAGCAGCGGGACAGTTCTGAATACGAGTTGTTCTTTTAAACATACCATTGCTGCTGACTTGTTGCCTACACCAGGCCTGGAATTAGCGGCCGGAAACACGGTATATCAAGTGACGATCAATAACCTGAATGGTACCATAGGCAACCTCATGACACCTGTGATGGCTACTGGTCTAGTGCCCCGTCCGGTAGTTGGCGTATGAATCCAGTGCCCTATTTCCCCTTCTTCTGCGTTGCTCGTCGGTTAAAATATCCCGTATTTCGCCCTCCTCGCGCCTTGAGGAAGGAAAAACATGTCTCCTGGATTCATACGCCAACTACCGGACGTGGCACTAGT
>Ga0209181_10010527_pt1 | contig 12006 bp, 11 predicted proteins | sample MAT05_FD_187208 | JGI IMG/M metagenome (GOLD analysis project Ga0209181, IMG submission 187208) | Freshwater microbial communities from Lake Fryxell liftoff mats and glacier meltwater in Antarctica - MAT-05 (SPAdes) (version 2) | ecosystem: Environmental > Aquatic > Freshwater > Ice > Liftoff... | reverse complement strand
CGGCGCGCTACTGGTTCAGTACCCCGTTCCGGGCGATCGCGGTCGCAACGACCTGTTATGGCACTGCGTTGCTAATTGCCTAGCGGGCGCAGCCAGCCAAGCTGCGCTATTTGACAATCTCCAGGTGTTCCAGACCAGACGCCAAGTCTTTGTCTATTGACGATTTCCCCTCAAGTTTGATCTTGAGGCGCAAATCGTTAAGCGAGTCTGCGTTACGCAGCGCATCTTCATATGAAATATGGTCGCCTTCATATAGGTCAAACAACGCCTGATCGAAGGTCTGCATGCCGATTTCGCGTGAGCGTTTCATGACTTCCTTGATCTCGTGCACTTCACCCTTGAAGATCAGATCCTGAATAAGCGGTGAATTAAGCAGAATCTCGATGGCAGCGACGCGTCCTTTGCCTTCTTTCTTCGGAATCAGGCGTTGCGAGACGAACGCCTTCAGGTTTAGTGAGAGATCCATTAACAATTGGTGACGACGCTCTTCCGGGAAGAAGTTGATGATCCGGTCCAGCGCCTGATTGGTCGAGTTGGCGTGCAGTGTCGACATACAAAGGTGCCCGGTTTCGGCGAAGGCAATCGCATAGTCCATGGTTTCGCGATCGCGGATCTCACCGATCAGGATCACGTCCGGCGCCTGGCGCAGGGTGTTCTTGAGCGCGGCAAACCAATTGTCGGTATCAACCCCGATTTCGCGCTGGGTGATCACGCAATTCTTGTGGTCGTGTACGTACTCGACCGGATCCTCAATGGTAATGATGTGCCCGTAACTGTTCTCGTTCCGGTAGCCGATCATCGCCGCGAGCGTGGTGGATTTTCCCGAGCCGGTGCCGCCGACAAGTATCACCAGCCCGCGTTTGGACATCACCACGTCCTTCAGCACGACGGGAAGGTTGAGGTCTTCAAACTTTGGGATCGAGGTGGTAATGGTACGCATGACGAGCCCGATGCGGCCCTGCTGGACAAACGCGTTCACACGGAACCGACCAATGCCTGCAGGGGCAATCGCGAAGTTACACTCTTTGCTCGCCTCGAACTCGGCCGTTTGCTTGTCGGTCATGATCGAACGCGCAATTTCGCCGGTGTGTATCGGCGACAAACTGGACTGCGAAACGGGCGTCATCTTGCCGTCAATCTTCATTGCCGGTGGAAATCCGGCGGTAATAAAGAGGTCCGAACCTTTCCTGCCGATCATCGCCCGCAGTAATTCATGTACGAACTTTAGCGCCTGTTCTCGTTCCATGTTCTATCCCTTGCAGAGCCCTGTTGACGTGATGCCCTGTGCTTGCCGCCGGCGGCGCAGACGGGGTATCCGCCGGCGCCATGGTTAATTGAAGGTCAATTGAACGCGTCTTTGTTGGACGCCTTGTTGCGCGCCTCCGCGACGGAAATGATATTACGGCGAACCAGGTCGGTCAGATTTTGGTCCATGGTCTGCATCCCGATCGAGCCGCCGGTCTGGATTGCCGAATACATTTGCGCCACTTTCGCTTCGCGGATCAGGTTTCGGATGGCCGGCGTGCCGATCATGATCTCGTGTGCCGCGACGCGGCCCTGTCCATCCTTGGTCTTGCACAGTGATTGCGAGATAACTGCGCGCAAGCTTTCCGACAGCATGGCGCGAATCATTTCTTTTTCCGCTGCCGGGAATACGTCAATGATACGGTCGACGGTTTTCGCGGCCGACGAAGTATGCAGCGTGCCGAACACCAAGTGCCCCGTTTCGGCAGCCGTCATCGCCAGGCGAATCGTTTCGAGGTCGCGCATCTCGCCAACCAGAATAATGTCCGGATCCTCACGCAGCGCCGATTTCAACGCGTTGGCGAACGACAAGGTGTGCGGCCCGACTTCGCGCTGGTTCATCAGACACTTTTTTGATTCGTGCACAAACTCGATCGGGTCTTCGACCGTCAGGATGTGGCCGTAGTCGTTTTCGTTGATATCGTTGACCATGGCCGCGAGGGTGGTCGACTTTCCCGAACCGGTCGGGCCGGTGACCAGCACCATGCCGCGGGGCTGCTTGGCGATCTCGGCAAAAATTTTCGGTGCGTTCAGGTCTTCGAGCGAGAGAATCTTCGACGGAATCGTCCGCATCACCGCACCGGCGCCGCGATGGTGGTTGAACGCGTTTACCCGGAAACGCGCCAGATTCGGAATTTCGAACGAAAAGTCGCATTCGAGGTTTTCCTCGTACATCTTGCGTTGACCGTCGTTCATGATGTCGTACACCATGCCATGTACGTCGTCATGTGACAACGCTGGAACGTTGATGCGTCGAACATCGCCGTGCACCCGGATCATGGGAGGCAGACCCGCCGAAAGGTGCAAATCGGAGGCTTTATTCTTGACGCCAAAGGCGAGTAGTTCCGCGATTTCCATTTATACTTTTCTCTCTAAAAGCGTCGCAAATATGCGGCTGATTATGTCCCCAATTACTACCAACTTGCAAGGCGTGTACCGGGCTCGAGATGCCGCAATCATGGGGCGCAGTGCGCGGTTTTCGCACGCTGTCGAGGTCGTCGCGGTATCGAAAACCAAGTCCGCGCACGATGTAGAGATTGCGTTTGACGCCGGGCAGCGCATATTTGGCGAAAACTACGTTCAAGAAGCCGTTGATAAGATACACGTTCTGTCGGACTTGCGTACACGCGGCATCGAATGGCACCTAATCGGGCCGTTGCAGAGCAACAAAGCAAAACTGGCGGCGCTCAACTTTGATTGGGTACAGACCGTGGACCGGATCAAGATCGCCGAGGCTTTGTCGCGACATCGGATGGAGGCCGGACTGCCGGCGCTGAACATCCTTGTGCAAATCAATGTCAGCGGGGAATTGACGAAAAGTGGCGTGTCCGAAGCCGGCGCACCCGCTTTGGCCGGGCAGGTCGCGAAACTGCCGGGTATTCGGCTTCGCGGGGTGATGTCGATCGTCGAAAACACACCGGACGAGGCCGCCTTGCGAGGACAGTTCCGTGTGCTGCGGCGGCTATTCGAAGAACTTCAGAGCCAACACCCCGGTGTTGATACACTCTCAATGGGAATGTCTGGCGATTTCGCCATTGCGATCGAGGAAGGTGCGACCATGGTGCGCGTGGGCAGTTTGATTTTTGGTTCCCGCGCACCCGATGCGCCGGAAGTGCAGACCTTATGAAGAAAATCCTGTTTATCGGTGGCGGAAAGATGATGCAAGCCATCGCGGGCGGGTTGCTTGCGCGCGGGATGGCGGCAACGTCGCTGGCTGCGGTCGAGCCCGAAGCGGCCGCTGCGGGCGCGCTTCATCAGCTGCGGATAGAGGTATTTTTAGACGGTGTTAGCGCGGCTCCCCGATTGAACGAGTTCGGCACGTTGGTCCTCGCGGTGAAGCCGCAGGTCCTGCGTGAAGCGCTGACGCCGTTTGCCGGGCACCTGTCGGGGCAACTGGTGATCAGTATTGCGGCAGGTGTACGTACCGTTGATCTTGCCCGGTGGTTGGGCGCTGCCGCCAGCTCGGACCCGACGCAGATTGTCAGGGCGATGCCAAATACGCCGGCGCTGATTCAAGCGGGTATTACCGGTCTCTTTGCAGGCGCCGGTGTCAGCCAGATATCGCGCGACAAGGCGGAATCCCTGCTGGCGGCAGTGGGTAAGACAACTTGGTTCAATGAGGAGGCGATGCTCGATGCCGTGACGGCGGTGTCGGGCAGTGGCCCGGCCTACGTGTTCTATTTCATCGAAGCACTTGAAACAGCAGCGTTGGAATTGGGCTTTACAGCGCCCGCCGCCCGCCAATTCGCACTGGAGACATTTCGTGGTGCAGCGCTGTTGGCGGCGACCAGCGCTGACGCGCCCGCCACGTTGCGTGCCAACGTCACCTCGCGTAAAGGCACCACCGCAGCGGCGATCGCCGAATTTGACCGCGCCGCGCTGAAATCACATTTCGTTGACGGCGTACACGCAGCAGCGTCGCGCGCAACCGAATTGGGCGATGAATTGTCCGTGGAGCCGGCATGTTGATCCAAGCCCTGATCTTCGTCCTGCAAACGCTCGTACAACTGTGGATCCTCTCGGTTTTGTTGCGATTCTTTGCCCAAGCGCTGCGGGCGCCATTTCGTGCGCGCGTTGGAAACCCGCTGGCTGATTTCATCATGGCGTTGACAGACTGGATCGTGGTGCCCGCGCGGCGCGTTTTTCCAAGCGTGTTTCGCCTTGATACCGCCTCATTTGTGATTGCGTGGGTCGCGGCGGCGCTGCTCTCACTGGTGATTTTGTTCCTGTCAGGCCGGGTGGGGTTCGGCTCACCAACATTCTGGCCCGGGCTCGTCGCTTACTCGCTGGTGGAAGTGATTCGCCTGTCGCTCTACCTTTTTGTCGGCTTAATGATTATTCAAGCGGTTTTATCTTGGGTCAGTCCGCACCATCCGCTACGCCCGTTTTTCGATACCCTCAGCCGCCCTTTGCTCCGGCCGATCCAACGGGTCGTACCGCTCATCGGCGGCGTCGATTTGTCGCCGCTTTTCGCGTTATTGTTGCTACAGGTGTTGTTGCTCGCACCCGTGCCGTGGCTGAGCCGTGAGGCAGTGAGCCTGATGAGCTGGGTAGCCGGGTAGCAGACATGCCCGAACGCAGGTAAGATAGTGTCAGAAGAAAGATAACGACCAAGCATCACTGTGTCCACATGGCTTGCTGAAGAGCTTTTGAACCGTCAAATTTTCGTACCCCACCTTTCTTGATGGCAGAACCAGCCACGACTCAATTCGAAGTAGAAGCGGAACGCTATAACGAATGGCGGACGACGCTCGCCCGCGCCGTGCACGACTACCACGATTGGCTGGAGCGCACCAATCAGCTCGATATACAACAGTCGATCCGCTTCTACGACCTGCTTGAGACGCTGAATAAGGGGCGGCTGCTACTTGCCTTTCTTGCCGAGTTCTCGCGTGGCAAATCCGAGCTGATTAACGCCCTGTTTTTTTCGAGTTTCAAAGAGCGGCTGTTGCCGTCGGACGTTGGCCGGACCACCATGTGCCCGACGGAGATATTTCATGATCCGAATGAAGAGCCGTATCTGAAGTTGTTGTCGGTGGAGACACGCTACCGGGATGAGTCGATTTCCCAGCTGAAAAATATGCCCGTGGAGTGGTCGAAATTCCGGCTGGATATCAGCGATCCGAAATCGATGAAGCAGGCCCTTTCGGCGCTGGCGGATACCAAGCGCGTCTACGCGTTGGACGCGCGCATGATGGGCTTGATCCCGATGTTCGACGACGGCTCCGGGCCGAAGGAGGACGATGTTGTCGAAGTGCCGGCGTGGCGCTACGCGATGATCAATTATCCGCACTCGCTGTTGACCAACGGCCTGTCGGTTCTTGATACGCCCGGCCTGAATGCACTCGGGTTGGAACCAGAGTTGACGCTCTCGACCGTGCCCAACGCGCATGCCGTGTTGTTTCTGCTGGGTATTGACACGGGTGTGACCAAGAGCGATCTGGAAATTTGGGATCGCTATGTGCGGCCGGGGCTGCCCGCCAAGATTGCCGTCCTCAACAAGATCGACTTGATGTGGGATGAGCTCAAGACTGCGCCCGAGATCGAATCGGGTATGCAACGCATGATGGAGGCGACATCTAAGCAGCTCGGGCTACCGATCGAAAAGGTATTTGCGCTCTCGGCCAAGGAGGCGCTGGTGGGGCGCATCAAGGGTGATCGTCAGCAGGTCGAGCGATCCGGCGTTGAGCGCCTCGAAAACTATCTTGCGAGTGAGATCATTCCGATCAAGCGACAGCTGTTGGCCAAAGCGGTGACCTCTGAAATCGGCACGATGATGACGACCAGCCAGAAGAGTCTTATGGGTAAGCACGAGCAGATTCATTCACAGCGCCAAGAATTGGGCGAATTGCAGGGCAAGAGCAAGGAGCTCGTGACCAAGCTGTGGCACAGAGTCAGCCAAGAACGCGAAACCTACAACGCCGCGCTCGGCGAGTACAAAGTACAACGCTCGTCGTTTAACCAAAAAAAAAATGCGCTGCTTGATGCTTTCAATCCCACCCAACTTGACGTTCTATGCGCGCGCAGTCTGCAGGCAATCAATGACTCGTGGACCACCCCGGGGCTGACGCGCGGCATGCGCGAACTCATCCGGCTGATCGGCAATGATTTCGACAACGTCAAGCTCGCGGGTGATGACATTCGGCACCTGATGGAGGGGGTGTACAGCACCTTCCGCGAGCGCTTTGGCTTTACCGAGATGGAGTTCCCATCCCTTGACTTCGAAGGCCCGCGCGGTAAGTTATCGTTGTTGATTCACGAGACCGAGCAGTTCTGCAAGGATCCGATCAATATCGTGATAACTGAAAAGCGCTTTATGGTGCGCAAGTTCTGGCGGCAGTTGGTTGAGGAGTCGCGGATCATATTCAGTGAAGCGCGGGCGAATACCGAACGGTGGTTGACCGCGGTACCGCTGCCACTGGAAACGCAGATTCGCGACCATAAGGCTCAGCTCGAAGCGCGGGTGGCGTCACTGCAGAAAATCCGCGACCGCGGCAGCGGCATCAACGAAGAAGTCGCCAAGCTGAACGCGCAGTTGACTGATGTCCAGAACCAACTGGAAGTAATTTCTGCGCTGATCCGCCAAGTACGCGACGTCGGACCGTCGTCCGAGGCCCTCGCGGTGGCTAACGCACAGCCGATGATTCCCAAACCGCAGGCGGAATATCTGGAGACCATACGTATTTCGGCGACGGCGAGATCGGATAAAGTCGAAGACGACGCGTTTGCAAAAACCGTCGTCGCTGCGTCTATCCTGTTGCCTGATGCCGTAACGTCTGTGCCGGCCGCGGCGACAATATCCACGCCGCCGGCCGCCGCTGCCCCGCTGATTGATCTGGGTTCACTGCGCCCTTGACGTCGTTGGTGAGATCAGCGTTACACCAAGATGACGTCGTATTGCTCTTGGGTGTACGCTGATTCGACAGACAGCGAGATCGGCTTCGCAATGAAGTCTTCCAGCATCGCCATGGATTGTGACTCTTCATCGAGAAAGCGATCAATGACGGTCTGCGAGGCAAGAATCCGGTACTCCCGCGCATCAAAACTTTTGGCCGAGCGCATGACTTCGCGCAGGATCTCGTAACACACGGTTTGCGCACTCTTGATTTCGCCACGTCCGTCACAGGTCTGACACGTCTCGCACAGCACGTGCGCAAGGCTTTCTCTGGTGCGCTTACGCGTCATTTCGACCAAGCCGAGTTGTGAGAAGCCGTTGATGGTCCAGCGCGTGCGGTCGCGTTGCATCGATTTGTTGAATTCAGCGAGCACCGCCTGCTTGTGTTCCGCGTTGTCCATGTCGATGAAATCAATGATGATGATGCCCCCCAGATTACGCAGTCGCAATTGGCGGGCAATGGTTTGCGCCGCCTCCAGGTTGGTCTTGAAGATCGTGTCGTCGAAGCTGCGGCCGGAAACAAAGCCGCCGGTGTTGACATCTACCGTCGTCAACGCCTCGGTCTGATCGACGATCACGTAGCCGCCCGACTTCAAATCGACCCTGCGGTGCAGGGCCTTGTCGATTTCGTCCTCGGCGCCGAACAGATCGAAGAGCGGACGCTCACCGGCATATTGTTCGAGCACCGCGACCGAGCTACGCGTGTAGTGTTCGGCAAAATCGCGCATCTTCGCATAGGTCTCGTGAGAGTCAATGATGATGCGCTCGGTGTCCGCCGTCACCAGATCACGCATCACCCGGTGGCTGAGATCGAGATCCTGATAGAGCAGCGTCTGCGGGGCCGCTGTGCCGGACGCCTCGACGATGCCGCGCCATAGCTTCACCAAATAAGCGATGTCGGCGTTCAACTCTTGGTCGGATGCCGTCTCCGCGACGGTCCGGACAATGAAACCGCCAATCTCGCCTTCGGGCATCAGTGCGTGGACCTTCTCGCGAAGTTGCTCGCGTTCAGCCTCGTCCTCAATCCGCTGGGAAATGCCGATGTGGTGGTCGCCCGGCAGATAGACAAGCAGCCGGCCGGCAATCGATATCTGTGTGGAGAGGCGGGCACCTTTCGAGCCGATCGGATCTTTGATGACCTGCACGACCAGCGTCTGCCCTTCGTGCAGCAGCTTCTCGATCGGCTTTTGCTCGGCGGCTTTGTCAGCGCCCTTTTCCGCACCGCGATCGGTATTTTTTTGACCGGCCCAGATGTCCGCGACGTGCAGAAAGGCGGCTCGAGATAGACCAATATCGATGAACGCGGACTGCATCCCCGGGAGTACACGACCGACCCGGCCAAGATAGATGTTTCCGACCAGGCCGCGGTTTGACGAGCGCTCGACGTGCAGCTCCTGCACGGCGCCCTGCTCCATGATGGCCACGCGTGTCTCCTGCGGCGTGACGTTGATCAGAATTTGTTCGTTCAAGGGGTATCCTGTGACTAGATCTGCAAGCCGGCCTGCCGCAGCAGCCCGGTCGTCTCAAACAACGGCAAGCCGACCACGCCAGAGTAGCTGCCAGAGAGCTTCGAAATGAACCGCGCGGCGCGCCCTTGCACGCCGTAGGCACCCGCCTTGTCCATCGGCTCACCGGTGTCAACGTACTGCCGGATCTCGTCCTCACTGAGGGGCGCGAACGTCACGAAGCTGGTGGTTAGAGCGTGGTAGTCGCCCTCTGCCGTGGTGAGCATCACCGCCGTCAGGACTTGATGCGTTTGTCCAGCCAGACGCTTGAGGGTGCGGACCGCGTCGTCGCGGTCAGCCGGTTTGCCGAGAATGTCACCATCAAACGTGACGGTGGTGTCAGCGGTGAGGATGGGTCGCGGTGTGAGCTTGCGTTCCCGCAGCACCTTTAACGCGGTTTGCGCTTTGGCTTTCACCACGCGTTCCACGTAGGCGTGTGGTGACTCGCCATACAGCGGCGATTCGTCGACATCGACGCGGGGTGCAAGCTCGCGCATCAACAACAGCTCGTATTGCACGCCGATCTGTTTGAGAAGCTCGCGTCGGCGCGGGCTTTTCGAAGCAAGGTAGATGATGTTCGATGGCTGTTGCATAGCGGAAGTCGGGGCGACGTTTATTCTCGATGATAGGGATGATTATGCAGCAGCGACCAGGCGCGATAGATCTGCTCGGCGAGTAGGACGCGCACCATGCCATGAGGCAACACACAGCCTGACAGGGCGATCGTTTGGGCGGCAATGGCCTTTAGCTCCGGCGCCAGCCCGTCCGCACTGCCGATGACAAAGCAAGGGCTGATGCCTTCGCGCATCCAGCCGTCCAGCCATCCGGAAAGTATGGGCGTCGTCAATGCCTTGCCCCGCTCATCGCAGACGATCGGCGTCGCGCCTTTGGGAATTGCCGCGACGATGCGTTCGGCCTCGAGCGCCAGCACGCGTTCGGTGGTTTTGGCGCGGCGATCTTCCGGCTTGAGTTCGATGATCTCGATTCGCGCCTCTGGCGGCATCCGCTTGGTGTATTCCTCAACGCCGGCCGATACCCATGCTGGCATTTTGTGGCCGAGGGCGAGAATGAAAATCTTCAAATGACCTCCTCGCTGTTCTTGGCGCGTGAGCGACAAGCAAAAACTCCTTTATCCACGGGCATTTTCAAGCATAAATGGCTGTAAATGCCCGCCGAATAAGGAGTCTTACGTCAGGCCTTATTCTTGGCGACGGCTTTTTTAGCGACCGGCTTCTTCGCAGCGGGCTTTTTCGCGACGGGTTTCTTCGCCACCAGCTTCTTTACGGCAACTTTCTTAACGGCAGGTTTCTTTGCCACCGGTTTCTTCGCTACCGGCTTCTTTGCGGCAACTTTCTTTGCGGCAGGTTTCTTTGTCACCGGTGTCTTTGCTGCCGGTGTCTTTGTCACCGGTGTCTTTGCTGCCGGTGTCTTTGCGACAGATGCCTTTGTTTTGCCAGTGGAGGTGGCGGCTTTTTTCACCACTTTCTTCGCGACCGGCTTTTTCTTGGCAACTTTTGCCACCACCGGCTTGGCCGCTTCCGCTTTCGCCTTCAGCGCTTTTTGCGGTTTCGGAAACTCCAGCGTGCCATCAAGCCAGAGTTCTTCGAGCTTGTAGTACTCGCGAATGGCGGGCTGCATGATGTGTACAACCACATCGCCACAATCTACCAGCACCCACTCGCCGCTTTCCTCGCCCTCGGTGCCGTAGATGGTGTAGCCGGCTTCCCGGACCTTATCGACCACATTACTGGCCAGCGCACGTGTTTGCCGGTTGGAGTCCGCGCTGGCGATGGCAACGTGATCAGAAACCGAAGTGATGTTGGCGACATTGATGACGCGAATGTCTTTCGCCTTGATGTCTTCGAGCGCCTCAACAATGATGTCGGTGAGGTTTTGCTTTATTTTGGTAGCCAAGAGGTTTTCTCTCCTTAAGAGTAGAGCTGGTGTTGTTGAATATAGTCGTAAACGGCATCGGGTACCAAATTGCGTACCGACTCCCGCTCATCGCCGCCCCGGGTGAGTTTTTCGCGAATGTCGGTGGATGAAATGCCGGGCGGATCGCAGTCGATAACGTCGTATTCAAGCGCTGTCTTCGGCGGCAGCAACTGTTCGCCGGCGCGGCGCACGACGGCAAACCGCACCATTCTTGCGAAGGTCGCCGGCTCCTGCCAACTATCGAGGCGCGAGAATGCATCGCCGCCCAGCAGCCAGACGAACTGTGCGCTCGGATGGTCGCGTTTGAGTTCGCGCATGGTGTCAACCGAATAAGTCGGGCCGCCACGAGATAGTTCGCGCTCATCGACCGTTGCATATGGCATCGCCAGCTTCAACATCGCGACGCGATGTCTTGAAGCGGCGAATGGCATGCGTGACTTTTGCCAGGCGTTGCCGACCGGGATGATGAGAGTGTTCGCTGGCGTAAGTTGCACCAGCGCCGCGTCAAGCATTGCCACATGGCCATTGTGCACCGGATCAAAACTGCCGCCAAACACCAGCGTCGTATGGCTCAACCGCGCACCTCGCCGTGGCCACGTACGATCCACTTCATTGACGTCAGCCCTTCCAGCCCGACCGGCCCGCGAGCATGTAGTTTGTCGGTAGAGATGCCGATCTCGGCACCCAGACCAAATTCGAAACCATCGGCGAAGCGGGTCGACGCGTTGACCATCACGGAAGCGGAATCGACTTCGCGCAGGAAACGTTCGGCGCGGGCGGCGTCGTCGGTGATGATGGCGTCGGTATGCGCCGAGCCGTAGTGGACGATGTGATCCATCGCCGCGTCGAGGCCATCAACGACGCGTATGGCGATGATCGGCGCCAGATACTCGGTGAACCAGTCGTCCTCGGTCGCCTTGATACTCTCGATGCCGGCCGCGTCGAGAATCGCTTTGCCGGCCGGACAGACGCGCATTTCAACCTGCTTGTCAGCGTAGATCGCGGCGATGCGCGGCAAAAACACCGCTGCGACGGCGCGGTCGATGAGAAGAGTCTCCATCGTATTGCAAGGCGAATAGCGTTGTGTTTTGGCGTTATCAGCAATCGCCAACGCCATGTCGAGATTCGCAGCGGCGTCAACATAAACGTGACAAACACCATCGAGATGCTTGATCACCGGGATCTTGGCATCGTTGGCGATGCGCGAGGTAAGGCTTTTGCCGCCGCGCGGGATCAGCACATCGATCACGCCGCGCATGTTGAGCATCTCGCCAACAGCGGCGCGATCGGTGGTTTCGACCAACTGAATTGCGGTCGGCGGAAGACCGGCCGCCGCAAGTCCGGCAATCATGGCGGCGTGAATGGCTTTATTGGAGTGAATGGCTTCCGAGCCGCCGCGCAAGATGCACGCGTTGCCGCTTTTCAGGCACAGCGCGGCTGCGTCAGCAGTGACGTTGGGGCGCGACTCGTAAATCATGCCGACCACACCGAGCGGTACGCGCATGTGTCCAACTTCGATGCCGCTCGGGCGCCGGGTCATCGCCGTCGTTTGACCGATCGGATCGGGCAGCGCAGCCACCTGCCGGACGCCTTCGGCCATGGCGGCGATCGCGTCGGCATCGAGTGTCAGGCGATCAACGAACGCGG
>Ga0209181_10010525_pt1 | contig 12007 bp, 7 predicted proteins | sample MAT05_FD_187208 | JGI IMG/M metagenome (GOLD analysis project Ga0209181, IMG submission 187208) | Freshwater microbial communities from Lake Fryxell liftoff mats and glacier meltwater in Antarctica - MAT-05 (SPAdes) (version 2) | ecosystem: Environmental > Aquatic > Freshwater > Ice > Liftoff... | reverse complement strand
CGCAGGATTTGATTCATTTACTAATAAATATTGTAGCACATGGTGGCAATCTTTGTTTAAATGTAGGCCCCACTGCCGATGGAAGAATTCCTGTAATTATGCAGCAGCGCCTGCATGAGATGGGGCAATGGCTCAAAGTAAATGGTGAAGCAATTTATGGAACCACAGTTTGGCAAAACAGGCCGGCATCTAAAGACGATGCTACCACTTTTTACACCAAAAAAGGAAAAGACCTTTATGTTATTTGCACCAAATGGGATAATAAAAAAGTTGTAGTACCGGGAATAAGCAAAAGGAGCAAAGTGACACTGGTAGGTGCGGATATTGCTGTTAAATCAACTGTTTCCGGTGGGTACCTTTCTATTACTCCCCCTGTAGTTACTCCTGCTAGTAATCCCAGTTCTTATGCATGGGTTTACAAGGTAGAAGGAATTGATTAATTATTTTTTTATAGTTTAAGGTTATACCGCTTTAAAAATCCATTTATTTTTTACAGACAAATACCTCTTTATTTTATGAAGAGGTATTTGTCTAAAATGCTTTTACGAAAATGAAACAAATTAAGTTTATCGTTTTGGCCATTTTTTCGCCATTCCTGGTTTTTGCCCAGTTGAGTCCACAAAAAAAATATGAGCAAATTCAAAATACCCTTCAAACCGGATGGGGAACTTTTAACCATAAAAGTGTATTAAGTCATGTACTATTGCCGCATTGCATTGCATTAAATATTGGTGTAAAAATAGCGGGCATCGAAACCAACGGCTACCTAAAGGAATCCTATATTTCCTCCAGGGATATCCGGCCAGAAATCATTACCCCCGGCATACACGCCCTTGATGGCAGCTACACAGACTTAACTGTAAGCTGGAAAAAAATGCAATTCAGGGTGCAAAGTGCCGTAACCAAAACAAATGAATTGGCGTTACTCATTACACCCATTGAACAAATAGACAGGCCGGTAAATATCATTTTAGAATCAGGGATGCTGTGGAATAAACCGGGCGTAATTACAAAAAAAGGGAACCAGCTTATTGCCACTGCCAACAATAAAAAAATTGTCATTCGTGCTATCGGAGATGGAGTGGTCGAATATGTAGTTGCTGCTGCTCCTTATTTATCTGTAAAGTTCAACAAGGAAGTTGCTTTTTATACCGGTACTCAAAAATCGCTTGCTGCTTTAAAAGAATCCATTGCACAAAAAAGGGCAGCCATAGAAAAAGAATTTGTAGCATACGGTAATTTAGCCGAAACCTATGCTGCTATTCAAAATGTAATTGGCTGGAATATCATTTACGATGCAGCGCAAAACAGGGTTATATTTCCTGTGAGCAGGTTGTGGAATGACAACTTTGGTGGACAAAGTGTTTTGTTTGATTGGGATACCTATTTGGGTGCTTACATGGCCAGTATGAAAAGTAAAGAGCTGGCCTATGCCAATGCCATAGAAATTACTAAAACCGTTGCCAGCTTTGGCTTTGTACCTAATTGGGCAGGCTCTTACAAGGATGGCTCTTTCGATCGTTCGCAGCCACCTGTAGGCAGTTTGGTATTTAAAGAATTGTACAGAAAATACAAAGAAAAATGGCTGCTGCAATATGTGTTTGACGACCTGCTTACCTGGAACCGTTGGTGGCCAAAAAACAGGGATGATAAGGGAATGCTTTGCTGGGGAAGTAATAAAGTACTACCGCCACAAAGAGGAGATTTTGCCGCCAACGAATGGCAGGGGGCAGCTTATGAATCGGGGCTTGATAATTCGCCCATGTACGATAGTGTGCCCTTTAATAAAACCAGTACTATGCTGGCACTTGCCGATGCAGGTTTGATGGGTATGTATGTAATGGATTGCGATGCGTTGGCAGAAATAGCAGGCGTGTTGAACAAAATAGCCCCGGCAAAAGAACTAAAGGAAAGGGCAGAAAAATATCGAGGTAAATTAACAACATTATGGAGCAAGCCAGTAGGTATGTTCCTTAATAAAAGAACAGATAATGGACTTTTATCTGAACGCATTTCTCCCACTAATTTTTATCCATTATTGGGCAGGGTAGCTTCTCAAACCCAGGCTGAGCGTATGATGCAGGAACACCTGTTGAACCCGTCAGCATTTAACGGTCAGTGGATGATGCCATCTATTTCGATGAAAGACCCCGCTTTTAAAGACCAGCAATACTGGCGTGGAAGGATATGGGGGCCGATGAACTTTTTAGTATATCTCGGATTGATGAATTACAATCTGCCTGAAGCAAGAAAAGTGTTAGCTGAAAAATCCAATAAGTTATTTATGGAAAATGTAAGACTCAACGGCTATGTTTTTGAAAATTACAATGCCGTCACCGGAAATATAACCGATCCGGCTGAAGGTAAAAGAGAAGGCGATAATTATTATCATTGGGGCGCTTTGCTTGGCTTTATTGCTATGATAGAAAATGGTTTCGTGGCTGACCCATCAAAACCTATTCAATAAATGTAAAAAAATGACGAAAAATATTTGTCTGATAATTTGCTTTGAGCTTTTGGCATTGTATTCTTCTGCCACCAACTATTATCTATCTAATAATGGAAACGATGCCAACAATGGCAAAGCCCCCAATAAAAGTTTTAAAACAATTGACAGAGTAAATAAGCAGCGATTGTTACCAGGCGATTCAGTGCTGTTTAAATGCGGCGATGTTTTTTCAGGACAAATTATTGTACAATATAGTGGCAAAGAAAATAAACCGATTGTGTATACGGCTTATGGTAATGGAAATGCTCCTGTAATTTCGGGTTCCATTGAAATCAATAACTGGCAGCCATACCAGGAAAATATCTTGAAGGCAACTATTTTGCCACATGTCTATAATCTTTTTGTGGATGGAGAAATGCAAACCGACGCAAGGTTCCCCAACAAAGGCTTGCTTAAAATAGATGGCGGTTTTAATAATACCATTGCCTTTGCAGATAACGACTTAACCCAGCAAAATGGTTACTGGCTGGGCGCTACCATTCGTTTTCGTACCTGGGATTGGGAATACCGAACCAGTACCGTAACTGATTATACCGATAAAAAAATTACCATTAAAGACAGTTCCACTAATACGCCTGGCGCAGGCTGGGGCTATTATTTCGATAATAAAATGTCAGAACTTGATACGCTGCATGAGTGGTTTAATGATACAACCAAACACAGCCTGTACTATATTCCTTCAACAAAAAATATGGCCACTCAAAAAGTGGAAGCGACCGTTTTTTCATCAGCCTTTATCATTATTGAAAAAATAAAAAATATCGTTGTAAAAGAGTTGAGTGTACAGCAGTTTGATAAATACGGCGTATGGGCAAAGGGTGATAATGAGGCAATCGTAATTATCAATAACCATTTTGAAAACATTAACCTTGTGGCCATTAATTTTAACCTGGTATCAAAAAATTGTGTAGCGAAAAACAACCGCATCAAGAATATAAACGGCAGGGGAATCTCAGCCCTTGAGCCGGAGCATTTGCAAATAGCGGATAATAATATTTCTCATATTGGATACATTCCAGGTTATGGTATCAGTGGTGTAAATGGCATGATTGGCATCGCCATAGAAAATATTGAAAAAACAAAATCAGCTACCGACCATATCGCCCAGTATAATCTAATAAAGGGTAACAGCATTGACAGCTGCGGCTATGTGGCCATACGGATGGATGGCACAAAAAGTATCATGGAAAATAATGTACTGGGTAATTCTCTATTGCAGTTAAGTGATGGCGCCGCCATTTATTGTTGGGCAAAAGACGGCACCAATTATACCTACGATAATATTATCCGTAACAACATTGTGTATAATATTACCGGCAGCAATATCGGCACACCATCGGAAAGTAATCCAATTGCCAATGGCATTTATATTGATAACAATTGCTACCATATTTTAGTGGAAGGCAATACGGTATTCAATTCTACAGGTTCGGGCATACATATTAATTCTGATGCTTTCAATAATACAGTAACCAATAACACGGTGTACAATTGCCAAACGGCTATGTCTATTGCAGAGTGGGCTAAGCCGAATACTACGTTTGGAAATAAAATCGAACACAATATTTTTTTCGCCATCAATCAATCGCAACGATGTGTTGGTTTGTCTAACTGGCTAATGCCTTCTACAAAAAAGCTGGGCACATTCAACCATAATACTTACATCAACCTAACGGAGAAATATATTTTGACGGAGAGTTTTTTAACAGAGGATAAATCCATTAAAGTACGCAATGAATTTTCTTACGAGGGCTGGAAAAAAAATTATGGTTTTGATCAACAAAGTAGTTTAATCGGTACCGATCATGCATTGGCACAATACCAGCGCTCTGCTATATTTTACAATGAAACTAATGTCAAAAAAATGATTGATACCAGGATAAAAGATTATTTTGATTTGGAAGGGAAAAAAATTACAGCGTTACAGTCAATGCCTTTTGCTTCAGCTATTTTATTGTATAAATAAACGAGTTGTGACATATGGATTGGTCTTTTTAATGCATTATCTATTTCAACAAATAGCTATTTATAAAACCAATAAAAAAAATGACACAACGTTTTCTTTCAATTTTATTTTCATTTAAACTGATTGTATTGTGTGGGGGATTTTGCTTCTCCCAGCAATTGGTAAAACAAAACTTTAGCATTGCATCAAAACCGGAAACTGTTGGTTTTTCAACTGTTAGGCTGGCAAGGATTGATTCCTTTTTAACCAAATATGTTAGGGAGAATAGCATGCCCAATGCACTTACATTTATTGCCAGGCATGGTAAAATTGTTCATCATAAAGCATTTGGTTATCGAAATCTCGAAAATAAAATACAACTAAGAAATGATGATATATTTAGAATTGCTTCCCAAACAAAAGCCATTACCAGTGTAGCATTAATGACATTATTTGAAAACAACAGGTTTTTGCTGGATGATCCCATTTCTCAATATATCCCCGAGTTTAAAAATCCCCAGGTTGTAGTAGCCATTAACGATAGAGACAGCACTGCTTCCACAAAGCCGGCTAGCAGGGAAATAACCATTCGTGATTTATTACGCCATACATCGGGAATACCTTACGGCAATATTTTATATACAAAACAAAAAATTCCCGCAATAAATTCTTTAGGCAATGAATCTATAGGCACTGTAGTTAAAAGAATAGCCAAACTACCCCTGGATCATAATCCTGGTGAAAAATTTACGTATGGATTAAACACCGATGTATTGGGTTATTTGATTGAAGTTATTTCAGGAATGCCCTTAGACAGGTTTTTGAAGACAAGGATTTTTGATCCGCTTGGCATGGGAAACACCTATTTTTATCTACCCAAAAATAAAGTAGAAAGATTGGTGACATTGTATTCCAAAGATAGCCTTACCCGTCCATTGTATTATTCCACATCGGTTGATAACCAAACTTACCCTTATGCCGGAGCAAAACAATATTTTAGTGGAGGAGCTGGCTTGGTAGGCCCCATCGGGGACTATGCAAAATTTTGCCAGATGTTGTTAAATGGCGGAACTTTTAACGGCAAAAAAATATTGGGTAGAAAAACGATAGACCTGATGACCAGCAACCAGGTTGGAGAAAAAGAGGTGTGGGATACTAAAAACAAATTTGGCCTTGGCTTTGAAATAATTACAGAAGAAGGAGTAGCCAAACTACCAGGCTCCGTTGGCTCATTTAGATGGGGGGGAGCCTACTCTACAGATTATACAATTGACCCTAAAGAAGATTTGATACTATTGATTTATACCAATGTTCTTCCATTTGCAAATCCTGATATTAATAAACGGTTCAGAGTAATGGTGTACCAGGCATTGGAATAATTTAAAAGCCAACAGGGATGTTGTAAAAATTGCGGCCTGGATGTAATATTCATTTTGACGGGGTGTCTGCGTGCATTATAAAGGTCGTTGCAAAAACCAACTTAATGAAAAACCTATTTATGTTTAGATACAGACCATCTGCCACTTAGGGTGACGACCGCTTTTATTCATGCTTTTGTCTTTTTACTTCATTTGCGAATTGAAGGAATGAACGCAAATTGATGATAATATTAAACAACTAATTGCTAATCGTCTGCCAAAAAAATCTTAAGTATATTTTTATTTTTGTGCCATGTTGAATTTCCGATGAACCAAACCTGCTGCGGGCATTCGATGCCCTCATCCTGGGAGTTGAATGTGGCCTATAAAAATGCTAAACCATAAAAAAAAATTAAATTATGCCTGCAAAATCAGTATTAAAAATAGATGCAAACGACAATGTAATGGTAGCATTGCAGAATTTAAAAAAAGGAGATGTTATCCGAAAAAATGGAATGGAAGTAGTGTTGCAAAACGACATCAACGCCAAACACAAATTTTTTATTAAAGACATGGAGCCAGGCGACGAAGTGAAGATGTATGGTGTGCTGGTGGGAAAGGCTCAGTCTTTTATACCCGTGGGAGGGTTGATGACAACGGAAAATATAAAACATGCTGCTGAGGATTATTCATACAGGAATGTGCCGCAGCATTGGATTCAGCCGGATATAAGTAAGTATATCAACAAAACATTTAATGGCTACCAAAGAAGCGATGGCAGGGTAGGGACTGCTAATTACTGGTTATTTATCCCAACGGTTTTTTGCGAAAACAGGAACCTTGATGTAATAAAAGAAGCCTTGCACAATGAACTGGGTTACGCTGTTTCAGATAAATACAAGGCATATACAAAAGAGTTAGTAGCCGCTTATAAAAACGGAACAGCATTGAAGGAAGGGTTGTCTATTTCAATAGATGCTGACAATAATGGAACCGAACAGCGCCTGTTTAAAAATGTAGATGGAATAAAATTTTTAAATCACCAGGGTGGCTGCGGCGGCACAAGACAAGATGCAGCCACACTTAGTAAATTGTTGGCAGCTTACGCAGACAATCCAAATGTAGCAGGCATCACCGTTTTAAGCCTTGGCTGCCAGCACATGCAGGTGCAGGATTTTTTAAAAGACCTGAAAGAACGTTCACCCGACTTTAATAAGCCAATGTATATTTTTGAGCAGCAGGAATCTAAGAGTGAAGAAGATTTAATTGCAGATGCCATCAGGCATACATTTAACGGGTTAATAGAAATAAATAAAATTGAGCGGCAGCCTGCTCCATTAAGCGAATTGTGTATTGGCGTAAAATGCGGTGGCAGCGATGGTTTCAGCGGTATCTCTGCAAATCCTGCAATTGGCTACACCTCGGATTTGCTGGTGGCATTGGGTGGTAAAGTGCTGCTGGCAGAGTTCCCTGAATTGTGTGGTGCAGAGCAGGGATTAATAGACCGCTGCCAGAGCGAAACCATTGCCAATAAATTCATGTACCTGATGCGTACTTATGATGCACAGGCGCATAGTGTGGGTTCTGGTTTTCACATGAACCCATCACCCGGCAATATTAAAGATGGACTGATAACAGACGCTATTAAGTCTGCTGGTGCAGCAAAAAAAGGGGGCACTGCACCAGTGGTGGATGTGTTGGACTATACAGAAAAAGCCACCAGGCCAGGGCTTAGTTTGGTATGCACTCCAGGTAATGATGTAGAAGCAACCACCGGCAAAGCGGCATCTGGCGCTACACTCATTTTGTTTACAACCGGGCTGGGTACACCTACCGGAAACCCGGTGGCGCCAACTATAAAAATTGCCACCAATTCTACATTGGCTAAAAAAATGGCCGACATTATTGATATTGATACAGGCCCAATTATCAGCGGCGAAAAAACAATTGAAGAAATGGGTGAAGCAATTTTAGACTATTGCATAAAAGTAGCCAGCGGGGAAATTATTCCCAAAGCAGTACTATTAAACCAGGATGATTTTATTCCATGGAAAAGAGGGGTGTCGTTGTAATGGTCAGTTTACAGCCAGGAAGAACAATATTCTTTCTTCGCACAAGCAATTGACATTTTCAAATTAAATTAGTCAGCATGAATTTAAATTTAAAAGATAAAGTAATAATAGTAACCGGCGGTGCAAGGGGAATTGGAAAAGGCATTTCAAAAGTACTTGCAGCAGAAGGTGCAATTGTTGCCATTGTTGGTCGCAACGAAACAAACAATATTGAAACAGTAAATGAAATAGCAGCCGCAGGGGGCCATGCTTTTCAGGTGACGGCAGAATTGAATTACCCGGAGCAATGTAAGAATGCCGTGCAGTTGGTTGCTGAAAAGTACCAGCGAATAGACGGAGTGGTAAACAATGCAGGCGAAAATGATGGTGTAAACCTGGAACATGGCAGCTATGAAAAATTTATGGAATCTCTACATAAAAATGTAGTCCATTACTACCTTATTGCACAGCATGCGCTACCTTATTTAAAAAAATCAACAGCAGCGGCAATTGTAAATATAAGTTCTAAAACCGCTGAAACCGGCCAGGGCGGTACATCTGCCTATGCCGCAGCCAATGGTGGCCGCAATGCACTTACAAGGGAATGGGCGGTGGAGTTGCTTAAATATTCTATTAGGGTTAATGCTGTTATTGTAGCAGAATGTTATACACCATTGTACGAATACTGGTTGCAACAATTCCCCGACCCTGCCGCTAGACTAACTGCCATTCAGGAATTGATTCCATTAGAAAAAAGAATGACAACCACCGAAGAAATTGCAAACATGGTAGCTTTTTTATTAAGTGAAAAATCGAGTCATACCACCGGGCAGTTGATTTATGTTGATGGCGGCTACACACATTTAGACAGGGCACTTTAAAACGTAATCAGAGATATGAAACTTATTCTCTTAATAATTTCCATTGCAGCCGCCTTATTCGTACAGGGGCAAAATAAAAATGTACAGTTGCAATTTATATCTGTTCATCCTCAACCAATCATTGGTAAGGGTACTAAAGGCGCAGAAACCGTTCGTTTTGGGTTTGAAGGCGGCACCGCTGTAAAGCTGTTTGGCTATTATTACATTTTTACTACAGAAAATTTTGATGAACCTAAAACTGCAGCAGTAAGACTTGCATTGTGGAAGAGTAAAGATGGTATTCAATTCAACCGTATTTACCAACTGGCAGAAACCAACTTTAACTGGAACGATACCAGCACCAATTTAATGTCGACATGGTCACCCATGCTTACTTTTGATACAGAAAAAAAGAGGTGGAGCGTATTTCATGTTGGCTACAGCAGGAAGCCCGGGTCAACAGACGTGTACAATATGTTTGGCCGCATCCGCCGGTTCGACTCTAAAGTGCCTGGGTTAAAAGGCATTGCCGGGCCTTATAAAACAGGCGACTGGTTAAATATTGCAGCCAAGGGCCAGGCATGGGAAGGTGTTGCAAAAGCAGTATCATTCTCCGCATACAAAGTGGGAAAGGAATGGTATGGTTTTTTAGGGAATAATACAGTGCCCATAGTTCAGGCTCCCAGTGGCATGGGCGGCAATACAGGAGATACAGGAGAAACTAAAACTTATTTTAGGGTTTCACTCACAAAAGCCAAATCATTAACAGGCAGGTGGGAAAGGGTTGACTCTCTTAATCCTGTTTTATTGGATCCTGAATTTATTGAAAACCCCATAGTAACAAAAGTAAACGACAGCCTTTATATGGCGGTATATGATGGTGCCAATAAACACGAATTATCTTATGCGGTTTCAACCGATGGAATACACTGGGGGAAAGAACAATTGATGTTAATACCCAATGCTCCGGAATGGTTATATAGCATGCGTACCCCTTTAGGATTAATCAATGAGGGTAATCATATTTATACCATTTATTTTACAGCATTTGATGGAGATAATCCACAAAAAGTATTGCCTTTGTGGCACAATGGTTTTGGTAACGTAGGTATGATGAAAGTAAAACTGGTAGCAGATTAACAAGTAATGAAACAATAAGAAAACAGGTGTACTTTTAAGCAATAAAACTTAAAATAGTTGTTATGAAAAAATGCGTTGCCTTTGCTGTGTTGTTATTATGTACGATTGTTTCAAAAGCCATTATTCGTTTACCGAATGTGATTGATAACAATATGGTTTTGCAGCAGCAATCAGCCGTGAAACTTTGGGGATGGGCTGGCCCGGCGGAGAAACTGTACATCACTACTTCCTGGAATAATAAACTTGACTCTACGATTGCCACACGGGATGCCAACTGGATGATAACTGTACAAACCCCCATTGCGGGAGGGCCCTATACCATTACATTGAAAGGACAGAATACAATTGTTTTAAACAATGTATTGATTGGTGAAGTGTGGGTTTGTTCCGGTCAGTCAAATATGGAGATGAACTATAGCTGGGGTTTACCGGATATCAAAGCAGCATTACCATCCTGCGCCAACAGCAATATCCGGTTCTTTACTATTCCAAAAACCACCTCCAAATATCCGCAGGATAATTGTGGTGGCGAATGGTTGAATTGTGATTCCAATACATTGAAAAATTTTAGTGCCGTGGCGTATTTCTATGGAAAAAAGCTGAACGGCAATCTGAATGTGCCGATTGGTTTGATCAGTACCAATTGGGGTGGTACGCCTGCCGAAACATGGGCGGAAGCTGAATCAATTAACAATGAGAAAGAATTAAATGAGGCAGCAGGAAAACTGCAGCCATATGATTGGTGGCCCTATGCAAACGGAGCAACATTTAACGGAATGGTTGCGCCCATCACCAACTATAATATTGCCGGCGCCATCTGGTACCAGGGGGAAGCCAACACCAATGCGCCGGACACTTACAGCAAATTACTAACGACTATGATTGGTAGCTGGCGCAAAGCATGGAACAAAGAATTTCCTTTTTATTATGTTCAGATAGCACCTTTCACTTATGGCAATAAATTCATTTCTTCCATTGTAAGAGAGCAACAAACAAAGGCAATGGCTTTTCCAAATGTTGGTATGTCAGTAATAACTGATTTGGTTGATAATGTGAAAGACATTCATCCGAAAAATAAACAGGAAGTGGGCAATCGCCTTGCCAATTGGGCGCTGGCCGAAACCTATCATAAGGAGGGTATTGTTTATAAAAATCCCATGTATAAAAGTATGGAAGTACAGAAAAATAAAGCCATCATAACTTTTGATAATGCACCTAACGGACTTAAAGCTACCGATCAATACATTACTGAAATTTACATAGCCGGGCCAGATAAAGTGTTTTTTGAAGCTACCGCAAAAATTGAAAAAAACAAGTTGATCGTTTCCAGTCCGGAGGTGGTAAACCCGGCAGCAGTAAGGTTTTCATTTAGCAATGCGGCCATAGGTAATTTGTTTAGCAAAGAAGGGCTACCGGTAAATCCATTTAGAACCGATGATTGGGAACTGGATAGGAGCAAAGAATAACCAATCTAATTTTTGAAAATAAATTATTTGTTCGCTGCTGTAAATTGATGTGCCCGACTGATACCCGAAGCTGAAGATGTTTTTAGTATGCTGCATGGCAAATGTAATAATGTGGGACAGGCACTGGTAAATTGTTCTACTATAAAAGCAGTTGTTTTTACAGGTTAATTTAAAGGTGGTAAAGCTTTTTATAATTCAGCAGTAAGAAGCAGTAAGCCCATGGCAGCTAACGACAACAGTACATGGAACTGAAAATGAATTCGCCAATGCAGTTAATTTGATACAAGTATTTCAATCAAAGGCAGGCAGGCTGAATATAAATGGTTTTCCTACAGGAGTAGAAGTATAGCATGCAATGCTGCATGGTGGCCCTTTCCAGCTACTACAAATTTAAGGGCAACTTCTGTTGGTACCCAAGCTGTTTATCGTTTTATAAGACCGGTTTGTTACCAGGGTTTTCTGCAAGCTTTATTGCCAGATGAATTGAAAGATGCAAATTTATTAAACATTTACACGGTTGGTAAATGGAAACATTGAATTGTGAGACAATTACTTTTTTATTCTGTCTAATATTCTGATTCAACTTCGCCATATTCTTTGGCAAAAGTCTTTTTATATTGTAAAGGGCTTTTGCCAGTTATGTTTTTAAAGTACCTGTTGAAGTTGGAAAAATTATTA
>Ga0209181_10010522_pt1 | contig 12008 bp, 9 predicted proteins | sample MAT05_FD_187208 | JGI IMG/M metagenome (GOLD analysis project Ga0209181, IMG submission 187208) | Freshwater microbial communities from Lake Fryxell liftoff mats and glacier meltwater in Antarctica - MAT-05 (SPAdes) (version 2) | ecosystem: Environmental > Aquatic > Freshwater > Ice > Liftoff... | reverse complement strand
CGCGGTTTTGGTTGCGCCAGATAATCAAACATTGCTACTGGTTCAAACCAATTTAGATGTCGTGAATCATGCTCGCAACTTTTGGCAATCAACTAGATCGAAGCAATGAGATTATCGCTTATCGCCTTGCGAATCAGTAGGACGAAACCATGCCCAATGACGATAGTTTGGATGAATATGTCCGGCTGGCTCGGTATGAGCTTCCGGTTCAACCGTGCGGTTGGTTTGAACGGGTGCGATGAGATCGCGGTTAAAAAGTTTCATAGAATCGCCTCCTAAGCAATGGGGTGAGGTAAGGGGCGTTCCTATTTCGGAGTATTGTGCGACTGAAACAGTAAAAATCTCAAGACTTGGTAGATTGATCCAACAACGCTATATAAAACCGAAAATCGGACGCTTTTGTTTATATCTGTATTGTAAGCTACCGTTTTCTTCTTTGACAGCCTGATCAAAGCTTTTTAAACGTTCGCAAAAGACTCTGTAGAGCTACCACTGGTTAATAAAAGATAAATCTAATGTGCTGAAATTGGTACTCAGCGCCAGGTTGAGGTGTTCCATTGCTTGAACCAGCCATTGCACATTTTCGCGTTTGCTAGATTCGTAATGACTAAACAAAATAGAAAAGCGTTTTTCTAGGTTCGGTTTGACCTTGCGACAAATCAGAACAATTTTAAGCAACAAGCCGGTTGCCATGGCGGGTCCAATATTTGAAAGCAAATCGACAAACACAAAGTGGCTCGGTTTTTGAGAACTCTCCACAACCAAAAAATTGAGCAACTGGCTACAAGTTCTAACGATAAGAAAGTCATTGACGCGATGAGCATTACTTTCTGGCAGGGATGCTTGCAGTTGAGCGTAGAGTTGGTTGTTGAACTGACGATTCCCATACTCTGGATCGACTGAAGCAGTTATGTACTGATAGAGATCATCTTTAAACGAGCTAAAGGAGGGTGTCTGAGAACTGTGAGTTAAAAAGCGTTGCGCTAAATCCCGATAGGTATCAGATCCCTGGGATTTCCCTGCAAAGTGCTTTACTGCGATACAAAGCTCTTCATCCCCAAGCAGCGTCGGGTTTTTGACAGGCTGTAAAATCCGATTGGCAACATCGGGCAAATTGCTGCGAATAATTTGCGATCGCCGCACTTGGTAAGTCACAAACTGGGACAGGTCAATTTCGTATTTTCGCTCTGCCCTAGCCTTTAAATGGCGAATTGTTTGCTGTTGTTCTAGAGTGCTGCCCTCTGCAACTAAGCAATGATCGTATAGGTAAGGATACCGATGAATCAGTTTGCCTAAGGGAGCGCCCAAAGGATTGGTTTCGGTCTTTTGGCTAGTAACCTGAGCTAAACGTCGCAACGCTAGATATTGCTCACTATCCACAAAGTCTTTAACGAGTTCCCGTAACCGACGAGCAGAGCGCGATCGCCCATACTCTTGTGTAGGACGACCCACCACCGACTCAAAAACTTCTATGAGTGTAGGAATATACGCTTGATATTGAGGGCGAGCCTGCCAGCGATTAATTAAAATATGACAGCAACGATTTAATACAAAGCGAAATTCTTGGTCGGCGGACTTATGAGCCGTAATTTTTTCGAGTGCTGCGCTAACTTGTGCGTCCGGATAATCAGTTCCATCAATAAATAACAGACGAAAGCGCTGCACTAAGTCACTTGGCGGTTCTGATTGCACAAGGTGCAGAAAATGATCATACAAATGCTGTTCTTCTCGTTCAGCTTGTCTGGTGTGGCGGGTTGTCCAAGTACTCACGGTAGAAGTCCCAAATTCAGGCACGAAACAGAAACAAACTCAATCTCTCTGGCGGACTTAACTGAAACTACGGTTTTAATCTTAAGGGGAAGCCGCAGGATTACCAAGTGACAATCAAGCAATTTGTGAATCGACAAGCAGTATCTCAGCTAAAAGGAATTTTTAGTGAAATTCCTTTGATGAATGATACTTAACCTAAACGCTTTGCAGATGTATTGCAAGTCACTTTAAGAAGTGTCTACCACGGGTATCTATTGCTCTATCAGCTCGTTGCGGAAAAGCTGGTAGTATTTGATTCTAGTCGGTGTCCTCAGTGTTTCCACTATCAGAGTGGCTTTTCAAGGATAACTTTGCACACCCTACATAAAGAACCTTGACCGGATCATCATTCCTTAACACAAGGCTTAGGGTTTGCGGGTTAATAGTAGGCTAAACCAAGCGCGTGGTTGCACCCTAAACTAATACCGGCGTATCACTTTCCTGCAAGCCGTTTATTCTTCGCTCTGGCTCAATCGGTGTAGGTTTAGAACATCACTCAGCTTTTTGACTTGAGCAAAAGTACGCTCAAGCTGGTCATGGTTACGGACATCAATTCCTAAATCAATCATTGCTGTTTGGTCAGGAAAGGTTCTGACTTGGGCATTGCGGACGTTAATGTTGTTGTCGGTTAAACGGGATAGGATATCTTTGAGTACGCCCACTCGGTCAATCACAGTAATTTGTATGTCGATTGGGTAGGTTTGTGGACGCTCTCCTTCTTGGATCGGGTTCCAACTCACTGGAACCAAGCGATCGCCCGGAACCTGCTCCACATTTGAACACCCTTGTCGATGGATGGAGATGCCTCGGTTGCTTCGAGTCACGACCCCAATAATGGGTTCACCCGGAACTGGAGTACAACAGCCAGCTAAGTGGTACAGCAACCCTTCCACACCAATAATCGGGGACTTGCATGGGGAAGGCAGCAGCGCTTTGTAGGTTGTTGCTGGCAGCAATAATTGTTGAGGCGCAGGGGCGATCGGCTGTTGGGCTTTGACCGTTTCTCGGAGGCGATTGACTACATGGTTGAGGGTGATTTCTCCATAGCCGACGGCAGATAGCAAGTCATCAACGCTGTGATAGTTACATCGTTCTACGGTTGCTAGCATGGGCGCTGATTTGAGTAAAGCTTCAAATCCATTTTTGCCCAACTCGCGCTCTAGCATTTCTCGCCCACGCGCTAGGTTTTCGTCACGATGCGATCGCTTATACCATTGGCGAATCCGATTACGGGCGCTCGTTGTAACTACAAAATTCAACCAATCTAAGCTGGGATGAGAGCTTTTATTCGTCAGGATTTCAATGATATCCCCATTTTTTAAGGGAGTATCTAACGTCGTCATCCGACCGTTTATCCGCGTTCCCGCACAGTGATTGCCCACCTCGGTATGAATCCGATAAGCAAAATCTATTGCCGTTGATCCCCGTCCCAAAGACACCACGTCACCTTTGGGGGTGAACACATACACTTCACCATCAAACAGATCATCTTTGATGCTTTCTAAATATTCCTGAGCATCTTTCAGGTCATTCTGCCAATCTAATAGCTGTCGTAGCCAAGTGAACTTTTCATCTGTTCCGGTCATATTCCCGTTGGAATTGCCTGCCTCTTTATATTTCCAGTGGGCTGCAATTCCATATTCGGCAATATGATGCATTTCTAAAGTGCGAATTTGCACCTCTAACGGTCTGCCTGTCGTGCCCACCACCACCGTATGTAGGGATTGGTAGCGATTGGGTTTGGGTAGACCAATGTAATCTTTGAAGCGTCCGGGAATAGGGCGAAACATATCATGAACGATCGCCAACGCCCTGTAGCAGTCTTCATTAGTTTCTACAATGATACGAACCGCCGCAACATCGTAAATTTCGTCATAGTTTTTCTGTTGCCGCTGCATCTTTTGATAGATGCCATAGAGATGTTTGGGTCGCCCACTGAGTTCAAATACCTGAACGCCGATGTGCTTTAGGCGATCGCGGAGATTATTGGCTAATTCGTTCAACTGCGTTTCGCGATCGATCCGTTTTTCGGCAACTAATTCTTGAATGTTTCGATACGCTTCTGGTTCTAGATACTTAAACGAAAGATCCTCCAACTCCCACTGCAACCGACCGATCCCCAAGCGATTTGCCAAAGGAGCAAAAATTTCTCGCGTCTCCAAAGCAATCTGACATCGCTTTGCATCTGACAGATGCTCCAGCGTTCGCATATTGTGTAAGCGATCTGCCAGCTTGACCACAATCACCCGAATATCTTGCGCCATTGCGAGAAACATGCGGCGAAAGTTTTCTGCCTGACGCTCAGTTTTGCTAGAGAAATTAAACTTAGAAAGCTTGGTCACCCCTTCGACTAAATGGCGGACTTCCTCACCAAACTGGGCTTCCAACTCATCAGAGGTAATATCGGTATCTTCCACCACATCATGCAGAAACCCTGCCGCAATCATGGCACTGCCACCGCCCAAATCCCGCAATAGCCCTGCTACAGCCACCGGGTGCATAATATAGGGTTCTCCTGATGCCCGATACTGTCCTTGATGGAGGCAGTAGGCAAACTCAAAAGCGCGGCAGATTACGTCCGCATCGGCGCGACTTGTTTGCGCCTCGCTGCAATCGGATGCTACTTGACGAGTGCTTAAGCACTCTTGCAGCCATTCGGGGACAGTAAACTCGGAGAAAGAGGTAGGAGCCGTAAGATTCATGAGGTCGAGCAAGAGATGATAAAAAGCTCAAACAAGAATAGCTGGGTTCACCAATCTAGCTGAGTAGATTAGCTAACGGTGCTAAGGAGCGGCGAGGAAACAAGATCTAAATCGATCGCGTGAGAAATATCTTTGGATTATGCCGTCAATTGTGCAAAAAAGGGACTAAAGACAGAGATTCTAAAGCTTTATCGAAGCAACGCTGATAAAACGGGGAAAATAGATTGCTTGTAAGCATATCTTAGCAATAGGAACAAAATTCCTCACCAATAACCTACAAACTTTCGGTGATTTCTCCTACGCCACTTGCAGTCGAAGCGGTAATTGATAAATCATCAATTAATCCAACAGGCGGGGTAATTTCGAGGCGACGATGGTGCAAATCAACTAGGGGAACGATCGCCATCACAAACGGAATCAGCACAGTCTTTGCATCTGGATCGGGACGCTGCACCTCCAATAGGTGATTTCCAGCAGGAATCAAGCTAACAACCGTCCCTACCAAGGTTTGGGTTGCTTGATCAAAGACTTCTAGCCCAATCAAATCTGGAATATGAAATTCACCGTCTTCTAAGGCAGGGCGATCGCCTTCGGGCACCATTAGGTGAGAATCGCGCAATGTTTCAGCCTCGCTGATGGTGGTGATTCCCTCTAGTTGCACTACATACAAGCCCTTGCCATCTAAATAACGTCCACGTAGCAGTTTAATGGGCTGTGGATCTTTGCTGCCCGATCGGCGGAGCCAGCGTTGACCCGGCTCCAAAAAGCGTTCTGGAAAATCGGTATTGGGATACACGCGCACTTCACCTTTTAACCCTTGTGGTGCAACAATTTTGCCAATTTCAATAAAGCGATCGCTCATGGTAACAAGTTCAAAAAGGGCATGGTGGCGATCGTAGTATGAGTTTGGGGCTGTGAGCGCAAAAATCGTGGAGAGCCGAACAAGTCGCTCGGCTAATTTGACTAGATAACGCGCACGAGTCCCACTATTCGCACGTATTGGCAGGTTTCTAAAAAAACGGGCGCTGTGCCCAAATAAATTTTGATGATTCCCAAGTGCCAGACGTTAGCACCAATGAAATCCATAGCACCTGCTGGGGTTTGGAAAATAGTTCGAGTCTCAGTAGTGCAACTTAGAAAATCACCCAGCAAACTCAAAATATAGACCTATTGAGGGTTGAGCTTAGGTAAATATCGACGCATAAAACTTTACAAAGTTTAGTAAGATACAGTTGATCACCAATAAGTATTTATTCTCATTGCCATGCAAGCGGATCAATTTCCTTGGCTAACCGCGATTATTCTGCTTCCTCTCGTCGGTGCTGCCCTTATTCCAATATTGCCTGACAAAGAAGGCAAAAGCGCCCGGTGGTATGCTCTCGGATTCGGTTTCGCAGATCTTGTACTGACGTGTTACACCTTTTGGACTCACTACGACGCAAGTAGCGCTTCATTGCAACTGGTAGAAACCTATCCCTGGGTGCCCCAGTTAGGGCTGAACTGGTCAGTCTCAGTGGATGGTTTATCGATGCCGCTTGTATTATTGGCAGGTTTAGTCACAACACTCTCAATCTTTGCTGCTTGGCGGGTCGATCGCCGCCCTCGTCTTTTCTACTCTTTGATGCTGGTGCTATACGCCGCTCAAATTGGGGTGTTCGTTGCCCAAGACATCCTCCTCTTTTTCATTATGTGGGAAGTGGAGCTAGTGCCCGTGTACTTGCTCATTTCCATTTGGGGTGGGCAAAAACGCCGTTATGCCGCCACCAAGTTTTTAATTTACACTGCGGCGGCTTCCATCTTCATTTTGATCGCTGGACTGGCAATGGCATTTTCTGGCGACACCATCACCTTCGACATGGTGCAGCTAGGGTTAAAAGATTATCCCCTACCGCTAGAGCTGACGCTTTATGCAGGCCTGTTGATTGCCTTTGGGGTCAAGCTGGCAATCTTCCCGCTCCATACTTGGTTGCCCGATGCTCATGGGGAAGCATCTACGCCTGTGTCGATGATTTTGGCGGGTGTGCTGCTGAAAATGGGTGGCTATGGGCTGATTCGTTTCAACCTAGAACTTCTGCCCGATGCTCACGTTTACTTTGCTCCAGTTTTGATAGTTTTAGGCGTAGTGAATATCATTTACGGAGCTTTTAGTTCCTTCGCCCAAACCAATATGAAGCGCCGTCTCGCTTACTCCTCTATCTCGCATATGGGGTTTGTTTTGTTAGGCATTGCCTCATTTACTGATTTGGGTGTCAGCGGTGCGCTTCTGCAAATGATCTCTCACGGATTGATTGCAGCGGTATTGTTCTTCTTGGCGGGAGTGACCTACGATCGCGCCCACACAATGACGATGACCGAAATGGGTGGCTTAGGTCAGGCGATGCCCAAAGTATTCGCCCTGTTCACCATCGGCTCAATGGCATCCTTGGCGCTGCCTGGAATGAGCGGCTTTGCCAGTGAACTGGCAGTGTTTGTCGGCATAGCAACCAGTGACAGCTATAGTGCTAGCTTCCGTACAGTCACCATTTTGCTTGCCGCTGTTGGCTTGATTCTCACCCCAATCTATTTGCTTTCCATGCTGCGGCAAGTGTTCTACAACTCTGGTGAGATGTCTTTCTGTGGCATGAGTGAAGACGACATGATTGGCACAGCCCAGCAGGAAGCCGTTTGCTTTGGTACAAGCTGTGTGTTGCCGGCTGATGCTGACTTTAACGATGCTGTGCCCCGTGAAGTGTTTATCGCCGCTTGCTTTATTGCTTTGATTGTGGGTATTGGGGTCTATCCCAAACTGACCACTAGCTTGTATGACGCGAAGACCGTTGCAGTGAATGCTCATGTGCGGCAGTCTTACTCTGAACTAGCTCAAACCAATCCTCATATCTATGCTCAGGATTTTCTGGTGCCCTCCGTCGGCGAGCCTAAACTCGCTCCTGTTGTAGGGTTGGTCAAGTAATTGCGGCTTGTTTAACCCATCCAGTTTCGTAGCAGGATGAACCACGGTTTGTCCTGCTTCAGTGTGTTGATAAAATACATCCCTCCAAAATATCTCTGCCTCCTCTATCCTCGGACAGACTCTTGCTTAAATGTAGAGCGATTGACACTCACCGGGCTAAAGCCGCGATGATTCTTTAATCAATGAGCCAACTTGCTCAGACAGGATTGCTCCAGCCAAAGTAGAGGTCGATTCTCCTAAAGCGTTGCACGGTTCAAGACCGTAGCTTCCGGTGTGCCCCACCGTAGCCAATCCCCGACGGAGGATGATCAAAGCGGATGCATAGTCTCTTGGCAACACACAACCACACTGACAAGCATGAGTGCGAGTGCTGAGAGATTTTTTAACAATGGCATGACACCTTGGGCATTCTTGGCTTGTTCCAGGTGCTGGAACGGCAATGGTGATCTTCTTGAACACTTTGCCAAAATATTCCAGCCACACTCGGAATAGATACCAAGATGCATCGTTAATCGACTTGGCAAGACAATGATTCCTCACCATGTTTTTGATTCTCAAATCTTCGTAGGCGACTACATCGTTGGATGTGATTACGCATCTTGCCAATTTGATAGCAAAATCTTTACGCTGCCTACTTATTTTGAGATGGCGCTTTCCTAAAATCAGTCTTGCTTTGCCTCTATTCTTCGACCCTTTGACGCGCTTTGAAACCCGCCGTTGAGCCTTCTTCAATCGTCGTTCACCCTTGCGGAGGAAGCGAGGATTTTCTACCGTTTGATTGTTGCTATCAGTATAAAAGTCGGTCAACCCAACATCCAGCCCAATCGCAGTTCCAGATGGTTCAATCTCCTCAGTCCTATCGATTTGTACACAGAACTGAACATACATACCATCCGCCCGTCTTACCAGCCTGACCCGTTTGATTTGGTCAACTGAATAGAAGTTCAGATCGCGTGTCCCTTTCAGTTTTAAGCGTCCAATACCGCACTTATCGGTGAATGTGATGGTCTTTCTGTTTTCTGCCAGTTTCCATCCAGAGGTTTTGTACTCTACTGAGCGGCAATCCTTCTGGAATTGTGGGAAGCCCTTTTTACCAGGAATCCCTTTCTTGCAGTTCTCAAAAAACCGACTGATTGATGTCCATGCTCGTTCGGCACTGGCTTGTCTTGCCATGCTGTTGAGTTCATTTGCAAACGGGAAATCTTTAGCCAAAACCGCGCAGTATTTCTGCAAGTCGTTTTGTCCTGTCCCCTTCACATCCATCCAGAGCCGAAGCGCTTTATTGCGGATGAATTGGGCGGTACGAATCGCGTCATCTACTGCCTTAAACTGGCTTGATTTCCCGTAGGTTTTGAACTCTAGAACTAGCATCGTTACGACCCAATTACGATACTCTTATATTAATACATTCGATATAAACATGGCTGCAAAGACGAAAGAAAAAGCCGTCCTAAAGGAGCGGGGCTTTAGACCCATTAATTTTGGTAAGCTAACAATGCACTTGGATAGAGGAAAAGCACTATGGATCCGTTACCGCTGACTGTTAATCGATCGCAGCTTGACTTAATGCTTAACAGTATCAATCAGGCAACTGAAGAGCTTCAGAATAAAAAAATAGCCGGAGACTTTAGCTCTGATAGTGGTCAACAAGAGCAAAACCTAGCGATTTATGGAGCCAGTGAATTTTCTAAAGCGCAAGGTCGTCTTCAAGAAGTTGAGGCGCAATTGCAAACGAAGTTAAATGGATGGGATGGGGATGCAGACTCACCTCAGTCTGTGCCAATTGCACTCGATTCGTATCAGGTGCAGATTATGCGATCGCAGCTTGAACGTCAACGCCATGATGACAGCGATAACACCCAACTGGTCGATGAAATTATCAACCAGTTGCCAGAAAATAGCCCTCATGAAAATTCTGACTGAGCCATCTCAAAATCGTTCTAGACGGCTAGGAATCGCTGAATGACTTCATTGCTCAGCTCGCTGGTGGGTCCTTGGGCAACAATGCCACCTTTTTGCATGGCGTAGTACCAGTCAGCCTGCCGCACAAAGTGTAGATGTTGTTCTACCAGCAATACCGAAGTTCCCGTCTCGCGAACAATTCGTTTCACGGCTGCTTCAATTTCCAAAATAACCGAGGGTTGAATTCCCTCAGTTGGTTCGTCTAGCACGAGCAGCCGGGGGCGACCCATCATGGCACGAGCGATCGCAAGTTGTTGCTGTTGACCACCGCTGAGATCCCCACCCATACGATTAAGCATGGTTTTTAGCACTGGAAAGATGTCAAAGATCTCGTCGGGAATATTTTTGAGTTTGGGCGCGCGATCGCCTAATGCCTCCATGCCCAAAATCAAGTTTTCTTCGATCGTTAATCGAGGAATTATGTCTCTTCCTTGAGGCACGTAGCCAATTCCCAACCGCGCCCGCTGATCAGGAGACTTCCCCAGAATCGGTTTTCCCTCAAATAGAATATTTCCACTCCGGGGACTCAACAGCCCCATAATGGTTTTGAGCATCGTGGTTTTCCCCACGCCATTGCGCCCAATTAGGCAGACCATCTTCCCTGCCGCTACGCCCATATCTACATTTCGCAAAATATGGCTTTCACCGTAGTAAACATTGAGCTTATTAATTTCCAACATTGGCTGGGTACTCGCGCCAGAAGGTTCCAAAGTTGAACTATAAGTTTGCGTCATAACTAATTCCTCGTAGAAACTGCGTGTTTGTTTGATGCGTTAAAAAGTTCAAGCCAAAGCATTTGATTTAGGGCAACGTAAAGATTTTTGCTTTTCAGATACTCCAAAGCTGCTCTCCAACATACGCAGCTAGTTTGACAGAAATAGGAATGCCAATAAGTTATTTAAGATCACTTTTGATTTGCAATCAGAAAAAACTTTTATCAAAGGTTTAGACAAACGCTTTTAGTTATAGGACTTACGCACTCGCCCCCTAAATCCCCCAATTCTGGGGGACTTTTATCTCTAGCTCCCCCAGAATTGGGAGTCGGGGGGCAAATTTCGATTGATTTGCGTAAGTCCTGAGTTAGAGACCATAAGCCAAGCTAATCATCATTTATTAGTCCAGCAGCGATCGCCATCAAAATCTGCGGATACTTTGTAAATATCCTTAAGCCACTCATCCCATCAAGCCGTTTGCTCTGTCCTACTTTTAAGTAATGGAAACCCTAGCTGCTCCCGTTGTTGCAGATGAATCTGAGCAACTTGACGAGCCATAGTACGGATTTTGCCGATATAGCGGGTTCGTTCTGTTACAGAAATTACGCCACGGGCATCCAGTAAATTAAAGGTATGGGAACATTTCAAGATCTGATCAAAAGCAGGTAGCACTAATTTCTTGTCTACCAACTGTTCAGCCTCTTTTTCATACAAAGAAAACAGCGTAAAAAGCAACTCAGGATTTGACGCTTCAAAATTATATTTTGAGCTTTCTATTTCACTTTGTAGATAAACATCTCCATAGGTCAATGTATCGTTCCATCGAATGTTGAAAATTGAATCAACTTCTTGAAGATACATGGTCAACCGTTCTAGACCGTAAGTAATTTCGATTGATACAGGACGACAATCAATGCCACCACACTGCTGAAAATAGGTAAATTGAGTCACCTCCATTCCATCTAGCCAGACTTCCCAGCCAACTCCCCACGCGCCTACTGCTGCATCTTCCCAGTTATCTTCCACAAAGCGCACGTCATGCTCTTCGGGCAAAATTCCTAAGGCACGCAATGACTCCAGATAAATATCCTGAATGTTATCTGGCGAAGGTTTAATTAGAACTTGATATTGGTAGTAGTGTTGTACTCTATTGGGGTTTTCTCCATACCTGCCATCCCCCGGACGACGACATGGCTCGATATATGCCACTGCCCAGGGTTCTGGACCAAGCGCCCTCAAAAATGTATGTGGGCTTTTTGTCGCTGCGCCCTTCTCGGTGTCGTAGGGTTGAGCAATTAGACAACCGCGATCGCTCCAAAATTGGTTTAATGCAGTCACAACAGACTGAAAATTCACAGTTGCCCTCCGGCGGTCTTAGGTCACGCTTTTAATTTTCACGTAAAAGACTTCATCTGTAACATCATCTCTAATTTTTCTTCGTGTACCTGCCGAAGCGAAATCCAAGTTGATTCCATCACTCAAAGGTTTTGCGGTCTTCTACAATTTGGTTTGTATCTTAAACCTTTTTACGTATCCACCATCATGCGCGATCGCTCATTGTTTTCTCGATTTAAGCTGCCTTTAACTCGCAGACAACTGGTTACAGCAATCACATCTGGCTTTGCTCTTGCAGTTCAGCCCATTCTTGCTAAAACGATTCAGACCAGTGCTGAGGGCTTAATCACCGGAGCGGTACAAATTCCGGTGGCGAGTGGCACGATCCCGGCTTATCGAGCGATGCCTGCCAAGGGTGTTTCTTTTCCGATTGTTCTGGTTATTCAAGAAATTTTTGGGGTACATGAGCATATTCAGGATGTTTGCCGTCGCTTTGCCAAACTGGGTTATCTTGCGATCGCGCCTGAACTATTTGCC
>Ga0209181_10010519_pt1 | contig 12010 bp, 8 predicted proteins | sample MAT05_FD_187208 | JGI IMG/M metagenome (GOLD analysis project Ga0209181, IMG submission 187208) | Freshwater microbial communities from Lake Fryxell liftoff mats and glacier meltwater in Antarctica - MAT-05 (SPAdes) (version 2) | ecosystem: Environmental > Aquatic > Freshwater > Ice > Liftoff... | reverse complement strand
CCAAACACTGAGTTGGCCTGCCTCCACAGGTGCTACAAGCTATGACGTGTATTTCGGCACAACAGCCGTTCCGGCTTTTGTAGGCACTACAGCAAGCACCAGCTTCGTTGCAACCACGCCAACCAATGGCACCTATTTCTGGCAAGTTCGACCTGTCAACGCAAACGGCACAGCCTCCGGTTGTACCATATGGTCGTTTAATAAGAGTGACGTTCAGGCGCCCAGCATAACTTGCCCGGCCAGTGTGACCATCAACAACACCACCAACCTTTGCAGCGGGGTTGTTACTTACGGCTCCATTACGGCAACCGACAACTGTACTGCACCTTCCATTATCCTGGTATCTGGTCCTGCTTCAGCTTCTGTACAACCGGTGGGCGTTTACACCATCGTTTACCGGGCAACCGATGCATCTGGAAACTCGTCTACCTGTTCCTTCTCTGCAACCGTGCGGGATGTACAGGTGCCCACCATCACATGCCCGGCCAACATCGTGAAAAATACCGATCCGAACCTCTGCGGTTCGATCACCACCTACAGCAACCCGACTTTTGCCGACAACTGTAGTGCTACCCTGAGTCAACAATCTGGCTTAGGCAGTGGCGCGCTTTTCCCCGTTGGCACCACTCCCAACGTATTCCGCGCCATCGACGCCGCAGGCAATTTCGTTTTTTGCACGTTCACCGTTAGGGTGAATGACGCCCAGGTGCCAGCCATCACTTGTCCTCCTACGCTCACATTGGGCAACGATGTGGGTGAATGCGGTCGCGCCATATCTTGGGTAGGTCAGGCTGCTGCTTCCGACAACTGCGGCATCGCAGCCAACAGCAGCAACAATCCTGGTTACCTGCCTGTTGGTACCCACACGGTCATTCACACCGTAACCGACAATTCAGGAAATACGAGAACATGCGCTCAAACGGTCAACGTCAACGATATCGAATTTCCGTTCATCGTTTGTCCGGCCAACATTGCAGTAACAACGGATGATTTTGATTGCATCGCTACCGTAAACTTCTCTGCCAGCGCCGGCGACAACTGCCCGGGCTTTACGGTGGGTTACAGCACACCGACTTTTACCGCTTTTGAACCTGGCTCAAACACTGTTTTTGCCACGGTAACGGATGCTTCCGGCAACGAATCCAATTGCAGCTTTAGAGTAATAGTCAATACCCGCACAGAAATCTGCAACGATTTTGATGACGACTGCGACGGATTGGTGGACGAAACCGACGACTGGGAAAACGTAGCCAAAGTTTTTGCTCCCAACGGTGCAACAAACCAGGCTTACGGCGGCGCAGTGGACATTGATGGCGATTATGCCATTGCCAGCTCTACCAATGCCGTTCACATCCTCAAACGCGGTTCAGCCGGTTGGGCGTCCTCCGCTCAACTTGTAGCTCCCGGTGTGGTAACAGGCGACCAGTACGGTAATAGCGTTGCCCTCGACAGCAACTTCGCAGTCGTTGGCGCACCTGGTACCAATGGCGCTTCAAGCGACGAAGGAGCCGTGTACGTATTTGCCAAAGACATCAACGACGGCTGGAGCTTTGTTAAAAAAATCAAAGCTTCGGATGCAGGTGATGGTGACCGTTTCGGTGGAAGTGTGGCTCTTGACAGCCTCACTTTGGTGGTTGGCTCCTCCAGCAATGATGAAACAGGACAAAATTCAGGCGCTGCCTATGTCTTTTCCAAAGATCTGGTCGCCGTCGACAGCTTTGGCCAGGCAGCCAAGCTGCTTGCCATTACAGGCAATACCGACGACAATATGGGCGTCAGTGTAGCCATTCATGGTAATCATATCGTAGTTGGAGCAACGGGAGTTGATGGTTTTTACCAGAACTCCGGCGCCGCTTATGTTTTCGGTCGCAACCAGAACGGTCCTGATGCATGGGGCCAGGTAGCTCGCATGCGCTCACAGCAAAGCAGGGAAAATGATAATTTCGGCAGCAGTGTCGGCATAAGCGGCAACTACGCCATCGTGGGTGCAAGCCAGAACGACCAGAGAGGCAACAATGCTGGTGCAGCTTTCGTGTTCTTCAGAAACCTGAACGGCATCAACGACAGTTGGGGCCAACGCAACATACTGTACGATTTCGACGGATCTGCCGGCGAAAACTATGGCAGCAGCGTAGCCATCCAAGGCAAATACGCCGTTGTAGGCGCTAGAAACGACAATCCCTACGGTTCGGGTTCGGGCCGCCTGTATGTTTACGAGCGTCAGCCCGATGACAACTGGCTGGTTGTAGACAAACCTGCCGATGTTGGTGGTCAAATCAACGACAACCTCGGAACTTCCGTTGCCATCAGCGGACGTACCATCGTTGCAGGCATGCCTTCTGACGACAACGGATCCTCGGCAAACCAGGGCTCAGTTTTGTTCTTCGAAGGCATTTGTGCCAACCAGAGGCCACAAGCCACCTACCGTCAGGAAAGTGCTGGCAAGGAAACCTTGCGCGCTTACCCTGTTCCTTTCTCCGACGTACTCAACATCGATGTTGAAGGGTTCGTTTCCGATGACCTGCAGATCACGGTGATCAACGCACTTGGACAAACGGTTGCCGACATCCACCGTGGCGCCGTTGCAAGCGACATGACGCTTCAGTGGCGTCCGGAGGGCAACATCAGCGAAGGCATCTATTTCCTGCGCTTGCGCAACGAGGAAAAAACGATGACTCAAACGATCGTGCTTTCAAGACAACGCTAAACATCCTTGTTTTAAACCTTAAAAAAAGCTGCCGTGCCATTCCGCACGGCAGCTTTTTTATTTAAATGCAAAAAACAAAACCACCATTCGATAAAATTTATCAACATTTGCCCAAAATCATCACCATGAAACATGTACTTTTTCTCTTACTTATTGCCTTCGGAATGCTGTTTGCAAATTGTAAAAGCGACAAACCTGAAGTTCAGACTACATCACCCGATGGCAGAAAACTGCAGTTTCACGCCCACAATGGCACACCACTGGTCGACGGATTCGGCAGCGACTCCGCCTGGGCAAATGCTGAATGGCTGCCGCTCGACCAGCTTTGGATCGGCAAACAACCCACCAATGATGATTATTCTGGACGGTACAAACTGCTGTGGGACGAAAACAACCTTTACATCTTGGCTGAAATCACCGACGATACCCTCATCGACATCCAGACCGATGGGCTAACCCGTTATTGGGACGACGATTGCCTCGAAATTTTCCTGGATGAAGATGCGTCTGGCGGCAACCACCAATACAACTACAACGCTTTTGCATACCACATCGCCCTCGACGGCAGGGTAGTGGACGTTGCGCCGGACTCCTCGTTTCAATATTTCGACGACCACTGCTACACCCGTCGCCAATGCCAGGGCAAGGTTTGTATCTGGGAAGTAGCCGTAAAACTTTACGACGGCAAACAGTACACCGACGATGGTGAAAATATTCCCAAAATGCTTAAAGTGGGTAAAAGAATAGGCTTTGCCCTGGCCTATTGCGACAACGATTACTCCGCCGAACGTGAAAACTTTATGGGCAATGTGGTGGTGGAAGGAGAGGACAAAAACCGTGGATGGATTGACGCTGGTATTTTTGGTCTTTTGGAATTGCAATAACCCTTGTCTGGGATTGCAAACAATGCTGGAGCTGAGAAACCCAACTTCTTTTACCCAACAAAAAAAACGCAACACAGTACCAGCATTTTTTTGAACGATTTAATGCTGCGAAGTTCTAAGTTTGCAGAAACACAAAATCCTGGCAACATGCAATTACTAGACGGCAAGTTACTTTCAGAAAACATCAAGGCAGAGCTGGCAGCCGAGGTGGATGTTATCAAACAACGTGGTGGGAAAATTCCGCACCTCGCTGCCGTGCTGGTGGGCGAAAATCCAGCCAGTGAAGTGTACGTTGCAAGTAAAATTCGCTCCTGCGAACAAGTTGGTTTCAAAAGCTCCCTCATTCGAAGGACAACTGACGTAACAGAAGCTGAACTGCTTGAAATCGTAGAAGGGCTTAACAACGATCCTGATGTAGACGGTTTCATCGTTCAGTTGCCCCTTCCCAAACACATCGATGAAGAAAAAATAACCCTGGCCATCGATTTTCGCAAAGACGTGGATGGATTTCATCCGGTTAACTTCGGACGCATGGCGCAAGGCATGCCTGCATTTTTACCCGCCACACCTTTCGGAATCATTGAAATGCTGCGGCGTTACAACATCGAAACATCAGGCAAACATTGTGTGGTGGTTGGCAGAAGCAACATCGTGGGCACACCCATCAGCATCCTGCTTTCGAGGAAAGGATATCCGGGCGACTGTACTGTAACTCTTACCCATTCGCGTACCAAAAACCTGCCCGCTGAAGTTCGCCGTGCCGACATCATTGTCGCTGCCATAGGCGTTCCACATTTCATCAAAGGCGATTGGGTTAAAGAAGGCGCGGTGGTGATCGACGTAGGTATGAACCGCATCGACGACTCAAGTAAAAAATCGGGGAGCAGATTGGTGGGAGACGTGGATTTTGACGCCGTAGCACCCAAATGCAGTCACATCACGCCTGTTCCTGGCGGCGTAGGTCTTATGACCGTAACCGCACTGATGATCAATACGTTGAAATCGTGCCGCAAAGAGATCTACCAAGATTAAAAGTTTGAAGTTTGAAGTTTAAAGTTTAAAGTTTAAAGTTTAAAGTCGGCGTTCGGCTTGGGATTTGAATAAAAAAAATGCCCTATTGCTTGGTTAACAAACATTAAGGCATTTTTTTATTCAAATCCCAAGCCGAACGCCGACTTTAAACTTTAAACTTCAAACTTTAAACTTACTTCAGATTGAAAGCGCTGGTACCAACGAGGTAGCCTTTGTTGTAAATTTCAATCGAGTATTTTCCTTTGATGAAATTCTGACCTGGCTGCCATGCGCCGCAGACTTTCTTTTCACCATTGTCGTAATCGGTAGAAGCGGAAGTGGTGTAACGAACGTCTGTTTCGTTGCGTTTGTCGGTAGCCACGCCCGAACCGAGGCTTTCGATGGCAAGTGGAGCACCGGTGGGATCAACGATACGGATGTAGAACATTTCCTGACCGGCAGGCACGACTTCGTTGGGTTCGGTGAAAAAGCAGATGTTGAGTTTGTCCACGTTTTTGGCGCGGGCATTGTTTTTCTCTTTTCCACTGTTGCGAACATCTGTGGATTTAACCTCGATGTTTTTAACACGTATGGCAGAAGCTACATCCACTTTTTTAACCAACTGTGTACGTTCGGTTTCAAGTTGTGTTTTTTCCGAAATCAGGGCAGCTTTGGCAGTGCTTTCCGATTCAAGCTGGGTGCGGGTATCGCTGAGCGATGTGTTGAGCGTTACGTTTTCTGTCGAAAGACGGGAATTGTCATCGGTCAGAATACCGTTTTGCTTTTTCAAATCATCGATTTCGGCCAGATAGGTAACTTTTTGTTTTTCCAGATTTGTCATGGCCGCGCGGTAACTCTTCTTATCGCGGATGAGTTGAGCGACTTCGTTTTTCTGGGTTTCAAGTTGAGCCAGTTGCTCATTGATTTTGGCGTCGAGCTCTGCGTTGATGCCTTTTTGCTGTTCCAGTTGGGTTACAGCTTCATTGTACGTGGCATCCAACTCTGTGAATGCCGTTTTTTGCTCGGCAAGTTCAGTAGCGGTTGCTTCGTACTTTTGACCTGTTTGATATTTGCTGATCAGCAAAAAAATGCTTAGACCTAACAGTACAGCCAATGCGACCCCCATGATCGTCACCAGACGTTTGGAGTTATCGTTGTTGTTGTTGTTGTTAGGGCCACCGAAATTGGAGGGCGGCGTGGGCTGATTGAAATTGGTGGGTGTGTTCATACAGTGTAAAAAGAAAGGTTTAACGTTGAAAATGAAGTGTCCAAGTGAAAGATCATAGGCAACACCTTCTTAATGTTTTTTTGTTAGACTAATCACGGTACAGTTTGAAAATGATGGACTTAAAACCGCTGTCCGGCATCGTTTATTGTATCAACAACACCATAACCATGTAAGAATGTTTTTATAAAATTGCATAAACTATTGACAATCAATGTTAAAGATAAGTTATTAGAATTGAAAAAAAATTACATCTCCAGGCAACCCGGTGCAACCCCGGGGAAATCCTACCTTTGCAAAAGAAACCAATCCACCATTTCTTCACCAGTCCAGCCACGCTATGCTCGACGCATTTGATCTGTACAACATACTTTTCATCGACATTGAAACGGTACCCGGGACCGATACTTTTGATGTTCTGGATGAGGAGCTCCAAGAACTCTGGGGCATTAAAACCCGGCAGTTGCTTCGTCGCCCTGCGGAGGAGGAAATAGAATACGATGAAATGGCCGAAGTTTATGTCACCCGCGCTGGCATCTATGCGGAGTTTGGAAAAATCGTTTGCATATCTGTTGGCATTATTACCAAAAATCCCGAAAGCGATGAGCCCTTGCTTCGCCTGAAATCATTCTCCAACCACGTTGAAGCGAGTTTACTGGAAGATTTTGCTGATCTGCTCAACAAACGTTTCAACGATCAGAACAAATTTGCCCTGTGCGGCCACAACATCCGCGAGTTTGATATTCCTTACATCTGCCGCCGCATGATGATCAACCAGCTTCCATTTCCACGGTTGCTCGATATTGGCGGCAAAAAGCCATGGGAAACCAAACACCTTATAGATACCCTCGAATTGTGGAAATTCGGCGACATTAAAAATTACACGTCTTTGCGTCTGCTTGCCGCCGTGTTTGGCTTCCCGTCGCCCAAAGACGATATGAGCGGCAGCGACGTAGCCCGCGTTTATTGGGAAGACCGTGACCTCGACCGTATTGCGCATTATTGCGAAAAGGACGTGCTTGCCACGGTGCAACTTTTTCTGAAAATGAAACGCCAACCATTGCTTCGCAACGACCAACTTGTCTCTGTTCGGTAATAAACCCGGATGCTGTGTCATTTGATTATCGAATGACACAGCACCCAAGCAACTCGAAAAAATAATGAAAAAGCATCTCATAGCACCTTCCGTTCTGGCTGCCGATTTTACCAAACTGGCCGATGAAATAGATATGGTTAACGGCAGTGAAGCCGACTGGTTTCACCTCGACGTAATGGACGGGCATTTTGTGCCCAACATCACCTTCGGCTTCCTGGTCATAGAAGCCATTGCCAAACTCGCCAAAAAACCGCTCGATGTACACCTGATGATTGAGCAGCCGGAAAAATACATTGAATCTTTCCGCAAAGCCGGCGCCGACGTGATTACTGTGCACTACGAAGCTTGTCCACACCTGCACCGCACCATACAACAAATCAAAGAGACGGGCGCCAAAGCAGGCGTTGCCATCAATCCGCATACGCCTGTTTCGTTGTTGGAGGATGTGTTGGAAATTACCGATGTGGTGTGCATTATGTCGGTAAATCCAGGTTTCGGCGGACAAAAATTCATTTACCAAAGTTTGCTGAAAACCCGCAAGCTGCGTGAAATGATCGATGCCCTCAATGCTCCCACGTTGATTGAGATTGACGGTGGGGTTGGCCTGCAAAACGCAGAAAAGCTTTTACAAGCCGGCGCCGATGTGCTGGTGGCCGGCAACAGCGTTTTTGGCGCTGCCGATCCTGTGGCAACAATCGCAGCTTTGAAATCGTTCAATGCCGTGTTCGATTACTAACACGTGGCATGAAAAAGATCGATAAAATTTTGCTTTTCAGCTTTGTCGGACCATTTGTGGTATCGTTCGGCATAGCCCTCTTTGTGCTTGTCATGCAGATCCTCTGGCTCTACATCGATGATATTGCAGGCAAAGGGGTCAGCATTCTCATCCTGATCGAACTCATCGGTTACCTTTCCGTTTCCATGTTTCCCCTTGCCCTTCCCATTGCCGTACTGATTGCCTCGGTTATGGTGATGGGCAACCTTGCCGAGCAATACGAGCTCTCGAGCATGAAAGCGGCAGGCGTGTCACTCATACGCATCATGCGCAGCCTTATTTTTGTAGGCGCTGGCATCACTGTGTTTTCCTATGTATGTTCCGACTTCATCATTCCCTGGGCGAACCTGAAATTCAGATCCAGGTTGTACGACATTCGAAAACAAAAACCAGCTCTGACCATAGAAGAAGGCATCTTCAATGAAGATTTTCGTCAGTTTGTCATTCGTGTGGAAAAAAAGGAAAAAGACGGCGAAACCATCCGGAACGTCATGATTGAAGATCAAACCAGCTCAAGCAGGGTCAAATTCAACCAAATTCTTGCTGATAGTGGACAAATGTACACCACCAACGACAACAGGTACTTTGTCATGAACCTTTTCGACGGCACCCAATACCAGGAACCTGGCACACAAGGCGGATCCAAAGGGAAAAGTGAAAAATATCCGTTCATTCGAACCAATTTTAGTTCCATGACCAAAATATGGGACTTGCGCGAGTTTGAAATGAACCGAACGGATGAAGACAGGTTTAAAACCCAACGCTCGGCACTCAGCATGAGCCAATTGCGCGCAAACCTCGATTCGTTGTCCACCAACATCAGCGACGCAAAAAAAGCCATTGCCTCCGACTTACTGATCAACGTACGGAAAAAACCGGTTAAACCAGACGAACAAAAAAGGGTTTCGCCCGTCGATTCTTTGCGACAAAAAGAAGCTGGTATTCAAATGGCCAAAACGCTGGCCAAAGGGAAAGGCCCCAACCCCAACATGGAAAGAATACGCCCCAAACTCCCGGTGCAAATCATGGATAAACCCTTGAAGACGTACCAGGCATTTGAAATGACCTTTGCAGCTGCGGATCGTCCGGGACTTATCAAAGAAGCCAAGAACCGCTCAAAATCAGCAAAAACAACCGTAGAAACACGCAAAGCACATTTGAACAACCGCACCCGGGAATTGGTAAAAACGGGGTATGAACTCTACATCAAATATGCCTTTGCCTTGGTTTGTTTCATCTTTTTGTTCATCGGCGCTCCCATGGGCGCCATCATCCGAAAAGGCGGGTTTGGATATCCGATTCTAGTCTCCATCATCTTTTTTGTGACGTTTGTGATGTTGACCATTATGTGCCGAAAACTTGCCGAATCGTATATCCTGACGCCATTCTGGGCCGCCATGACACCCTGTGTTGTTCTCATACCCATCGGTGCATTCCTCACCAACAAGGCCATGAACGACGCACAAATGTTGAACACCGACAGGTTAGAGTTGCTTACGCGGCGTTTTTTCAGCAGGTTTAAGAAAAAAGAAACCGTCGTCGGAGCATGAAAATTTTGTGGAATAATGCATGGTTTTCCATCCCCATACTGCTGTATTACACCATGGGGACGATGGTTTTGCTGGCCAGAGAACACGGCCAGGAAATCCTTTTTTTCAACAATTTTCGTGAAGAACCACTCAATACCTTTTTTAAACTGGCCACCCTTTTTGGCGAAGTCTGGCTGTTTGTGGTCGCCATCTTTTTCGCACTTTTCTGGCGTTTCCGCTTTGCCGTGCTTATCGCTGTAGCAGGAGTGATTACCCTTCCTGTTTCTTACATGGCCAAAGACCGAATTGGAACCGATCGCCCCGTAACGCATTTCCAAAAGTCCGGCAAAAACGACCAATTGGTTTTTGTACCGGGTGTTAAACTGGCTGCGGGACAAACAAGTTTCCCTTCGGGTCATACCATGGCGGCTTTTGAGTTGTTCACCTTATTGACCTTGTTTGCCGGTTATACCCGCAGAAAATGGGGATTAATTTTTGCCCTTACAGCCATCACCGTGGGTGTTTCGCGTGTGTTTTTGGTGCAGCACTTCCTGATCGACGTCCTTGGCGGCAGCATCATGGGTATCTTGCTGGCTTTGTTGGTTTGGCAACTTCAGCGGCAACCTTGGTTTGCAGGTAGCAAAGCACTCGATCGCCGTTTCGGCTTCGGAAATCAATCGGGTGTGTAAAGGCGTTCTTTGAGCAAGGCATCGATACCGATGGTGTCCTCCGGATGAAAAACTGACCATTCACCGCGTTTTTTAAACCACGTCAACTGACGCTTGGCATAATTCCGGCTGTGCTGTTTGATCTTGGAGACGGCTTCTTCAACCGTGCATTTGCCGTCAAAATACGCAAAAAACTCTTCGTAACCCACGGTTTGAAGCGCCGTAAGATGGCGATGGGGCAAAAGTCGCCTTGCCTCATCTTCCAGTCCCGCCCCAATCATGTCATTTACCCGCGCTTCGATGCGCTGGTACAAGACATCCCTTGGCCATTCGAGCAGCAGGAAATGGCAATGAAAGGGACGTTTTTTACCTTCGTTGTTGCGAAACTGCGAGTAGGGTAGTCCGCTCTGCAAACAAACGGCAAGCGCCCTGCGTAAACGCGCCGGGTTCTGGCGATCCACAAATTCATAGTATAAAGGGTCTTTGTGTAAAACCTGTTCCTGAAGCCAAAGCAACCCTCCACTGGTTTCGCCCTCGGCCACCAAGTCGCGAACCTCCTGAGAAATAGTGGGAAAATCATCCAATCCTTGTGTTACAGCCTGGATAAAAAGCCCAGCACCGCCTACAAGCAAAACCACATCGTGCGATTGATGGAGTTTTTCGAGTAAGGCAAGGGCATCACGCTCAAAATCACCTGCGCTGTACGGCTCGGTTACCGACAAGCTGTTGATGAAATGGTGTTTGACGGCATCAAGTTCTTCCGGTGAAGGCTTGGCTGTACCAATGGACATTTCACGGTAGAATTGCCTGCTGTCGGCCGACAGGATTTCGGTTTGAAAATGCAAAGCGAGCCGCAAAGACAAAGCTGTTTTGCCGCTGGCCGTTGGTCCGCCAATGATGATGAGGTGTTTATCAACCATGCTTAAATGCCCCAATAAAAGTAGCCTGCAAAAATGCATGTTTTAGATCACTTGCCGATTAAACAACGAATTCTAACTTCGCACCATGAAATTCAGTTTGCGCAAACAAAGTTCAGGAAGGTTGTACAACATCCTGGTACCTTTTACCCCATTGGTTTACAGGGCCTATTTTAAAAAAGTGTACGTGTACAATTCAAACATAGTTCCGGACGACCAACCGGTCCTATTGGCTTCCAACCATCCCACAGCCTTCATCGACCCGATGCTGTTGGGTACCCACATCAATCCGCCCATGTACAACATGACCCGCGGCGACATTTTCCGAAAGCCGTTTTTCCGTAAAGTGATGGAGGGCCTGAACATGTTCCCGGTATTTCGCAAACGCGACGGTTTCACCCAAAGCGACCGGAACGATGAAGTCTTCGATTTCTGTGTGGAAAAAATGCACCAAAAAAGAGTGCTGTGCATTTATGTGGAAGGAGAACATCACAGCGACAAACGAATTAGACCCATAAAAAAAGGTTTGGCGCGCATTGCTTTTGCAGCTTATGAAAAACACGCTTTGTCCAACCTTCAGATCATCCCAGCAGGAATCAATTTTACAGGCGATGGGCAACCCCGCACCAGTGCTTTTGTCAATTTCGGACCTCCGATGTTCGTCCGGGATTACTGGGACATGTACCTGGAAAATCCGGGTAAGGCCATTTTTGCCCTTTGTCGTGACATTGAAGAAGCTCTGAAAGTAGTCTCCTTCCACATAGAAGATCCAAACGACGATTTGCTGGTTGAACAATTGCTTGAGATGCACCGGAGCAATCATCCAGAGCCGTTGCTTCCATTGGTAATACATGGAAACCAAAACAAGTTTTTGAAAGAAAAAAATCTGATCAACAACGTGAATTCCATGAAGGTGGACAACAAAACGGCGTTGAAAGAAGCTGCACAGGCCTATTATGACAAACTATCTGAAGCTGGATTGAAAGACGAGGCACTTTGCCATCCCAGCCGCGGATCCCTTTGGCGTTTACTGTACTTCGCGGGAGGCTTTTTGCCCTTTTTGATGGGCAGGGTAGGGTGCTATCCGGTACTTGGAGCTGCCAAATATGTTGCCGATACGAAAGTCTCCAAGCATGAGTTTTACGGTAGTGTTCGTATGGGCGTCGGGTTTGTAGCCGGAATGGTTTATTTCCCGCTG
>Ga0209181_10010514_pt1 | contig 12012 bp, 8 predicted proteins | sample MAT05_FD_187208 | JGI IMG/M metagenome (GOLD analysis project Ga0209181, IMG submission 187208) | Freshwater microbial communities from Lake Fryxell liftoff mats and glacier meltwater in Antarctica - MAT-05 (SPAdes) (version 2) | ecosystem: Environmental > Aquatic > Freshwater > Ice > Liftoff... | reverse complement strand
GGCTAGATACTGGTCAGGCAGTTTGGGAGAGACTTTACAATTTGCCCCCACAGATTGTTTCAATAATTTCCCCTTCCCTACCCCAACTTCCACCCAACTTCCTACCCTTTCTACAATCGGCGATCGCTACTACACCCATCGCCAATCCATCATGCACGATCGCCAGGAAGGACTCACCAAAACCTACAACCGCTTCCATAATGCCGAGGAGACAGCGAGTGATATTGAGAAATTGCGATCGCTGCACATTGAAATGGATCAAGCAGTGGCGATCGCATACGGTTGGCAAGACCTCGACCTAGGGCACGGCTTCCACAAAACCAAACAGGGCGATCGCTTCACCATCAGCGAAACCGCCAGAAGAGAAGTGCTTGATCGGCTGCTGGAGTTAAACCATCAGCGATATGCTGAAGAAGAAGCGCAGGGGTTGCATGATAAAAAGAATAAAAGTAAAAAGACAAAACGAAAGCCCAGCAAGCAACAACAGCCACCTTCAGACAACCCTCAAGACGAACAAATCACCCTGTTCTAGCCCAGTTTGATCCAGTAAAATGAAAGCGCACCGAGGAGAACAAAACATGACAGAAACAGTAAACCTCGAACAAACCCTCATTGAAACCGTGCGATCGCTACCTCAACCTCAGCAAGAAGCCGTTCTAAGCTTCGCGCGATCGCTCTCTAGCAACACTTCATCCCCCGCAGAACCCCCACCTCTTACACTTTCCCTTCAACAAATTGCCAAATTGCCGATCGCTGAACGTAACAAACTAATTGCCCCCTACATTTCTGCAATGGCAGAAGACTTTCAGACCAATCCTGAACTGACTAACTTCTCAGTCTTTGATGTGTTGCAATGAGCAATGAATTTCTAATTTTTGAAGTTCCAATCGATGATGCCCAAGCAGAAGAAGCTATGGGCACAAAACCAAAATTTTGGTTCCGAGATACAAGATTAGGAAAATGTCTTTTTAAGCAAGCTCGACCTAATACTGGCGAAGATTGGGCAGAAAAAATCGCTGCTGAACTCGCCCAATTATTAGGACTGCCCCATGCCCGTTATGAGCTTGCAATCTGGGATCAAAAACCCGGAATAATTTCCCCTGTGATGATTCTAGAAAATTGCACGCTCATTCATGGCAATGATATTTTAGTGGGCATAGTATCTAATTACCCTCGTTACCAAGTCTATGACGTATCACAGCACACCCTAGACGTCGTATTACAGATCATGACTACTCCCATCGTTCAGATGCCGCTTGATTGGATACCTCCTGATGGAATTACAACAGCGATTGATACATTCATCGGCTATTTGCTCCTTGATGCTTGGATTGGCAATGGCGATCGTCATCATGAAAATTGGGGCTTAGTCGCTACGGTTGAGCAATCTATCCATCTAGCTCCCACCTATGATCATGCTTCTAGCCTTGGAAGAGAATTGCTCGATGAAAGACGGCAAGAACGGATTAATAACAACTTAGTCACAACATACATTAACCGAGCAAGATCAGCTTTTTACGCTCAATCAGGGGATAAAAAAGCATTACCCACTTTAGATGTGTTTTTCCAAGCTGCTCAACGAGGTCCCAACGCTGCCATGATTTGGCTAAATCAGCTCGAAAATATACCTTTTACCCACCTAAGAGAACTATTAACACGTATACCCTCAACGAGAATATCACCCGTGGCTCTTGAATTTGCGCACCAAATCCTTGATATTAATAGAAGCAAACTGCTTCGTTTGCGGGAAGAACTCTTATGAAAACCTTATTTCTGGCTTGGCAAAGCCCCGAATCTCGTGCTTGGTTCCCCATTGGTCGCCTCACCTTTGATGGGGAACTTTACCGTTTCACCTATATTCAAGGCGTTTATACAGCCCAGCAACAAGCTAGATTCCAACCAATCTGGGCATTTCCAGACCTAGACAAAGTTTATGAATCTCCAGAATTATTTCCGCTCTTCTCTAATCGACTGTTGCGTCGTTCTCGTCCAGACTATCCAGCTTTTGTACAGTGGCTTAACATTCCAGAGCATGAAGATGAGCCGATCGCTCTTCTTTCCCGTAGCGGCGGTCACCGAGCAACAGACACCTTCGAGGTTTTCCCATACCCCGAACCTGACGAGCAAGGACTCTATAACATTCACTTTTTTGCTCACGGTCTACGCCATCTTCCCTCAGAAACCTATCCCCGCATTCAACAACTTCAACCCGGACAACTGCTTTACGTTGCCCGCGACTGTCAGAACCCATACGACCCCAATGCATTACTTTTAAGAACGGAAGATCTCTACAACGTAGGCTACTGCCCTCGCTACCTGGTCAGCGACATTTCTGATTTACTCGACCAATCTCCTGAAAAGCTAAAGGTTCTAGTCGAGCGAGTCAATCAACCTCCAACCCCATTGCAATTTCGCCTCCTGTGTCATCTAACGGCTAGGTGGACTCAGGGGTTTCAGCCATTTTCTAATGAGACTTACCAGCCTTTAGCTCAAGAGGAATTAGGAGCGATCGCTTAATGCTTCCACCAATCAAAGTTTATACAGACTCCCCAATTCACAAGATCCCCATTAGAAATAAATGACTATACTGTAATCGGACTCCTCACCCCTTTGGAAAAGCCCGATCGCAATGCCCTTCGAGATCATCCACAAGCCCACCTTCACCAACCAACTCCTCGCCGTTCCCAAAGAGCGAGTGATACAGATTTTAGAAAAAATCGAAGTTCTGCGGGACGATCCTAAGCCCCACGGTAGCCTCAAGAAAAAGCTCCAAGGTTATAAAGGCGATATTTACCGTCTACGCTCCGGCGATTTTCGTATTATTTATACCTATGGCGATCAATGGGTCGCTTTACTCGGAGTAGATGCCCGCAAAGATGTCTACAAAGGCGACAAGTTAGTTGCCGAAGAAGCTTCCGTCGATGTATCTGCCTTTTCCAACTTAGACGCACTGCTAGTTCCAAGCTTGCCCCATCATCCCACTCCTCACCCGGCAGTACAACCAGCAGACCTACTTCCAGCCGAATTAACCCCCGATCTGCTCGATCGCCTCCTCATTCCCAAAGAATGTTTCCCCATCCTCCTTGCTTGCCGCACCTTCGATGCTTTGCTAGAGGCAGATGTTCCCGGCATAGTCCGTGATCGCCTCTTCGACTGCATCACCGCACCCAACTTCGATCAAGTCCTCAGCCAACCCAACTTCATCACAGGCACCCCTGACGAACTCCTTCGCTTTAAAGAAGGCGATTTATTCGGTTTCTTGCTCAAGCTCAACGCCGAACAAGAAAAATTTGTCACCTGGGCAATCAACGCCACAGGACCAACACTCCTCAAAGGCGGTCCCGGTACAGGTAAAAGTACAGTCGCCCTCTATCGCACCCGCGAAATCTTGCAACAACTCAAAAGCAATACAGCTTTTCCCCGTATTCTCTTTACTACCTACACCAACGCACTCGTTAGCTTCTCGGAACAACTTTTGCAGCAACTCCTAGGCGAAGATGCTCAATTTGTAGAAGTCAAAACAGCAGACGCATTGCCCTACTCGCTCCTCTGTAACACCACTGGACAGCCACAAATTATCTCGACTGATGACCTGCTCAAGTTGATCAAATTTGCAATTCCCAGCACTATTGCAACACTAGAAGGAAACCTACTTCAGCAGCAAACCCAGCGATTGCTGCTGCAAAAACTATCGCCCCATTATCTAATGGAAGAAATCTGCGATGTCATTGACGCAAGAGGCATTACTACCTTAGAAGATTACGCAAACACCCCGCGTTCCGGGCGCACCGTCTCGCTCAATAAGACCCAGCGGCAGGCTATTTGGAAATTGCGATCGCACCTCCACCAATCCCTCGCAGACCAAGGGCTAGAAACTTGGATGCAGGTTCGTAATCGAGCATTGGCACTCAGCGCTGACAATGCTCCTGTTTACGATGCTGTCATCATTGATGAAGCTCAAGATCTGCCGCCCAATACCCTTCGTTTTTTGACCCAAATTTGCTGCGATCCCAGTCGCCTCTTCATCACCGCCGACGCGAACCAATCCATCTACGGCAACAGTTTCCGTTGGTCAGATGTTCACCAAGACCTCAAATTTATTGGACGCACAGGTATTCTCCGCGTCAACCATCGCACAACCCGCGAAATTAACGAAGCTGCCCACGACTATCTACAAGCAAGCATCCTAGATGAAGATGCACCAGATCGGCAGTATATTCACACTGGTCCAGCTCCAGCCGTTCGTGCCGTTGCTGACAAACAAACCGAAGCCAACCTTCTCGCCCAGTTCTGTCGCAGTGCTACCCGCGAATTCCGCGTTGGCATGGGAGCCTGCGCTATTCTCACTCCGACTGAAAAAGCAGGCAAAAACATTGCTGGACAACTCACCTACTTGGGCATCGAGGCGCAATTTATGGGCAGTAGGGAACTCGACTTAAACAGCAAAAGCGTCAAAGTTCTGACCCTCAAAGCTGCCAAAGGTTTAGAATTTCCGATTGTGGCGATCGCTGGCTTCTTAGAAAGTAAATTCCCATATATTCCCAAGGGGACACCCGAACAAGCCAAAACAGAGATTTTACTCCGAGAACGCCGCACATTATTTGTCGGCATGACTCGGGCAATGCGGGCGCTCCTAGTCGTAATTCCATCTGAAAAGCCCGGAGCTTTACTAGAAAACTTTGAAGAAATGCTTTGGAACTTGGGCAACGTAGCAACATGAACTTAATTCAACTTCCCCCCGTCCTTCCTGGCGCTCTAGATTTAGCCGACATTAATCGGCAGTTGCGCGATCGCACCGCCCAACTCGATTGGGGTGCAGTAGTTTCTGCAACAGAACCTGCACTAGCAATCTTGTTAGAAGGTCTAGATCTGTTCACCTATGCCGAAGAACTAGGAGTTGATGGAACAATCAACGATAGCATTGCCAATGACATCACCCGTTGGTTGAATCAGCAAAAACCTCCAACCCTACCTCAATCTTCCACCCTCAGAAAAAACTCACGCCCAAAGCCTGCGGTATGGGAACAGCCCAGTCTGCTTAAAACCGAAGTCATGCTCGATGAAGGACAAGATGCTGACGGTCAAGGAAACTTCATTCAAACTCGCATCGTTGAATTAGAGCCAAGTTCGGTTTCGCAGCCCTTTCCAAAGGGTGAACCTAATGAAAAAATACTTGCCACCCGCACCGCATCGCCCTTCCAAATTCGCCAAGAGTTAGAAGAAAAAGTCCTTAAAGATTTGTTGGGTCCAGCGGGAGGCGAGTACGAAGAAATTGACGAAGGACGAGTCAGCGATCGCTATCTGGTCGGACTCCTTGCTCCCCTCCATCGCCGCAAACGTCAAGATGCAGTCGTCGTGGATCTAGACCGTCTCGAAGAAGATTCAACCTCTCGTTTAGGTTCTGTCGATCAAAGTCTTGAGGAAATGGATGAGTTGGCGATCGGCGGCGAACAAACCGCTGAAGATGGGCAAGCCGAAACCGCCAATGCTCTTGCCGAAACCATCTTTCCCTCCTCAATCGGCATGACCTTTTGCGTCAGCGGAACTGCTACCGCTATGCAAATTACCGCAGGTTGGGGACAGTACGAGCGCACCCAAAGCGAATCTTTAGAAACCGCAGCAGGCAATCCTAAACCCGTCTGGAAACGATTCCCAATTGCCGCCCTGTCCCAACCTATTCCCCTAAAAGCAGGCATCCTTCCCGACTGGCAAATTGATCCAGACTACCAGGTTTACGTCAAAGGTCAAATTCGCCAGCAGGGTAATGATTGGATCGTTAGTCTTTTTCTCATCAACGCTCAGCACGAATTAGAGAAACAGCCTGATCGCTCCTGGTTATTTCAACCTGAACTGACCGTACAATCTGCTCAATCCCAACAGTCCGATATTTTCATCAAACGTCCCCAATCCCGTCGTTCCAACCATAAGCTCGATGCCGTGTTCTATGACGAAGAGCAAGATATGCAAATGCTCTACCGTAAACAAATTGAGTTCGCCGTTGGTCATGGCGTAGGCATTCATGCCACCATTCTCAGAGCTGATCCTTGTCGAGCGATCGCCCTCTCCACGCGCATTGTTCCAGTCTACGAAGTTCCCAAAACAACTCCGCCCACCGCCCAAGAAATTCCTGCCTTGAGTGGACTGGTACTGAATATGCAACAGTTGGCAGAATCCTCAGACTTGCCCGCCCAGCTAGAAGCATTACCCACCGCCTACGCCCAATGGATTGCTCAACAGCAATCGCGCCTCGCTGACCCCGCAGAAGAATTGCACACCCATCGAGAAGCCGCGCAGCGGGCAATGGCAAACTGCGATCGTGCCTTAACTCGAATTCGAGAAGGCATCAAAACGCTACGGACTAATCCCCAAGCTGCACAAGCTTTTCGGTTTATGAATCAAGCGATGTATCAGCAACGAGTGCGATCGCTCTATGCTGCCAAGATTCGTCAAGAAGCCGCCGCTGATCTCGATCAGATCATTCAGTTTGATGCACCCACTTGGTTTCCATTCCAACTTGCGTTCATTTTATTGAACCTGCCCAGTACCACTGACCTGCATCATCCCGATCGCTACCATGAAACAAACGCGATTGCCGATTTGCTTTGGTTCCCCACGGGCGGCGGTAAAACCGAGGCTTATTTAGGATTAGCGGCTTATACAATGGGTCTGCGACGACTGCAAGGAACCGTCGCTGGGCGATCGGGAGCAGCAGGTGTTGCCGTTCTCATGCGTTACACGCTCCGTCTTCTCACTCTTCAACAATTCCAGCGCGCTACCGCCCTCATTTGCGCCTGCGAAGTCATTCGCCGCGAAGATGAAACCACTTGGGGCGAAGAACCCTTCCGCATTGGGCTATGGGTGGGTATGAACACCACACCTAACCGCACAGAAGACAGCGATGCCTTTGTCGATTCTCTGCGGGGGCATCGTGCGCCTCCCAGCGGCGGCTCTCCCCATCAATTGACCAGTTGCCCTTGGTGTGGTTCTAAAATCGATGACGGCAAACACCTGGAAGTCAGTTCGTTTAAAAAAGGAATTGCCCGCACCCTGACTTACTGCGGCGATGTCTTAGGACGATGCCCGTTTAGCAAAAGACAATCTAAAGAAGGATTACCTATCGTCGTCGTTGATGAGGAAATCTATCGACGTTTACCCACACTCCTAATTGCCACCGTCGATAAATTTGCTCAGATGCCCTGGAAAGGCGAAACTCAAATGCTCTTTGGGCAAGTCGATGGATACTGCGATCGCCACGGCTATCGATCACCCGAACTTGATGATTCTGACTCCCACCCCGCCCGCTACGGATTACCTAAAGCTACCACTCGCCCAGTCAATCCTCTCCGTCCTCCCGATTTAATTATTCAGGACGAACTCCATCTCATCAGCGGTCCTCTAGGAACCTTAGTGGGACTCTACGAAACCGCAGTCGATCAATTAGCCACTTGGGAGGTAGATGGCAAGCGAGTCCGTCCCAAAGTAGTCGCTTCAACCGCCACCATTCGCCAAGCACAAGACCAAGTTCATCATCTGTTCGTGCGGCAGGTTCAGGTCTTTCCGCCCCACGGGTTAGACGTAGGCGATAACTTCTTTTCCCGCCAGCGAGAACCTGGGGAAGACCAACCCGGACGACGATACTTAGGCATCTGTGCCACAGGACGCAGGCTGAAAGCTGCCACTATTCGGGTCTATACGGCAATCCTGGCATCCTCTCAATTGTTGTATAATGATTATGGCGATCGCGTTGATCCTTGGATGACGCTGGTAGGATATTTCAGTTCAATGCGCGAACTAGGCGGTACTCGTCGGTTAGTCGATGACGATATCCAGCAGCGCCTCAACAAAATGGAACGTCGAGGACTCGCAAATCGTCCCCGCCTTGCAGTTGAAGAACTCACCTCTCGCAAATCTTCCACCGACATTCCCAGAACTTTGGACTGGTTGGAAACACCTTTTGAAGGCGAACGAAAACGTACTAAAAATAAACCTACACCGCTAGATGTACTGCTGGCAACCAACATGATTTCTGTAGGCGTAGATGTTCCTCGTCTCGCTGTCATGGTCGCCACAGGACAACCCAAAACAACGGCTGAATACATTCAAGCAACCTCACGGGTGGGACGACGACACCCCGGTATCGTGTTTACTATTTTCAACTGGGCACGTCCCCGCGATCTCTCTCACTACGAACGGTTTGAACATTATCACGCCACCTTCTATCAGCATGTTGAAAGCCTCTCGCTGACGCCCTTTTCATCAGGAGCGATCGATCGGGGCTTATCGGCAATTCTAGTGACTCTGATCCGGTTAGCTAAGGGTGAGTTTAACCTCAATAACCGAGCAGGTCGCATTCGTCGTGACGACCCCGATGTGCAGGCGGCAATTCAGACCCTAGTGAATCGAGCTTGGCACGTTTCTGGTTCCTCGGAGGTACGTGACTTTGTACGACGAGAACTGGAATCCCGACTAGATTTTTGGCTTGACCAAGCCCAAGACACAACCAGTGGAAAAATCCTAGGTTATCAATCTGAAAAAGATGGTTTAACCCTTGGTTTGCTGAAAAATCCATCCCTTACTTGGGAAAAGTTTACCTGTCTCAATTCACTTCGTAATGTTGAACCTACTATTAGTTTAATCCTCAACACTAACGTTCCCAGTGATGATCCGAGCCGTATTCCCCAACCTATGCCCCTTAAAAACCTATGAGCGATCGCTATAAAGTTGGGGATCTACGCCCCAGTCAAATCATGTTTTCTTTCGGTATTGGATCAGTGGTCGATTTGCCCAATCTGTCTGTCATGGTCATGGGCACAGATGAATGGGACACCACACAGTCTGATCCACTGGCTGAAGAACGCCTGCTCACAGTTGTCAAAGAAGAACTCGGAAAACAAGTCTATAAACTTGTGCCGCCGCCTACACCACCGGAAACTAACGGGATGCCCGCCCTCGATCGCAACGCCAAAATTGGTATTCCAGTCTCTCCCTTTCCCGGTTGGGGTGTTTGCACAGCTTGTCGGTTACTCGCCAAATTTGACGACCAACTTTTTCAACTCAAACCCGACTCCTACCGTTCCGACAAAACCCGTTATGTTCACGTCAATTGTCAAAAGTCTAGAGGCAACTATGCGCCCACGGTAATCCCTGCCCGATTCCTGGTAGCTTGTCGGCAAGCACATTTAGATGACTTCCCCTGGCTCTATTTTATTCACAAAGGTAAAGCAGACTGTCCGGGTTCATTGCGACTTTTAGAGGTCGGAGTCACTGGCTCAGCAGCAGATGTAGTAGTGCGGTGCGATCGCTGTAACCTGTCCCGCTCAATGTCTGACGCCTTTGGAAGTTTAGGCAAACAAAATATGCCCCAGTGCCGAGGTCGCCATCCCCACCTGCGCTGCTTTGAAGATGACGGCTGTGAAGAACAAATGAAAGTGATTCTGTTAGGAGCCTCGAATGGCTGGTTTCCCATGACCCTGGCGGTGCTTTCCATTCCTGGCACAACAGACAAGTTAGGACAATTGGTAGAGACGCACTGGGCAGTATTACAAGAGGTGACTCATGAAAGCGACTTATCCCTACTCAGGCGAATCGGTCAGCTTAAGCCCTTCTCCCACTACTCAGATGCCGAACTCTGGGCACAAATTCAGCAGCACTCCAACCCTGCCAAAGACCAGCCCATTGGCAACCTCAAACTTCCTGAATGGCAAGTGTTCTCAACGGCTGATCCAGATCTCAACACTGACGACTTTCGACTGAAGCCTGTTGAGCCGCCCAGAGGCTATGAATCCTATTTTTCAAAAACAGTTTTGGTCGAACGATTGCGAGAAGTGCGAGCATTGATTGGATTCACCCGCATTGAGTTTCCAGGGGACTTGAGTGAAACAACCTCGTTAGAAAATATCCCCATCGCGCCTTTGTGCAAAGACCGAAAACCGAAATGGGTTCCTGCCACCGAAATTCGGGGCGAAGGCATTTTCCTCCAGTTTCGAGAAGATGCGATCGCTCAATGGATCGACCAACATCCTTCACTAGAAAATTACGAAACCAAAAGTCATTCAGCCCATACTGCATGGCGAAAAGCACGAAACATTGACAAGCCCGAAGACCATTTCCCAGGGCTGCGCTATATGCTCTTGCATTCTTTCTCTCATGCGTTAATGCGGCAACTTGCTATTGAATGTGGCTACGCCGCCGCTAGCCTGCGAGAACGCATCTATTCCAGCCGTCCTGAAGATGATTTTTCAATGGCAGGTGTTTTAATCTATACTGCCGCTCCTGATAGTGAGGGAACGCTGGGCGGATTAGTTAGCTTGGGTAATCCTGAAGTTTTAGGACGACACTTAGATCAGGCGCTGGAACAAATGCGCCTCTGTGCCTCTGACCCCCTTTGTTCCGAACATCAGCCTGATCCTAATGATTTGCATTGGGCAGCCTGTCATGCTTGTTTATTCAGTCCCGAAACCTCTTGTGAACGAGGGAATAAGTATTTAGACCGGACGCTCTTGATTCCAACCCTCAAGGCTGACCCGTTCGATATTGCGTTCTTTCAGGGAAATTAATGCTGCCTCCTCGCCTTCTAGCCCAAATTCGTCGGGTGGCTCAAGAATTACCTCCAGTTATGCTGGAATCGGTAATTAAAGGCTTGGAACTTTGGAGCGATCGCCCTCCACCTGAAGATGATGCCTATATTCTCCGAACCTTGCCCCACACTCACTGGCGACAACTCGTTTCAGAATTACTAGAAATCTGGCACAAAGAAACCATAGATTTAAGTGGACAAGCGATCGCAACGGCTCTGGCGACCGCCGCTTATTGCGAAACAGAATCGCAAAAAGAATTGTCATTAGAAATTGTTTGGACAGGACCAGAAGGCTCTGGCATTCCTGTCCGACGAACTGAGCAGGTTTTGCTGCAACTGATTCGGGAAGCTAGACACGATCTAACGATCGTCAGCTTTGCAGTTTACAAAGTGCCAGAAATTTCTCAAGCATTAATTGCAGCCATCAATCGAGGCGTTGTCGTCAAAATTATTGCAGAAACACCAGAGTCCAACAGCGACTTAGCTCCTTTCGGTGTAAAAGCAGGACTAGGGGCTGAGGTCGCTAAACGAGCAGAAGTTTTTGTCTGGGATAGACAGAGCCGACCGAAAGATGCTGAGGGGAGGCATGGGTCACTGCATATGAAATGTGCGATCGCTGATCAGCAACATCTTTTTATTACCAGTGCAAACCTGACTGGTTATGCGCTATCTCTCAACATGGAAATGGGGTTACTGGTTCATAGTAATGATTTAGCGAGCCAGGTGGTAAAACATCTTGATAAACTAATTCATCAAAATGTTCTAGCCAGAAAATAGTGTCAAAAAGACAAGTCCTGATTTTTCGTCCCTCTATCAGTAGCCTGTATTTTCTATTGCGCAACAAGCTTAATAAAGGCGATCGCTTCCCCTAAGCACAAAATCAGAACGACATTTAGACACCGCAAGTCACAGTCTCACTCACTCATAGGATCAGAAAACAGCAGTAGCAGGGAATTTCTAAACTATCTGTTCAGTCAGTTATACTCGCCTGAGCTAGAAATTGGACTATTAGAATGTTCTCTTCTAGGAACGGTATGATGAGACAATCCACCTCTAAGGGATCAGGGGAGTTGTCAGCATGATTCGGATTGAATTCACTCAGGAAAAGATGACCGAATTGAACTATCAACGGTATCGCCACCCTCATCCGAGAGTTCAACAAAAAATGGAAGTTTTGTATCTCAAGAGTCAAGGACTGGCACATCAAGAGATTCGACGACTCTGTGACATCTCGAAAACTACCCTGACGACTTACCTCAAGCAATATACAGCACTTTCCATTTTCATGAAGTACACCTAAAATTGTTCAATTCATTGCTAGAAAAGGGCTTTGGACGTATAAAGAGGTGCAATCAAGCCTAAAAGTGCTGTATTGAGGGAGGCGTTGAGCGTCTTCAACAGTTAGATTATCAAGGGCAACCCAGCCTCTTGAATCA
>Ga0209181_10010513_pt1 | contig 12012 bp, 13 predicted proteins | sample MAT05_FD_187208 | JGI IMG/M metagenome (GOLD analysis project Ga0209181, IMG submission 187208) | Freshwater microbial communities from Lake Fryxell liftoff mats and glacier meltwater in Antarctica - MAT-05 (SPAdes) (version 2) | ecosystem: Environmental > Aquatic > Freshwater > Ice > Liftoff... | reverse complement strand
AGGGCCGCACCTTCCAGGTAGTTCATCACCATATAGACCGTCTCATTCTCGCGGAAGAAGTTCATCACACTCACGACCGACGGATGTGAAATCTGCGCCAGGGCACGGCCTTCTTCGAAAAAGCTCTTCAATCCAAGCCGGTACAAAGACAACTTCTCCGCTGGCACCGTCGGAGCCAACTCCCCTGCCTCGCGGGTCGCCAGCGAAGAGGGCAGATACTCCTTGACAGCGACCTGCAGTCCCTCGGGATCCAGCGCCAGATAGACCAGCCCGAATCCGCCCGCCGCCACTTTGCGGATAATGCGGTATCCGCCAATGATGGTATCTGGCGGCAGCGGGGCGGGTTTGACCTTGGACATACCTTAGAAATGAGTTGTGTCTGGCACCTGGTCCGGATGCACCCGGCAACGCCGGCAAACAATTCGATTAACCAAACCGACGCCATGCCAGTTTACAGTATGACCGGATACGCGGCGGTGCAATCGCGGCCCGCCGAAACCGCCCTGGCGCCAGACTCCAGAACCCCGGTCGCGAGCTCGCTGGGCCTGGAAATACGCTCCGTCAACAGCCGCTTTCTGGACTTGACACTGCGCCTGCCAGATGAAATGCGCCAGTGCGAACCGGCTCTGCGCGACCTGCTGGGCGCACAGCTCAAACGTGGCAAGGTAGAGCTGCGACTGAGCGTCGAGACCGGGTCGGCCAGTCCGGTGCAGGAACCGTCCGTGCGTCTGCTGCAGAGACTGGCATCGGTGCAGGACAACGTGCAGGCCTGGTTGCCCCAGGCGCAGGCGCTGCGTGTCGGCGATGTAATACGGCTGGCGGCGTCGGAACAAGGCGCGCGCCGCGACTGGTCTGCCGACGTACTGGAACTGGCCAAAAGGGCCCTCAAAGAGTTGCTCGCGGCGCGCCAGCGCGAAGGCGCCCGATTGGCGGCGACTCTGGTGGAACGAGTGGTCGAAATCCGCAAACTCGCGCGGCAGGCCGTGCCCTTGGTGCCGCAACTGGTGGCGCAACAACGCCAGCGCTTCCTGGAGCGCTGGCACGAAGCCCTGGCGCTCGCGCCAGGGGCCGTCGCCGCGGAGGCTGCGCAGGACCGGGCGCTGGCGGAAGCAACCGCTTACGCGATCCGGATCGACGTGGCCGAAGAGTTGACGCGCCTCGAATCCCACCTGGATGAGGTTGATCGGCTGATCGGCAAAGGTGGCGAAGTCGGCAAACGGCTGGACTTCCTGATTCAGGAGTTGCAGCGCGAAGCCAACACCATGGGAGCGAAGTCGGCAGCCTTGCCACTGACCCATATCGCGGTGGACATGAAAGTGCTGATAGAGCAAATGCGTGAGCAGGTGCAGAACATCGAATAGGCAACCGTGTCGCAACAGCCTGGCGAGCAACACCGTATGGACTACCCCGGAAACCTGTTTGTCGTCGCCGCACCCAGTGGTGCGGGTAAATCGAGCCTGGTCAAGGCCTTGATGGAAGTGGACTCGCATGTGCGGCCATCCATATCCCACACCACTCGCCCGCCGCGCGGCCAGGAGAAAAACGGACGCGAGTACTACTTTGTGGCTGCGGCCGAATTCGACGCCATGGTGCAAGCCGACGGCTTTGTCGAATGGGCCGAGGTGCATGGCCACCGTTACGGCACATCGCGCCGCGCGATCGCCGAACGTATGCAGGAAGGCTCGGATGTGGTGCTCGAGATTGACTTTCAGGGCGCCATCGCGATCAAATCGATATTCTCCAATGCCATTTCCATCTTCATCCTGCCGCCGAGCTGGGACGAATTGCGCGCGCGGCTCGAACGGCGCGGAGAAGACGCCGATGACACCATCGAACTGCGACTCCAGAATGCGGCGATCGAAGTGGCACAGGTCGGGAAGTTCGACTTCGTTATAATCAACGAGTTGTTCGACCGGGCGCTGTTCGACCTCAAAGCCATCGTGCACGCGCAACGCCTGAAGATTGAAGCCCAGCGACGCGCACGCGCCGAAACTTTCCGGGCACTGAACATTCCCTGACCGTCCACATCGTCTTTTTTGGAGAGCCCATGGCCCGCATCACCGTTGAAGATTGCCTTGAGAAGATCCCGAACCGCTTTCAGCTGGTACTGGCCGCAACCTACCGGGCACGCATGCTGAGCCAGGGACACACACCGAAAATCGAAAGCAAGAACAAGCCTGGCGTCACCGCACTGCGCGAAATCGCCGCCGGCAAGATCGGCGTCGAGATGCTCAAGAAGGTACCGCTGTAAACACCTTTGCGGCCTGTGCAATGGCACCCCCTGGGGTGCCATTTTTCATGGCGCGCCAGCTTTCTTCTGCGCAGGCTATATTCAAGGGGTGAACACCTCCGTCAGCCCGACACCACCCGCCACCCGACGCGTGCGCAAGGCGCAGGGTGCGATCGTGACCAGCCCGGCTGCGGCAAATGCCGCGGCGGCCAGCTTTGCGGCCCTGATGTCCAAACTCGACTACCTGACCGCACCGGACATCGAAAAGGTGCGGTCGGCCTACAAGTTTGCCGACGAAGCCCATCTGGGCCAAATTCGCAACAGTGGCGAGCCCTACATCACCCACCCGATTGCGGTGGCGGCACAATGCGCCGACTGGAAGCTCGACGCCCAGGCGTTGATGGCGGCAATGCTGCACGACGCCCTCGAAGACTGCGGCGTCACCAAGATCGAACTGATAGAGCGCTTCGGCTCGCCGGTGGCCGAGCTGGTGGACGGGCTGACCAAACTCGACCGGCTGCACTTCACCACGCGTGAGGAAAACCAGGCCGAGTCGTTTCGCAAGATGCTGCTGGCGATGGCGCGCGACGTGCGCGTCATCCTCATCAAACTGGCGGATCGGTCCCACAACATGCGCACGCTGGACAACGTGGCGCGCGACAAGTGGGCCCGCATCTCGTCGGAAACGCTGGACATCTACGCACCGATCGCCCACCGGCTGGGCCTGAACCAGATCTACCGCGAACTGCAGGACCGCTCGTTCGCGCATCTGCATCCCTGGCGCCATGCCGCCTTGTCGAAGGCGGTGGGCAAGGCACGCAGCCGCAGGCGCGACCTGATACAGCGTGTGCAGCGTGAAGTGGAGGCCTCCTTTGCCGCCACCGGCATGCAACTGCGCATCGCCGGCCGCGAAAAGTCGGTGTTCTCGATCTACCGCAAGATGGACACCAAACACCTGAGTTTCGCCCAGGTGACCGACATCTACGGTTTCCGCCTGATCGTGCCCACGGTCACAGACTGCTACGCAGCCTTGGGAACGCTGCACCAGTTGTACAAGCCAGTGCCTGGCCGCTTCAAGGACCATATTGCGATTGCCAAGCTCAACGGCTACCAGTCGCTGCACACCACGCTGGTCGGCCCGGCTGGCGTGAACATCGAGTTCCAGTTGCGTACCGAGTCCATGCACATGGTGGCGGAGTCCGGGGTGGCGGCGCACTGGTTGTACAAAGCGAAGAATCCGGACGGCAGCGGCTCCGAGCGCCTGGGCAACCAGTGGCTGCAGTCGCTGCTGGACATCCAGCGCGAAACCGGCGACGCGGCCGAGTTCTGGGACCATGTCAAGGTGGACCTGTTTCCCGACGCCGTCTATGTGTTTACCCCGAAGAGCCAGATCCTGTCGCTGCCGCGCGGCGCCACCGTGGTCGACTTTGCCTATGCCATCCACAGCAATGTGGGGGACCGCACGATGGCGGCGCGCATCAACGGCGAGCAGGTGCCGTTGCGCACCGAACTCAAAAACGGCGACGTGATCGAGGTCGTAACGGCCCCGGTTTCCAGCCCCAATCCGGCCTGGCTTAGTTTTGTGCGCACCGGGCGGGCGCGCTCGAAGATCCGGCACCATCTGAAAACACTGGCCCACAGTGAATCGGAAAGCTTTGGCAAACGGCTGCTGGCACAGGCGCTGCGCGCCGAGGGGATCGAGCACTTCCCGGAGGACGACCAGGCGCATGCCACTGTCTGGGAGCGCTTGCTGCGGTTTTCCGGTAACCGCAGCAGCGCCGAGCTGCTGGTTGACATTGGCCTGGGCAAACGCATCGCCACCATGGTCGCCAAACGTCTGGTGCGCTTGCTGGTCGACGAGACTGGCGAGAAGCCCGACCCCCTGCTGATCACGCGCGAACGTTTTGGCGCTGGTGATTCGACCGGGCAAGGTGTCGTGTCGTTGGACGGCAGCGAGAACGCGTCCGTCACTTACGCCAGTTGCTGCCGACCCATACCGGGCGACCGGATCGTCGGCTACCTCGGCCGCGGCGAAGGGCTGGCGGTCCATACCGATCAGTGCCCGGTCGCGGCAAAACTGCAGCACAAGGACAGCGAACGTTTCATCACGGTGGACTGGGCAGACGACCCGGTCCGGCCATTCGAGAGCCAGATTCTGGTTGCGGTCACCAATGGCAAAGGCGTATTGGCGCGGGTCGCTGCAGCGCTGGCGTCCGCCGAGGCCGACATCGTGCATATCGACATGGGCCGTGACGCCGCCCAGGATGCTACCGACCTGCGTTTTGTGGTGGCAGTGCGTGACCAGGCCCATCTGGATGTGGCCCTGCGCAACTTGCGCCGAACCTCGTCGGTGCTGCGCGCCGAGCGCGGCTAGCTTCAGGTTTCTGTCGGGAGCGGGTAATCCACCTGCAGCACCTCGATCTCCTCCACGCCAGCCGGGGTGACCAGGTTGAGCACATCTCCGGTGCGGGTCTTGAGCAGGGTGCGCGCAACCGGTGAGACCCAGCTGACCTGGCCCGCCGCGCTGTCGACCTCATCGATGCCGAGAATGGTGACTGTGCGCTCGTCACCCCTGCCATCCGCATACAACACCCTGGCGCCAAAAAACACCTGGTCGGTTCCGTGGTGGACACTGGGATCGGTGACTTCGGCGATCTCCAGGCGTTTGGTCAAAAAGCGGATGCGGCGGTCGATCTCGCGCAGCCGCTTCTTGCCGTAGATGTAATCGCCATTTTCCGACCGGTCGCCATTGCTCGCCGCCCAGTGCACGACCTCGACCACCTTGGGACGCTCGTTGTCGATCAGGTCGAACAACTCGCCGCGCAACCGGGCGTAGCCAGCGGGTGTGATGTAGTTCTTGCCGCCACCGGGCGAGGCGGGTAACTGGATGTCGTCATCATCCTCGTCGGCATTGTCGGATTCGCGGGTGAAGGCCTTGCTCATGGGGTTTGGCGCGGCAACCTGTTCAAGCGCATTGGTCTGTCCTCACCGAAAGCACAAAGGGCCTGCATCTTCCACAAGATACAGGCCCCCGGGCATTGCTTGGTGCGGCTGGCAGGAATTGAACCCACGACCCCTTGGTTCGTAGCCAAGTACTCTATCCAACTGAGCTACAGCCGCGACAACCCCGGATTTTAGCACCATGGTGCCCACCGTCTGCGCATCCGTCCACCAGATCCAGTACATCAGCGCGACGCGCCTCAGGCGGCAGCCGCAGCCTGCTGCATCTTCATCAGCCGCTCGGTCTGCGCCAGCGACAGCAGATGCGCGTAGATCGCCGGCAAGTACGCCTTAGCCTTGATCGACAGGAACAGTTCGTCCGACAGGTTGTTCAGACGCTCTTCGTTGATCACATAACAACCCGAGATGTCCTTTGTGTCGGCGCCGTCCTGCAGCCGCAGGTTCAGCGGAGTAAACATGTTGTGCTTTTTGAGGAAGCTGCAGAACTGGCTGGTGGCAATCTCCATCTGCTGCAACTCGGCAAGATAACGTTTGACGTTGTCGATGATCTGCGTCGGCGCGCCAGTGATATCAAACAGGGCCGAACCCTCGGCGTCACTGACCAGATCGCTGGCCTCATCAATGCACACCACGAACTGGCCGTCCTGGTCACTGGGCGTCAGAGCGAACGGGTAGCGCCGGATGATGGCCGGAACGTAAGACGCCAGCCACTTGCCGGCTGCATCCACGAACAGGTTTTTCTCTGGACTCAACCCCAATAGAGCCACTGGGCGGAACTCGTCCTTGGCCTTGTCCTCCAGAAACACCACCGGAAAGATCGGCGCCGCGCGCGTGAACTCCGGCAGCGTCAGGTAGGCGATGTGCGTCCTGGCGGCGAAAGCGAAGCTGGAAATCTCCTTCACGCGCTTGTTGGCATGGATCTGGTTGTTGACGGGGACGACTTTTTGAAACAAGATTTTCTCCACAAACTGACTTGACGACGCGCGTGCCAACCAATCCACCATGCTTGCCATCTACTTGTATCTACAGACGAACGTGGCCGGTCACAACTAGCCGTCCGCGTCGGACAATCGGGTCTTTAAGCTGAAGGACCAGGGTCTGGCCTCGCTGTTTCCGCACTACATCTGGTAGAGTCTAACCATCCCCGGGGCTCCAGGGATGACGGTGTCGATTTTTTTTACAGCATTCGCGACAATCACCCAAGACAACCCTGCGGTTCTGAAAATATCTTTAAAAATCAACGAGTCAGGCATGTTTTCTATTTCGGTATGATTCTTGCTTCTGGTTAATGGAATCATTTTATCCAAGGCGGCCCAAATGACAGAGCAAAAAATTGAAACCGAGACTGCGCAAGGGAGTGCCGGGAAAAACGGCCGCCGCCGGTTCTTCGGCGTGGGTGCCGCAACTGCGCCGTTCCTGCTGACCCTGGTTAGTCAACCCGCATTGGGCGTCACGTGCTTCACGCCGTCGCGTTCGCTTTCGAAAAATACGAGCATTACGCAAGCATCGAGAATCGGCAACTGCAGTGGAGCAAAGTCTGCGATCAATTATCTCCAACTGACTAACGGTCCGTGGCCAGCATCTGTGCCGCACACTACCCTTTTCCACCCGCTCTTCCGTCAAGGGACAACCGATAACAAGACAAAATTCGTCAAGACAGTCAATACCCAAGTGGTAAGTAAGACGATGGGGGAAGTGATTGCCATCAATTCGAACGGTGAAGTCCATCGCCACTTGCTCGCCGCCTATCTCAACAAGAAGGGTGGCGGTGGGGCCAGCATCCCGAATATTGTCTTGACGGAGACCGCAATTCTGACGATTTGGAGCGAGTACGCTCAAAACGGTTTTTACGCGCCATTCGCCACCGTGAAGTGGTACGACGCAGAAATCATTAACTACCTGAAGTCCAACGGAATTGTGAGCTAGGCGATTCCTGCGGGCAGTCTGGACCGGATGAAGGCAAATCAAAGATTCCTGGTACAGAGGTGGTCCGATGGTTGTGCAGTGTTTGATCAGGAAACCGGCGATACGCATACACTGGACTTGCCAAGTTACGAAGGCTTGGTAGCGATGCAACGCGGCCTCCCGGTCGAGGAGACAGTGTATGCAGCACTGTGCTCACTGCACCCTGAAATGTCTGCTGACGAACTGGCACGATTGGCGCAGGATTGCTGCAGTCGTCTCGAGCAAAGTGGCCTGTTGGAAAACGAGAGCAGGAATTGAGTCGGCCCTTCCGGCGGGTCGCCGATTTGTCTCTTGCTGAACTACGCCAGCATCTGCGCGCCGGAAGTTTCGCGTTACAAACCGGCAGTTTGACGTCCCGAATTCGTTCCGGCTTGCCAGATGTGGCGCGCTCCATTCACGTCCTCTACGGGAATCATGCTTTCGAAATAGCGCCGGATTTTTCCGACTTCCACGTCGAGGTCAGGCAACCAAGAAACTTGCGGCGATGGATCAGGCGACAGGTTGAGTTCCTGATTGACGGTGAACGACCTTTCGAACCGCTGCCACGAGACCAGGCACCGGCTTTCTTGGAATGGGGACTCAACTGGTGCATTGCAGCGTCATGTCACCAATGGATCACCATCCATGCGGCCTGCCTGGAACGTGATGGGCTGGCGATTGTTCTGCCCGCACCACCCGGTTCCGGTAAGAGCACACTTTGCGCGGCATTGTCCCATCGCGGTTGGCGGCTGCTTTCAGACGAGCTTGCGCTGCTCGACCCCAAAACCCTGCTCGCCCACGCACTGGCCAGACCAATCAACCTGAAGAACGCGTCCATCGAACTGATTCGGGCGTTCGAACCCGACAGCGTGTGGGGACCGGAAACCTATGACACGGCGAAAGGTCGCGTAACCCATCTGCGCCCGCCACTGGACAGCGTCAACAGGATGCTACAGCCCGCGCGACCCGCATGGATTGTCTTTCCGCGTTATGAGGCTGGCGCGCCCCCGCTACTCACGCCGCGTTCAAAGGCGCAGACCTTCATCCACTTCACTCAAAACTCGTTCAACTATGGCCCGCTTGGCCGTAGCGGCTTCGACACATGTGCACGGCTGATTAGCCAATGTGACTGCTACGACTTCAGCTACAGCAAACTCGACGACGCTGTGGAGGTTTTCGACTGGTTGTCCGGGCAACTTCCGGCCGGGACCGTTTGATGTCGAATTGCGTCACCATTGCCGCCCGCGATTTCGTGGAACTCATACGCTTCCCGGAACGTGCAGTCGCAATATCGCTGGCGCAGTGGGACTCGCTACTGCGAGTGGCCAAACATACAAATCTGATCGGACGGCTTGCGGAAGGCGTCATCTGCAAAGGAATCCACCAGAACCTGCCACCGAAGGTTCGTACGCACCTGGACAGCGCGTACGTGTTGACAACCCACCAACGTGAAGCAATCGGCTGGGAACTCCGCCATATCAGCAAAGCGTTAAAGAACGTGGACACCGATATCGTAGTGCTGAAGGGGGCCGCTTACGTGTTGCGCGGGTCTTCCGCTGCACAGGGCCGCCTCTTTGGTGACGTTGATGTGCTGGTGGCAAGAACGGCGTTGAACAATACGGAAGCCGCGTTGATGGTCCATGGCTGGACTGCGGGGCAGCACGATCCCTATGACCAGAAGTTCTACCGGCAATGGATGCATGAAATTCCCCCCATGACCAACCGCGCGCGGGGCACAGTCATCGACGTCCATCACAACATACTTCCAACCATCGCCCGTAATTGTCCGAATGTTGACCTGCTGCTGGCAGCCAGTCAACCAGTGCCGAACACCATATTCCGAACCTTTTGCGCCACGGATATGGTGATTCATAGTGCCACGCACTTGTTCCACGAAAGCGAATTGCAAAACGGATTGCGCGACTTGTTCGATCTGGATTCTTTATTGACGGAGTTTTCGGTTGCATCGACCGACTTCTGGATTGAATTGGCAGACCGCGCCGCGTTACTGCGTTTGGAGTTGCCCGTTTACCTTGCCCTGCGACTTACCAAGGCGATCATCGGGACCAGCGTTCCCGGCCAGGTACTCGCGAAGCTCGAGTCGTCCATGCAACCAGTGAGCCGCAGAATCAAGGCTCTTGAAGCCATCTACTTGCGTGCCCTCATGCCGGACCATCCTGGCTGTGGAAACCACTGGTCGACTACCTTGGCGCGAGGCGCGGTATTTCTCAGAGGTCACTTTCTGCGTATGCCTCCAACGCTACTGTCTTGGCACTTGAGTCGTAAACTGGTGATACGGCTTTTTCGCAATACCAGCAGATCGACCTGAGAGCTGCGCATCTGCTTCTGCAATTGCACTACTGCCGCTATGTCATCCTTACCGTCCACCAAGGTGCGAATCAGCAGCCGGACGTCGTTCGTGTCCACGTTGACCCTGTGGCCATGCGCCAGCACCGGGCCACTCCATTGCGGCCCGACCACCACCACCTTCAGGGGAATGGCACTTACTGGACGGCCCGGCCATTGCGCAGGGCGGAAAAGCGTAGCGCCTTCCGCCGTGGTCGAAACGCCCCCTGGAGGCGGGACTACCCTGTCCGCAGCCATCGCGACGCTCGACGATGGCGGAACGCGCCTTCAGCTTTTCCGCCCTACGCCGCAGCGTATCCGGTCTGATTTTCGCCAAGTAAGTGCCATTCACCTTCAGGGGCTTGTCGTCGTCTGATCGACGCACCAGGGTGGCCAAGTTGCCGGTGTACGCGTTCATGAACTGCCGAGAGTAATAACGCCACCATGGCCGGTGTGTCGATCACCACCGGGCCGTCGCGCAGATCGAGTCTTGCCGACGACTACAGCGTGCCGTTGTCCGGCGCGGTGACCGTCCAATCCGTGTAGTCAAACGGGCGCTGCAAGTGATTGAAGGTATTGACGTTCTGTCGGCGCGGTGGGCTGGGGTCTTCGATGGCGATATAGCGCAGGTGCGCCATCGCTTACAAGGGGAAGAAGGCGAGGAAGGTCTTTTCCTATGCCGAAGGTTTCCCTGCTTGCGCCGGCGTCGTTGCGTTCTGGCCTTGAACGGGCACGCTGATCAACATCGTGAAAGCGAGCGCCACGATAGCGGGCACACCCTTCAAGAAGTCTCTGATCGTTTGAGCCGACCTGATGTCGCTGGCGATGTATTCCACCGAGATGCAGCGCCAGGTGTAGGTAGATCGGACCCACACCTATACGGGTACCGCTGGAAGCCCACGCACTCACTACGCCGAGTCGCGCCGCTCTATCTTGAGCACCAGCACCGCAACGACGCTGTGCAGGATGCGCACGACGCCGCGCAATTGACCAATGCGGTAAGTGTGCTGTCCAGCCAGCTTGTTGCTCAAGGTGTATCCACGCGCTGCTGGACCGGCCAAGTCGCACACTTCGGTCAGGAACTTCTTGTCGCTGCGCTGCACGCCCTTATCCAGCTTGGAAAGCTCCTTCTCGGCGGCTGGGCCGTAATGCAGCTTCCAGCCCATCAGATCCCAAGTCGTTTGTAGACTTCTTCTGCCGGAACGGCCTTGGTCTTGCCGCTTTGAAGGCTTTTCCAACGCCGCTCTGCCTCGCGCGCTTGGACATGGTCCTGTAGCCAGTTGACAATGATCCTAGAAACCGCAGTTAACCGCATTCTTCCGCTGGATACGCCTTATGAACGTTGGTTTTCGTGCCTACGAGCAAGGTCACCTCAAGGGTGACAACGCTACGCACCCGATTGAGCCGCGCTGGCGCACGCTGGCGGCGTTGCTTCTCCTTGCGGGCAGCAGCCCGCAGCGTCGTCGACCTTGCAGGCCGCAGTCAAGCCAGAGGCTTGCCTTCTTCGCGCTGTCCAGGTGTGCGCGGGCACACTTGGAGCCGCAGCGCTCAGCCTTGCCAGCGCACCCCATCGCAGCCCACTCGGGCACGTCCTACTGCGGTTTCTAGGATGATTGCTGCGATGGACTTGCGGCTGCAGCGTGCCTCGGCTTTGAGCATCGCAGAAATCTCGGCCGACAGCTCGATGGACTCTTGCCCTTTGCTCAGGCGCTCAAGCTCGAAAGTTGATGCGTCCATGGTCGGCGCTCCTGGAACGGCATCATTTTACGTGCCGGGTTTGACGCCGCTGGATTGTCAAAGACCGGAGTCGACCCAGCGCGACAGCCTTCGGGGAATTGTAGAAAAGCTCCCCGAATTGTGGAAACGCCCCAGAACCCGAAACGGGCGCTAAGCGTATGAATGCTGGTAGGCCGTCCAGGACTTGAACCTGGGACCAAAGGATTATGAGTCCTCTGCTCTAACCAACTGAGCTAACGGCCCGACCAGCGTCCGATTGTACGGGGCTACTTGTGGTGGCTCAGGGCGTTGCTGACCAGTTTGGAGGTGGTGTCGACGATCTGGATCATGCGGTCATAGGCCATGCGGGTCGGGCCGATCACACCGAGTGTTCCTACCACCTGACCGTCCACCTCGTACGGTGCACTGACGATGGAGAGGTCTTCAAACGGCACCACCCGGCTCTCGCCGCCGATGAAGATGCGCACGCCCTCGGCCTGGCCGGCCACATCGAGCAGGCGCATCAGTTGCGCCTTTTGCTCGAACGACTCGAACGCCCGGCGCAGTTGGCCCATGTCGCTCAAAAAATCGGTCAGCGCCAGCAGGTCACGACGTCGAGTTCGACCATGTCAAGGCGCAGGGCCACGTCACGGTGGTAGACGCGATGGACCTGGCGCTGCCCAGCAGCGACCAGCTAACTTTCATGAATCGAGGGCGCAGCACCCCTGATCATGAAAGACACTGTGCGGGTGTGTAGTCGCCCAAAGGCTGAGGTCGCGAAAAATTTTGATGGCATCGACCGCGAAAGCTAACTC
>Ga0209181_10010511_pt1 | contig 12013 bp, 10 predicted proteins | sample MAT05_FD_187208 | JGI IMG/M metagenome (GOLD analysis project Ga0209181, IMG submission 187208) | Freshwater microbial communities from Lake Fryxell liftoff mats and glacier meltwater in Antarctica - MAT-05 (SPAdes) (version 2) | ecosystem: Environmental > Aquatic > Freshwater > Ice > Liftoff... | reverse complement strand
CGAAGACGTCCACACCCTAATCATCCGGAAGCTTAAAGCCAAGGTCGGTCCCCTCGCCGACAAGATCCACACCGGGCGCAGCCGCAACGAGCAAGTGTCGCTCGATACCCGCCTCTGGCTCCGCGAACAGATCGACCAAACCACCGCCCTTCTCGTCTCCTTTCTCGACGAACTCTTAGCCCTCGCCCAACGCTTCCCGAACGCCATTATCCCCGGCTACACCCACCTGCGCCGCGCTCAACCGGTCCTTTGGGCTCATTACTGCCTGGCCTACTTCGAGATGTTCCTGCGCGATCTCGAACGCCTCCAACAGGCCCGCGCCCGCGTCAACCTCTGCCCCCTCGGCAGCGGCGCCCTGGCCGGGTCCGGCTTCCCGTTCGACCGCCACGCCATCGCCGCCGACCTCGGCTTCGCCGGCATCACGCGTAACTCGATGGACGTCTCCGGTGACCGGGATTGGGCCCTCGACTTCCTCTACGCCGCGTCAACCTCCATGCTCCATTTGTCCCGTCTCGCCGAAGACTGGATCCTCTATTCGAGCGAAGAGTTTGGCTGGATGGACCTCGGCGATGGGGTTACGAGCGGCTCCAGTCTCATGCCGCAAAAGAAAAACCCGGACTCGCTCGAACTCATCCGCGGCAAGTCTGGTCGCGTCTTTGGCAGCCTCACGTCGCTCTACGTCACCGTCAAAGGCACTCCAATGACCTACAACCGCGACATGCAGGAGGACAAAGAGCCCCTCTTCCTCGCGGCCGACCAACTCGCCGGTTGCCTCGCCATGATCGCCGAAATCACCTCGACCGTCACCCTCAAGCCGGACGTCCCCGCCCTCGCCGCGGCCGAAAGTTGGACTGTCGCCACAGACATTGCCGAAGCCCTCGCCCGCTTCGGTACCCCCTTCCATCAGGCCCACAAACTCGCTGGCCGCCTCGTCCTCGAGTCCCTTAATCAGGGCAAAAAACCCCTTGATTGGACCCCTGCCGAACTCGCCGCCTTCTCCCCGGAATTCACCCTCGAAATGGCCGAATTCCTCCATCCCGCCCGCGGTATGGAAAACCGCCAGGTTCCCGGCGGAACCGCTCCCGCCACCGTCGCCGCTGCCCTCGTCGAAGCCGCCATTCGACTGAACGAGTTCCGGCCATGAACAAGGCGTACCGGCAAGGCCAGATTCTCAAGCTCGTTTCCCGGCATCAGATTCACACCCAGGAAGAGATCGCGCAGAAACTGGCCGTGCTCGGGGTGGAGGCCACCCAGGTCACCCTCTCGCGGGACATCCGGGAACTCGGCCTCGCCAAAACCCAACTCGGTTATCAACACCTCGCCCCTTCCTCGCCCGCCGGCCCCAACCTCCCCACCATTCTCGCCGAATACCTCCTTGATATCCGAGAGGCCCAACACCTTCTCGTCCTGAAAACATCTCCTGGCCACGCGAGCGCCCTTGCCGCCGCCCTCGATCGCGCAGCCTGGCCCGAACTCATCGGCACCATCGCCGGCGATGACACCGTCCTTGCCATCGCCCCAGATATCCCTACCGCCCGAAAGCTCAAGCGCAAGCTTCTGAACCCGAAGTAACTCAATGGATCGCCTTGGCACCTTTACCCTTCTCGTTGCCGCAGGCATTCTCGCCAGCGTCCTCTTTGTGCCACCGGTCGTCGGCCTCGCCAACAACGGCGACTACGGCAAAGTCTCCCTGCACTACTCTCTCTTCTCTCCTAACGAAGATGAGTTTAACTTCGCCCCCCAAATCCATCAATTTCTCCCCGAAAAGCGGTGGGACAGCGGCTTCTTCACCTCGACCCATCTCCCCGTCCAAGCCGCCCTTTTTCTCCATCGGATGTCGGGACAGAAAGACTTCGATTGCCGTTTCCTCGGTGGCGTTTACTGCGCCCTTTTCCTTCTCGCCCTCGGCATCGTCCAGCCCTGCCTCACCCAACTCACTACCCTCCGGAGGGCGCTCTTCTCCGCCACCCTCCTGCTCCTTCTCTGCGACATCGTATACATAGCTCTCTTCAATAGCTTCTTCATGGACGCAACGGCGCTGATTGGTTTCCTGCTCGCGGCCGCCGCCTAGCTGCGCTACGAACGAAGCCAAAAACTGGGCTGGCTCCTGCTGTTCACCGCCGCCGTCCTCTTGGCAATGCTCTCGAAAGCGCAGCACCTCCTCCCCGCCCTTCCCCTCGTTGCGTTGGTAGCCTCGAAGCCACGCCCGGCCCGACTCCTCTCGGCCGTCCTCCTTCTGGCGGGCTTCGTCTACGGCTTCCGGCATCCAGGAAGACTACACGCCCATTACGACCTTCAACGTGACCTTCCACGCCATCCTTCCGCTATCCGACAACAAACCCCAGCACCTCGCCGAACTTGGCTTCGACGAATCCTACACCAAGTGGATCGGCACCCACGCCTACGATCGCGGCGCGCGCGTCGGGGAACCGGAGTTTTATCGCGAACTCCTTCGCCGCTCCAGCCAAGCGAAAATCGCCTACTTCCTCGCCACCCACCCCACCATCACGTTCAAGATCCTCATCCTTCGTCTCAACGAAGCCGCCTTCGTCCGCCCCCTTAACTTCGGCAATTACGACCGGTCCGCCGGCCGTCCTCCCCTGGCCCAATCAAGCGCCTTCTCCCTGGCTAGCTCCGCGAAGGGGTGGCTTTTCCTTGGCCACCCCTTCTTCCTCCTCGCCTAAGCCCTCATCCTCGGAGCCATTGCCCTACGCCACCCCTCCTCCATCGCCCTCGTCGCCACCACCTTTCTCGCGTTTGCGATCGGTGCCTTCGGCGATAGCCTCGATGTCACCCGTCACCTCACCCTCTTCAACCTTTTATACTCGACCTTCTCCTGCTCACGGCCCTCTATACAGGCCTAAAACGCGCCGGCTAGCTTCTTGGTCCCCGCTTCCACGACCAGCCAGACTTTTTCGAACGTTGATAACCGAATCCGCCCTTCCAGCACCCGATATTGCTTCTCCTCGATCCGCTGCAACAGACGCGAATAAATCTCGATTAAAGCCCACAACGACGCCCGGCTCCCCCTCTCCACCATCCCGATCAGCGGCATCGCCTCGTTGTAGTACCCCCGCGCCCGCCCCGCTTCGAACTTCATCAACTCCACAAATCCCGGCGTATACGCCATCCCCCGCGCGTCCACCCCGAACCGCCGGAAGTCCTCGGCCGGTACATACATCCGGCCCAACTCCGAGTCCTCCCGCACATCCCGCAAAATGTTCGTCAATTGAAACGCAATGCCGCACTTCTCGGCCAACTCCAGCGCCTTCGGATCTTCAAATCCGAAGATGTGAATGATCGTCAAACCCACCACCGACGCCACCCGATAGCAATACTGATAGAGGTCCGCAAAAGTCTCCACCGGCTTCGGCGACAAATCACTCGAAACGCCCGTAATCATGTCGAAAAAATACTGGTGTGGAATTTTAAACCGCTGCACCGTATCGTGAAACGCCGGCCATACCGCGTGCCCGCCATACTCCCCCCGAAGAGCACCTTCCAAATCTGCCCGCCACTGGCTCATCGTCTCCGGCGTCGTCCCTTCCAAGTCGTCGCTCAAGTCATCGCAATACCGCATGAACGAATACACCGCGCACATCGCATCCCGCTGCTCTTTCCGCAACAGTACAAACGAATAGTAGAAATTCTTCGCCCGGCTCCGCGCCACCTGCCGGCAATAAGCATACGACTGCTCCACGGCTTTATTCATACCGATGCCCACAAAGCCTTCACGAGCAACCCCACCCGGTGCAGCTTCCCGATCTTCGGCCGCTCCCGCAGCACGTCCCATCCCTGCCCTTCAATCTTGTCCAGCACCGCCAAGCCCCCTTCGCTAAACAGCCGCAGATCCAACGCCAGCCGCCGGTCTACCATCCCCGGCAGCGCCAGCCCAGCTACGAACAACTCTCGCGCCACCGCGCAAGCTTCCTCCATGACCCGCGCAAACCCGGGCGTAAACCGCCGGGCAAACAGGTCTTCATCGGTCACCCCGTGCTTGGCCATCAAGTCCTGCGGCAGATACACCCGATCTTTTCCCGTATCCACAGTCACGTCCTGCCAAAAATTCGCCAACTGCAACGCCGTGCAGGTCTTGTCACTCAAGCCGTACCGCACTTCATCCCGATACCCGCACAACCCCAACACCAGCCGCCCCACCGGGTTCGCCGAGTAGACGCAGTAATCCATCACCTCGTCCCAGTTGGCGTACCGGGTCTGCGTCTGGTCCCGTTCAAAGGCGAGAATCAAATCGGCAAACGTCTGCCGTCCCAACCCGTACTGCCGCACAGTTGGCCCCAACGCCACAAACACGGGATGCGTCGCCACCCCCGCATACATCCGGTCCAACTCCTCCCGCCACCAGCGCAGGAGCCGCAAGCTCTCGGCCACGTCGTCGATCTCATCGCCCAAATCATCGGCCCATCGGCAAAAAGAATAGACGTTGTAGAAATCCTGATGCAGCTTCTTCGGCAGCAGCACACTCACCACGTGAAAATTCTCGTAGTGGGAAGTTGACAGCCAACGGGTGTACACGAGGGACTCGTCGAGCCGCCATTCCCGCCCCATCGCCGCCGCGTCGCGGACAAAATCTTTGGGCTGCAAGTGCACTTAGGGAATAATAGCGGTTTTCATGCGACCGCTCGAATTCATCAAAAACCGCAGCACTTCTTTGATCTTGTGCAACGGCTCTTCTCCCACCACAAAATCACGGGCCCGTATGTCGCCCCGCGTCACGGCACCCAGCGCCTTTTGAATCAACTTCGGCGTATGGTGAAAACTGGCTTTGCAAGTTAACTCGGAATAATGCAGCAGGTTAGTATCCATCTGCACCTGCGTCTCATTCGGGCATCCCCCGAAAAAGTTCACCGTACCGCCCTTCCGCAACAGTTGTATGGCCAGGTTCCAAACTTCCGGCTTGCCCACGGCCTCAATCACGACATCCGCTCCGCGCCCATCCGTCAGCGCCCGCACGGTTCCTGGCACGTCATCATTCTCTAAAGTCGAAATCAACTCCGCCGCGCCCATCCGCTTGGCGTCATCAAGCTGCACTTGGCGACGGGCAATCGCAATCACCCGCGCACCCATCACCTTCAACATCCGGACGAACATCAGGCCGATCGGACCGAGCCCGATGACCACCACCGTATCGCCTTTCCGGACGTTACTCTCTTCGATGCCGCGCAACACACAGGCTAGCGGCTCGGCCAGCGCCGCGTCAATGTAGTCAACCTGCTCCGGCACGGCGTACAAGTTCTTTTCCACGATCCGGCTCGGAATCCGAATGTACTCGGCGTAAGCGCCGTTATTAAATAGCAAATCCTCGCACAAGTTCTCCAGGTCCCGCTTGCAATAGAAGCAGTCGCCACAAGGCGCTGAATTCGCCGCTACCACGCGTTGCCCTACCTGGAACTTCGTCACCGCACCACCAGCCGCCACCACGTCCCCAGCCAACTCGTGCCCGAACAACGCCGGAGGCATAATCATCCGGGCGTGATAGCCCCGGCGAAATACCTTAACGTCGGTCCCGCAGGTCAACGCCACCTTCACCCGAACCAGCACATCGCCCGGACCGATCGCAGGTATTGCGACCTGCTCGATCTTGACGTCCTCTTTGCCGTACAGGACGGCGGCCAGCATCTGTTTTTTCACGGGCGGTAACCTTGGGGCCTCACAACAATTTTCAAGGATTCTGTCGTAGGATGCAAGGCCAGGTCAAATCCAGCCATGATTTCCTCAAGCGGAATCCGATGTGTCACCAACTCTTCCACTGGAATCGCCCCGCTAAACACCAAATCTGCCGATTCGCTCTGCAAATCCACGTCCGCACTATACGAACCGAGCAACACTCTCTCTCCCATGCAGATGTCTTTGCCCGATAGTTCGATGCGCTCTTTGTCCGAGGTCTGCGCAAACAAAATGATTTTCGCCCCCGGACGCGTCGCCCGGACCGCCTCAGCCACCACTCCCGGTGCCGAAACCGCGACAAAAACCACATCCGCGCCCCGTCCTTTGGTTCGCGCCGCAGCCTCCGCAGCTACGTCGTCCGCCCGCGGGTCCAACGCCTTTTCCGCCCCAAACCGCTCGCCCATCGCCCTTCGCCCCTGCATCATGTCCGTTACCAAAGTCCGGATCCCCTTCGCCTTCAGGATCATCGTGAAGATCAGCCCAATCGGCCCCTGGCCCATCACAATCGCCAACTCGTCGGGCCGCGGGGCCGCCAGCGCCACCCCCTTCACGCAGGTGTTAACCGGCTCTACAAAGCTTGCCGCGTCAAAGCTAACGCCATCCGGAATCTTCTCGACACCCCGTTCGACAATCCAATCCATTACTCGCACATACTGCGCGAACCCGCCTCCGGCGGCCTCAAACCCAGCCGTGATCCCGACCCGCTTGTACCCCGGACACTGCGCATACAACCGCCGGGCACAATAGAAACAAGTGCCGCAGGGGATGTGATGAAACGCGACTACCCTGTCCCCCACGGCAAACTTCGTCACCCCTTCCCCAATCGCCGCCACCACCCCGGCCGTCTCATGGCCGTAAATCCGCGGGGGCGTTAACAGGTCATACTCGATCTTTTTCAAATCGGTATGGCAGATGCCGCAACTCTCCACCCGAACAAGAATTTCGCCCGGACCAATCTCCGGCCGCGCAATCTCCTCCACCACCACCTGGCTCTTTCCGCGGTACACCGCCGCCTTCATTCCATTAGAGTTCGCACTGGGCAAGAAAATCTCCTAGAGCGTTCGCCGCGTCGCGGCCCCGCTTCGCCATTCGAATCAAGTCTCCCGGATGTCGCAGACCCGCCATCGCAATCCGAGCCTTCTGAAACCGCCCTTCCCCGTCCCGATACTGGTTGAAGTCCAGCGCAAAATCTTCCTGCGCCAAGTCGCTTACCACTCGCACCGCATAAAACGAACCCGCAAACCGCAGGCCTGCCGCTTCCATCTCCACCGCATCCGCCCCCCGCCCTCGCAGGTCGGCCTTCTCCGCCGCCGTCCGCACGAATCGGTCGCCGGACCATAAGACCCCTCGCCGCGCCCCCGCCGGCATCTTCCGCGGTGCCAAAGTCGCTCTATCTCCCTGGTCGGTCCTCACCCCCAACGCGACAAAAACCTCGCTCAAGCGCAACGCCGGATCCAGCGCTCCGCACCACCCAATGCTCATCACCGCCGTCACCGTCTCCCGCTCCCGAGCCACCGCCAACCCCGCAGCCGCCAAGCGCGGCCCCGCGCCGTTGGCCACCATCGTCAGGGCCTGCCCGTTCCAGTCCGCCTGCCGCGCAAAATCCACCGGCCAATCCAGTTTCCGCACCCCCGTGCAATGCCGCAGCCAGCCGCCAAACTCCATCGCGTCCGCGCCCACCGCCACGATCATCCGCAGTACCCATTCGCCCGAAACCAGGCCGCCGCCCGCTCCAGTCCCACCCGCGCCGGCGCCGGATCATACCCCAACTCTCGTGTCGCCTTCGCGTGAGTCACCCACATCTTCTTCCGCGCCATCTTCACGCCTTCTAACGGTGCCCGCGGGACCTCCCCCGTCAGATGAGCCCAACCCGTACTCACCAGCGCCGCCACATAAGCCACCCCGTAAGGAACTCGATATTTCGGAGCCTCGCCTAACGCCGCAAAGATCTGCTGCAACGTTAAATTCTCGCTTCCTAAAATATACCGTTCTCCCACGCGCCCCTTCTCCCCGGCCAACAAATGCCCCCTCGCGACATCCCGCACGTCGACCACATTTAAACCCGTGTCGAGATACGCCGGCATCCGGCCGCTCAGGAAGTCGACGATGGTCTGCCCCGTCGGCGTGGGCTTAAAATCGTGGTCTCCCACCGGTGCCGTCGGGTTCACAATCACCACCGGAAAGCCCTCGGCCGCAAACTCCAGCGCCACCTGCTCGGCCAAGAACTTCGACCGCTTGTAGTGCCCTGTCATGTCCTCGACCCGCACCGGCAGCGACTCGTCCCCCAACCCGTCTTTGACGAACTGCACGCATCCCACAGTGCTCGTATACACGACCCGCTCGACGCCCGCCCGCCGCGCCGAACTCAGCAGATTCCGCGTCCCCTCCACGTTCGACTTGTACAACTCCTCCGGCTCCCGCGACCACAGCCGGTAGTCCGCCGCCACGTGATACACCATTCCACAACCCGCCACCGCCCGTTCGAGCGACGGCGCGTCCTGGAGGTCTCCCGTCACCACCTCGAAATTCGAAAACCGTTCCGGCAACTCGCGGACCGGGTTCCGGCCTCGCGTCAAGGCGCGCACGGGCACCCCCGCCTCTGCGAGAAGATTGGCCACATGCCAACCCAAAAATCCCGATGCCCCTGTGACTAGAGCCGGCTTCAACGCTCTGCTTTCAGGAACGTCGAAAGCGCTAAAAGCGGGAACGAGTTCCGGTAAAGGTGGTACCGCAAATAGAACACGTTCGGGAACCCTGTCCCCGTCGCCGCGTCTTCATCCCAAGACCCGTCCGCGTTCTGTTTCTCAATCAAAAACGCCACGCCTCGCTGCACACTCGACGAATAGGTATCGCCGCTCGCAATCAGCCCCAACACCGCCCATGCCGTCTGCGATGGAGTCGACGGAGCCACCACAAATCCATTGCCCCGATAGCTCTCCGGACTCTCGCCCCAGCCGCCATCGGCATTTTGAATCGAACGAAGCCACTCGCCGGCGCGCAAAACTGCCACTTCGCGGTCGCTCTCGCCGGCGGCCCGCAATCCGCGCACCGCAAAGCAGGTGCCGTAGATGAAGTTCACACCCCAACGCCCTTGCCAACTCCCATCAGCCTCTTGGGAATTTTCCAAATAGGCCAAGCCTTTTTTGATCGCCGCGTGTTCAGTAGGCACGCCATGCAACACCAGGGACTCCACTACCCGGCCCGTGATATCCGGGCAAGTCGGATCCAGCATCGCATTGTGATCGGCAAACGGAACGTCGCTCAGAAACTGCCAATTGTTATCGACGTCAAATGCCGCCCATCCGCCGTCGCTCGATTGCATCGCCAGGAGCCAATTCACCGCTCGCTTTTCGCAACTCGCCTGCGACCCGGTCTTTTCACACTTCGTAAAGTGCAGCCCCAACATCACCATCGCCGTATCGTCGATGTCCGGGTAGTACTCATTGGCGAATTCGAAGTACCAACCCGACGGCTCGACGTTTGGGCGCTTCACACTCCAATCGCCCTTCCGCCGCACCTCTTTCGTCAACAGCCAATCGCCCGCCCGGTTCATCACCGCCGCTGGGGCCATGCCGCTTTCGCCCAGCGCGTGCGCCGCAATCGCCGTGTCCCAGACCACCGAAAAACAGGGCTGGAAGAAGAATCGCTTGCCGTCGTCCACCATCAAGTTGGCGAACTGATTCTCGGCTTCATTCCGGTCTGGATGCTCGGGCGAATAGCCCAACAGGTCCATCGCCATCACCGTGTACATCATCGGTGGATAGATTGCCGCCAGCCCATCGGTGTATCGCGTCCGCTCCACCACCCATTCCATACACTTGCGAATCGCCCGCTGGCGAATCGCGCCACTGCCGAACCGTTCCCACCACTTGAAAACTTTGTCGATCCGTAGAAACGTATTCCGCCGATTGAAGAACCCATCATCCCGCGGCAACTCCAACGTCACCCCGGCCACGAGTAACTCTTCGAGCGTAAACCCATCCGGCACCGGTCGAGCCGTCACCGTCATGGCGTGGACAATGGACAGCGGAATCACGATCGCCCGCGTCCACGAACTCATCTCGTAGATTGCCTTGCCGAGCAAAATCAGCTCCGGCGGAATCGAAGGAACATGCTGCCGCGGATACAACCCAAAGAGGCTCAGGTTGATCTTCACGTAGCTATTGGCCGACTGCAACCCGCCGAGGCCCAAAATCGTCGCCCGCAGCGTGGCCATCCGAGTATCGTTTACCGATATACCGGCCGTCTTCAGCGCAAAATACGCCTTGACGGAAGCGTTCACATCCGCCGGACCAGCCGGGAAAATATTGAACCCGCCCCCTTCCAACTGGCGCTCCAGAATCGACTTCACCGCGCGGTCAATTTGGATCCGCGTCGGCGGATCCCAGGTCCCGTTCTTCGGCGGATACAGCCATAGCTGCAGCAACACGAAGTCCGACTCAAGCGTCGTATCGGCCGTTAAGTCTCCCCACCAGTAGCCCGCATCGTGCTGATTGGCGACAAACCAATCCACCGACCGTTTCGCCGCCTGGGCGGTCGAAGCAACTAAAGCGTCAGTAACTTGGAGGCTTGGGGTCATAGGGAAGCGGAAGTCGTGATTTGGGTCAACCGGGCGCTATTCAACTCCGGAGGCAACTGGAACCGGACGTCCTCTTCCTTCACTTCCAACTCTTCCAACTCGTCGAATCCATTTCCTTTGAGATACGCAATGATCTGCTCAACCAGATGTTCCGGCGCGGAAGCCCCGGCTGTAATCGCGACGGTTTTCACCCCAACCATCCACTCGGTCTGGACATCGGATTCGTCGTCCACCAAATACGCGGGTACCCCCGTGTTCTGGCAAACCTCAACCAACCGCTGAGAATTCGAACTGTTCTTCGAACCCACCACGAGAAGCAAATCGCATAACGGCGCTACGGCCTTGACGCCCACCTGACGGTTCTCCGTCGCATAGCAAATGTCCTGCGAATGCGGCCCCTGAATCAAGGGAAACCGCTCCGTCAACCGCCTTACGATATCATTCGTCTCGTCCAGGCTCAACGTCGTCTGCGTCAAATACGCCATCTTCGTCGTATCCGGCACGACCAGCCGATCAACATCTTCCACCGTCGAAACCAGCTTCATCGACTCCGGCGCTTCACCCAAGGTGCCAACGACTTCGTCATGATTTTCATGACCGATCAGCACGATCGAATAGCCCTTCCGGGCAAACTTCACCGCTTCCAAATGGACTTTGGTGACCAGCGGACAGGTCGCATCAATCACCTGTAAATTCCGCTCCACGGCGTCCGTCCGCACCGACGGCGCTACGCCGTGGGCGCTAAAAATCACCCGCCCTTGGCTCGGCACTTCGTCCAACTCTTCGACGAAGATCGCTCCCGCCGCCCGGAGTTCGTCCACAACATGCTTGTTGTGCACAATCTCCTTCCGCACGTAGATCGGCGCGCCGTACATCTCTAGCGCGATCTTTACGACGTCGATAGCGCGGACAACACCCGCGCAGAAGCCGCGCGGCGTCAAAAGGATAATTTTCTTGCCGAAAGCCATAGGAACGGATCTATTACAGTATAGCCCGGATCTGCTCGACCAATTTCGCCTCGCCCTCAATTTCCACCCCAATCCGTAGCCAAAACATCGCCACCGGAGCCATCATTTCCGCTACATTCGGCGGCAAATTCATTAAATCTTTTTCAGTTGTTAACAGGACCTCCGCCTCCTGTAATTGGGCATGCTCCCGCAGACGGACGAGTTCCGTGTGGCGATATGAATGATGATCGCCAAAGGTCCAGCGGAACAGTGGCACCACCTCCTGCTCGCGCAACGTCGACCAAAACGTCGTCGGATTTGCCAAACCGCAAAACGCCGCCACCCGCTGTCCGCGCAAGGTCACGTCCTTCCCCGTCCCGGCGTCCACCCAACTTTCGGCCACCACCCTCGACCGATAGATTGGCACCATTGCCAGTCGTTGCCGCAACTCGCCGTATGTCCGGCCCCGCTCCGTCCGCGTTAACAAAATCGCCGTGGCCCGACCGAGCGCCTCCGGCATTTCCCGCAATCGGCCCAACGGAAACGACGCGCCGCCCGCGAACGGGTCTCGCGCGTCGAGCAACACTAAGTCAAACTCGCGGGCCAACCGATAGTGCTGAAATGCGTCGTCCAGCAAAAACAACTCCGGATGCAGCGCCGCCTCCATCGCCCGGCCGACCGCGTACCGGTCTCCCCCCACCCCCACGTGCGCCGCTCCCGACCGCACAAAAATCTGCGCTTCGTCCCCCGTCCGCTCGATCGGCATCGTTGTTCCACGGGGAATCACCGTCACCGGTTCCGT
>Ga0209181_10010505_pt1 | contig 12017 bp, 12 predicted proteins | sample MAT05_FD_187208 | JGI IMG/M metagenome (GOLD analysis project Ga0209181, IMG submission 187208) | Freshwater microbial communities from Lake Fryxell liftoff mats and glacier meltwater in Antarctica - MAT-05 (SPAdes) (version 2) | ecosystem: Environmental > Aquatic > Freshwater > Ice > Liftoff... | reverse complement strand
CTGCGCTTGCCAAGAGGCGATCCGCGCCGACAAGCTGGCCTGCATGGCGCTCTGGCTGCCGTCAGTGGGCGGCGGCTTGATGTCTGCTTGCAGCATCAGCTCAGCCTGCGGCCCGGCCAGCGCGCCGCGCAGCTGGGCTTGCGCGTCAAGGCGAAGCGGCTCCTTGCTGCCGGGCACTGGGGCATTGATGCCACCGGTCACTTGCAGTTCAAGCGCCATCTCAGCGCTGGCCTGCAGCTGGCCTGAAAACTTGTAAATATTTGATGAAAATAGGCTTTGGCCCTTATCCAGCTTGTGCAAGTAGCTATCAAAAACATAATGAAAGCTGAGTTGTTCAAGCTGCTGACTATTGGCACCAGCCCACTCCAGCACGTCGACGCGCACGTCGGCGTCAACCCGAAACGGCAGGCCCAGATCGGTTGGCGGTGTGCTGACGGCCGCGGGGCTGGGTGCCCGCTGGTCGCGCATGATCAGGCGCTTGATGTGCACTTGGCTCAGCCGCAACTCGCGTTGCAACAGCGCGGCGGGTGCCCAAGCCAGGGTCACGTCTTGCGCCTCCACACTCAGGTCACCAAGCTGCCAGCGCAGCCAGCCGATGTGCCCACCTGCGCGCAACGAGCCACTGACCTCCCGCGTCTCCAGCGTCTGGCCCGCTGGCAAGTTGTTTGCGGCCAGGCGCAGTGCAGAGTTCAGAGAGGAGTCGCTTCCGCTCCACAGCCAGGCCCCGCCCAGCAAGGCCCCGAGCGCCAGCAGGCCGAGTGCCAGCGCGGCCAGCGTGTTACGCAGCCACGGCATCAAAACACAAACCCCACATTCAGGTGCAGCCGCAATTTTTTCAGCGCGACGCCGTAAGCCAGGTCGATTTGAAGCGGGCCAACCGGGGTTTTCCAGCGCACACCAGCGCCCACACCGACCTTGGCTTTCAGGTCGATGGGCTTGTCAGCCACCGAACCTGCGTCAATGAACAGCGCGCCCTCCCAATCGGTCAGCAGACCTTTGACGGTGATGGGCTTTTGCCACTCCACACTGCCAGTAGCCAGATAGCGCCCAGCCACGACCTGGCCGTCTGACTGGGTGATGCCAAGGGAGCGCAGGCCGTAGCCGCGCACGCTGTTGGCGCCACCGGTCAGAAACAGCTGGGTTGGCGGCAGGTTGATGCCATCTTTTGCTACCACGGCACCCACTTGTGCGCGAAAAGCAAGCCGCCCGGCACGCAAGTTGGGGACGCCGCTGTCGCCACGGGTGCCCAGCGGCAAAAAGCTTTGCCAGCGGGTCAGCACCCGGCTGTAAGGCACCTTCTCGCTGCCCAGAGTGGTGCCACCGCCCACTTCAACACCGAGTGCCCAGCCGCTGGCCGGAAACGGCAGGGCGTCAAAATTGCGCAGGGTAAAGGCGTAGTTCACGCTGACCGACTCGGCCACCCCGGCAGACGCGGTGTCTGTAGCGGGTGTGTCGGCGCGGTCGTATTGGAGGTAATAGCTGCGGTCGATTCGATCGCCTGCCTTGCTGGCGCCCGCGAGCCAACGCTGGCTACCGATGTCAGTGGTGCCGCTGCGCTCGTTTTGCAGCCGCAAGGAGGTGTTCCAACGCCAGCCGTCTTCATTGGGTGGTGAGGTTAGCTCGGTGCTGAGGGACTGGGTTTCACGGTCGACTGAGATCTGGTTGATCGAACTCCAGCCCAGGCCCGGCACCTGCTGGTGCAGATGTTCGGCGCTGAAGCGCACGCCGCTGTCGCTGCTGGCGCCCAAACCCAGCGTGATTTTTTGCAGCCGTGCCTCGCGCACCGTCACCATCACCGGCGCGGCTTGGGGGTCGCCAGTGGTGTCGATCTGCATGAACGCCGAGTTGAAAAACCCGCTTGAAGACAGGCGCTGCTGCGCGGCCACCAATTCCTTGAGGTCGAAGTCGCTGCCGGGTTGCAGGCGTGCCAGGCGGCGCACCAACTCTGCGTCATAGCGCTTCAGGCCAGTGGTCACCAACGCGCCCAGTTGGTAGGCCGGACCTGACTCCAGCGTCACTTCAAGGCGGGCGCTTTGGGCGACGGGGTCAACATCGGCGCTGGTGGCGCTGAGCGTGCCAGTGGGGTAGCGCTCGCTGGTGAGTTGACTCAAGGCTTTTTGCTTGGCGGCGCTCCAGCCGGCCTGGGTGAAGCGGTTTCCTGCGGGCAGCAGCCAGCTGGCTTCGATCAGGGCGCGCTGGGTGGCGGCCTCGGGCTCGGTGGCGATGGGGCCGGCAAAACGCACTTGCACTTGGCTGACCTGCACCGGCTCACCCGCCACCACGCTGATGTTGACCACCCGATCAGCCGGTGTTGGACCCGTGTTGTCGCGGCTGATCTGGATCAGCGGTGAGAAATAGCCCAGGGTGGCAACCAGCTTCTTCACATCAAGCCGGGCGGTGTCGATCAGGCGGTTGAGCTCGTCGTCGTTCAGGTCCGTCAAGCTGCGGTAGCGCAGCAGATCGAGGTGGCGCTCCAGCAGTGGCTTGATGTCATCGGGCGCAGTGATGTTGAGGGCGAAAGCGGGCGCCGCGACATCGGCCGCAATGCTGGGGGGCGGGTTGGTGTTGGTATCAGCTTGAAACGGTTCCACATCGCCGGGCGCGGTTACGCTGTCCTGGCTGATCTCAGCCGGGTCCTCATCCGCATCCGCCTGCGCCACGCTTTGCGCCAGCCCGAATAGCGGTAACAGCAGGCACGCCGTCGCCAGCCAGAGTTTCTTCATTTGCTGAGCAGCCGCATGGCCTCTTCCAGGCCTTTGAGCGTCATCGGAAACATGCGCTGGCCCATGATTTGTTGCACGATGCTGATGCTTTGGCGGTATTGCCACACGCCTTGCGGCTCGGGGTTGATCCAGGCGCACTGCGGGTAGGCGTGGATGAGGCGCGTCAGCCACTCGGCGCCGGCTTCTTCGTTGCTGTATTCCACGCTGCCACCGGGTTGCAAAATTTCATAGGGGCTCATGGTGGCGTCGCCGATGAAGATCAGCTTGTAGTCCTTGTTGTACTTGCGCATGATGTCAAAGGTGGGGAACTTCTCGGCGTAACGGCGGCGGTTGTTCTTCCAGACAAAGTCGTACACGCAGTTGTGAAAGTAATAAAACTCCAGGTGCTTGAACTCGGTCTTGGCCGCTGAAAACAGATCTTCCACCCGCGCGATGTGATCGTCCATGGTGCCGCCCACGTCCATCAGCAGCAGCACTTTGACGTTGTTGTGGCGCTCGGGGCGCATCTTGATGTCAAGCCAGCCGGCGTTGGCAGCGGTGGAGCGGATGGTGTTGTCAAGATCCAGCTCGTCGTGGTGGCCTTCACGCGCAAACTTGCGCAGGCGGCGCAGCGCCACCTTGATGTTGCGGGTGCCGAGTTCTTGCGTGTCGTCATAGTCGCGGTAGGCGCGCTGCTCCCAGACCTTGACCGCGCTTTTGTTCTTGCCAGCGCCGCCAATGCGGATGCCCTGCGGGTTGAAGCCACCGTGGCCAAACGGCGATGTGCCGCCGGTGCCTATCCACTTGTTGCCGCCTTCGTGACGCTCTTTTTGCTCGTCCAGACGCTTTTTGAGCGTCTCCATCAACTCGTCCCAGCCCATTTTTTTTATTGCCGCTTTTTGCTCGGGGGTTAGATCAAGTTCGAGGGTTTTTTTCAGCCAGTCCAACGGCACCTCTTGGGTGAAGTCGGCCACCAGTTCCACGCCTTTGAAGTAGGCGGCAAAGGCGCGATCAAACTTGTCGTAGTGTTTTTCGTCTTTGACCAGTGCGGCGCGGCTCAGGTGGTAGAAGTCGTCTATGGCGTAACCGCTGGAGGCGCTATCGTCATCTGGGTCAATCGGCGTTCTGGGGCCGACCACGCCGAGCTTGAGCGCTTCCAGCAGCATCAAAAACTCCTTGACCGAAACCGGCAACTTGGCCGCGCGCAGGGTGTAGAAAAAATCAATCAGCATGGTCAGGTGCTCAGCAAATTTACAGCCAGTTTTCGACCTTGAGGCCGGGCACGCGGGAGAACTCACGCACGTTGTCGGTCACCAGCACCAGTTTGTGGTGTAGCGCTTCGGCGGCGATCCAGGTGTCGTTGGGGCCGATGGGCGTGCCGCCTTGTTCCAACAAAGAACGAAGTCGGGCGTACTCGACCGCTACCTGCCGGTTCACTGTCAGCATCTGGCAGGAGGCATAAATTTGATCCAGCGCCAACCGGCGGTATGGCGCCTGGTCACCCTTTTGGAATCCAGTCTCCAGTTCGCCCAAAACCACGGGGGACATAAATGCCTGGCCGTGGTTGAGTGCGGCAAACCTGGTGATCAGGGCCTGGGTTGTGCGGCGTTGCAGATGACTCCAAATGTTGGTGTCGATCAGGTAGTTTGGAGGCAAAGGCGACACTGTTTTCACCACGCTTCGACAGGTTCCACTGGGCCTTCATCACCCAAGTCGAAGGGGGCATCCGGAATGATGGGCAGCTTGTCCAGGAACTCCTTCATCGTTTCCGGCGCTTCGCGCAGCACGATTTCATTGCCCCGGCGCTCGATGGTGACGCGCTTGGACCTGAGCTGAAACGCCTTGGGCAAGCGCACCGCCTGGCTGTTGCCAGACATAAAAACGGCGGCGGTGGTGGTCATGAGGTGGCTCCTGAAGTCACGATATACGCAGTGTATACGGCAACATTATTCTGGCAGCAATGGTGTTGCGATGCCCGTCCCGCGCGTGGGGCCAAGTCGCCGATGTGCGACGGTTAACGCTCAGACCCCGTGCTGCTTCGCCGCGGATGCAGGCAGCCCGAACAGCCGATCAAAAGCCCATGTAAAGGCCATCGCGTAGACAAAGAAAAACGCCAGCAGTCCCAGGTTGGCCGCAAATGCTTTCAGGGGCGATATCTCTAACCAGAGCGACATCACCGGGATCAATAGCACCGTCAGGCCGCCTTCAAAGCCGATGCCATGCGCCAGACGCCTGGCAAATGACCGCCCTTTGACGGATTGGCGCGACTCCCAGCGCTCAAAGAAGGTGTTGAAAACATAGTTCCAGGTCAGCGCAATGGTGGACAGAACGACGGCAAGCGCCAGGGTTGAACTCGGTGGCTTGTCGAAGGCAAAACTCAGCACAGGGCCGACGAAGGCAATGGCGAAGGCTTCATACAAGAGGGCTTGGAGCACACGTCGGGTTCTGGGACTCATGAAATGCTGTGGTTGGAATTGGGGGACTAGTTGCGGATGGGGTTTGGGCTGCACCTCACGGACAGCCTCGTGGCCGTGCTTTATGAAGCAACGCGCCGCTGATCCAAGCAAAGCCTAAAGGGTGAGTTGCCGAATGGATGCCGAGATCGACAGAAGCCGAGGCCCGTCCATGCGCCCGATGATGTTGCGCACGACCGACCCAATGACTTGCAGGGCGCCGGCCATACCCAGGCTGGCGGACTGCTCGATAAGAAAGCCCGGTTTTGCCAGTTTGAGTGGCCTGATAAAACAGTAGTCCATACCGGCATCATTCAATTCGGCCACCAATTTGGCCAAGGCTTCACGGTGCTGGGTGGGGTCATCGGCCTCCTCCAGGGCGGTGAGTACAGCGAGCGTTTTCGTACGCAGTGCCTCGGAGTGGTAGAAGCGCAAATGCGGGAGTGCCTTTGCGCTTCCCTTAGCTTGAGCTTTGGATGGGGCCGCGGATGCGGGCTTTGCTGCGGACTTTGCTGTGGGCTTTGCCGCAGGCTTTAAAGGGCGTTTTGAAGGTGTGGCCATGCATGCACTATAGCCTCAGCCCAAAAGCCGCTTGCGAAGCGGGAGGTTGCCAACATCCAGCGAGGCCGCGCTCACACAAGCCTGAAGATAGTCAGGCCAGCACACCGGCTCACACCACTTTGATGACGAAGGCCGGATCAAATCGCGAGTTCTCGTTCACACCGCCCTTGGCGTAGCCGCGCGGGTTGCAGACCACGCGTGTGCCGTTCACAACATAGTCAAAACTGTCGTGGGTGTGGCCATGTATCCACAACGCGACTTGTTTGCCGTCGATGAGCCGTTCTGCATCGGAGACGAAACACGCGTTGATGGGCGAGCCTTCAAACCTTGGATGGACGCTTTTCGGCGAGGGGGCGTGATGGGTGATGACAACGGTTCTACCTGCAAAAGGCTCGGCCAACCGTTCTTCAAGCCAGTTCGCGTGACGCGTGAACTGCACGGCGGACAGGGCTGGCGTGAACAGGGTTTCTGACATGTCGTCCATTCGAATCCGGCTGAAATCACGGATGAAACTCAAGGCTTGGCTGACAGCCACATCGCGCGTCTCGCCATCGCCAAATAGCTGGAAATCGGTCCATAACGTGGTTCCAAGAAAACGCACGCCACCCATCACGACCGCATTGTTGTCGAGCACCTGAATACCACTGCCGCGACACAACTGCTTCAACTCCTGAGCGGTTGAGGCCATGCTGCCACCGTAAAACTCGTGATTGCCTGGCACGTAAAGAACGGGTTTGGTAAGCGTGCTGGTCCAGGCGATTGCCTCTTTGGGGCGGGCGATGTCTCCCGCAAGAATGATGACATCTGCATCCGTCTCCGGTACCTCAAAGTCAGCAATGCTTAAATGCAGGTCGGAAAGAATGTGCAGCTTCATCGGTTGGGCCCTCTAACGAATGAATGGGGCGGGTCGCTCCCTGGTTTCTTGCGGCGGCGCAACTTTGAGTCTAGCCTTTACCTCAAGCCTCGTGTCGCAGGCGGTAGCCCAACGCTGCCGTCTTGCACCCGTCGATCAAGCCATCGTCAAACAGCGCGAACCAGCCGACAAAACGGCCTGTCGCACGCGCACTGGCGGCCAAGACCTCGGGCTCCGTCCCGCGCGGTGTCAGAAACTCACCATCGGCCTAGCCTTCCACGGGAACTGGGCGACCACCGTTCAAAAAGCGCATGACCTCTAGGCCCACCTCTAGCGCCACAAGGTCGGCGCGGTCGGCAGGCATGACCGGACGAAGGTCAAGCCTACAAAAATCAGTCGTTTTTAGGTCTTCAAGCTTTCAGGCCGGGCACCCCCAACCCTTATTGGTAAGTTTTTCCAGCGTGCCGCAGCCACCCCGCTGTATGGCGGCCAGACGGGTCATGGTGGGTCCAGTGAATGACGCCACCTTTGGCGTTCCACTCGTAGACGCCGTTGAAGGCAACGGTGTCGCCAGACGCCAGCGCGGCGATGCGCGGCGCGAGGTCAATGTTGTGTGCCACCAGCACGGTCTGGCCCGAGCGCAGTTTGAGGATGAAGCGTTGGTGGCGGCTGCCGTCGTTGTCATCTGCCAGCACAGTGGAGACGACGCCTTCGCCCTGAACCTGCACGCCGCTTTGCTGGTCATTGAATGCGGCCTGAATGGCGTCTGAACCAGCGGCTTGCGTGAGGCTTGTCTGATTTTCTGGTGGCGGGGCGGGTTGGCGCGCCTGGTTGGTTTGTCCGTACCCGAGGTAGAGCGCCACCGCCACTGCGGCAATCAGGAGTAACTTGTTCATAAATGCTTGGCGTTCATTGGGTTGGAAGCGGCGCACTTTCCCACAACCGCGCCCCTGATGCCTCCAGATGCGTCAGGTACACCCGCAGCTCAAATTCAAGCTGGTGGTAGCGTGGCTCCATGTAGTTGCAGAGCTTGTAAAACGCCTTGTCATGCGCGCGCTCTTTGAGGTGGGCGAGTTCATGCACTGCGATCATTTTCAGAAAGTCTTCGGGCGTGTGTTTGAACAGGCTGGCCACGCGGATTTCGCGCTTGGCCTTGAGCTTGTTGCCCTGCACGCGGGCAATCGTGGTGTGGGTGCCCAGCGCGTGCTGCACCACTTGCAGCTTGTTGTCGAACGCCACTTTGGCCAGTGGCTCGGCGCTGCGCAGGTGCTCGGCTTTGAGCGCCTGCACGTAGTCAAACAATGCCCGGTCGGTGCGCACGGCGTGGCCCTGTGGGTATTTGCGCAAGAGCCAGTCGGCCACCCGGTCTTCCTGCAGCAGCTTTTCCACTTGTGCCAGCGTGTCTGGCGGGTAGCCTTGCAGGTAGCGCAGCGCTGCAGCCACAGGATAGTTTACTCTGTTATTCATAGCTGTTAGCGCTTATCAGATAAGGGCTAGAGGCTACTTTTACTTAAATTTCGCGGCGCAGCGCCGGGAATAGGATCACGTCGCGGATGCTGCTGCTGTCGGTCAGCAACATCATCAGCCGGTCCAGCCCAACGCCACAGCCGCCGGTGGGCGGCATGCCGTACTCCAGTGCGCGGATGAAGTCATGGTCGTAGTACATGGCTTCGTCGTCGCCGCTGTCTTTGGCGACCACCTGGGCCTGGAAGCGGGCGGCTTGCTCTTGCGCGTCGTTCAATTCGCTGAAGCCGTTGCCAAACTCGCGCCCGGTGATGTAGAGCTCAAAGCGCTCGGTGACTTCAGGGCGCTGGTCGTTGGCGCGGGCCAGGGGCGAGATTTCGGTGGGGTGCTCCATGATGAAGGTCGGGTTCCAGAGCTTTTCTTCCACGGTTTCTTCAAAGTAAAACACCTGCAGGCTGGGCAGGCTGCGCTTCGAGATGTGGTGCTTGGCCTCGGTGATGCCCAAGTTGGGCAACACGCTGCGCAGCCAGGTGGCGCTGTCCACCTTCAGGCCCGAGCCGTCGTCGAGCATCTGGCCGGCGTCGGTGTATTTGCAGATGGCTTCATGGATGGTCAGGCGCTCAAAGGGCTGTTCCAGATCGACCGGTTTGCCTGCGTAGCTCAAGTGCAGGGTGCCCAAGGCCTTTTGTGCAGCATCGCGGATCAGGGCTTCGGTGAAGGTCATCAAATCCTGGTAGTCCCAATACGCCGCGTAGAACTCCATCATGGTGAACTCGGGGTTGTGGCGCACGCTGATGCCTTCGTTGCGGAAGCTGCGGTTGATCTCGAACACGCGATCAAAGCCGCCAACAATCAGGCGCTTCAGGTACAGCTCGGGCGCAATGCGCAAAAACATCTGCTGGTCCAGCGCGTTGTGGTGCGTGGTGAAAGGTTTCGCGTTGGCGCCGCCCGGAATCGGGTGCAGCATCGGCGTTTCCACTTCCAGAAAGTCGTGCGCGACCATGAATTCGCGAATGCCGCTGATGGCTTTGCTGCGCGCCACAAAGCGCTTGCGGGTGGTCTCGTCGGTCATCAGGTCGACATAGCGCTGGCGGTATTTGACCTCCTGGTCGGCCATGCCGTGGAACTTGTCGGGCATCGGGCGCAGGCTTTTGGTGAGCAGGCGGATGCTGCTGGCGTGGATCGACAACTCGCCGGTTTTGGTCTTGAACACCGTGCCCTCGGCGGCCACGATGTCACCCAGATCCCAATGCTTGAAGGCGTTGTAAACCTCTTCACCGATGTCGTCACGCTTGATGTAGATCTGGATGCGTGCGGTGCTGTCTTGCAGCGTGCAAAAGCTGGCCTTGCCCATGACGCGCTTGAGCATCATGCGACCGGCCACCTTGGCGGTGTGGCCTTGCGCCAGCAGGTCATCAGGCGCGGTGTCGGCGTGGGCGGCCAGCAGGCTGGCTGCGTGGTGGGCCGGTTTAAAGTCGTTGGGGAAGGCAACGCCCTGGCCTTGCTGCTGCGCCACGCGCAGTGCGGTGAGCTTGTCGCGCCGCTCCGCCATCAACTGGTTTTCGTCCTGGGGCGCGGGTGGGGTGAGGGGTTCAGACATGGCAGGCAATCAAGGGTGACAGGTGGTAGGTGGCGAAAGCCCACACTTGGGTGGGGCCGCACGAAAAACCTCGTATTTTAAAGTGCCGGGGTGTCGCTATGATCTGGCGCTCCTATTCAAGTCTGCTTTTGCCCCATGCTTTATCAAATTGTGTTCCTGTTGTTGGAGATCGTTGTCGGTTTTGTCAGCGGCGCCTGCCTGCTGCGCCTGTACATGCAGTACCTGCGCATTCCCATGTCAGCGCGCTCTGGCAACCCACTGGGGCGTTTTGTGTTTGCGTTGACCGACTGGATTGTGCTGCCGCTGCGCAAAGTGATTCCATCGGTCGGTGCGTTGGACACGGCCAGCCTGGTGGCGGCTTTTTTGCTGCAGTTTGCCGAGTTTTTTCTGCTGTGGCTGCTGGCTGGCGGCGCGGGCGGCTTTTTTTCGGTGCCGATTCTGGCGCTGTTTGGCCTGCTGCGCATGACGGTTTCTGCGATGACGGTCGCGGTGATCGTTTATGCAATCTTGTCCTGGGTGCAGACCAATTCCGTGATTGCCGATGTGCTTGAGCGGCTGGTGAGCCCCCTGCTGGTGCCCATCCGACGCTTTGTGCCGCTGGTTGGCGGTGTGGATTTGTCGCCGCTGGTGCTGCTGGTGATCTTGCAGGTTGCTGCGATTGTGCTGGGGAGTTTGCAGGCGGCGACGTTGTTGGCTGGGGGCTGAAACCGCGCTCAAACTCTCGGCAGCAAGCCCGCAGCCTGGCCGTCAACCGACCGCATCCGCACTTTGTCGCGTGAGCATGGCCAGCGTGTTGGCAATGGTCTGGCGCAGTTCGCGGCGGTCGCAGATCAAGTCCACTGCGCCTTTGGTTTGCAGGAATTCAGCACGCTGAAAGCCCTCAGGCAGCTTCACACGCACGGTGGATTCGATCACCCGTGGGCCCGCAAAGCCGATCAGTGCCTTGGGCTCGGCAATCACCACATCACCCAAAAAGGCAAAACCGGCGCTCACACCGCCCATGGTTGGGTCGGTCAGCACGCTGATGAAGGGCAGGCCTTTTTTGGCCAGATGGGTGAGTGAGGCGTTGGTTTTGGCCATTTGCATCAGGCTCAGCAAGCCTTCTTGCATACGCGCACCACCGGTGGCGGTGAAGCAGACAAACGGCAGCTTCTGCTCGATAGCGTTTTGCACGCCGCGCGCAAAGCGCTCGCCCACCACGCTGCCCATGCTGCCGCCCATGAATTCAAATTCAAAGCAGGCCACCACCAGGCCGATGCCCATGACGGTGCCGCCCATGACCACCAGCGCATCGGTTTCGCCGGTGTTTTCCATCGCTTCTTTCAGGCGCTCGGGGTATTTGCGGCTGTCTTTGAACTTGAGGGCGTCTACCGGCAGCACTTCCTGGCCAATCTCAAAACGGCCTTCGTTGTCCAAAAAGACGTTCAGCCGTGCGCGCGCGCCAATACGGTGGTGATGAGCGCACGTGGGGCAGACGTTCTGGTTTTGCTCCAGATCGGTTTTGTACAGCACGGTTTCACACGCCGGGCATTTGATCCATAGGCCCTCGGGCACCGCGCGCCGGTCTTTGGGGTCGGTGCGCTGGATTTTGGGGGGAAGCAGTTTTTCAAGCCAACTCATGCTTTTTCCTTATGGGACATGGGCCAGGTCACGCTACCAGGTAGACGACGACGGAGCCTGTAAAAGTAGTATGCGCGGATTATGAATCCAACGCGGTGCGAATGTCGCGCAAAAAGGCCTGTGCAGTGGCGGCCACCTGGTCGCGTGGAAGTGGCTCGATGAGCTGAATGATTTTGCTGCCAATCACCACCGCGTCGGCCACCTTGCCAATGGCGCGCGCGGTGGCAGCGTCACGGATGCCAAAACCCACGCCCACCGGCACGCTCACATGCGCGCGGATGCGCGGCAACATGGCGCTTACCGCGTCAATGTCGAGCGCACCTGAGCCGGTGACGCCTTTGAGCGACACGTAGTACACATAGCCGCTGGCGATCTTGGCGACCTGGGCCATGCGCTCGTCAGTGGAGGTGGGGGCCAGCAAAAAGATCAAATCCATGCCGTGGGCTTTGAGCTCGGCGGCAAACTCTTCGCATTCTTCGGGCGGGTAGTCGACGATCAGCATGCCGTCTACGCCCGCTGCTGCAGCATCTTGCACAAAAGGGGTCTGGGCCCTTGTGTCGTCTGCATAGCCTGCTACAGCTTTTGTTGCGCCATGGGTCTGGTTGTAGCGCTCCACCGGGTTGGCGTAGCCCATCAGCACCACGGGTGTGGTTTGATTCTGCGTGCGAAACACCCGCACCATCTCCAGCACCTGCGCCAGGCCGATGCCGAAAGACAGGGCTTTGTCGCCTGCTTTCTGGATCACCGGGCCATCGGCGCTGGGG
>Ga0209181_10010503_pt1 | contig 12017 bp, 10 predicted proteins | sample MAT05_FD_187208 | JGI IMG/M metagenome (GOLD analysis project Ga0209181, IMG submission 187208) | Freshwater microbial communities from Lake Fryxell liftoff mats and glacier meltwater in Antarctica - MAT-05 (SPAdes) (version 2) | ecosystem: Environmental > Aquatic > Freshwater > Ice > Liftoff... | reverse complement strand
GGATGCCCGGGCATGTTCCGATTGTTGTTCGGCACCACCCGGCGTGACGCTGCTTTTGGCTCGCGGCTCTGGCCTCAGGCTGTCAGCCCTGCAGCCGGCGGCGGCGCGCGCCCACGGCGCCCAACACGCCCAGCCCGGCCAGCAGCATCGCCAGCGTGGCGGGTTCCGGCACCGGCGGCGGCACCGCGTTCAGCGCCTCGTTGTACACGCGGATCAGCGCAATGCTGCCGCTCGAATACTCGCCCTGCCCCCCGGCAACCACGTTGTCCAGGAAGAAGTTCATCGTCTGGCTCAGGTCCAGGTTCATCACGCTGGTGGCCGCTGTGGCCTGCGCCGACCCGTCCAGATAGAAAGTCACCACGCCGCGGTTGTTCACCAGGAACACATCGTGGTAGGTGTCGTTGGTAAATGCCGCGCCGCCCGCCACCGGGAAGATGTCCAGGTTGTTGCTCGGGTCCACGTAAAAGCCGTTGTCGCTCTGGCGGCTCTCCACGTCCAGGATGCGGCGCCACGCGTCCACGGACTCGGTGAACTTGAACACCATCTCCACCGAGTACAGATCGTTGTCGGTGATCAGGCCCTGCGTGCTGAGCGTCAGCCCCGCCTGGTCCGTCACTGGCGTGCGTGCGCCCTGGAAGTTCCATACCGTCTGCAGGGTGCCCATGACGTTGTCCACACCATAGCCGCTCAGGCCCAGCGGGTCCGTCACCGTCAGCGCGGGCGCGCCGGCCACGCTGGATGCCAGCGTGCCGTTGAAGCTGTACTGCGCCACCGGCATCGGGTTCGCCGCATGGGCGGCGCCCGCCGCGAAGATGACGGCGAAGGCGGGCGCAAAGACGGTCGAAACTTTCATGGGACGCTCCTGAGGAGATGCATTGAAGGACGTTCCGTCCCGGGTCGGGCTGTGCCCGCTGATGGCCGTGGCCCATAGGATATACAGCATGCCAGGTCAGCCCTTCGGCCATGCCCACCCCCCAAGCATGGGGCAGGGCCCTACCTGCAAAGCGGCGGGCCGTGAGATTCGCCCGGTCGGCCGGGGGATTGGTACCAGGCCCTTGTCGAACACCTGGGCACGGTGATGCGCTGATCGTGCTCGCCGTGGTCGCAGCGCGGCGCCACCGGAAAGCAGCCACACCCCGATGTCTTTGGACGGCCGAGCTGAGCACCCGATGGCGGGCTGAAGGCGGCAACCCTGGCGGTAACCACGGGCCCCGCCAGCCCGGGCGCCAAGCCCGGACTTTTCAGGCGCCGGGCGGCGGCGCGTCCTCGTCAGGGCAGATAGCCCTGAACCTGCATGGCCTGCAGGTGCTCGACGATGCAGTCTTCGGTGTCGATGCAGGCGCCAAAGCCGGCCTGGCGCAGCTTGAGGGTCGACACCAGGGGGGGCACCGCAAACGGCCGCTGCGAGGCGCAGGTGGCATCGGCGTACTGCCACGACAGCCCGATCAAGGCGTCCAGATCGGCCACACGCAGGCCCTTGCGTTCGGCGATCTGGCGCCACAACGGGGCGTGCCGGGGCATCACCTCGGCCAGGCGCTGCGCTGCGGGCTCGCCCAGCGGCAGGTCGAATTGCGCGGCCAGCCGGTCGAACACAGATCGCCACAGCACCACGTCGCCATTGGTGATGTTGAACACCTCGCCCCGGGCCTGCGGTGCGTGCCAGGCCCACTCGACCGCTTCGGCAATCAGCCGGGCGTCGGTGCATTCGGTCAGCAGGTGAGCGTGGCCGGGGTAGCGCAGCGGCTCACCCAGGGCGTGGCACAGGGCCACCTGCACACCCAGTGTGGCCACCGGGTTCATCGCGCCGCCCACCGCCAGGCCCAGCACGATCTGCGGGCGGAAGGCGGTCCAAGCAAAACCATCGCGCTGGGCGCGGTCGGCCACCAGGCGTTGCTGGTCGAAGTAGAAGTTGACATGGTCCTGCACCGCGTCGTGCTCACGCGCCGGCACCCGCATCGGCCGCCCGGTGTGCACGCCATAGGCCTTGGTGCCTTGCAGCAGGGTGATGTGCTGCAGCGGCGCGCCGTCCAGCGCCTGCAGCGTGTTCGCCAGCATCTGCGTGTTGAGCGCCATGTTCGCCGGATCGCGCCAGCCGGGGGTGAGCTGGGGCTGCTCGTTCAGTGCCGCATAGACCAGGTGGTTGGTGTCGCGGTGGGCCGACAAAACGGCGCGGCTGCCTCCGACGTCGTGCAGGTCGGCCCGCACCCAGGTGACCTCGGGCGCGAAATCGGCCGCACGCCGTGCCAGGCCCACCGTCTGCAGCCCCGGACGCTGCTTGAACCGCTCGATCACCGCGCGGCCCACCAGGCCCAGCGCGCCCGCCACCAGCAGCTTGTCCATCAGGCGATCACCTTGGCTTGGGCCAGGCGCTGCAGTTCGGCGGGGTCCAGGCCCCCGCAGGCGCCCGCCAGGCCCGTGCCCGGAGTGGCCGGCAAGGACGACGCGGCCTGGGCCTCGCGCGGCGAAATCCTGCAGGCCGCCGCCGAGCTGTTCATGGAGTTCGGCTATGCCGCCACCTCGATCGACGCGGTGGCCGAGCGCCTGGGCGCCACCAAGGGCCGCATCTACCACCACTACCGCAGCAAGGCCGACCTGTACTTCGACGTGCAGGTGGCGGCCATGAACCGCGTGCTGGCCGCCGTCGAGCCGATCGCACGCCAGCCGGGCAGCGCGGTGCAGCGGCTCTCGGCCATGGCGCTCTGCCGCGCCCAGATCCTGCTGACCGACCTGCCGATGCAGAAGGTGGCGGTGCAGGGCCTGGAGCGGCAGTTGCTGGGCAAATCGCGGGGCAACACGCCGGCCTCAAAACGCCTGCGGGCGGTGGTCAAGATGCGTGATGACTGCGAGCGCCTGTTTGCCGAAGTCATCGACGACGGCATCCGCGAAGGCGTGTTTGTCGACCTGCCGCCGCGCCTGGCCACCAAGCCGTTTTTGGGCGTGCTGAACTGGGCCACGGTCTGGTACAGCCCACGCCGCCTGCAAAGCGCCGAGGCTTTTCGACGCGTTGGCGCGCACGCTGGCCGACGTTGCGCTGCGCGGCCTGCTGAAACCGGCATCGGGCTGAAACGCCGACAGCCCCGGCGCCCGCTCAGGCTTCGCAGTTGAGCTTCAAACCCGGCACCGGCCAGTCGTCGATGGCGACCAGGCGGCCGCTGCCCGACAGCGTGACAAAAGCGGTGCGCCGGTCCTTGCCGCCAAAACACAGGTTGGTGGTGTATTTGTCGGGCAGCGCGACATGGCTGATGCGGCTGCCGTCGGGCGAGATGACGCTGATGCCGCCGTGCATCAGGGTGGCCACGCAGATGTTGCCAAACGCATCGACCGCCAAGGAATCGAAGCGTTGCAACTGCCCGCCCGGTGAGGCCGTCAGCATGCGCCCGCCATTGGGTGAGGGCCAGCCGTCCTTGTGCACCTGGCCCGGTGCGGTGATGTCGTAGGCCCACAGCCGCGCGCCCGCCGTCTCGGCGTAGTAGAGCGTGCTGCCGTCGGGTGACAGGCCCACGCCGTTGGGTGTCATCAAGGGACGCGCGATCACCCGGGCGGCGCTGCCATCGGCCTGGCCGTAGTACAGCCCGCCCAGGTCCATGTCGGTGTCACGCGCCTTGCCCAGGTCGGTGAAGTAAAAGCCGCCGTGGCTGTCGAAGACGATGTCGTTGGGGCCGCGCAGGCCCAGGCCCTCAACCTGCGCGTACAGGCGCTCGGTGCGGCCGGTTGCCAGGTTGACCCGCTCGATGCGGCCACCGGAATAGTCCTCCGCCTGGCCGATGGGGCGCAGCAGGCCGTCGGCTTCGGTGTGCCACTTGAAGCCGCCGTTGTTGCACACATAGACCGCACCATCGGGCCCGATGGCCGCGCCATTGGGGCCGCCACCCAGGTCGGCCACCACGGTGATGCGGCCGTCCATCGTGACCCGGCTGAGCGTGCCCCGGGCGATCTCGACCAGCAGCACCGAGCCATCGTCCAAGGCCACCGGGCCCTCGGGAAACTGCAGGCCCCGGGCGATCTCGCGAATCTTCATGGTCATCCTTGGTGGGGCGTCGTGATGGGCGTGGTGGATGTCGGCCACCACGATGCCACGCGCGCCGTCGGCCGAAAAACGCTCCGCCAGCCCGGCACCGATGCCGCTGGCGCCGCCGGTGATGATGGCCACCTTGCCTTGAATGTCCATGTCGAATCCTGTCAGGTTGGGTGCTGGGTCAGCGCCCGTTGAACTGGGGCGGGCGCTTTTCGACAAAGGCCACCGCAGCGCCCTTGTGGTCGTCGGTCTCGAAGGTGCGGATCATGTGGATGGCCTCGGCATCGAGCACCTGTGACAGCGTGCCTTGCAGCCCGGTGTTGAGGTTGCGCTTCATGTAGCCCACCGCAACCGTGGGCAAGGCAGCCAGCTCGGCCGCCCAGGCCGCGGCAGCAGCGGCCAGTTGCGCAGCCGGCACCACGCGGTTGACCAACCCGATGCGCACCGCCTCGTCGCCCGACACCACCGCGCCGGTGAAGTACAGCTCGCGCGCCTTGGCCGCGCCGACCAGGTGGTTGAGAAAGTAGCTGCCGCCAAAGTCGCCCGACAGGCCGATCCTGGAGAAGGCGGTGGTCAGCTTGGCGGTATCCGTCGCGATGCGCATGTCGCAGGCCAGGGCCAGCGACAAACCCGCGCCGGCCGCCGGTCCGGGGATCACCGCCAAGGTGGGCTTGGGCATCTCGTGCAGCCAGCGCGCCACCTCCATGCGCTCACGCAGGTTGGTCACCTTGTGGTCGAAGCTGGCGACGGCAGCGGCGCCCGCGGCGTTGCGGGCAAAGCCCTTGACATCGCCGCCGGCGCAGAAGGCCGCGCCCGTGCCGGTGAGCACCACCAGGCGCACGGCCGGGTCTTGCGCCAGGCGCGGCAAGGCCTTGGACAGGCCATCGAACATCTCGGCCGACAAGGCATTGCGGGCCTCGGGGCGGTGCATGGTGAGGGTGGCGATGCCGCCTTCGATGGTTTCCAGCAAATGGGGGTTCATGGTGGGCTTTACCAGGGTGGGGGGATCGGCAGGACGGGTCACTTCAGGTCAGGGTTGGGGGCAGGGTTCCACCAGGCCAGGTCGGAATGGGCGAGCAGGTCGAGCTCGAAGGTCCAGGCCGAGCGGTGCTGGTGCGGCGCGCCAGGCAGGCGTGGTAGCCCTCGCGGGCAAAGCGCTTGGCCACGTGCCCGCCAATGCCGGCGCCAGCGCCCAGTACCAGACAGACGGGTTTGTTCATCGGGGCATCCTGTCGGGTTGTTGGGGCGGCGCCGAAACGGCGTCAGCTGATGGTGGGCGCGTTGCTGCCGACGAACTGCCGGCGCAGCTCGCGCTTGAGCACCTTGCCGGTGGCATTGCGTGGCAGCTCGGGCACGAAGGCGATGTCGTGCGGCAGCTTGAAGCGCGCCAACCCGCCGGCGCAGTGCGCCAACACTGTGGCCTTGTCCAGCAGCTGCCCGGGTTTGAGCACCAGCACCGCCAGGCCCACCTCGCCCCATTTGTCGCTGGGCACGCCGATCACCGCGGCCTCGGCCACCTGGGGCAACTGGTACAGCACGTTCTCGACCTCGGCCGGGTAGACGTTTTCGCCGCCGGAGATGTACATGTCCTTCCAGCGGTCAACGATGTAGTAAAAACCCTCACTGTCCTGGCGCGCCGCATCCCCGGTCTTGAGCCAGCGGCCCACAAACGCGCCGGCGGTGGCGTCGGGCCGGTTCCAGTAGCCGGGCGTGATGTTGGGGCCGGCCACCCACAGCTCGCCGATTTCATCCGGCCCGCAATCGCTGCCCGCGTCGTTGACGATGCGAGCCTCGGTGTGCATCAGGGGCTTGCCGGTCGAGCCCAGCTTGCGCAGCGCATCGGCCGGGTCCAGGAAGATGCAGGCCGGGCTGGTCTCGGTCATGCCAAAGCCCTGCATCAGGTTCACCCCACGCGCCGCCCAGCCTTGCAGGATGGGCAAGGCGCAGGGCGCGCCCCCCACGCCCGCGCAGTGCAGGCGGCTCAGGTCGGTGCCGGCAAATTCAGCGTGCTGCAGCATGAACTGGTAGGGCGCCGGCACGCCGAAGAAGTGGCTGATCCGCTCGGCGGGGTCGCCGATCACCCGCAGCGCATGGCCGGGGTCGAAGCTGCGCATGATCACCACCGTGCCGCCGGCATGCAGCACCGGGTTGGAATAGCAGTTCAACCCGCCGGTGTGGAACAGGGGCAGCACCGACAGGTGCACCGTTTGCATGCCCACCCCGGCCGGCGTGCCCAGGTTGCTGCAGTTCCAGAAGTTCATGCCGTGGGTGATCATCGCCCCCTTGGGGTGGCCGGTGGTGCCCGAGGTGTACATGATGGTGACCACGTCGTCGTGGGTCAGCACTTCGCGCTGGGCTACCTGGCCGGCCCGGGCGGCCAGCGCCGCCTCGTAGGGGTTGCCGGCCGCCTGCTTGTCGATGCACAGCAGCTGCGGGATCTGGCAGCGCTGCTGCAACGCAAGCGCTGCCCCGGTGAAGTCCACGTCGTGCACCAGCAGCAGCGGCGCGCTGTCATCCAGGATGTACGCCAGCTCAGCCACGGTCAGGCGCCAGTTCAGCAACACCGCGATACCGCCGGTGCGGCCGCAAGCGAATTGCAGGTCGAAGAACTCCGCGCCGTTGTGCGCCAGCAGGGCCACCCGCGCGCCGCGGCCGATACCCAGTTGCTGCAGGTGGCAGGCCAGCGCCTCGGCCCGCAGGTCCAGATCGGCATAGCTGAGACTGCGGCGCGGGGCCAGTTCACGCACCGCCTCCTTGTCCGGACGGTTGGCGGCGTGGTGGGCGATCCAGTCATAGGCGCGCACCGGGCCGTGGCCCGCAGGCCGCGGGCTGCGCATCGCGGCCTGGGCCGCAGGGTCGGCGTAGTAGGCGCCGCCGTCGCTGGCGTGTGGCGGGGCGCTGGGCTGGAGAGTCATACGGCGGGACAGGCTGGTGGCTGGGTGCAGCCATTCTGCTGAGCCAGGTCAGGGAATCAACCCGTGAAGCCCCTCCCCGCCGGCGGGCCGTTACCGTGTCAGGCTGTCACCCAGGTGTTTGACAGGGCCGACCGCCGCCGGCCTCTGCACCGGTCGGCCCTCGCCCCGGGGAGGACCGCCATGGCCACCCCCCTTTGCCCGGCGTTCCGCCCTGTGCGGGCCTTTGCGCCAGCCGCGCCGGCGGCTGGCCGGCCGACCGGCGACGGCCACAGACGCTCCATGGTGACGCCATGGCTGCGTTGGCGCCGACACTGGTTTGAGCCCCACGGCCGACGATCAGCCGGGCCAGACCAGGCTACCGAGAGTTCAGTGGTGGCGCAGCGCTGGCGGGGCACTGGATGGCTCGCCGGTGGGTCGGCACCCACCCCGGCGCAGCATCGCCGACCTACCGGCCGCCACGCCGTGCAGCGATCGTGAGCAACTCTTGGGGCGATGGCTTGTCCCAGTCGGCACCCTTGAAGAACCGGATCATTTCGCCCGTCACCATCGGGTGCTTCCATCCATGGGTTTCGAGACGTTTGCGGATCGACGGGTGCACGCCGCGCTCGTAGAGGTGCGTGCGCAACCGCCCTACCCATTCGGCCTGCATCTCGGGCGCCAGCGCGTCGAACTCTGCCACCACCTGCGCTCGCCGACTGCTGACCCATTCAGAAGTCCAGCCTTCCAAGGCTTCCGCCGCAAGTGCGTTGCCGGCGGGTGATGGCTCCGGGCGGCCCGCTGCCGCCTTCTTGGCAGCGGCGGGCGCATTGGATTCCATGAGCGCCCGCAGGTACCGGTAGGTGTCTCGAAGGGGTTCGGGGAACTCACTTGCAATGCGCTTCACAAGCGCATCGAGCCCAGCGGTCATGGCCTCGTTGCCATGGGCGTGGATCAACGCCTCGGCGTCTTCAGCCCGGATGCCGACAGCGGCCGCACGCACAACCTGCGACAGGTCGACGGGCATGGGGGGATGCCGCAAGGGCAGTGCTTCCTGCTGTTTCTTCGCCACCCTGAACTGGATGTCCGCGATAAAGCGCCCGGCTTTGTGCTCAATCAGCTCGACGTCGAGGTCTGTCACCGCGTTGACTTCGGCGATGGCGAGCTTCAGCACATCGCGCTTGAAAAACCGGTACTCCAGTTTCACCGAGTCGTCGGTGTCCGGACTGCCCGTCAGAACGGGCCGCCACCAGGGCCACGGCTGCCGGGCTGTCAGGCCTACATCCCGGTAGCGGGCGCAAATCTCGTAGAGCACCACGCCCGAGTGACGCCTGAGCTGCGAGATGACGTCGAGGCGCAACCTGGCGAACCGCTGCGGTTCAAGCAGCTCGCGTTTGATGTTCGGCGCAAACGACCACTCGACCCAGTTTTCACCACCTTCTTTGTAGACCTTGGCATGGGCCAGCAGGCCGGCAACGTTCCATGCCTCGCCCTCGCCCGCCGTCGGCGACTGCCATTCAACCGTTGTACTGACCATCGCTCGCAGGTGCTGCTTGACGATCTCGCGGGCGTGGGAGTTGAAGTCCACCCCGCGCAGGATGCTTTGCAGAGGCGCCCGGAAGACGTCCTGCTCAATGCCCTGCTCTTGCGCGATATACAGCAGAACGTTGTACGCCTTGCGCGCCAAGACGGTGATCTTGCTGGACTTGGTGGGCACGATGGCCAGCGTATTGACCGGCTTTCGGAGCGGGGTCTCGACCAGATCTTTCTGCGCGGTGCTTTGGCGGCTCATGTGCAGGGGTCCATCCCACCATGCTAGCGTGAAACGCGGTATTCACGTTTTGTTGCGACAGCCTAAATATCCTCACGTCACAGGGTTTCGAGCCAGCCCGGCCCACCGTCGGGGCACGCACTTGCTACCCAAAAGTCCTCACGTCACCGCAACGGGCCTGCCGCCTGGAAGACCATAACCGTGGCCAGCGTTGCCACTGACGGCCTGACTGCCCACAAGCCGGTGCATTTGTTTGCAGCCAGTCGCCAAGTGGCGGATCAAAAGCCCGCGGCGCCAAGGCGGAGGCGCCCAAACCAGATCCGATGCAGGCAAGAGGCTGGGTTCCCCTGCCGCTGCTGCCGCCACAAGCAGCAGATGAGCCACCGTCCCGTATCCCCTCACGAGACGTCCTAAAACTCCTCACGCGACGGCCCATGTCCACTCACACCTTCGCCTAGAAAGACTCACCTGAGGTCCTATATCCTCTCACCTGAAATGAGATAAGTAGTTGATTCTCAATTGTTTTTCGGGCCTGAAGGGTTTAAAGGTTTTTGAAGTATTGGAACTACCTGAACCCGCAGCAAAGGGCTTTTGCTTCAGAAAGTTGGGCAAAAAACGCCGCTGAATGCAGATTTGGCCCCACCAACGGTCAGCGCTTGACGCTTTTCATTCATGCTTGCGGTTAAGCGTAAAGCGAACGGTAAACTTGCCCCTGGAGGACTAAATGTCAAAGCTCAACATCAAGGCACCCGGCCCGATAGGACTTGCGGACGTCGCAGAACAGGCCGCCCATTCGGTCGAGATGATGTCGCAGATCCGCGCGGCGATGTTGTCGCCGACGACGCGCAAGGCGGCACCTGTCTGGAACCTGAGCCAGTTGGCACAGCTGCTCGGGATCGAGAAGGGGTCATTGACGCACCGCATGGGGCGCGGCGACCTGCCCCCCGGCACGCTCAACGAAGTAGGCAATCGACGCCAGTTCACTCTGCCGGAAGTCAGGGCGTGGGTGCGCGAGTACCGCAAGGAGCATCTGAGGCCGGTGGGTGCTGAGGCCGTGACCATCAGCATCGCCAACTTCAAGGGTGGGGTCGGCAAGACGACGACGGCGATCACGTTGGCCCAGGGATTGTCCTTGCTCGGACACAGAGTGCTTGCAATCGACACCGATCCACAGGGCTCGCTGACAACACTGTTCGGCATCTTGCCCGATGCGGAAGTGGAAGAAGAGGACACTATCCTGCCTCTGGTCATGGGCGCCGAAACCTCGATCCGGTACGCGATCCGGCCCACCTACTGGGACGGCATCGACCTGGTGCCGGCGTCGCCTCTGCTCTTCGGAGCCGAGTTCGCGCTGCCCGCCCGCCAGACCAAGGAAGACGGCTTCGAGTTCTGGAACGTCTTGAACTTCGGGATCGATGACGTGCGCGGCGATTACGACGTGATCGTGATCGACACCCCGCCTGCCCTGTCCTACACGACGATCAACGCGCTGTTGGCCAGCAACGGGATCATCATGCCGTTGCCGCCCAGTACGCTCGATTTTGCGTCGGCGGCACAGTTCTGGTCCCTGTTTGCTGATCTGACCACGCAGTTGCTCACCAACCGTGGCCACGACAAGCAGTTTGACTTCATGAACATCTTGCTCAGCCGGGTCGACAGCTCGGACGCCACTGGCGCGATTGTCAAGCAATGGATTCAGAGCACCTACGCCAACAGAGTCACCGTGCTGCCCATGGAAATTCCAAAGTCAGCGGTCACCGCCTCTGCGACAGTGGAGTTTGGTACGGTGTTTGACATCATCAAGTACGACGGCAATGCCAGAACCTTCAAGCGTGCGAGGGATGCCTACGACCTGATGGTGAGCTATATCGAAACTTCAGTGCAATCTGTGTGGCGCCGGCAAGTTGAATCCAACCCCGGTACGCCCGAAACACCAGATCGATCTGCCGTGGTGTTGAACCGTTCAACACCCACCGACAAGAGGACGGAGTGATGGCCAGAAAGATGTTCGAGAAGGCCGGCCTCATTCCCGGTCTGCAGCCCGGCCCGAGGCTCTCAGGTGACGGCACCGCGCCGGCTGAGGCACCCAAGGCCAAGACAGCGCCGGGAACGATGATGGGGTTCTTGACGGCGCAATCGGGCGCGGTCCAGGAGGCTGAAGCGCTGAGGGCGCGCGTCAAGTCGCTCGAAGACGAGGTGCCCCTGCGCAGGCTTCACCCATCCACGATACGGCCGTCCAAGTGGGCGAATCGACACGAGGCTGCGTTTCACTCGCCAGAGTTTCAGGAGTTGAAGACGGAGATCGCCGCGGCAGGCGGAAATGTGCAGCCGATCAAGGTGCGACCCGTCCCGGTGTTGAACGGTTCAACACCCTTGCCTGAACCAACCTACGAGCTGATCTTCGGACACCGTAGGCATCGCGCCTGCGCCGAGTTGGGGCTTCCAGTCCTGGTGGTCGTCGAAGAGGCATCGGACGTGAGCCTGTTCGAGCAGATGGAGCGGGAGAACCGGGGGCGAAAGAACCTTTCTGCCTGGGAGCAGGGCACGATGTACCGCAGGGCCCTTGATGACGGGCTCTACAGCTCGCTGCGTCGGTTGGCGGAAGGCTTGGGCGTCGATGTTTCACTGGTATCCAAGAGTGTCGCCCTGGCGCGACTGCCCGAGGCAGTTGTAGCGGCATTCCACAGCCCACTGGACATCCAGTTCCGCTGGGCGGCAGCATTGACCGAAGCCATGCAAAAGGACCCGGATGGCACGCTGTCTAGAGCGCGTGCTCTCGCAGACACGAGCAGCGCTCTGGGTGCGGCAGCCATCATGGCCAGCCTTGTTGGGCTGGCCGGGCCGAAAACTGCCAGCCTGGCGACTCAGGCCATGACGATTTCAAAGGCAGGGAAGATCGCGGCAAGAGTGACATCAGACGCCCAGGGCAGGACAGTTGTCCGCTTCGAGCCCGGTGCACTGCCCGAGTCTCGGCGCAAGGCGCTTGCCAAGGCGATAGAGGACTTTCTGAAGGCGTGAGCACGACGGATCCAGCTCGTTCATTGCGCAGGCAGTTGCGCGGCTGACGCAATTCGGGGGTTGTGCGAGCAGGCATGGGGCCTACGCCTCGGCGTGAAGTCAGTTCTCCGCTCGACTTCCAAACCGGACCCGTAGCCGTCAGCCCGACGCAGGCAACCGATGCGCACTTCGGTCCGCAGATCTTCCTGCCCGGAATTCGCTCATCAATCGAATGATGACGTCTCGTATTATCATGGTACGCGTTTTTGGCCTTCAAACTCGATCTGGTAAGCGCACAATCGGCCAAGTGCTTGATTCATATGGGTGCAAGCCCCGCTCCCCT
>Ga0209181_10010502_pt1 | contig 12018 bp, 10 predicted proteins | sample MAT05_FD_187208 | JGI IMG/M metagenome (GOLD analysis project Ga0209181, IMG submission 187208) | Freshwater microbial communities from Lake Fryxell liftoff mats and glacier meltwater in Antarctica - MAT-05 (SPAdes) (version 2) | ecosystem: Environmental > Aquatic > Freshwater > Ice > Liftoff... | reverse complement strand
GCTGCAGAAGGGGCAGGTGGGCCAGGTGTGGGCCGAGCGCAGCGCGGGCAGCGCGGTGTTCGCGATGCTCTACAAGCAAGAACGCGGCATGAACCTCACGCAGCAGATCGACGCTGCGATGGCGCGGCCCGCGCCACAGGGTCAGCGCCCGCGAGATGGGTGAAACCGGCAGCACATTGAATGAATCTTTGGCCGAGAATGCGTCGATGTACCGGCTGCCGCGCCCGGCAATGCCGCCCCCCACTTCAGCAGGTAGCTCCATGTCCATGACGACCCACCACCGTTCTTCGCTGCGCACGCTGCGCGCCACTTTCGTCGCGGCCGTGGCCGCCCTGGCGGCTGCGCCGCTGCTGGCCGCGCCGACCTGGATCACCATCGGCGACGACGCCTATGCGCTGCTGCAGAAAGTGGCGCCCAAGTCGCGCACGCTGGCCAGCCGCAACGTGACGGTGAACGTGCCGGTGCAACGCGGCAGCGCTGCGTTGACGCAGGCCACCGAGGGGGTGCACGCGGTCGAGATCGACGACGACATGATCCCCTCGCTGTCGATGCTGGTGCACCGCGACCTGGGCAAGTGCGGCGGTTTTGCCCAGCACTACAGCATGGCCGAAGCCCTGGCCGTGCTGCACCGCCTGGAAAGCACGCCCGAGCCGCTGCTGGCGCCCAGCTACGCCATCGACAACCCCGTGCAGGTGAATGCGCTGATGCCGCAGCTGCAGGCCAGCAACCTGCTGTCCACCATCACGCAGCTGTCGAACTTTCAGAACCGCCGCTACAACAGCAGCCACGGCGTGGCGGCTTCGAACTGGCTCCTGACCCAGTGGCAGGGGCTGAACCCCGGCAACCGGCGCGACGTGCGCGTGCGCCAGATTCCCCACACCTGGGCGCAGAAGTCGGTGGAATTCGAGATTCTGGGCAGCGGCAATTCGGGCGAGACCATCGTGCTCGGTGCCCACCTCGACAGCATCGCCGGCGGCGGCATCGAGACCTCGCGCGCGCCCGGTGCCGACGACGACGCCAGCGGCGTGGCCGGCCTCACCGAGATCATCCGTGTGCTGATGGCCGGCAGCTATCAGCCCAAGCGCAACATTCGCTTCATCGCCTATGCGGCCGAGGAAGTGGGCTTGTGGGGCTCGCAGGCCATCGTCGCGCAGCAGGCCGCGCGCCGCGACAGGGTCGTGGGCGTGATGCAGCTGGACATGACAGCTTTCCAGGGTGACGCCACCGATCTGTGGATCTATACCGACTACACCAACGCGGCACAGAACGCCTTCGTCGCCAACCTGGCCGCGGCTTATCTGCCCACGCTGACGGTGGGCTACGACCGCTGCGGATACGGCTGCAGCGACCACGCTTCCTGGCACAACGCGGGTTATGCGGTCAGCTTCCCCTTCGAGAGTGCCAACGCCACCTACAACCGGCTGATCCACACCGCCAACGACACCACCGCCACCTTCGGCAACCAGGCCAACCACGCGCTGAAGTTCACGCGTCTGGCGCTGGCGTGGATGGTCGAACTGGCCAGCGACATCACGCCGGCCACGCGCAATGAGCCTGCGGCGGCGGCGGCGAAGTCTGCGGCCCCGACCCCGGCCACGGCCACGGCAGTGCGCGTCAGTCTCGCGAGGTGAGCCTCAGCGGCATTCAGTAGCCGCGCCGGCGCTCCACCAGGTTCGCCGGCGGCCGGCCCGCCAGCGCCGCACGCACATTGGCTGCGGCCACGGCAGCGGCGCTGCGAGTGTCGGTGGCTGCGGCTGCGTGCGGCAGCACGGTCACGTTCGGGTGCTGCCAGTAGCGGTGGCCTGCGGGCAGCGGTTCGCTGTGGAAGACATCCAGCACCGCTTGGCCGACCTGGCCACTGTCCAGCGCGGCCAGCAAGTCGGCGTCCACCACATGCGCGCCGCGCGCCAGGTTCACCACACCCGCGCCCCGCGGCAGCGCAGCGAAGAAGCCAGCGTTCATCACGCCGCGTGTGGCGGGCGTCAGCGGCAGCAGGTTGATGACGACCTGCGCCTGCGCCAGCAGCGGCGTCAGCGGCCGGCCGTCGCGCCGCCAGCCCGTCACCGGGTAACCCTGCTGCGCCACGCGCGCTGCCGCGGTGCGCCCCATCTGGCCCTGGCCCAGCACCAGCACGGGCACCTCGTCGGCGCGGCACTGCGGCAAGGCATGCCAGCGGCCTTCTCGCTGTTGCCGCGCGTAGCGAAAGAAGCCGCGGTGCAGCGAAAGCACGGCCCACAGCGCGGTTTCAGCCATCGCGGCGTTCATCGCGGGGTCGACCATGCGCGCCAGCGGCACGTCTGGGGGTAATGTGGTGTCGGCCAGCAGGCGGTCGACGCCGGCCCACAAGCTCTGGATGAGCTTCAAACGCGGCAAGCCTTGAAGGCTGCCCGGCTGCGGGTTGGCGACGATGGCGGCCAGCACTGCATCGGCCTCGCGCAGCGCGGCTTCGCGGCCGAGCAGTTGCGCTTCAGGCAGGGCGGTTGCGAGCGCTTCGCGCCAGAGCTCTTCTTCGCCGGGGTCGAAGCTGCCGCACAACAGCAGCTTCATGCCGTGGCCTGCACCAGGCGTCGCAGCGCTGCAGCCACCGTAGCGCCGCGCACTGCCGCGCGGTCGCCCGGCAGTTGCAGGCGTTCGGCGTGGATCACACCGGCCCCACTGGCCGCACCGGCCCCACCGGCAGTGCCCCAGGCCAGCCACACGGTGCCCACCGGTTTGCCCGGCACCGCGCCACCCGGCCCGGCAATGCCGGTCACGGCCACCGCCAGTTGCACTGGCGCGTGCTGCAAAGCGCCTTCCACCATGGCGCGTGCCACGGCTTCGCTGACGGCACCGTGGGTCTGAATCAACGCTGCCGGCACGCCGAGCATCGCGGTCTTGGCCTCGTTGCTGTAGGTGACGAAGCCGCGCTCGAACCAGTCGCTGCTGCCGACCAGGCTGGTGCAGGCCGCCGCGATGAGGCCGCCGGTGCAGCTTTCGGCAGTGGCCATGCGCCAGCCGCGCGCGCGCAGCGCGGCGGCCAGACTGTGCAGCGCGTCATTCAGATTCAGAAATTCCACAGCCGTCTTTCAATGGCGATGGCGATGGCGATGACGAGCAAGGTGCACAGCGCGGCAACGAGGTCATCGAAGAGGATGCCGAAACCCTGGCGCCAGCCGATGGCCTGGCCGGGCTGCAGTTTGTAGCGGCGGTCGGCCCAGCCCACGGGGCCGGGTTTGGCGGCGTCGAAGTAGCGAAACAGCGCGAAGGCGGCCAGTTGCACCCACCAGGCGGCGGGTGTCAGCAGCCACAGCACGATCCAGAAGGCCAACACCTCGTCCCAGACGATGGCGCCGGGGTCGGCGCTGCCCATGTGCTGTGCGGTGACGGTGCAGGCCCAGATGCCGATGAGCAGCGAGCCGGCGATGACCAGCCCCCACTGCGCCTGCGACAGCCATTGCGACAGCACCAGAAAACTCAGCCAGCTCCACAGCGTGCCCACCGTGCCCGGCGCCTTGGGGCTCAGGCCACTGCCGAAACCCAGCGCCAGCCAATGGGCAGGGTGGCGCAGCATGAAGCGGGCTGTCGGGCGTGCGATGGCGGTCATTCGAAGGACGTCGTGCGGGCAGTCATGCGATAGCGGTCATTCAATGTCGTTCAATCAATGTCGTTCATGCGAAGTGGTCGAAGCTGCGCCAGGGTGTGGCCACGGCATCGCCGCTGCTGTCCACCACGCGCAGCCCTCGTGCCGCTTCGACGTGGCCGCAATGGTGCACCGCGACACCGGCCTGCGCGGCCGCTGCCAGCACCGCTGCATGCCGGGCGGCGGGCGCGGTGAACAGCAGTTCGTAATCGTCGCCGCCGGCCAGCAGGCATTGGTGCTGCAGCGCCATCGGCATGGCGGCCAGCACGGCGCTGCGCGGCAGCGCATCCGCCAGCAGCGTGGCGCCTGCGCCAGAACGCTGCAACACATGGCCCAGATCGCCCAGCAGCCCGTCGCTGATGTCGATGGCGCTGCTGGCCAGGCCGCGCAGCGCGATGCCCAGCGCCACGCGCGGCATTGGCTGTTCCATCGCACGGCGCACGGCTTCGAAATCCGCGCCCGGCAGGGCTTGTGTGCCACGAAAGACTTCGAGCGCCAGCCGGGCATCGCCCAAAGCGTTGCCACTCACCCAGAGTTCATCGCCAGCCTTCGCGCCGCTGCGCAGCAAGGCCTGGCCCGCCGGCACCTGGCCGAAGACGGTGATGCAGATGTTCAGCGGCCCGGCCGTGGTGTCGCCGCCCACGAGTTCGATGCCGTGCGCGTCGGCCAGCGCGAAGAGGCCGCGCGCAAAGGGCGCGACGAAACTTTCGTCGGCGCGCGGCAAGGCCAGCGCCAGCGTGCAGCCCAGCGGTTCTGCGCCGCAGGCGGCCAGGTCCGACAAGTTCACGGCCAGCGCCTTGTGGCCCAGGCGCTCGGGCGCCATGGTGGACAGGAAATGCCGGCCTTCCACCAGCATGTCGGTGCTGACGGCGAGCAGCTGGCCAGGCGCCGGCTGCAGCAGCGCGCAGTCGTCGCCCACGCCCAGGGCCAGTGCCGCCTTGGCACTGCGCCCGGGCCGCGTGAAATGGCGTGCGATGAGTTCGAATTCGTCCATGGTCAGTTCGATGTTTCAGAAGGCGGCGCGCGGCGCGGCTTGTGAGGTTCGGGTGCTTTGGCGCGGGCGATGTTCTGCGCGCTGTCCCGCAGCAGGTTGGCCAGCTTCGGCGCGTACGCTGACGAAGTCGGGCGTGCTGCGGCTGGCCGCGCAGAAACGTGTGGGTGGTGGGCGTTGGGCGGGGTCATCCGGCAGCGGCGGGTTTCGGCGCCTTCACAGTGGCAGTCGTGCAGTTTCGCGCATCGGGCGCGCGGCGGGCAGGGGCGACACAGCGACAACACAGCGACAACACAGGGGCGACCAATGGGCGCCACAGGGGCGACACTGCGCTCCTACAATCCGCGCCCGCCAGCGCCTTCGGCCCGGCGTGGCATTCGGCCGACGGCGGGGTTCAGCGCCGTTAGAACGAATGCCGAATGCATGCATCAGGAACTTGAAGGAGACCGAAGCGATGTCCAGCGAGGAACAGAAGGCCAACGAGCTGAAGCGGGCAGCGCTGGATTACCACGAGTTTCCGACGCCGGGGAAGCTGGCCGTCAGCGCCACCAAGCAGATGATCAACCAGCGCGACCTGGCGCTGGCCTACAGCCCGGGCGTGGCCTTCGCGTGCGAGGCCATCATCGAAGACCCGTTGAACGCCTTTCGCTACACCGCGCGCGGCAACCTGGTGGCGGTGGTGACCAACGGCACCGCCGTGCTGGGCCTGGGTGACATCGGCCCGCTGGCGTCCAAGCCGGTGATGGAAGGCAAGGCGGTGCTGTTCAAGAAGTTCGCCGGCATCGATGTCTTCGACCTCGAAATCAACGAGAAGAACCTCGACAAGCTCGTCGACGTGATCGCGGCGCTGGAGCCCACCTTCGGCGGCATCAACCTCGAGGACATCAAGGCGCCCGACTGCTTCTACGTCGAACGCAAGCTGCGCGAGCGCATGAAGATCCCGGTCTTCCACGACGACCAGCACGGCACGGCCATCGTCGTCGGTGCGGCACTGCTGAATGCGCTGAAGGTGGTGGGCAAGCCCATCGGCGAGATCAAGCTCGTCACCAGCGGTGCCGGCGCTGCCGCATTGGCATGCCTCGGCCTGCTGGTGAAGCTGGGCGTGAGGCGCCAGAACATCTGGGTCACCGACCTGGCGGGTGTGGTGTACCAGGGCCGCACCGAGCTGATGGACGAAGACAAGATCATCTATGCCCAGCCTACTGCAGCGCGCAAGCTGACCGATGTCATCGAAGGCGCGGATGTCTTTCTCGGCCTCAGTGCAGCCGGCGTGCTGAAGCCCGAGATGGTGATGAAGATGGCCGCGCAGCCGCTGGTCTTCGCGCTGGCCAACCCCACGCCCGAAATCAGCCCGGCCGAGGTCAAGGCCGTGCGCCCAGACGCCATCATCGCCACCGGCCGCACCGACTACCCGAACCAGGTCAACAACGTCCTGTGTTTCCCCTACATCTTTCGCGGCGCGCTCGACTGTGGCGCCACCACGGTGACGGATGCGATGGAGATCGCGGCCGTGCACGCCCTCGCCGATCTGGCCCAGGCCGAGCAAAGCGAGGTCGTGGCCGCGGCCTACGCCGGCGCGACACTGAGCTTCGGCCCCGAGTACCTGATCCCCAAGCCCTTCGACCACCGTTTGATGATGATGATTGCGCCCGCCGTGGCGCAGGCGGCGCTTGATTCGGGTGTCGCGCAGCGCCCCATTGCCGACATGGACGCGTACCGGGAAAGGCTCAAGAGCTTCGTCTACGCCTCGGGCACGACGATGAAGCCCATCTTCCAGGCCGCCAAGCGCGCCACGCACAAGCGCGTGGCCTACGCGGAAGGCGAAGAAGAACGCGTGCTGCGCGCCGTGCAGGTGGTGGTGGACGAGGGCCTGGCCCGGCCCACGCTGATCGGCCGGCCGGCGGTGATTGCGCAGCGCGTCGAGAAATTCGGCCTGCGCCTGCAGGAAGGCCTCGACTACGACATCGTCAACGTCGAGCAGGACACGCGCTACCGCGATTTCTGGCAGACCTACCACCGCCTGACCGAACGCAAGGGCGTCAGCGTGCAGATGGCGAAGATCGAGATGCGCCGCCGCCTGACGCTGATCGGCGCGATGATGTTGAAGAAGGGCGAAGTCGACGGCCTGCTGTGCGGCACTTGGGGCACCACGGCGCAACACCTGCACTACATCGACCAGGTCATCGGCAAGCGCCAGGGCGGCAGCCCCAGCACGGCGCAGGATGTGCAGGTCTATGCCTGCATGAACGGGCTCATGCTGCCGGGACGCCAGGTGTTCCTCGTCGACACCCACGTCAACGCCGACCCCACCGCAGAAGAGTTGTGCGAGATCACGGTGATGGCGGCCGATGTGGTGCGCCGTTTCGGCATCGAGCCCAAGGTCGCATTGCTCAGCCACTCGAACTTCGGCACCAGCGACCACGCCAGCGCCGTGAAGATGCGCCGAACGCTGGTGCTGCTGCGCGAACAGGCGCCTTGGCTGGAGGTGGACGGCGAGATGCATGGCGATGTGGCGCTGGACCCGGCTGCGCGCGCCAAGCTCATGCCCAACAGCACGCTGCAGGGCGAAGCCAACCTGCTGGTGCTTCCCAACATCGACGCCGCCAACATCGCCTACAACCTGCTCAAGATGGCCGCCGGTGGCGGTATCGCCATCGGCCCGGTGCTGCTGGGCGCCGACAAGCCGGTGCACGTGCTCACCCCTTCGGCCACCGTACGGCGCATCGTGAACATGACAGCGCTGACGGTGGCCGATGTGGAAGCAGAGCGGGCAGCCAACCCCGCCGGCTGAGGGTTGCGGGCTGACTGCTGACGGCCCGCAACTCACGCTGCAGCGACACTGGGCATGTAAGTGCACACTGGTAGCCCTTCAGCCTTGCCCCATTCTTGGGCAGCAGCTTGAGTTTTTAGGGGGGTTCGGGTAGGATTCCGGTTTGCTTTTTCAGGGTAAACCCGTGCTTCGGACCGGTTCAGTCTCGTCGGGCAGTGATCTGCGGCGAGCGTTGTGCAAGTGGGGAGCCGTCGTCGTGGTGGCTGCTGGCTTGGCAGCCGGTGGCGCAGTGCCGGCTGCCGCCGCACGCACGCCTGAAACCCCTGACCGGGCAGCGCCAGTGGCGCTTCCCACCTTGCCGCCGGAAGCGCAGGCCACACACCGGCTCATCCTGAAGGGCGGGCCGTTTCCCTATCAGAAGGATGGCAGCGTGTTCGGCAACCGCGAGCGCCTGCTGCCCCTGCATGCGCGCGGCCACTACCGCGAGTACACCGTCAAGACCCCGGGTGCTAACAACCGCGGTGCCCGGCGCATTGTGTGCGGTGGCCAACCGCCCGCACAGCCAGATGTCTGCTATTACACCAGTGACCATTACGCGAGTTTCAAACGCATCGCCCCATGAACACCGGTAGCTTCACTTCCCAAACCTTTGTGCCTTTGACTTGGAGGATCGCGACCATGGAGTTGCAGACCATCCGCTCGAATATCGTGCAGGCCATCAGGGCCTACCGAGTCGACGACCTGATGAAGGCTGCCGAAACGGCAGGCCAGCATTTTCTGTATGCCAACCTGTCTGCGGCGCAGTCGAAGCAGGAAGTGCTGGAAGGCATTGCCGATGCCTTCACCTTCCCGGCGCATTTCGGCAAGAACCTCGACGCGCTGTACGACTGCATGACAGACCTCGTGCACAAGGCCGGTCAGCAGCCGGGCTTCGTCGTCGTGCTCGAGCAACTGCCGGACAACGCGCGTTTCGACCGCGAGGCCCGCGAGCAATTGCTGGAAGTGTTCCGAGACGCGGCAGAGTTCTGGGGGGAACGACGAATACCCTTCAGGTGCTTCTATTCTTTTCAGTAGCCCGCTCCCAAGAAACAGGGTCATGGGAGCGGGCTACTGAGGTGGCCCCCGCAGCAGCAACTGTCAAGCCGGCAGTCAAGGTCGTGCCGAAAAGCGGCACCAACCCCAACTTCGGCATGAACATGCCGATGATGAGCAGTGCCTTCGACACTGCCGCCTGGCTCAACGCAGCTTGAGTCATGCCGGCCGTTCGCGGCCGGCACCGCACGAGGCCTTGATCCAAGGCCGATTTCAAAGGGCTCCGAGAGGAGCCTTTTTCACGGCTGCATGCGTGCCAGCGCCAGGTACTCGTCCACCGGCACTTCTTCAGCCCGGCGCTGCAGGTCGAAGTCCACCTGCAGCCCTTGCTGTTCGATCCAGCGGCCGAGCGTGCCGCGAAGAATCTTGCGCCGCTGCGAGAAGGCCACCGCCACCAGGGCGCCGAGGCGTGCGCCGTCCACGCTGCCATCGGCCGGCAGCGGCTCCATGCGCACCACGGCTGAATCCACGCGTGGTCGCGGGTCGAAGGCTTCGGGGGGCACGTCCAGCACGCTTTCGATGCGGTAGCGCCACTGCAGCATCACGCTCAGGCGGCCGTAGTCCTTGTTGCCCGGTGCGGCGGCCATGCGGTCCACCACTTCCTTTTGCAGCATGAAATGCTGGTCTTGCACCTGCGCGCAGGCGCCCAGCAGGTGAAACAGGATCGGCGTGCTGATGTTGTAGGGCAGGTTGCCCACCACGCGCAGTTTCTGGCCCGCCGCAACGGCGAGTGCCACGAAGTCGACCTTCAGCGCGTCAGCTTCGACGACCTGCAGCGCGGGCTGCTTGCGCAGGCGCGCAGCGAGATCGCGGTCGAGCTCGATGACGGTCAGCGCCTGGCAGCGCTGCAGCAGCGGAAAGGTCATCGCGCCGAGGCCAGGCCCGATTTCCACCAGCGCCTGTCCGGGCTGGGGGTCGATGGCGCGCACGATACCGTCGATGACGGTGTCATCGACCAGGAAGTGCTGCCCGAAGCGCTTCCTGGCGATGTGCCTCACGGGGGTGGCGTCCGCGGGAAGAGCCGCCTCATTGAGGTGGCTCGCGGTACTCGACATAGGCGCGCGAGCGAAGCTCCTTCGTCCAGTCTGCATAGGCCTGGTCGAAGCGCTGCTCGCGCATCACGTTGCGTGCCTGTTCGCGCAGCTGTTTCAGCTCTATCGCCTGGTCTCTGCGTTCGAGCACCTGAATCAGGTGGACGCCGAAGCGCGAGACCACCGGTTCGGAAAGGCCGTTGATCGGCAGCGCGTTCATCGCCTGCTCGAACTCGGGCACCATCATGCCGGGCGTGGCCCAGCCGAGGTCGCCGCCGCCAGCAGCCGAGCCGTCTTCGCTGAATTCGCGCGCAATGTCCTCGAAGCCCTTGGCGCCGGTTTCGATCTGGCGGCGGTACTCCTCCAGGCGTCGCGCGGCCACCTCGGCGGTCAACTGCGGTGACGTGCGCAGCAGCACATGGCGCGCGCGGGTCTGCTGCACCTGGCCGAGCACGACTTCCTTGCGCGTCAGGACCTTCAGCACATGAAAGCCGGCCCCGGTGCGCAGCGGCTGTGCCGTCACTTCGCCTGGCCTCAGCGCCTTGGTGGCTTCGACAAAGGCGTCAGGCAGGCGCGAGGCCGGCCGCGCGCCGATGACGCCGCCTTGGGCGCGGTTGCCGTCCTCCGACACTTCACGCGCCACGGTCTCGAAGACCTCGCCGTTTTTCACGCGCGCCAGCGCCAGCTCGGCCACGGCGCGGCGCGCAGCCACGGTGGCGGCGTCGGCGTCTTCGGGCACGGTGATGAGAATCTGCGCCAGGTTGGTTTCTGCGTCGGCATTCGCCGCGATGCGCTGTTCTTCGATGAACTTGTCGAGATCTTCGTCGCTGATCCTGATGCGCTGGTAGACCTCGCGCTCGCGCATGCGCTCGATCATGATCTGCTCGCGGATGTTGGCGCGAAAGCGGAAGTAGTCGGTGCCCTCGGCGGCCAGGCGTTGACGCAGCACGGGCAGCGTGATCTGGTTCTGCGATGCGATGTTTTGAATGGCGCGGTCGATCTCTGTGTCGTCCACGCGCATGCCGCTTTCGCGCGCGTTGCTGATCATCACGCGCTCGTCGATCAGCGCGTCCAGTGTCAGCCGGCGCAGTTCGGGTTCGGGCGGCAGCCGCACGCCGCGCGCGGCCTCGGCCTGGGCCCGGTCCACGCGGCGGTCTATCTCGCCCGCAGTCACGAGCTCCTGGTTGACGATGACGGCGATGTAGTCGCCACTGCGCTGCCGCGCCTGGGCGTCCGCATCCGACACCGAACCCAGGCCGCCCAGCACCACGGCGGAGAAAACGGCAAGGGCTGTGCACAAGGCCCGCGGGGGGGGGCGCAGGCGGGGCAGGCCAGGCGGGCAAGGCAGACAGGAAGAGGGTTCAGTCATGTACAGGAGCGATGGGCCGGTCATCGGCGGGCGACGCGACGCGGCGCTCGTCGCGCAGCAGGCGGTAACCGGGGATATTGTCCTTCAAGACCCTGAGCGGGTTGGAACCGATGCGCGACAGGCCCACCAGCTCCAGTTGCAGCATCAGCCGGGTGGTGGCCTCGCTGCGGCCGGTGGACAGGCGTTCGGCGACGAAGCGGCCGATCCAGCAGCCGGCGTCGTACTCCACGCCCAGCACGCTGTCGGTGACGCGTCTGTCCTTCAGGCTGTAGTTCACGCGGCCCACCGAGTACCACGTGCCCTGGCAGCCGTTGTTGCTGCCGGCCGCGCGTGGGTTGCCGTACACCGGCCACTGCCAGCCCAGTTCCATCTGTTCCGAGAGGCCGCGCGCCAAGCGGTAGGTGGTACCGATGGTGCGGAACGGGCCCGGCGAATAACGCACGCCCAGGATGGTGCGCACCGAGCGCTGGATGTCGGTGCTGTACTGCACGGCGCCGTCCAGCGTCCACCCCGGCAGCACGCTGGTGCTGCCCAGCAGCAGTGCGTCGGAGAAGCGCTGCTCCAGTGGCGCGCCATCGGGTGAGCCGTCGGCCTGGGGCGTGACGCGCTGGCTGCGGAAGAGGTAGCGCTGCACCAGGCCCAGGCGCAGCGCTTCGGCACCGGTGACGGCATCGACGAAGCGTGTCGTGACACCGGCGGTGAGCTGGTGCGAGTCGCTGACCCTGTCGATGCCCGAGAACTGGTTGTCGGTGTAGATCGAGACGAAGTTGAAGTCCTTGGCCGCCGCGTCGTAGTTGGGCAGCTGGCTCTGTGCGCGGTAGGGTGTGCGCACGTAGAAGAGGCGCGGCTCCAGCGTCTGCAGCACCGAGCGCCCGAAGGCGGTGGTGTTGCGTTCGAACTCGAAGCCGGCGTCCAGGCTCAGCGTCGGAATGCTGCGCGAGGTTCTTTGCCGCTGGCTGGGCCCCGGGTTGTTCGGCCCCAGGTTGCCGGGTCCCTGATTGCGATAGGCCGCGGCATTCACGCTCAGCCGGGGCACCAGCCACCAGCCCGGCGCGCGCAGCGCATGGCTCACGTGGCCCAGCAGGTGCACCCGCTCGCCACCCTCGCGGCCGGCGCGGCTTTCGGTGCCGGTGGGCAGCGTGAAAC
>Ga0209181_10010501_pt1 | contig 12019 bp, 6 predicted proteins | sample MAT05_FD_187208 | JGI IMG/M metagenome (GOLD analysis project Ga0209181, IMG submission 187208) | Freshwater microbial communities from Lake Fryxell liftoff mats and glacier meltwater in Antarctica - MAT-05 (SPAdes) (version 2) | ecosystem: Environmental > Aquatic > Freshwater > Ice > Liftoff... | reverse complement strand
GAACTCATTGATGGTCAGCGTCGGCTGAGCCGCGCCGATCCAATGGTAGCCCTCCGCCGTGCGTCCCGTCGCAAACGGCGGCTCGCTCTTCCACGAGAACGCGCCCCAGTAGCTGGGCACGAAAAGAAAAGCGGAGCCAAGCAAACTCAGCGGCAACGCAAAGACGAGCCACAGCGTGCGTATCTGCTTCCAGTCGACGACGAAGGATTTGCGTTGAACGACGCTGATCGATGCCAGGGCCACGGCCACGACGTGCACGACCTCGCACAGCAAGCAGATCGAACCGACGACGCGTAGCTCAACCACCAACAAGACGAGCGAGACGACTGCCGAAACCAGCGATAGCGGCAGCGTCCAAATCGAACGGCGCAGCGCAGCCACGAGCAACGCCGCAAAGCCGACGACGCCCCAGATGGCCCAAGGAAGTCCAAGAAAAATCGACGTGGGCGACGAAGCGACCGAGACGCAATCGAGCGCCTCACCCAGCGAGCAAAGGCTGGAGTCGCTCGGCCAAAGGTACGTCTGGACGTGCAACGCCTCGAGCAGCACAGAGAACAAAAGACCAACGGCCGCCAGCAAGGCCGGCAGCCGTCGATCTTGCAGCGCAGGGCGAAAAGCCATGCGCCTGCGCTAGCACTGTCTCAGCCCGAGAAGCCAGAGGTGAAGGCGCCGGTGAACGAAGCCTGCGCCTCGATCTTGGCCGTCGCTTCGGTGGTCAGCTTGGTGAGAGCCGCGACCGAAGCCTCAATGGCGGGCAGGGTGCAGACGAGCTTGCCAGCAGGGACGTTCACGAACAGCTTGCCGTCGACGCCTGCGTCGACGACGCCCTTGAGGCTAGCCGTGATGGCTGCGACCGGAGCGGGATTGAAGAGAGGTTCCGCTCGGCCCTCGACCTTGCCGGTGAACAGCGCCTGGTACTTGGTCGTGGACGCAAGCATGAGCGCGCCGTTGACTTTGAGCGCCTCGATCTTGGCCTCGAAAGAGGCCTGTGCTGCTACGTCGCCGCTGAAGGCAAAGCCGACATCGATGGCGGGAGGCGTGCACTCTACGCTGGCACTGGCTTGTGCGCTGGCCTGTGCCTGGCAATCAGCCGATGCGTCGCAAGAACCTTCGGCCTTGGGCGGCTCGAACTCACCCTCGCAGCCGCCGGAGCACTCGCCTTCGCAGGTAGCGTCGCACTTGGCTTCGCCCTTGCAGTCAGCCTCGGGCAAGGTTGCCTTGCAGGTGCCGGTGCACTTGCCGGAGCAGGAACCGCCAGCCTTGACTTCGCAAGTGCCTTCGCAAGTGCCGGAGCAGGTGCCGTTGCACTGCGCTGCGCCGCCTTCGGTCGTGCTGGCGAATGCCGAGCAGTCGCCGTTGCAGGTGCCCTTGCAGGTACCTTCGCAGGTTGCGGCAGCTTCAAGCTCGCAAGAGCCCTCGCAGCTGCCTTCGCAGGCGACGCTGGGTCCCTTGACAGAGCAGGTAACGTCGGCGCTGCAGCCGCCCGTACAGCTACCGGTGCAAGAGCCTTCGCACTTGACCGTGGCTTTGCCGGGATCGACGGTCACGTCGCACTCGGCCTTCACCTCACACTTGGCCTGAGCCTGGACTGCGACGTCGACGCTGGCCGAGCACTGAGCGGGCTTGACGTTGACGGTGAGGCCAGCCGAAGCGTTGGCAGTGATGTCGGCCTTGATGGCGGCGTTGAGTGCGTCGACGCGAGCGCTGAGGTCGCCTTCGGCGGTCACGCCGAAGATGGCTTCAAGGTTCGACAGACCGAGCTCGAAGTCGGCCGACAGGGTCGAAACCGAGGTGTTGAGGGTCGCCACTGCGGCGAAGAAACCATCCAGCTGCGCGCTGCCGGAGATCTCGAGGTCGCCTTCAGCGACGGTTCCGCACGGGCCACAGACGTCCCCGACGGGGCTGTCACAGGCGGTGGTAGCACCAGCGCCTGCGAGCAGGACGATCAACGGTGCGCCAAAAAAACCCAGCTTCTTAAACATTGCCATATTGGAAAGCTCCTCTTGTTCCTCTCCCGGGTCTTGGCCCGGGCTCATCGATTTGGTGGTCAGATCGCCTCAGCGCTCTATCCACCGGTGGTTCGTCCGACAGCCTCTGATTCTTCCCTGATGGAAGATCTCCCTCCCGAGCGAACCTGGGATGAGTCTTCTACAGTGAAGAGCGAGCCCTGTTAAGCGGCTCGGTTACCGGCGGCTATGCACGAGCCGGGCCAGCTGAATTTGCGCGGTTCGCAAATGAGATTGGCCACGAATCAGGCGAATTCCGGCCGCCCGGCCCTGCGTCGCGCGGTACGCGCAAGCCGGTTGGGTATGACAGGGCGGTCCCAGCAGCGAGGCGTTTTGGCGGCTCAGTAAGCGACGCCCAGAAACATGCGCACGGTCTGGGCGGTCTCGAGACCCGGCATGGCTGCGCCGCTGGCCTGCGTCTGCTGCGAGAGGTAGCCCAGGCCGCTCATCGGGAAGAGCACGCCGTACTGGATCATGGCGTAGAGGCCGCCAATCAGATCGGGATCGTCGTTGAGCGCGCCGTCCTTGGACTGGAAGTAGACGGTGCCGTTCAACTCGATGCCCAGGTCGGCTTGATGTCCCGGCGTCTGCATGAAGTTGGAGGCGCGCGTCCAGATGGCCTCGGCGCGACCACCGAGACGCATGCCCGTGGCCTGGCGGATGAAGTCGTACTGCGCCATCGGCTTGATGTAGTAGCTGCCCTGAACGCGGCCGAGGATGCTGCGGTTCAAGATCAAGTCGACGCGGTAGCCCGGATGAAAGCGGAACGTGTCGATGCTGCGGTTGCCATTTTGCCCCTGCACACCCTCGGTGCCCGGCGTAATGCCATCGACGTCGCCGTCACCCGAGGCATAACCGAAGTAGAAACCGAGCTTGAGTCGGTCCTCGACGAGCAGCTGGGTGATCTCGCTGGCGAGACCCCACTGGTTCACGCGCCAGCCGTCGCGGTTGGCGGCCGAGGGGTCTTCGTAATCGTTGTCACCTGGCACGGTGCCGAGGCTTTGATAGCCGCCCAAGTGCGCGACGGCTTCGACGCCCGCGTGAAACTTCTTGTATTTCACTTCGGCGAAGACGTCCGGCGTCCACACCTCCATGCCGCGCCGCACGTAGCCGCGCGCTACCTGGCCGGGTTGGCAATCGATGGCGGCCGCGCCGCCCGCGCAGGTCGCCCCAGTGCCCGAGTAGTCGTTGGCGATGCGCTGCGCGGCGTACCTCAGGTAAAGCCCGCCGTTGACGACGACCTCGCTGCGCGCGAGCTGCAGCTTTTGCAGTTGCGGATCGACGCGACGGAACAGCTGCAAGTTCAGCTGCGTGACGTCGTCGTACTGCGCGATGTCGTAGGCCGGCACGCCTGGCTGCTTGAAGGATTGGCTCGTTGGCCCTTCGTACGGAAAGTCCCACGCCAGACCGGCAAACAAAGAGAGCGCGGGGATGCCGCTGAAGAACGCGATGCGGTCGACGGTCGACTGGCGGTCGCCGTCGATGTCGTCACCGGCGTTGTGATAGAGGCCGAGACCCCAGTGGTCGGGCATGCGGCCAAATCGCGCTTGACCAAAAGGCGTTTCGTACTCGGCCCAGGCGCGACGCACGCTGACGGCGTCCGAGACGCTGTTGATGCCGGAGATGGGCGAGACTTGCGCTTCGGTCTGGCCGCTGACGGCCGTGTAGCCGTCGCGCGAGCCGACCGTGTAGCCACTCGAGCTGGGGAAATTGCCGTAGCCGTTGGGCGTCGAGCCGAGCGTCAGGTTGTCGAACATGTCGATCTGCGAGCGCACGCGCAGGTTGTCCGAGATGATCAGCGTCGGCTCGAGGCGAAAGCGCATGTTGCCGCCGGCTTGCACCGAGTTGCCACAGGCCGCGTTGGCGAGCCCCGGGTTGTTGCTGCCACCGACGAGGCCCGACTCGGCCGGCGTGCAGACCTTGGCGCCCTGCTCGGTGCCCGTCGTGTCGACGTAGAAGTCGTCGGCCGGGTGCGGCCACAGCGAGGTGGCAGGCGGATCGATGCGACCCAGATCGAAGTGATGCATCAACTGCAGACGCACCCGGAAGTTGCCGTGGATTTCCAGCGTCGGGCGCGTGTGCGTCCACCAGTCCTCGGCGAAGATGCGATTCGGATCGGTCTTGACTGGCGCTGCTTCCGCGGGCTCGTCACCGGTCGTGGTGCTCGCTCCCGCGCCTGGGTATTCGCCGAAGCCGAGGCCGTTGGGTTCGGGGGTCGAGGGCGTAGGTGGAGGAGCGACGGGAGGAGGCAAATCGGTCGAGCCCGCGCCTACTCCTTCTTCACTCACAGTTGAGTCCGTCGCCGCGGGCGGTTGTTCGGCCGGCGCAGGCGTCGTCGTCGGGGCAGTCGAAGGCGCGGTGCTGGGCGCAGGCGTCGTCGGCGCAGGCGTCGTCGGCGGAGGCGTCGTCGGCGGAGGCACGGGCGTCGTCGGCGCAGGGGGTGCCGCAGGAGCAGTGGTCGTCGGCGGACGCGCAGGCGCAGGCGTCGGAGTTGCCGCGGGCTTCGGCTTTGGATCCTGCGCCGTCTGCGCGAACGCAGTAGGTGCGTGTAGGAGGATGGCTAGTGTCGCAATACTTTCTGCGACTCCGCTGATCGCTCCGCTTCGTGCTTTTCGCATGGATTGTTCCTACCCGGCCGAGCCGTGGCGGGTCTTTCGCATGATGAAAAGCACGCTGTCAATGCGGCCGCCCTGCGAGCGCAGTCGTCCGTGCGCTCGCGGCGAGCCAGGAAAAGCCAGTTGCCGCGGCCCTTTGCGTTGTGAGAGCCTCTCCCTGCCCCCATGGGCATTCCCGAACGCTCGAGCCCGCGTGGTCGGATTCACCCCTCTTTTCTGTCCAACCGAGAAAAACCTCCTGTGACGATTTCCTCTCGAAAGTTCCAGTCTCGTTTATCAGTCGCCGTCGGCGTCGCCGCTCTCGGCGCCCTGTCGTCGCCGGCATTCGCGCAGGTAGCGGGCGAAGTCTCGGTGCAGCGCTTCGACCCGGCTCCAGGGCCGCGCAACTTCTTGACCACGCGCAGTGCGCGCACGGACGGTCACATGGTTTGGACCGCGGGCATCATGGCCAACTACGCGTACCGGCCATTCACCATCAAGGAGTGTTTCCAAGATCCCTGTACCGGCGCAGGTCTCAAGCAGATCAACTACGTGGTCGAGAACATGGTCACGGGCGACGCCTACGGCTCGTTCACGATCATCCCCCGATTGCAATTGGGGTTGAAGGTACCGGTCAGCTGGGTGAAGGGTCAGGGCATCGACACGACTGGCTCTCCGCTCACCAACGGTCTCAGTGCAGTCGGCGTGGGCGACATTCAGCTCGAAGCCAAAGGCCGCTTTTACGGCGAACCTGGTGGTCCGCTCACTTTCGGCGCGTACCTTTACGGTACCGCTCCGATGGGTTCGGCTACGGCCAAGGGTTCGTTCATCGGCAACGGCACGCCGACCGTCGGCGGCGCCTTGATCGGTGACGGCAAGTTCGGCGACCTCACGTTCGGTGTGAACGTCGGCGGCATCTACCGCGGCGAGGTGATCATCGGTTCGGGCGCGACCGCAACGAGCCTCGGTCCTGAAGGTCGTTGGTCGGCCGCACTCGGCTACCAAGTTGGCCCCATCGTGCGAGTCATCGCTGATGCGTTCGGCAGCACCAACTTCAGCAGCAGCTTGGGCGCCAACTCCATTGAGGTCGATCTGGGCGCTCAAATCGTCCCGCTCGGTTCGCAGCTGACGTTGACGGCGGGTGGCGGAATCGGAGTTCTCCGCGGTATCGGCATTCCCGATGCGCGCGCCTTCTTGGGCGTGATGTACAACGCCGAAGTTCAGGACCGCGATCGCGACGGTCTGAACGACAGCGCGGACGGTTGCCCCGAGGACGCCGAGGACATGGATGGCTTCGAGGACAGCGATGGCTGCCCCGAGATCGACAACGACCAGGACGGCATCGCCGACGCGCAGGACAAGTGCCCGAGCGCTGCCGAGGACGTCGACGGCTTCGAGGACAAAGATGGCTGCCCCGATCCGGACGACGACAAGGACGGCATCGCCGACCTCTCCGATCATTGCCCGCGTGAACCCGAGACGGTCAACGGCGTCGACGACCTGGACGGCTGCCCCGACGCCAAGGACACGGACAGCGACGGTGTGGGCGACGAGACGGACAAATGCCCGACCGAGCCCGAGGACACCGACGGCTTCCAGGACGCAGATGGCTGCCCCGATCCCGACAACGACAAGGACGGCGTGCCGGACACGATGGACGAGTGCATCGACCAGCCCGAAGACAAGAAGGGCAAAGGCGCCGAAAAGACCGACGGCTGCCCGATTGACGCTTGAGTCGGGCGAGGCCTAAGTCGGCCGATGCCTGTGTAAGATAGGCTCCCAGGTAGGGGGCCGGGAATTCTCACTGGGTGGGAAGTTCTCGGCCCCGGCTTCATTTCGTGAAGCCATCGCGCGCATAGTGTGGTGAACGCGCCCATGAAAATGCTTCCGACTTGGTTCAATAGATTGCCAAAGTATCGGGCGGGCCGCTTACTGAATGAACGTGTTCACCCTCATCTCGTCTCGTCGATTCGTTTCGCTGCTGGGGGCAGGGGCGCTTTTCGCTGCTGTGAGTAGTTCGTCGCTCGAGGTCCAAGCGGGACCTGCCGGGCCGTCGAGCGAGCTCGCGCTGCGTCTAGCGTCCAAGGACTTCCGCGTGCGTGTGCAGGCGGCCCTCTTGCTGGGCAAGACGGGAGACGCAGCCGCGCTCGAGGCGCTCCTGAGCAGTTTGAAGGACGAGAGCGCAGCCGTGCGTGCGGCCTCAGCCGCCGCCTTGTCGACCTACGGCGATCCGGCGGCGCTCGTCGCGCTCCGCGCCAAGAAGGGCGACGAGAATCCGGCCGTCCGTCGTCAGGTCGAGTCGACGATAGCCGCCCTGGAGAGCCAGAAGAAACTCGAAGGCGCCGAGCGCCAAAAAGCGACAGTGCTGGTCAAGCTCGACGGCGTGAAGAACCGCATGCCCGGTGGCGCGCCGGAGACTCTCGGCGTCGCCGCTCAGGCCAGCCGCGCCGCTCTGCGCAAGATCCCCGGCATCGCGCTCTTGCATCCCTCGGAAGATCCCGAGCAAGCCGCAGCCACACACCACCGTCCCGTGATCGTCGTCATGGGCAGCATCCACGACCTGTCTTCGCAGAAGACGGGCGACGAGTTCATCGTCTCGGTGAAGATCGACTTCGTCGTGCAGTCGATGCCCGAGTACAACATCGTCGGCAAGCTCTCGGGGCGCGCCTCGGTCGCAGGCGACTTGCTCTCGACCCGCGACGCCCTCGGTCGCGCCAAGGTCCAAGACGCGGCAGTCGGCGCTGCAGTCGACAGCGCACTCGGTCACAGCCGCGAAGCTCTGCTGGCCGCTGCCAAGAGCTGAATTTCGTCGAACGCGAGTACCCGCTGCTTTGCGCGCTTCCCGAGCCTCTCCGAATTGAACCGAGCTATTCGATGCTTGTCGGAGTAGCGTGAACATTCGCCGCGCGATCTTCGGGCAAGGCGAGTCCCATTGACGCGCCGAGCCAGGCTCGGGCGCACGCTTACGTGGGGTGAGGCGCCGACCGCGATTCCTCGCGCGACGGCCTTCCATTTTGCGCAGGGGATTCGAAAAAATGAAGAAATTAGCGACCGATCGCAAATTGACCACGTGGCTCTTGGTGTCATTGCTCACCGCGGCTTCCTGGGGCTGTAGCGACAAAGCCGGGACCGACGGCGGGGGCGGCGCGGCGGGAAACGGCGGCGCGGATGGATCTGGGGGTGGGGCGGGTCCGACCGATCGGGTGGCTCCGACCGTCACGGCGACAATCCCGGAAGACGCTCAGATCGACGTAGCGCTCAATCGACCGATCGCTGTGGCCTTCAGCGAAGCCATGGACCAGGTCCTTTTCGATGACTCGCACCTGACCGTGACTGGTCCGACAGGATCCGAAGTGCTCGGGGCCGTCAGCTTGGCTGGCACGATCGGAAGCTTCGTACCCGATGCGAACCTCGAGCCGAGTTCGGTCTACACGGTCACGGTTGACGGAGCTGTGACCGACTTGGCCGGAAACGAACTCGGCACCGACTTCGCGTGGTCGTTCACCACCGGAACGTCCGACGCGCTGGGCCCCATTCCGATCAATCTCGGCACGGCTGGGAATTTCGTGCTCCTCGCCAAGGCAGGGATCTCGGCCACCACGGGCACGCTGATTACCGGCAACCTGGGTGTGAGCCCCGCCGCCGAGAGTGCAGTCACCGGCTTTGGTCAGACGCGCGACAGTACCAACACTTTCTCGACTTCGGCACTCGTCACCGGCCGCATTGAAGCTTCGAACATGGCCGCACCGACGCCGGCCCATCTGACAACAGCCATCGGCAACATGGAGACGGCGTACACCGAAGCGGCTGGACGCAGCTTGCCCGATTTCACCGAACAGGGCGCGGGCGACATCAGCGGGCTCACGCTGGTGCCCGGTCTGTACAAGTGGTCGAGCGGGGTGTTGATCGACACTGACGTCACCCTGGCAGGCGGCAACAATGACGTTTGGATCTTCCAAATCGCGCAAGATCTAACTGTGAACAGCGGAGTCCAGGTGACGTTGAGTGGTGGAGCTCGCCCCCAAAACATCTTTTGGCAAGTGGCTGGGCAAACCATGCTCGGCACGACCGTCGACTTTCAGGGCAACCTGCTGTGCCAGACTCAGATCGTGTTGAAAACAGGCGCTTCGCTGCACGGTCGGGCCCTGGCGCAAACGGCTGTCACCTTGGACGCCAACACCGTCGTCGCGCCCTGACGCAGGAACGAGCGCTGCGATTCATTCAACATGGACTGCGCACGCGATCCTAAACTCGGCGTCGAAGTCCTGAACAGCGGCTGTTTTTGCCTGACCCTGGACGCCGCTGCGATCGAGCACGCATTCGCGACAGATCCGGACACGCGCGCCGCCTATCCAGTGGTCTTAGCCAACAGCCCCAACTTGTTTGCGGCGACACCGGTGTTCGTTTCGCAGCAGCACTTGAGCGAAATGGCGGGAATCGTTGCGGCAGCCGATGCGGTCATCTCGCTGCCAAGCTTCCAAGAACTCGTGTTGGTAGGTTCAGATTCGATCACGCATTCAGAGACCAAAAGCACAGGTGGTGTTTTCTTGAGCTACGATTTTCACGTGACCGCTGCGGGTCCCAAGCTCATCGAGATCAACACCAACGCCGGAGGCGCCATGCTCAATGCGGTGCTGGCGCGCGCTCAGAGGGCGTGTTGTCCCGAAAGTGCTCGCATAGCGGTAGCTCCTGGAACTCTCGATGTGACGTTCTCGAGGATGTTCGAGACCGAGTGGCGGCGCGCTCGTGGCGAGCGGGCGCTACGCAGCATAGCTATCGTCGACGAAAACCCGCTCACGCAGTACCTCTACCCTGAATTCTTGCTCTTTCAGCAGCTGTTTCGGCGCAATGGTATCGAAGCGTTCATCACCGACCCCTCGGCTTTGAAACTCCACAACGGCACGCTGCTGCTTGGCAGTGAGCCCATCGACCTCGTCTACAACAGGCTCACCGACTTCATGTTGGACGAACCGGGCCACGCTGTGCTTCGTGAGGCGCACCGAACCGGAGCAGTCGTCCTGACGCCCAACCCGCTCGCCCATGCTCTCTACGCCAACAAGCGCAATCTCACGGTGCTGAGCGATCCGGAGCACCTGAGAATGCTCGGGGTTCCCGATGCCACTGCTGCCACGCTCGTCAAAGGTATTCCGCGGACGGAAACGGTGGATCCCTCCCAAGCAGAGCGCATGTGGGCCGCGCGCCGTAAATTGTTCTTCAAGCCGACCAGCGGCTTTGGCGGCAAGGCGGCGTACCGGGGAGACAAGCTCACCAAGCGCGTCTGGAGCGAGATCCTCGCGGGTGACTACGTTGCACAGGCGATGGTGCCACCGCCGGAGCGCTTGGTTGGCACGGCCGGCGCTCCGCAGGCCCTCAAGTTCGACGTGCGCAGCTACGTGTATGACGGCGCCGTGCAGCTCACGACTGCACGCCTCTACCAGGGCCAAATGACGAACTTTCGAACGGCTGGCGGCGGTTTTGCCCCGGTTTTTACCGACGTTGAGGCGAGCTAGAAGTCATGGACAGCAAGCGCGAGAGGCCGCCCCGACCTGCTTCGCGCTATTCGGCGACCGTGATGACCACGGGGCATTCAGAAAATGACGACCAAGCTCGCTCGCCTTACAGCGTGCAGGCGCCCTCGGTACAGGTCGAGGTCCCTGAGATCCAGCTTTGACACGCGAAGTCGTCGCCACAACTGCGCGTGCATTTCCCTGCAGCGCAGACGTTGGCGTACTGCACCTGAAGCTTGCAATCGTCGGCCCGGGCTGCACATTCGTCATCGCTAGCGCAGCTCTTGGTGCAGATGCCCCCCTCACAGCTCAAGGTCGCAGCGCAACCGTGGTTGCCTCCGCATTTGTCGCCAACGCCGAGCACCTCGGGGTCGTCGGCGCCGACGGCGCTAGGACAACTTTGGCACGCCGCAAGTCCCCGGCGGTAGACGGCCGTGCAGCAACTTTGCCAAGCAAAGTGCGTGAGATCGTAGTGGGCGTCGGAAGGCTGAGAGGGCGCCGCACGTGCACTCGGGCGGGGGCGGGGCTCGCGTCAGTCGAAGGCGCTGCTCGAGTCAGCCACCCTGTGCCCGGTCCGAATTGTCACCCTTGTATTCGGTCCATGCGACCAAACGCTACGCGCAGCGCGCATCTTTCGACCAAACGCCTCGCGCAGCGCGTAGCTCTCGACCAAACGCCTCGCGCAGCGCGCGCAGATTCCGCCGATTTCTCTTGACGGCTATTGTCGACAGCCATGCCGAAGTGCGATTGCCCAGCGGAAAGGTCTAGCGTGAAGACGTCTAGCGACCGCGCTCACGGGCGATCGGGCGACCAGATGAATTCGAAGCTGTCCAATCGCGCGTTCGAGTGCTGACGCGCCTCCAGCGAGGCTCAAAAAGCAGGGTATGGGCTAGCGACCATGGATGACTTGCGGACGCTTTCCGATGCGCAGTTGGTCGAGTCGCTGCGTGCGCTCGAGGCCCAGCAGCGCGGGACGATGGCAGCGATTGTTGCGCACCTGATCGAAATCGAAGAGCGCCGCCTGCATTTGCGGCTCGGCTACTCGTCGCTGTTCGACTACTGCCAACGCGCGCTCGGGCTCAGCGAAGACGAGGCCTATCGACGCATGACCGTTTCGCGGCTGGCCAGCAAGTGGCCCGCGATTGTCGACGGGCTCGAGGACGGCAGCTTGCACATGAGCGGCGTCGCCTTGTTGAAGCCGCACCTGCGCGCCGAAAACTGCACCGAGCTTTTGGAGATGGCGCGCGGCGCGAGTCGGCGGGAGCTGGAGCGGCGGCTGGCAGCGCGCTTTCCGCAGGCGGATTCGGCTGAATTTCGGAGAGCGCAGAAGGTGAAGCCACTTTCGGCGGAGCGCTTCGCGCTGCAGTTGAGCATCGGCAGCGAGACGCGCGCCCGGTTGGAGCGCGTGCTGGACTTGATGAGCCACGCGAATCCTTCGCGAAGCTTGGAGGTCGTGATTGATCGAGCACTCGATGGGTTGGTGCGCGAGCTGGAGCACAAGCGACTCGCAAAGACGAAGCGCTCCGGGCCGCGACTCGCAAAGACGAAGCGACCGCGACTCGCAGAGACCGAGCGAGCGGCGCAGCGAGTGAAGGAGATTTCAGCGCCGTCAAACGCCCGCGCCGGCGCGGGTGACCGCGCAGCAAGGTCGGCGGAATCTGAAAGCACCCGCGCCGGCGCGGGTGACCGCGCAGCAAGGTCGGCGGAATCTGAAAGCACCCGCGCCGGCGCGGGTGACCGATCGGGAACGGCGGCGGAATCCGAAAGCGCCCGCGCCGGAGCGGGTGACCGATCGGGAACGGCGGCGGAATCTGAAAGCGCCCGCGCCGGAGCGGGTGACCGATCGGGAACGGCGGCGGAATCTGAAAGCGCCCGCGCCGGAGCGGGTGACCGATCGGGAACGGCGGCGGAA
>Ga0209181_10010500_pt1 | contig 12019 bp, 9 predicted proteins | sample MAT05_FD_187208 | JGI IMG/M metagenome (GOLD analysis project Ga0209181, IMG submission 187208) | Freshwater microbial communities from Lake Fryxell liftoff mats and glacier meltwater in Antarctica - MAT-05 (SPAdes) (version 2) | ecosystem: Environmental > Aquatic > Freshwater > Ice > Liftoff... | reverse complement strand
CGTAAATGCAGATTCCAGCTCCGAATCTCCGTACGAATTGTCTTCACCGCCTTATCGGAAACAGCCGGACTGAAATTGATGAAGAACTTCCCCTGGCGATTCTTCGATCTCCGCGGCCGAAATGTATAGCCCAGAAAATCGAACTTCTCGTTCGCGTAGGTCCTTCGCCGGTCATCATCCTTGCAATAGACGGTCTGCAAAGTGAGTTATTTGTCGTATACTTCTATGAAGGGATGCTAGATTCTACAGGCAATTTAAGTCTTTCACAACGCCGGTTTCGTCGTGAATACTTTTCTACCAAACACCGATGACTTGTTTCCGCAGTTGCGTGAGATTGACTGCGTAATATACCGCCCTTCGAGCATAGATGAAACCCCGATTGCTGAAACTCCTATAATGAACTTTGTCGCTTTGTTTTTCCATGGTTTAAGCGCCGGCCCGGTGTTTGAATCTATTGTCGGCGCTAGGCTTCTAATCGGGTCTTTGGGCCGTATCGTTGTTACTGGCCTTGGTATTGGGCTCGTCGCGACGGTACGGCTATTTACAAATCGTGTCTTACCCGGGCTTGGCGACTTACGCAACCGGTACTCTCGCTATCATTGCGATTCAGATGATCACCATTTCGACAAATTTTCCATTGTTTATGCCTTCCTGCCAGACAAACCGGAGCTTTGTGCCGCTTCGCGCCTCCTCGTTGTTTGTGAATGAGGCCGCAGGTATATACCCACATGAGTGACTTTAAATACGCCGGCTCCGAGTTGGACCTTTTCTCGGCTGCGTGGAACTGGAAGGCGTACTGGTCGCGGCAGATAAAACCGTTTCTCACGGGCGATGTTCTTGAGGTTGGCGCCGGGATTGGATCAAACACCCGCTTTCTAGATCCCGGTGGCGCAGGACGGTGGGTATGCCTGGAACCGGATCCTGGGCTAAGCGGACAGTTAGTTAAGACACTCAGCGAAACGGAACAACGAAGTGCATACGAAATCGTCTGTGGAACACTAGAATTGCTAGTCAACCAACAGTTCGACACAATCATCTATATTGACGTCTTGGAACATATCGACAACGAAAGTGAGGAGTTAACGCAAGCAGCGTCGCACCTTCGACCTGGCGGCCATCTCATCGTCCTATCACCCGCGCACCAGCGCCTCTTTTCGCCGTTCGATGCTGCTATAGGACACTGTCGGCGTTACAATCGCCGGATGCTGCGAGCGATTTCTCCTGCAAACTTGCGACTCGAACGAATGAGATACCTGGATTGCGCCGGCCTCGTCTTGTCGGCCGCCAATGTGTTCTTGCTCCGGCAATCCATGCCGACCAAAGCGCAGCTTTACTTCTGGGATCATTGGGTTGTCCCAGTGTCGCGAGTCTTTGACAAGATACTCCTTTATTCCGTTGGTAAAACCATCATCGCCGTTTGGCGCAGACCGACTACGGTGTAGGCTCGAATCTTCGCCGGAGAGCCTCCCGCAGCGATCGATGCGCCCGCTCTTCGAAATAGACAAAAAACAGGCTAGATATTACGATTACCACCATTGCATAGGCGGTAACCCAAGCTAGGCCCTGTGGTTCTACGGAAAACCAACGCCGCAAAAGAATCATAAGCCAGATTTGAATGGGAGCATGCAGGATATACATGGAATAGCTGGCATTTCCGAGAAAAACAAGAGGCGGCCACGAGAGCCATCGGGCCAACCACCCGCCGTTGAGAGCCAACCCCAGGATGAGGCAGGCATAGGGAGGCAGCAATAAACCATTATGCGCCAGAGGATAGGGAATGCGATCGGCTTGTCCCAGAACAAAGGCGGTTACAAGTAGACCGGGCATATAAAACCAGGACCCTTTGAGGGGATTGGGATGGGATTGCAAATAAAAGTATAAGCGCGCAAGGAGGATCCCGGCGGCGAACTCCGCCAACCGGAGCAGAGGGTTGTAGCGTATCAGATTCGCCGCGAAACCGGCAGCTTCCGGAATGTCGAATACGGCGGCGGAAACGTCACCGAATCCCGGGATGGGCCAGACGACCGCCACCCAGGAAGGCGCCATCGACAAAACCCACAAAATCGCGGCCATGCCTATTAAAGCCAATGGTTTCTGCAGACGCCACAGCCAAATGCCAATAAAAGGAAAAACGGCGTAAAAGAAGGCCTCCCCCGATAAAGACCATCCCGGATAGTTCCAAGTAAGAGCCGCAGCCGGATGCCAGCTTTGCACAAGGGCAAAATTGAGAAGAGCGGTAAGAGCTTCGTATGCCAGGGAGATGGACCTTTTTAAGATAATAGAACGGTAAAGCAGGAAGGGCGCCATGAGCAGGAGACCGGCAAAGTAGGCCGGATAGATGCGGGCGAACCTGGCGATCCAGAAGCGAAGCCGTTTCTGCCGGCTCCAGGTCGCCCCCAAATCGTAGTTATAAGCCAGTACGAATCCGGATAGGACGAAAAATACGGTGACGGCGGCATAACCGGTTCGAAGGAACAAGTGAAAAGGGAGGGGAAGATTTCCTAACCAGGAAACCGCTAGCGTGTTATCTTCATGCGGAATCTGATGGTAAAGGATAACCCACAAAGCCAAGAAAAAGCGAAGCCCCGTAAGAGCCGGGAGTGAACACCTGCCTTTAGATGACATAAGTGAACCTTTTCAAGCCGGGCGCGGTCCGGTTGCAGGAAAAGAATGGGCAGACAACGGAGGAGATATTCTAAAATTCGGAGTTTGCACTCTCTGGGCCGGGCTTTGCCTGTTTTGGGCGATCCACTCGAGAATCAGACGCTCAGAGGCCATTACCAGTCCCGCCAGCAGAAACTGCTGCGGGTGCCGGTCACACGTCATAAAGAAGGCGGAGACGGCGAAGAAGGCCAATGCGGCTTGAAGAGCGATAGCAATCTGGGAAAAAGGCTGCGCATCGGGATGACCTGAGGTCTGGATCAATTTACGAACGCGGCGGATAGAAGTATAGATCGTTATCAGGAATACAATGTAGAAGATCACACCAGGTATCCCCGTTTCCGCAGCGATTTGGGCATACGTATTATGAGAAGGCACGCCTCCTTTACGCCCCCCGCTGGCGTAGGTGAGATACTCCCGGCGGTAGTCGGCGAACTCACCAGGGCCAACACCCAGAAAAGGGTTGTCGAGTGCCAGTTTTATGGCATCCGCGAGGAGTTCCTTTCGTGCTGCTGTGGAGGCCATTGCCTCGCTATCCTGGGCCATGCTTTGGACGCGCTGTGAGTCGAGGGAGTCAAAGATAGTCGCCAGCCGGTCGATCACGGTATGCGGCAACACGAAGACCATGGCCACGGCGGATATTACAACCACCACCAGTAAGCCTATTTTATGTATGGCTTTGCTGTTAAAGAAGTAGACGGCGAGCATCAAAACCAGCGCAGGAAGGACGGCCCGGGTGGCCGTACGGAACATCGTAAATAAGAGGAAAAACACTCCCGTGCCCATAACAGCAAAGGACAGGAACGGGTTTGAGAGTCGCTGCGCAATGAGAACCATGAATGGTATCCCAAATCCAGAAAGCAGAGCAAAATCATCCGGGTTGCCAAACGTCGCGCTGCCACCCAATCTGCCGTCTATTACAGTGCCTCCCGTTATTTGGAAAAAAGAGGCTGCTACGCTGACAGCGCTAATCCGGATCAGATCCCGAGAAGACCGGGGAACGCACGCCACCAATATCATCAACGGAAACCAGTAGATGAGGTAGCTGAAGACGTAGGAAATACTTGCAACACGCCAGATACTTTGGGGGGCGGATAGGGTCATCCACCCCACTACACAAGACAGAGCAATGCCAGGGGCAAATTTCAACTGGCGGATTCCGCCCAGCATCAATACAGTCAAAATTCCTATGGAACAAAGAGCCCCCGGGATGTGCCAGCCAGCCAGGAACCTATCGAAGACTCGGCTGAAATGCATAAAAACAATGGCATAGAGCACCCACAGGCCCAAATTGGGGCCGCTCGAAACGTTTAGAGCCGCTGGCCTCACCGGTGGTGAATAAATCGCGCGAGGAGGGGGTACTGCGGTCCCTGAGACAGGCAGCACCAGCTTGGGTTGCGGGCGGGGAGGTCTGAGCTGGGGGGGCCGCATGATCATAGAATACATCGTTATTGCGGAGTAGAAATTGTAATTGTGGTCCCAGCGAATCGATTCACCTTTCCATACTAGGATCGTATATATTTATTATCAACTACTTACAGATACGCCCGGACGGCTACGAAGCGAGGAAAACTGAACGGCGGTTTTGGAAAGGGCCGGAATACCCTCGGTCGGATTCGTCGACGCAGAGAAGCCAGCAGCAGAGTGGGCCTTAATGGTAGACAACGCCACGCCGTTTGCTTCAGTTTCCGGGGCGTTTCCGGCAGGTCGCCATAGATGGCCATGACCGCCGCCACATAAGCCAGGTCTGGGGCCCCCAATGGGAGTCACTTCGGATCTGGTGTATGACGTTGCTCGCCTCCTAGCTGGCGCTCTCAATCAGGTTCACGATGGGCAGCAGGATTTGTGGATTTGTCCGTTGGCTTGGCAAAAATACTCGACCACGGCGGCCGACTCTCTGGTGGCTCGCGTCACGATCTGGTATGGTTTCTTCACGGCGGTTGGCTGCTATTTTGGATTCATGCTGACTAAATCCTGGTAACTCAGCTTTAGACTCAGGTACAGCAAACGAATAACACCACAATTTCCGCATCGAAATAGCCACTCGCGAACAATTCTTCAACTGGAACAAACCGAGACACCTTCCTATCTTCACCCACCTAGCCGATTTTGCACCAGAACCATTTTTGCAGTCGCCCGGAGGGGGTTGCTACAGTTGGTAACAGGGGAAGCTCTTTTGTTTTATCGTCTTCGTCGCAGCCTGAACTACTTTAAATTTTGTCATCAGACCAAGAGGCTCCTGGATACGCCTCCCATTCAACAACGAGACGCTCCCTTCACCATCGTCAGCATGGTGGCCAAACATGACGCCCATTTGTACATACTGGCGGTCAAGTCCTTGTACAGGCGACTGGGACGCGGCCGGATTGTGATGGTGTCCGATGGCGTCGAGCCTGATTCCATTGCGCTGATTCGCAAGCATTTAGGTCCGGTTGAGGTCGTTCCGATAGAAACCATTGACACCGGTAATTGCCCGCGTGGCGGTACCTGGGAACGGCTGGTGTACCTGATCCGGCGCACCGAAAAAGAGTACATGATTCAACTGGACTCCGATATTCTTTGTGTCGGCCCCATCCCGGAAGTCCTTCACTGCCTAGAGAATAATATTTCTTTCACGCTTGCCGACGGGATCCCCAAGAAGCCTTTGCCGGAATGGGTTGAGGACGGGATTGCCCGAAATTCGGATAATGTCGTCCACGCCTTCGAAAAACAGGCGCGGCAGTTTCCCGAGGGAGAGCGGTTTTTGTACTTGCGGGGTTCTTCGGGATTTGCCGGCTTTGCCAAGGGAGCATCGAATGAGGGCGTTCTGGAGGACTTCCATCGCCGGGGCCTGGAGCTGATGGGGCCTCGTTGGAAAGAATGGGGCACCGAACAACTGGCGTCTAATTTTGTCATTGCCAATTCGCCCAATAGCGTTCCTTTACCGAAACCGAAGTATCTTTCCTACGAAAAGCATCAGTTGAATTTCGAGGATCTCTCCCTTCTTCATTTCCTGGGTTATTGCCGATTTCACAACGGCGAATTCGCCCGTTACGCCAATCAGGAAATTGATGCGATGCTCGCCGCCCGCTGAGGGACAGACGCTACGGATTGTTCGAGAGAGACCGGTTGATTTTTCGAGTCAGATCCGCCTCGATGCTAGGATTCCGAACGCACTCCTTTCGTTCGATGACGGTAGAGGGAGATCGCGCCATCCGTTGCCGATCCGGAGAAGCTGGCGACTTTCTCCCATTGGGGGCTGCCGGCCAACGCCCCCGCCAGCAAGTCGTGATGCGGATAATGAATCCGCGGATTGGGATACGTATCCCTGACGATCAACTTAACAGGTGATTGTTCGAGAAAGCGAACCATTTCATCGACAGACTGGATTTTCAGTTTGTAGTCGGTGGCGTTCCAACTCGAGGAAGACAACGCTTTACTCGCGCGTAGAAAATATCGCCGGGGAATGTTTTCGCGGACCGCCATTTCTGAAATCAGCATTCCTTCCCCGTCGATTTCCGACGAGACAAGGGTGACGCAACCGGCCCACTACGGCTTGGAGTGAATGTACTGCGCCGCCTGATCGAAGCCATAATGGGGCTTCCTGACGGGGGGTAGACTGTGGAATCCGGCGATTAAAACTAAAGCCAGACTGGGAGCCAGTTGCCAAACAGGCCGGTTCGGTAAGCCCTCGCGAAGCCAGTGTATACCTTGGGCGACAATAAGGAGCGACTGCGGAATAGCCATAAAAATACGCCGCGGCTCCATTCCAACCGTGACGAAAAGATGGAAGACCAATACGGCCAGAACGGTTGCCGCCGTGGAAAGGAGGAGGGGTGAGTTGGCCCCGGCCGGACGCCGGCTCATTCGCCATACCCCTAAACAAAATACCCCTGCTACGGGAATCGTTAGATTCAGGGCATGCCACCAGGGAAGCCGCAACAACGCGGCAGGCACGTAACTGGAAAGCGGAATGGACTCCTGGAAGCCGTCCTGAACGATTTTCAGGGTATACGCTGTCCACGGTCCTCCTATAATCGCAACAACTGCCGCCGCCAACCAGAGGGGCTTGGCCAGCACCATGTTCCAGCGCCTCGTCAGTATGATTGCGAAAACGGGAATCAGCGTCAACGCAACTCCCGACCCTTTGACAAGCACGGTGGCGCCCACAAACATTCCATACAGGACAGCATCGCGATAACGGCCCATTTCCCAGTAGCGCGCGAAAAGGACCGTGGCCGCCAGTGTCAGCAATGCCACCAGACCATCGGCCATCATCATTTGCAATAAGTACTGGGTAATCGGCAGCAAGAGAAAAACAACGCCCAGCAAAAGCGCGCCCGGCGTACCCAGCATGCCTCTGGACAACAGGAATATCCACACGGTTATAGCCGCCATGATCGCTGCTATGAGGGAATAGGCGGATGCTTTTGAAGACCCCAATGGCAATTCCCACAGGGCTTGCACGCTATAAAAAGCCGGCGGCCAACTTCCGATCGCCACCTTGGGATAGTGAATGTAGAATTGCTCGGCGAAATGGATCGGAGAACCGGGGAACCCCTGACGGATATACTCCGTGAACATGAGGCCGGTCACATAGTGTGCCGATTCGTCGGGGTACAAAGAAAACTCGGCCGTATGCCGCGTAGTGAACCATTGAAGACCGAAAGTGGCGCCTATCAGTACGGCCGCCGCAAGAAGTCTTTGCATTAGCGGAGCGGCCGGTCCAATGCCGCCTGCAAGCCCGGTCCTATCGATTGGATAAATTTTCCGGCGCCAGTTTCGTTCAAGTGTTGGGAATCCCGGAAATCGGATTGACTGAAACGGCTGGCGGGATCCGGAGCAACCGCTTCGACACCAGCATCCCGGGCAGCCCGCAGTACCGCGGGGGTACCATCCTCGGAGAGGAGCGGTGAGGGGGGGTGAATGATGAGAATTATGCGGCTCTCCGCCTGGATAGCCGTCTTGCGGATCGCCTGTAGCCGGGGCAGGGCTTGGCGATAGTATTCTTCCTGCTCCATAGGCCGATCCTGTCCGCGGCCTACAAGCAGCACCGCTAAAGCTCCCATCCCCGGTAAAGCACGGCTCAGCACTACTTTACGAATATCGGTCCGGAGCGCGAAAAACTTACTATAGATACCCAGACCGAGGCTCGCAATCCGGGTGGGATGCAGATGCAACTCGCCGCTTATTGCTCCCAGATCCCGTATCCGCAGCAAGTAGAGAGCGGAGTATTCACCTCGGCTGAAGGTGCTTGTCAAAAAGGCCGGAGACATCACCAGCCCGTATGCATCCGGGTGGCAGCCGTCCTGATAGAGCCGCGGCAGCCCGTATGTCCAGTCTAGGGTTGAGGTTTTTTCAATGGGGAAACGGGTCGCCTGCCAGCCCTGCAGCCAGTCCGGCCGCAACAACGCAGCCGGGACGCTCTCCTCCAATAGCGAATTGCCGACCATCAGGAGTTGCCGTGGCGGATGGCTGCCGGCATGAATCCGCAAGGCGGCTTGGTACTCGGCGGCCACACGGCCTTCAATCCGGCTTATTCGATGGACGAACAAGCGGGCGCCGGCTTCCACCGCCGCCAATAGCACCACCACGCCGGCCAGAAATACGACCGCATGACGCAAACCGGGCGGCGCCGGAGCGCTGGATTTAGAACTGGAAATAGATGAAGGCATTGGACTGATTTCCGGTAAAAAAGAAGATGATACAAATCAGACCCCAAGCCACGGCAATACGTAGCCGGGGGGAGGCCCGCTCCAACAGGTATTCTTCCTCCCGCTGTTCATTCAGCAAGTCCATGAGGAACAAAACCAGGGCATAGGCACCGACCAGTAGAGCGGCTGTCTGATGCTCCGGCCGCCAGTTCCATTTTCCGAAATTGCTCAAATATTGCAATGCCGCGCCCACCGATTGGGCACGAAAGAAGACCCAGGCCAAACAGACCAGATGAAAAATCCAAATCCGCTTGAGCCAGTCTTTGTACTTGAACGGGCTGGCGGAGGATTCGCCACCGCCAAACAGGAGTCTTTCCAGGGCCAAGCCGCCGCCGTGTATGGCGCCCCAGATGACGAATGTCCAGTTAGCGCCATGCCAGAACCCGCCGATGAGCATGGTCAGGAGCAAATTGCGATAAGTTTGGAACTCTCCGTGGCGATTTCCGCCCAGAGGAATATACAGATAGTCGCGCAACCAGGTACTGAGACTGATGTGCCAGCGGCGCCAGAAATCCTGCAGGCTGGTGGCTAGGTACGGTTGCCGGAAGTTCACCATGAAGTGGAAGCCAAGTAATTGAGCCGAGCCGCGGGCGATGTCGCTATAGCCGGAAAAATCGCCATAGATTTGCCAGGCAAAGGCATAGATTCCAATCAGGGAACTGCCGAGTCCCGGATCTCCCAGGCGGCCTTCGAACGCCGCATTGGCGATCAGCGCACAGTTATCGGCTACCACGCATTTTCGCAACAGGCCAGTGACGATCAGCATGAGGCCATCAAAGAACTGTCCGCTGTGAAAATGCCGCTCCGCCTGTACTTGCGGCAGCAGATGCGAGGGCCGTTGAATGGGGCCGGCGATCAGGTGCGGAAACAGGCTGATAAATAGCGCATAATCGAGCAGCGATTCGGCCGGCTCCAGTTTCTTGTAGTAGACATCTACGATGTAGGCCAGAGCTTGAAACGTATAGAACGAAATCCCCGGCGGAAGCAAAATTCCCAGCACCTGTACCGGGATGTGGAAGCCGAACATCGCCGCGGCGCCGGCGAAGGAGTCGATGAAGAAATCGCAGTACTTAAAGTAGCCGAGGAATCCCAGATTCATCGTTACGGAAAGGATGAGAAGAAGCCGCCGCCGGCTCTGGTCGGTCGAAACGGCGATCGTACGGGCGCAGTAGAAATCGACCAGCGTCGAGAGCAGAATCAGCCCTAAAAAGCGCCAATCCCACCAGCCATAGAAGAAGTAGCTGGCCACCAGCAGGAACATATTTTGCGGACGCCGCGGCAGCCACCAATAAGCCAGGACGACGATGGACAGAAACACCAGGTAAATCGGCGTGTCAAAGAGCATCTAGCGCCGCACACCGGCGGTGGCTTTCGAAGGCAGAGGATTCAGGCGGAGCAAGAGCATGAGTTTTGAAAACAGAACCAATTGGGTAGATTCATTTTCCTACAAGTGAAGATCATTCGTCAGTCCGGACACCGGGCCGCACACAGCCGGCCAGGGCGGCACGGCTTCATTTTTCAAGTGATTTGTTACCATTCCAGGGTGACCCCTCCTCTCGATCAAGGCCTGCGCGAAGTGCCTCTCCTGCTCGCCTGGGTGCGAAAGGCCGGTCTATTGCTCATCGGGTGCGCGGTCGCATTAATTCACTATTTCACCACTCCCGTTGAGATCCGGATCGCCAACATCCTTCTGGCCGCGGGATTGGTTTTGTGCCTCGCATCAATCTGGCCCGTCCGCCGCCATCTGATCGCGCGTTTCCGGGAGATTTCCTCCGGCAGAGAGGCCCTGATTGAACTGGGCAAGTGGCTGACGGAACAGATGCGGTCCCTGGAACCCCGCACGCGCGGCTGGCATGTCGCCGCGTTTCTGATAGGGCTGTTTTTACTATCGCTTGTGTCTTCCAAGGGCGGCATTCTCGATCCGGAACTCGACAAATATATTCCGCATTACCTGTCCGAACAGTCCTTTCTAGCCAAGACTTTCGACACCACCATGGTCGAGGTCGGCACCGATACACAGGATGTCATGTGGCACGGCCGGTTCCGGCACCTGATTGGACTGCAGCGGCCCCGGCCGCTTTCTTACTTCCTCGACTGCCTCGACGCCCAGGTAATAGCGTGGTCCGTTTCGAAGGGATTTCCGCACTTGCTCTCCGCCAGCAATGTGGTCTTCCTGGTCTTGATCTATGCCGTTGTGTGGGTATTCTGCCGACGCTACTTGGGATTCGACCGCCTTACCGCGGGGCTCCTGGTTTGTATCATTGCCTCCGACCCGGTGCTTGCCTGTAACCTGAGCTATTTTCGCTCCGCAAAGCCCGGGACCTCGACATTCCTCCTGATTGGCCTGTGCGCTATCTGCGTGCTGCTGGTCCGGCGGCGAGAACTCCTGCCGGGAGCCGGCCGCACCCTGCTGCTGCTCGCGGCTCCCATAGCATTATTGACGGCCTGTCTTTTCGATGAGCAGGGGATATTACTGACGGGAGTCATTTTGGCGGGCTTGCTCATCGAGTGGCGCTGGCCAGCCAACCCCGTGAATGCCGCCACCACCAGGCAGATGCTGTTCTCGGTGGTCTCCGTACTGGTGGTCTGCGCGATTTACGGTGTCGTAATCCATCCGCGGCTGTGTTCCTATTTCGCCGACGTTCCGCCTGCCGAGGGGCTCACATACCAGGCTGGAGCGATCCAAAACATCCTGCGTGAAGGCTTGGCGCGCACTTGGCAGGCGCTATTTCTCCTGGTGGATCAATTTCGCTTCCTGACCGGCGCCCAAGTGGTTCTACCCGCCATACTCATGATGCTATGGATGGGTGCAATCTCCGCTTCCGGCGCCGGCTTCAGTCTGGCGGCGGAAGCGGCGGACAAGGGCGTGGGAGCCAAGCGCGGCGTTCTCATCCATCTCAGCGTGGCCGGAACCCTGATCGTGCTGATTCTGGCGGCGCTGTGTTCCCGGCATGAATGGCTGCTCCGCTACGATATGCGCCGGTGGCTGTACAGCGAGCCAACGACGATGATGCTGCTGGTCTTTCTGCTGCTGACGACCGCGGCCGTACTTAATACGGGCCGGTTTACCCGTCCAGTAGTGCAGTTGGCACTGGTTGCGATGGTGGTGGGGAATCTGTGGATGTTTCCGGAGCACCGCCGGTTCCTTCGCAGCGGCTATTGGATGCCCCGTCTGGAACTCTCGGAGGCATTCCTCCGTGCGTTAAAACAGCCGGCCAGCGCGCCGGTCCTACCTGAAGTGGCTGCCAGCGCGGCCTTTCAGGCGTTGCGCGCCTACGTACCCGTAAAGTAGGCCGCGGCACTGGATGCACGCACTACACGGCTAGCGGTTTCAGACCCTGAGCTTGATTCGAAACAATCCGATCAGCGTCATCCGCAACAATTCAAAGCCATGTCGAAAGCGGCTGATATTTGTGGATCCGTACGTCCGCGCGGCATAGCGGATCGGAATGTTTATTACACCAAGATGGAGCACGGAGGCCGGGAACAAAAGTTCGAAATCGCCAAACGGGTCGAAATCGCCAAAGTCGGAACGCCACGCAATCATACGCGCGTAATCATGCTTGGTCAGCAACTTCGTTCCGCAAAGAGAGTCCCCTAATCGAGTGGTCAACACGTAACTCAAGCTCTTGGCGAAAAAAATATTCCCGAGATGATTCAAAAAT
>Ga0209181_10010498_pt1 | contig 12020 bp, 9 predicted proteins | sample MAT05_FD_187208 | JGI IMG/M metagenome (GOLD analysis project Ga0209181, IMG submission 187208) | Freshwater microbial communities from Lake Fryxell liftoff mats and glacier meltwater in Antarctica - MAT-05 (SPAdes) (version 2) | ecosystem: Environmental > Aquatic > Freshwater > Ice > Liftoff... | reverse complement strand
TCTGGAGATCCCCCTAAATCCCCCTTAAGAAAGGGGGACTTTGAGTTCCGAAGCCCCCTTTCTTAAGGGGGGTTGGGGGGATCGAGCGTAAAAGTCTCGTGATTTGCTACTTTTCAAACATCCTCTGATACTGGCGATCGCGCGGACTAATAAAAGTACTGCACTGGTTGCGCCGAATGCCATTCGGAGCAACCAGGGGTTCATCGCAGGGGCGAATGGCATTCGCTCGGTTCAGAATCTGAAGATGCGCGTTGGTACTTTATGAACAATTTGCCTACGATTCCGGTCAGGTGCTGACAGTAGAGTAAAATGCTAAATAGTCTTTGTCTCATGAAACTGGTGTGGTTAAGCTCAGTGTGATTCTCCCTTGCTTTAATGGGGCTACCACAATCGCCCTGCAACTAGAGGCGTTAGCTGCCCAACAATGGAGCGAATCGTGGGAGGTGCTTGTCATCAACAACGGCTCTACAGACGAGTCCATGACTATTGTGGAATCTTACCGCGATCGCCTTCCCCTTCTCCATAGCATCGAAGCCTACCAGCCCCCCGCTCCACGCCTAGGGGTCGCTAACTCTTACAACATTGGCATAGAATCGGCGCAGGGAGAGGCAGTCGTGTTCTGTGAGGCAGATGATGAAGTGGCGCCGGGTTGGTTGGCGGCAATGGGCAACGCCTTGGCTCACCATGATTTTGTGGCAGGGCGGTTAGAATACCGCAAGCTCAACCCTGAATGGTTGTTTGTAGCCCGCGATCACTATCAACAGGAAACGGGCTTGGTCGAAACAGACAAGCCGCCCCATCTACCTTATGCCAGTGGCTGCAACTTAGGAATGCGGCGATCGCTCTATGACGCTGTGGGAAAATTAGACATATCTGTTCCCTGTTGCTACGACACCGATTATTGCTGGAAAGCCCAGCTAGCGGGGTTTAAGCTGCACTTTGTGCCCAATGCCGTTATGCATTGTCGGTTGCGCCACACGTTGCAGGGCTTATACCGCCAAGGGCGCAACTGGGGCGAAGATATGCCCACTTTGTATCGGCGCTACGGGGTGCCCCTGGGTAAATTTGTGGTCGCTAATCGGCTCGTCAGTCTAGTTCCTTTTTTTCTGCAGGGCATTAAACTTTCTGTCATGAGTCGGTTTAACATCCGTCGAGGCAAGGGCGGTTTTGCCCTGTGGATATGGGGACTGGGCTACCAAATTGGCGAAATTCAGGGCTTTTTGAAAAACGCGCCCTAGGGGCTATTCAGCAAAATTATGATCGATAATGCGGGCATCAAGCATTTGTTCGCACATGCGCAGATGGTTCTTGGCGTAGCCGATGGTGCCGCGATAGACCGATTGAAAGCGGATGTGTTCAACGTTCAGGTGCTCAAATGCCGCCTAATTGATGGGGGTAACGGTGAGGGTCGGCTTAAAAACAACGATGAAAACCCGGAGCTGAGCTAAAGAACTCATAATAAAAATATGGTTTTAGTGATAGTTAGAAACCGATAAATGCCAGAAAGCATAGGGCTTTAGAACATAAGTAAGACAATCTTTTGGGTTAAGTTTCTATTAAGATTATGTAAATCGAGCGACTCAATTTATTCATGCATCTTTAATCGTGTTTCTATAAATGCTAGAAGCACTATTTCCCACTATCCATTAGAGTTTCCGAAAAAAATGGAGACATTGACTTCATTTTTTTAAGCATAGTAAGCAAACGAAAATGAGTTTCTATTTCTCCGTAGGTAAGACAGACTTGAGTGCATCCCACAGACTCAAATTCTGAATTCAAAGGCTGGATAGGGAAGATTTATTTAAGAGGATGTTTGAAAAGTATCGCCAATCACCCTTAGGGGCGTGGCATTCGGCTAACTAAAAAGTCCTCGGACTCACCGAAAAATAGTCGCCCGAATGCTACGCCCTTACACTTGTTGTGACGTCAACGACTTTTCAAACATCCGCTAAGGTTGTATTTCTAAAAAAGTGAGGTTGCTCATGCTGAATACCGATATGAGGATGACGTCTGCCGCAGGTTTCTCGCTAGAGCCATTGCCCTATCCTGTCTTTTTTGTCTGTCCTGACCCAGAAAAGTGGATGGATTTGATTGACTCTAATGAATTACCGAAAGAGGTTACGCCCTTATTTGCGCGATGCAGTGAAGTCGGTGATATCTGGGCGGCTCAAACCTATATTCTTCTCAAACAGCGTGGCTTAGATGTGCGGTTAGTCAAGAATCCCGTACCCCGTCAAATCTGCATCTTTCCCTACGATCGCCTCTCCCTCAAAGAACTTGCGTTCAACAGCTATGTGGTGGCTTGCCGTCATGATCGCGCTCGTCCTGCCATTTGTGAACAGCGGATCGTTCACAATAAGCTGAATGTGAACGATCACACCGATCATTTTGTCCCCCATTGGCCTCAACCCAACTTGCAGCCCCGCGATCGCACCCGTGGTTTCCGTGTCGAGAACCTCACATTTAAAGGCATTGAGAGGAATCTGGCTTATCCATTCAAGACGCCAGCATTCACCCAACAATTGCGGGCTTTAGATATTAATTTTGTGATGAGTCCTGCGAATCAGGCTTTACAGTTCCAAGATTGGACAGATTACAGGCAAGCCGATGTTGTTCTGGCAGTACGCAACAACACGCAGTATGACCTTTCCATCAAACCAGCTTTAAAGTTGGTTAACGCATGGTTTGCCGGTTGTCCAGCAATTTTGGGCCCTGAACCCGCTTACCAAGCCTTACGACAATCTGAACTGGACTATATTGAAGTTCGGACTGTTAAAGACGTGATTGAAGCTTTACATCGCCTCAAAACCAACCCTGCGCTGTATGAAGCCATGGTTGAGAATGGTCAGCAACGCGCACAGGAGTTCACCCCCGATCGGATTGCTCAGGTTTGGCGAGCTCATTTGGCGGGTCCCATTGCGGTTGATTATGAACGCTGGCAGAAACAGTCGTTGCCTAGCAAGTTAATGGAGCGTCCGGTGAAATTTATAGCTCGGAGTCTGCGCCATTGGAAAGATAACCAATATCATTGGGAAAGAGTTCTCAACGGCCCTAGGCTCTTTGGTAATGAGCCAACAGCCTAGTAAGATACGGTGCCTTAACCCAAGTTAATTTTTTATAAAAAATTATTCCTAGGGTCGTAGAATCTAAACCTTACTAAATCTAGACCCGACTGTCGAGGAGTTGCCCCATGTTTGAACGTATCATGCTACCTGATAACGTGTTGTCTCCCGTTTCGCCATACTGCCATGCGGTTCGAGCTGGAGACTTGCTGTTTGTAACCGGACAACTCTCTCAAGATCCAGATACCGGAGAGGTCGTTAGAGGTTCTATTGAAGAGCAAACCCATCAGGTCATGCAAAACCTCAAGCGAGTGCTAGACCATGCCGGAACCCGCTTCGATCGCGTAGTCATGGCGCGAGTGTTTATTACTGATTTTCGCTGGCTGCCGATCGTTAACGAGATTTATGCCACCTATTTTGAGAATGGGCAGTTTCCAGGACGAACGGCGATCGGGGTGACTGCTTTGGCAGGGTTTGGAGATGTGGAAATTGATTTGATTGTTTACTGTGGTGAGTAAGCGATTTCCAAACCCAGAGGATGTTCTGAACCTGGAGGATGTATGGATACGTCTTGCGTAATTCCTGTGTTTAAGACCCCCAAAGACTATCAGGCGTATCGGATTGGCGCAAATGATACGAATCGATTGGCGATCGTATTTGATCCGATCATCGCCAATATGTCGCTGACCTATTGTATAGAAATCTTTGACGTAGGCGGAAAAACGCCTCCCAATCGTCATCAACTCGCTGTAGAAATGTTCTTTGTCCTCAAAGGTGAAGGCTTGGCTAGTTGTGATGGAAAAACAGTGCCAATTTGCTCTGGCGACAGCATTCTAGTGCCGCCTACTGGCATTCATGTCATCGAAAACACTGGGTCAGAGCGGCTGTACGCCCTCTGCATTATGGTTCCTAACGAAGACTTTGCCGAGTTGATCCGCAGCGGTACCCCCGTCGAGCTAGACGCAGAAGATTGGGCAGTATTACGGCGCACAGAATTACGACGCACAGAGTTACGATGCACAGACCTACAGCGCACAGATTTACCGCACAAAGATTTACTGCACAAAGACCTACAGCGCACAGAAGGATGAAACAAACGCTTTTCATGGAAACCCGTGATGGGGTACGCCTAGATGCGGATGTTTATTATCCGCCGCTATTAGAGCTAGTTTCAGGGCGGGCATCAGAAGAATTCCCGGTGCTGCTGATGCGGCAGCCCTATGGCAGAGCGATCGCCTCTACCGTCGTCTATGCCCACCCTACTTGGTACGCCGCCCAGGGCTATATCGTCGTTATCCAAGATGTGCGCGGACGCGGTTCCTCATCTGGCGTATTTGATCTGTTTGCTCACGAAATCACCGACGGTTTTGACACTGTAACCTGGGCAGCTTCCCTTCCTCAAAGCTCGGGACAAGTCGGCATGTATGGCTTTTCTTATCAAGGCATGACTCAGCTCTATGCTGCTGCTGCCCATCCTCCGGCACTCAAAACCCTCTGCCCCAGTATGATCGGCTACGACCTCTACCAGGATTGGGCATATGAGGGCGGTGCCTTTTGCTATCAACTTAACTTGGCGTGGGCAATCCAGCTTGCTGCCGAAACTGCCCGTCGGCAGAATGATGCAGAGGCTTATCAGACGCTTTACACTGCCTCCCGTAACCTGCCCTTACCAGACCCCGTTTGTCCTCATTCAGCCCTCCTTCATCAGTTTGCCCCCGACTCCTTTTATCATGATTGGCTGGCGCACCCTGAACCGGATGATTATTGGCAGAAGCTTTCACCGCAGGCTTATATGCAGGGTGTGGATTTGCCGATGCTGCATATTGGTGGCTGGTTTGATACCTACATGCGGGGAACGCTGCGGTTTTATAAAGAAATGACAGCTTGCAGTTCGCCTCAAGCGCTTTGGGTCGGACCTTGGGTACATTTGCCTTGGGGGCGAAAGGTTGGGGCGATCGATTATGGACTGGCAGCGAATCATGCGATCGATCGCCTCCAAATTCGCTGGTTTGACCACTTTCTTAAGGGCAAAAATACAGGCTTGCTCGACGAACCGCTGGTTAATCTCTTTGAAATGGGCAGCAATCAATGGCGCAAGTTTGAGGAGTTTCCCGCAGACCCAATCAAATCCTATTTCCTCGTTACCACTGGGCTGGCAGGGATGGATGAACGAGAAGGAAAATTGGTTGAGACACCAGAATTTAAATCGTTGCAACCAGATGTGTGGGTGCACGATCCTTGGCGACCTGTACCTGCGATCGGTGGGCATGGAGGATTTCCGGCTGGAGGGGGCGATCGCGCCTCTCTCGATTGCCGCACAGACATATTGACCTACCAAACCGATCGCCTCAGCGCAGACTTGCATTTAGCTGGAGAACTGAGCGTGGCGCTATGTTGCACTGCCGATACCCCCAGCTTTGATCTCTGTGCCGTGCTGTCTGAAGTGAAAGCTGACGGCGTTTACAACTTTTCCCAAGGCTATCAGCGGATCAACTCTCTTCAGCCCAAAATTCAGATTGCATTACAACCGACTTGCATTTGTATTCCCAAAGGTAGCGCGATTCGTCTCAGCATTAGCGCCGCTTGTTTTCCCGCTTATACAGTGAATTCGGGCACAGGAACGGCTGCGGGGGAAAGTCGATTGATTGATGCCAAAGTCATCACCTTGAGGTTAAAAAGTAGTTCTGAACAGCCTTCTCAGATATTCCTATCCTTATCTACTGATAATTCTCAATTACTTGATCAATGAAGGTTTGCCAGATCTCATTGGGTGTCCAAATCTGGTTCATACTCTCGATCGCCACTTCATGACTCACCTGTTGTTGGGTTCGTTGATAGAGATACATAAAAGCCGAAACTCTCATGTTCAGCGCGCAATGGACAAAGATGTGTCTTTCGGCGTTTGCTTTTAGCGTGTTAAAGAAGCGATTGATATCATCCAAAGTTGGTTCTTCCCAGATAACTGGAAGATAAACATATTCCATTCCTTGGGTTTCGACTAATTCTTGTTCGTTGGCGATCGCATTTGTAGAATTAGGCATGGCTAAATTCACCACCACTTCATAGCCTGATGCCTTGATATCAGCAAACTGTGAGGCGGTAGGCTGTCCAGCAGTGGCAACTTTTTCTGAGATTTGGATAAAGCTGCGAATCTCTTGAAGAGTGGGGGAAGTCATGATTTTTATGAAGTAAAGTGAAAATCTGAAAAACTCTAGGCTGGCATATTATGCACGCAGACGTAAAATCGCTATGAAATTGTCTGGAAATGACCATATGATTGCGGTTTGTAACGGAGTGATCCCGAAGGAAATTAGGTAAATATTGCCAGACCAAGATTCGGGTGATATAAACATTCAAAGACAACGCAACAAAGTTAAATAGGCTCTTGCTAATGCAGAGTGGGTCTATTGTGAAAGGTTGTTAGAAAGTTTAGGTAGCGGTATCCCTGCGATCGCCCCGCTTGATAGAAGTTTGACAGAACGACCCAAATGTATTCTCAAGGAGATTTGACTTATGTCCATCAAAGTCGGCATCAATGGTTTTGGTCGCATTGGTAGGTTGGTGCTGCGTGCTGGGATCAAAAATCCACATATTGAATTTGTCGGTATTAACGATCTCGTTGCACCCGATAACCTGGCTTATTTGCTCAAGTATGATTCTACCCAAGGGCATTTCAACGGCACCGTGGAAGCCACGGCAGACGGTATCGTAGTCGATGGTTGCTTGATTCGTTGCTCCGCAGTCCGTAACCCCGCAGAACTTCCTTGGGGCGCGTTGGGCGTAGATTATGTGGTTGAATCTACGGGGTTGTTTACCACTTTTGATGGAGCGTTCGGGCATATCCAAGCAGGGGCAAAGCGAGTGATCATCAGCGCCCCGACCAAAGATCCCGATCGCGTGCCCACCTTTGTCGTTGGCGTTAATCATACTCAGTTTAACCCTGAAACCGATGCGATCGTTTCTAATGCAAGCTGCACTACAAATTGCCTTGCCCCGATCGCCAAAGTTCTTAACGACACCTTCGGCATCACCGAAGGGCTGATGACCACTATCCATGCTATGACCGCTACGCAACCTACTGTCGATGGGCCCAGCTCAAAAGATTGGCGCGGTGGACGCGGAGCCACCCAAAACATCATTCCCTCTTCTACGGGAGCCGCCAAAGCCGTGGCGCTGGTGCTGCCCGAACTTAAGGGAAAGCTAACAGGCATGGCGTTGCGCGTGCCCACTCCTGATGTATCAGTGGTTGACCTGACCTTCAAAACTGGGAAGGCAACCCACTACGAAGAAATTTGCGCCGCCATGCTGCAAGCTGCTGAAGGCGAACTAGCGGGCATTTTGGGCTACACCGATGAGCAAGTCGTTTCCTGTGATTTCCAAGGCGATCCCCGCTCTAGTATTTTTGATGCGGGAGCTGGAATTGAGCTAAATTCCAACTTCTTTAAGGTGGTGTCTTGGTATGACAATGAGTGGGGTTACTCCTGCCGTGTCGTTGACCTAATGCTGTCGATGGCGGCAAAGGAAGGCTTGTTGGGGGCTGTTCAGCAGATGAGTCGGGTTTAGGAGAATTGCCAACGCTGGGATTCCACCCATGCTAAGATTCCCGACATTTCAAAAATGCCGGGAATCTGGGTTTCAATGCCTAGATTTCTGACTACAGCGCTGTTAATCCACTAAAAACCTGTTGCGCGGGGCCTGTCATATAGAGCCGCTGATCGACCTCAGACCACTCAATTTCTAAGCATCCTCCGGGCAGTTCAACCGTGGCACGGCGATCGCACAACCCATTCAAAACTCCAGCCGCCAACGCTGCACAGGCCCCGGTGCCACAAGCCAACGTAATGCCTGCGCCCCGCTCCCAAACCCGCATCTTTAAATAATCGCGGCTAACCACTTCAATAAATTCTGTATTCGTCCGTTGGGGAAAGGCAGGATGATGCTCAAACTGAGGTCCGATCGCTTCTAGCGGAATCGCTGCCACATCATCGACAAACGTAATGCAGTGAGGGTTACCCATGCTGACACAGGTAACCTGCCAAGATTTTCCAGCCGCTTCTAAAGGTTGATTGACGACCTGTTGAGCGGCGGCTGCCAATGTCGTAGGAATTGCCGCTGCCAGTAGTCGAGGTAAACCCATGTCTACCGTCACCTGCCCATTCGCTTCCAGCTTCGGAACGATCACTCCAGCAAGGGTGTGAATGCGATAAATTTCTTTGGCGCTTACCCCTTCCAAGTCAGTAATGAAGCGCGCTAAACACCGGATGCCGTTGCCACACATCTCTGGCTCTGAACCGTCAGAGTTGAAGATCCTCATGGTGTAGTCGGTGTCTGCTTGACCCGGTAGCGCAAAAATAACGCCATCTGCGCCAATTCCGAAATGGCGATCGCACCACAAAATCGCTTGCTCAGGGGTAATCAGCGGCTCTAACTGCTGCCGATTGTCTACCAAAATAAAATCGTTGCCCAACCCGTGATACTTAACGAATGAAATCATAAGTGGAATTTTTCCAGTTTAATTTGGGTTTTATTAAGTGATGGATGCAAATCTTAGGATAGCGTTTAGCGATTATCCTTGACGTAACATATTCCCTTACTCTTTTCTGACTCATGGCGAATGAACTAGAAACCGGACTTCCTAGCATAAGACAAATCCAAACGCTAATTCGGGAAGAAAAAGAAGTCGAAATAAAGCTGCTGACCAATGATCTGATCACTGGCAAAATTCGTTGGCAAGACACTTACTGCGTTTGCCTGGTCGATCATTACGATCAGCCGACGGTCATTTGGATACAGGCGATCGCTTACATGAAGCCCAAAGGCTGATCTGAAACCGCAGCCTTTCCCCTATAAAGAAACCCCCGTGATAGAAAAACTATCACGGGGGTTTCTTTCACCTAGAAATTGGAGACCAAAAGATGATCTAATCTTCCTCATCCATATCATCATCATCATCCACATCAGGCGACGAATAATTATCTTCTTCGTCTTCATCAATCACAGCCGCCGGATCAACCTTGCCGAAGCTGGCACCAAAATCGCCAACTGGCTCAGCCACAGGAGCAGCACGGAACGGAGTAGGAAAGACATCAAAGCCGCCATCTCGCTCATAGGAACGAGCAGTGCGATCGTCTAACACCACATCCGTCATCAGGTCTAGCTCATTCTCAAACGATGAACCATCATAGATGGGGTCAATCTCGACGCTTGCCGTTTCTTCATAGGCATTAAAGCCCGTCCCTGCCGGAATCAAACGTCCGATGATCACGTTCTCCTTCAGACCGCGCAGCCAATCCGATTTGCCCTCAATGGCAGCTTCGGTTAAAACGCGAGTCGTTTCTTGGAAACTGGCAGCCGAGATAAAGCTGTCGGTGTTCAACGAGGCTTTGGTGATGCCTAACAGCACAGGCGTATATTCCGCTGGAGCACCGCCTGTAATCGACATGGCTTCATTGACCTGCTCAATTTGGCGCAGTTCCACCAATTCTCCTGGCAGCATGGTCGTGTCGCCACCATCATCGATTCTGCCTTTAGAGGTCATCTGTCTAACAATCACCTCAATGTGTTTGTCAGAGATTTCGATGCCCTGAGATTGGTACACCGACTGGACTTCGTTTACCAAGAAGGTTTGTACCTCTTGAAGGCTCTTCATAGAAGAGTCATGAATACCCAGAGTTTCGCGGTGCAGTTTAAAGAACAGCTCTAGGATTTCATGGGGGTTGGCAGGTCCGTCCGTCAGCGCTTCACCTGATTTCACTTCAGCGCCGTCAATCACCAGGAGGTTTTGACCAGGGCCGAGGGGGTAATCAGTGATAACGCCATCTTTCTCAATGACTTTAATGTCTACCGAATCATCGTCATTGTAGACGACCTGCGCTTGTCCAGCGCGTTGTGCCAGAATACAGGCTTCCTTGGGCTTACGAGCCTCCAGCAATTCTTCAATTCTGGGTAGACCCTGAATGATGTCTCCGGTTTTTGCCCGTTCAAACACCAACAGCACCAAGTTATCGCCCCGTTGGACTAAATCACCGTCGTCAATGTGCAGAACTGCACCATTCGACACGCGGTAAGGGCGAGCCGTTCGCATGACGATTTGGTTACCTTCTAAACCGACGACCTGACCCGATTCTTCCAGCGTAACCCCAGTTGCCAGCTTGCTGCCCGATACTAGGAGGTCGCCTACTTTAACGATGGGTTCTTTGGAGCCGGTGTTTAAGGTTACCAGGTCAGCAGCCCGCACCACCAGCAAACGGCGAACAGATTCGCTGCCTGCCCGCAGCCCTCGCACTTCTCCCGCTTCCTTAGACAGAATTTCAGTCCGGGCTACCACTGCGCCTGGAGCAATTTGGTCGCCGTCTGCGACTAGCAAGCGGGTCGTTGTACTGCCTTGAGTTTGGTCGGCAGCAACGTCGCGCCGAATCACTAAGGATTCGAGGATGACGAGCTGTAGGCGCATAACCTCTGGATCGGTTTCATCTGCCATCAGCTCAATGTCAGCGGCAAGTTGAGGCGTATCTTTGTCAACTTCTAGAACAAGCTGAGTACGAATCAGCTCTAGTCCTTCTACTGACTTGACGCGCTCTCCATCTTTGTAGGAAATGCGCTGCACAGCCCGGAGTTGAATCGATCGCCCGACCTCTTCACTGGTAGAAGTTTGGCTAGGAATCGCAGGCTCGTTGGGTACATTGAACTCAGCCACCGGGCGCAGCAGCAGAGCCGGGCCTTCTGGCGAGTCCACATACTCTATGTAGCGCATTTCAGTCACAACCAGCCCAGGAATCGCTTCTTCCCCAGGGTTGATGATGGTACCATTTTTCGCCATAACTGCTTCAGGATTGTCTGCCATGTGAAGCTCGCCGGGCTTGATGACAATTTCGCGCAGAATGTCGTTCTTCTGGGTAACTTCAACAACACCACTGGTCTGACAGAAGATATCTTTGACCACTTCTGTTCCGGCTTCGACGTATTGCCCGTCTTCGACCACTAACAGCGAGATATCTTTGTTGACTTCATGGGTTTCTTCAGGAATCCATAGCAGGGTGCCGCCTTGCACCACTTCGTAACCCAGTTTGGCTTTGCCACGCTTGGCAACGTCTACACCGGAATACTTAATGATGCCGCCCGTTTGGGTGCGGTAACGGTCATCGATCAGTTCAGCAACAACCTGACCGCTGGTGACTTTGGTACCCGGAGTCGCAATCAAGGAGAAGCGCTGACCGTTTTGAGTTTCAATTAGGTAGTGCTCACGACCTTGGAAGCTTTCGGCAATGACGCGGGCTTGGTTAAGGATGACAGAAGCGGTGATGATTTCAATTTCTCGTCCGCCTTTGCCTTCACTATCTTGAGGAATTCGGACAACGCCGCCGTTTTCGGTGACTAGCTTGGTTTCGGCAAGGATGCTGCTGGCTTCGATGCGATCGCCATTCTTAACATTCGGCTCAGCCCCAGGCAGCAGGTTATACACCTCGCCTGAGAGAATCCAAATCAAGCCGCCTCTTTGAGCAATTCGGGTGGTGTTGCCCTGACGGTCTTTCTTCTCTTCGGGCACCACGTCAGCAAACAGAATTTCGCCTGCTAAGTCCGAAGCCACGTCTTTGGTCGCTTTTTCAGTGACCTTGCGAGTCCGGCTGGCGGCTGGCATTTCTGCAATCACGTGACCGGTCTTGACGTGAGAACCTTCCAGGGAGAACAGAATGGAACCAACGGGGAGAGTAGACTTCTCTTTGCGATCGCCCGCTTCCAAAGTCACATCGACAGCCATTTCTAAAATCAGCGCTTCTTGTCCGTGGCTGGTTCTAAACGCCCGTGAGCGGAATTGCTTAGGCTTAGTGCGCACTGTGCCATCGAAAGCAGCCCGGATTTGAGGCACCACTTCACCCGTAAACGTACCGCCCGTGTGGAACGTCCGCATGGTGAGCTGGGTTCCCGGTTCACCAATCGACTGTGCCGCAATAATCCCGA
>Ga0209181_10010495_pt1 | contig 12023 bp, 7 predicted proteins | sample MAT05_FD_187208 | JGI IMG/M metagenome (GOLD analysis project Ga0209181, IMG submission 187208) | Freshwater microbial communities from Lake Fryxell liftoff mats and glacier meltwater in Antarctica - MAT-05 (SPAdes) (version 2) | ecosystem: Environmental > Aquatic > Freshwater > Ice > Liftoff... | reverse complement strand
TGCCTGAGAGTTCCGTGATGGTGCGGAAGGCCTGCTTCTACGACGGCGAGAAGCAGGCCTTCCGCACCATCACGGATCTCTCAGGCAAGACGATCGTATGGGAGGCGTCGCAGCCGCTTCCGCAAGGATTCCGCTCAGGAGCGCCGACCTACATCGAGCCGATCGAGTTCTCGCTGCAGGTGAACTGGAACGATCGGGCCGAGGTCTTCCAGAACCTGACGCTGGCTCCGAACTCTGACCAATATGTTGAGCGTGTGATCAATGCGCAGAGCGAACTCATCCGCGTCGAGGATGGCCGCACCGCGACAGTCTTGCCGGAGTCGTTCCCGGTCGATCACGAGCAGAAGCTACTCGAAGGTGGAACAGACGGGCTCTTCACGGTGACTCCCGAAGACTTCATCGGGGCCAACATCGGGCCTGAGGAGCGTTTCGGGCTCGCCGCGATGGAGGCCGTCGACGAGGTCGACCTGTTGGTCGCCCCAGACCTCATGTGGACGCTCAAGAAGAGCGCCGGATTCCGGACCGAGAAAGACGTAGAGGTCGTGCAGCAGGCGATGGTCAACCAGTGCGAGCGGATGAAGACGCGCTTTGCGATCCTCGACCTTCCAGACCCATCTGATCATCGCAGGGCAAGCCAATGGCGGCTGCTTTTCGATTCCGGATATGCAGCGTTCTACTTTCCTTGGATCCAAGTCGACACGGCCAGCGGCGAGAAGCGCCTCGTGCCGCCAAGCGGGCACATCGCCGGCATCTACTCGAAGTGCGACACGGAGATGGGGGTCTTCCGAGCCCCAGCCAACGAGGAACTCAAGGGCGTCGTCGATCTCGGGCGTAACCTCTTTGACACGGACATAGGGCAACTCAACGCCGAGGGCATCAACTGCCTCAAGAGTTTTCCGCGGCGCGGCATCCGAGTCTGGGGTGCTCGAACCGTATCGAACGACACCCAATGGAAGTACGTGAACGTACGGCGCGTGGTCAACGCGGTGATTAACTCAGTGGAACAGGGATTGCAGTGGGCAGTGTTCGAGGCGAACACGCCGATCCTCTGGAAAACGCTCGAGCGGCAGGTCTCTGGATTCCTCAGGGACCTCTGGACCAAGGGCTTCTTCCGTGGGGAGTCCCCTGAGGATGCGTTCTACGTGAAGTGCGACGAGGAAACGAACCCCAAGGAAACGCGCGACGCGGGCATGGTGATCATCGAGTGCGGTGTCTCGCCGGTCCGGCCTGCGGAGTATCTGGTGTTCAAGGTACAGGCGGATGTACCGCAGACGTCCCAATCCGGGGACTGAAGCGGGCCGGGTGACTGGGGACAGCCGACACAGGTGGGGACAAGAGACCGGGTGGCCCGGACTCCCAACTGAAGACGGAAGCAGAAGACGAAGACCACAACCGTGCACCGAACAGACGGTCCGGGGTAAGATGGCGAATGGAGCCTCCAAGCCCAACGCAGGAGAACTGAGATGGCAGACCAGAGTGACCCCGATGTTCCATATCGCTACATGCTCGAGATCGGTGGCATCAGCACCGTTCGGTTCAACGAGGTCCAGGGGCTCAAGTCTATCAGCAGCTACCAGTCGATCCGCGAGGGAGGTAACAACTTCTTCGAGATGTCGCTGGTGAACCCGAACAAGTTCGAAGACCTCGTCATCAAGAAGGGGTTCTACTCGACGGGCTCGGAGTTCTATAAGTGGATGCGCGAGCTGCACGTGAAGACCAAGCAGATCGAGCGCATTAACCTGCAGCTGATCATGCTGAACGACCAGTACGACGAGGTCGGTCGCTTCAGCATCTACAGGGCCTTCCCGGTCGAGTACGAGGGCCCCGGCTTCAACTCGACGGCGAAGGACATCACGTTTGAGTCAATCAAGATCCACTATGATTTCTTCGAGTACCACCCCGGCAACGCGGTAGCGGGTATGATCGATGCCGCGTTCAGTGCCCTGTCGAACATCACCGGTATCGGCTGATGTTGGTGAACGGCCTCTTCGGGGGCCGGTGGACCGAGAACTGGCTTCGTAGCCTTCCCGGCATCAGCTGGCTGATGCCCTTCTGGAGTGACCTGTCATGACGACCCTCCACCAAATCGGCGAGCTGTTGCGTTCCGGCGTGCGGCCGACGGACGAAGAGACCGAGCACCTGAAGGAGCTGGGCGGATTCGTAGCCGAGATGTACGGGCGCTTCATGGGCGGGCATGCGGAGCACATGGAGAGCGCGTCCGACCTCTGGTCGGGCCGGCTCGCAGGGCGGCTCTCGGCAGCCACGGGCGCACGCTGGGAACAGGGAATCGGCCTTGCCGAGATGCTGCTCGGAAGCGAGCTCACGAGCTTCTGGCAGATCGCGCGCGACGGCTTGACCGCAGGTTATGGCGACTTCAGCGCTGAGATGGCCATGGTTGACCTCTATGAGGAAGACACTCCGGCGCCGGTGGTCGAGGCGTCGGATGCGGCACCGCGACGCCGTCGGGGCTCTCTCTTCGGTGCGAGGACCCAGTCTCCCGTCGCTGCCCGCAAGGCGTGGCGTGGCGGCGTGCCGAGCCGTGATGGTTCGCGTCAGCGATTGGAGAATCTGGCTGTCGTGGCCGGCGACGAAGTGGAGGGCGTTCGCGAGGCTCGGGATGCTCACTGGCGCGACGGGTCGCGGGCAGAGATGGCGGTCATTCGCGCGCTCGCGGCTGGTGGTCTGTTCGTAGGGGACCAGGTGGCCGATGTGCGGACTCCGGGGGCTCCCGCTCGTTCGTCTGGGCAGCGCATCCAGACTGTGGCGCAGAGGGCCTCGGATGTGCTTGGTCGAGTCGGGGCATCCGATGCTGGGCGCGCCCGCCCGATGCAGTCGGTACTTCTCGATGGCCTTCGCATCGATGGTCGGACTCCGGCGCTCGCTGCGGCGTTAGCTCGTGTCGATACCGTCTTTGGCCGCGGTGCGCGTGATGGTGAGGGCGGAACAGCCGGCGCGGCGGTTTCTCAGTCCCGTCTCGCGCGGCTCACGGCTGGGACCGACTACTCGATCGATAAGGGATTCGGATCTGGTGAGCGTCCCGTCTACGGCTTCTATGATGCGGTCGAGACGACCTATCTCAACCTGAGAGACGAGGCCATGGCGAGTGCCGCCGAGGCTGTGTCTCCAGCCGGCATCGCGCGGGTGACCCGGGCTCGGGCGGCTCGCTCGATGCCGGCTTCGATGCAGGCCGTTCGCCGTGAGGAGCAGAGCGCCACGACGTCGCTCAACCGAGCGGGCTCCGCATCGGTCCGGGAGAACACGAGCGCTTTGGCGCGAGCCGGGCATGCTCTGTCTCTCGAACAGGTCGTCCCGGGCGGCGGCGCCCTCCGGCCTTTCGTCTCGGGTGTGTTCCCGGCGGCGGCCGGTGCGAGCGTTGGCGCTCAGACTTCGGCCAAGCAGTCCGAGTCGCTCGCGTTCGCCGCGCAAGTCACGCACCTGCCCAATGGCGTCCCGACCGTTCGCGTCCAACGTGGCGGAATGAGCGCGCCACGTTACTCGGTGGTGGAGGCCGCACGCCCGGTTCGCCCTGCCACCGCGCGTTTCGTCGGAGGCCCGACTGCGACGCCCGGAGCGATGGACTTCTCTGCGGCTGAGCAGACGGGCGCAGCGATCATGGCGCCTGCCGCTTCGCTTGCCCGCATTAGCCTCGTTGGTCCGGGGCGCAGCGAGGCCCAGGACGCCCTCCCACGGACTGCGTCGGGTCCGTCGGCGACGTTCGGTTCACCGTCAGGGTCTGCGATGAACCTTTCGGAAGCGAGCTTCCGGGAGATGGGCATGGCAGCGCACAGCGGGTCGTGGCTCGGTGGAGCGGGTGGTCGCGACGGGCTCCTCGTGGTGCCTAATGAGATTGGGGGCGGTTTCGTACTGGCCTCGCTCGGTGCGGTGTCGTCAATCGCTGCAGATCCTGGTGTGCGCGGGGGGAGTGGGGCCGCAAGTGTGGCGCCTGCGGCCGGGGCCGTCGTACTCGCGGGGCGCGCGGGCGACTGGCGGCTCGCGATCGATGGCGGGGCGGATCTGCCGCTCGGCGCGACGTTCAGCCGACACGAGGTCTTCGCGGGCACGAGAGCGAGTCAGGCTGCGGGTGACATGCGCGCCACGCGCAACGACTTCCGGCCAGTGATAGCCGGTGGTGGTGGGGAGCGTGCCAGTGAGTTGGCGCAAGCCCTCGATGGTATGGTGTGGGTCACTCTGCCGACCGACACGGAGCCGCTGATCGGCGCCGAGAGCCTCGGGCTGACCGCCGTGCCGTCACGGCGCAGGGCGGCAATGGTGCCGGCCGGTCTCGCTCTCCAGGCGATCGCCGGTGTCGTCGCGAACTCGCGCCGTGCGTCGTTGGGTGCGGATCAGGTCGCGGTTGCGGCGACGCAGAGACTTCTGGAAGCCGGCTCGATCACGGCGACGTCACTGGGGCGCTTCCAGGGCGGCACGGCGACGTCGCAATTAGGTTTCGAGGGCGGCTTGGTCGCGGCGACGGCACAGGGACGCCTCGAGGGTGGTTCACTTTCCCCAGCCGAAATGGTGCGCATCTCGCAGGCGAACGAGGCGCGTGCGGCCTCACGTGGTGAGGCCTTGCGACAGGAGGTAGGGACGACCACTCAGAGGGTGGAGCCGCGACAAGTGGGCCGCGCGTTGCCGATGCCGTCGAGCCTGTCGCAGGGTCCCACGATCGAGACACGATTCGTGCAGTCCGCAGGTCGGGTATCGTTCGATGCGACGGCATTCGCGGAGGCGCTGCGCTCGGGTTTCCTTGGCAACGTTTCGAACGGTGTGCGAGGGCCGGCGATCGCTTCGGAGATCGGGAACGCAGAGTCGCCCACTTTTGCGGCGGTAGCGGCTCGGGGTGAAGCTGGCTCGGTTTCTTTGGTGGGTCGCCACATTGAAGCCGCGCTGCGCGCCGATGGGGTCGAGCGGGGGCTGCGTGCCGCGCGGTTCCTCGATGGCGTGGTCGGTCAGGGCGGGTATGGGCGCATCGAAAGCGAGCGGGAGCTTCTCTCGATCGCCAAAGAACAGGCCGTGCCGGTCGCAACGGAGACAGGCGATTTGCTGGCGGCTCGTCCAGGACGGGCGGCTCGACGTCTCTCGACGGGGGCGATCGGTCGGGCAGGTTCGATCGGAGCGACGATTGGCAAGGCCGAGATTCGTGCCGGTGTTGTTCGTCCCGAGCCGAACGTTGCGACTGTGGCCGGGCGGGTGGGGGCGAGTGGGTATGTCTCCCTTCCCACGTTGCGCGGCCAGCGGATGAGCACCGAGGACGCATTCTCGGGAGTGAGCGGTGCGGCGGATGCTCGCCTGAGCAGTGCTCGGATCGCACTTTCGCGGGCCGTGGTCACGGCGCGTGAGTCGCGCGCGGTGGCTTCTCTGATGCAGTCGCTGAGTTCGTTGGTGCCGGTGGGACAGCCGGAGCCTCGCATGGTCGAAGGCGTGGCGCCGATGGCCCGCGACAACATGCTGCGTGCTGTCGCCGCCCGTGGCTTCTTGGAAGGGTACAAAGGGGCGGACGAGCCGATGCTCGGGCGTCTCGTGCGGCGCATGAATGCAAGTCGTGCCGAGCAGCCCATGGCGATCGCCAATTGGGAGGTTCCGGCGGCTGCGGTCGAGCGGCTCGCGAGCCTCGAGGGTGCTGAGCGCAGGAATGTGGTTCGTGCCCTGTCGGGGGCAGGCTGGAGGCAGCCGGAGTTCCAGATGTTGCGCATCGAGTCGCCAAACGAGGCCCCTGTGGGAGCGCCAGGTGCGGTCGCACCGGGTGCAACGCAGGGCGTGCAGCAGGCCGCGCGGGCTTCACGGATGAGTCGCAGTATGGCGCGCGTGCTTTCGGGAGGCGAGGCGCTCGGTGGGGCGGTGGACGAAAGGCGTTCGGGGGCCGCTGCGGGAGCGATCGCGCAGGGACAGTCGGCGAGCTGGCTGCCGCTCCTTTCGACAGGCGCCGACGAGAAGTACTTCGGCGGGCTCGCGCCGGCCGCAGCGGGCGGTTCCGTGCGCGTGGCATCGTTGAAGCAGGCGCTCGGTGATCTCGTGAAGATGGCAGAGGCGGCGATCTCGACGAGCGATACGCCGGTGGCGTTGGCGGCGCGGCGTGAGGTGTTGCGGCGGGCCGCGACACTCGAGATTCAAGCGTCAGCGCTAGGCGATCGGGCATCGCTGACCCAGATCATGTCGCTCGCTGCGTCGAGCCGTGCAGTGATGGTCGCGGCGGGCGCGAATGAGGCAGTGGGCGCGATCCGGAAGGGTGGCGGAGTCTCGCTGGTCGACGAACTCGGTGGGCGTGCGACCGCGATGGTCAGCGGCGAGCAGATTCAGGGCTTCGAGGATGGTATCTCGACGATCGGGTCGCTGGCCGATGGTCCGAAGATTGGAGCTGGCTTCGTCGATGTCGCCCAGCGGGTGATGCAGATCAATGAGGCTGAGCGCTCAATGATCGAGCTCGAGAGCGAGGCACCCGCAGGTCTCGAGGCACGCCTGGCAGCGGCCCTGGCCCTGTCGACGAGTGGGCCAGCGGGTGCGCGCCGGATGACGCGCGCAATTTCACCGGCGCGACTCGGAGTTCAGCCGGCGAAATCGCTAGCGCCGTCGCGGTCGTCGACCTGGAGCCGAGAGCCCGATGAGGCGATGCAAGTGCGCGATACCGTGATGAACGGGGCATCGCCTGAGCGTCGGCAAGTTCGTAGCGGGAACCAGGCCCGCCAGGAAGCGGCGGTGCGGGAGGAGACTCAGCGTGGTTTGTCGGTCACTCTCGGGAGCGTGATGGCGCCCGAGGCGATGCTCGCCGGGTTGCGATCGCCGGAGCTGAGTGATGCGATTCGTGCGGTCATCGTGCGGCGCATGGAACTCGGCGAGGACTTCGTTCCGGTGCTCACGACCCTGGCGGATTCAGGGGTGGATCTTACGGCGGCGCGGAGCTCGATCTCAGCGGAGATACGCCGCGAGCTGGCGAAGAAGGTCGGCATCGGGAGTGCGGGGCAGCGAGTGGCCGAGATGGGTAGCGAGATGGCTGGCTTCCAGTCCATCGGTCCGGCTGCAGAACAGTTCCGAAGCTCCAGGAGCGCGCTCGCGTCGGACGCGCCCGAGCGGGATCTCGTGGAGCTGATGAGCGAGGCCGGCGATGTTTCGGCGCAGTTCTCTTCGTCGGTCAGCCGGCGTCAGCGAGCGGGTCTACTTTCCGCGATTCTGCGCGGGACGGAGCGTGCGGAGCTGACGGCCATTCTCGAGCAGACCGGCGGACGGCAGTTCGCAATGGCGTGGCTCAATAGGGTCGACGGTACGCGTAGCGGTATCGACATCGGGATGAAGGGCACGCGGCAGGAGTTCGGTCAGGCCTTCGGGGCTCGGACGCGCAGCAGCTCGGTCGCGGGTCAGTCCCCGATGGGGGACGCGAGCTTCGTCGACACGAGCGCGCAACCCGAGGACAAGAGCGGTCTTCGTAGCATCGCGGCCTCGGTCGTGCATACCGCGACCGGCGCGGCGCGGCCGCAGCACGGTGCATCGCAGGCGATGCGGCGGACAGATTGGAGTTTCATCGACACCGGTTCGAAGGCTTCGACGACGCATGCGGACCTTGGTAAGCTGGCTTCGGCCATCGTCGGCGGCAGTGACAGTGGTTCCCGGGCGCCGATGCCGCTGGTCGCTCCGGCCGCAAAAGCGATTGCGCAGACGGCGCTTCGCGACGACAAGAACGCCAGCGCTTCCAGCAACAGTTCAACGGGCGGATCGTCGCCAGCTCCTGCGGGCTCGCGCGGCCCGACGGACGCTAAGATGAGTGACAAGGCTGTAGAGTTGTTGGCCATCGAGATGGCTAGCCGAGTGGCCCGTCTCATGGGTCTCACGAACGAAAGGAGAGGCATATGGACCTGAGCAACAAGATCACGAAGGCTCTCGCCAATAAGGTTGGGGCAGGCATCGACAACCTCGAAGGCGCGATGTTCGGCGGGCAGCTCGCGAAGGCCGAGTTCATCGTCTACGAGGACGTAGAACTCACCAAAGAGATCAAGAAGATCAAGTTCTTCTTGAACCCACACACCATCCAGGTGAGCAAGGAAGCTCAGCTCAAGGAAGCAGCCGCGGCTGGCGGCACCCCTGAGAAAAAGTACTCGCTTACCTTTCCGGTCTGCCTGAAGCTCGGTGAGATATGGTTTGACACGTACGACACGCGTTTGAGCGTGCGTACGGAGTACATCAACGACATCGAGAGCCTGCTCGACTATCTGCCTAAGACCCACTACACGCCGGTCGTAGTGTTCAACTGGGGGCAGTGGCACGGCACGGGAAAGATCCCGGCAGCGTACAAGTTCTTCGTGACCAAGGTCACGGTGGACTATACGCTTTTCCTTCCGGATGCGACGCCCGTGCGCGCCAAGGTCGACGTGTCTCTCGAGCAGATCAAGACCAAGCCGCAAGAGGCCAAGGAGACGCCAAAGCAGTCGCCTGACCACGCGAAACTCTACACGGTCAAGAAGGGTGACACCCTTCAGGGAATCGCCATGGCCGAGTACGACGACCCGCGCGAGTGGCGCAGGATCGCCAAGTCCAACAATCTCATTGATCCCATGATGCTTCGGCCGGGCATGAAGCTGCTCGTTCCGCCCATCTTGAAGTGACAGCCGTCTCTGCGTTCGTTCGCGCGTTGACTGCTGCGTCGGAGAATTAGCATGGCAGACCCACAAGTGCTGTTGATAGAGATCAAGTTCGACGGCTCGAGCGTGATCGCCGGCGACAAGGGCCCCGTCGAAACCAAGGACGGCGACTACATCCAACGGTTCCAGGTGGACCAAAAGATGGGGATGCCGGACTATTTCTCGGTTCAGCTGCAGATGGGCGTGGTCACCGACATTCTCTTGCTCGACAAGATCAAGCCGGGCACCGAAGTCGAGATGAAGGTTGGCTATGGAACGGAAGGCACCATTTTCAAGGGTGAAGTGAGCTACTGCGAGCCTCATTTCGCGGCTGGGGAGATGTTCGTCACGGTGTCGGGATACGATGGTTCCCATCGCCTTACGCGTGGCACCAGCTCCCGGACTTTCGGCGACGGGCACGAGGTCAATCAGAATTTCGGCACCGTGCTCGGGACCCTCATCGGTGACTCGAAGGGTGGCAAGGGTGGCGGTAGCGACGGGTTGTCGGCGGATGCCGGAAGCACCGAGAGCCAAGCCTCGTATATCGCGCACTACAACTCGAGTCTCTACGAGATCATCAGCCGCGTGGGCGGGAGTTTCGGTCTCGACTGGAACTCGGGCTCCCACGAGAATGGCAAGACGCTGACGCTCAAGGCGGTCGAGAAGAGCTCGAAGGTCCTCACGATCTTCCGCGAGACGCCCAACCCGAACACCGAATGCCAAGCGGTGTCGGCCGACTTCCTCTGCTCGACGGTGAAGCAGGTCTCGAAGGTCGTCGTGCGTGGCTGGGATACTGCGGCGAAAAAGCCGATTCTTGGCAAGTCGGAATCGTTGCCGCTCGTGATCGGCGGTACGCCCGGGTTCGAGCAGGCCGGCAAAGCGCACTTCGGTTCTTCGTCGTCGGGGCGCGTGCTCGAGGTGGTCGACATTCCGGTGGCCAACGTTGGCGAGGCCAATGAAGTCGCGGCCGGCATCATGTCCAAGCTATCGATGGACTGGATGACCGCGAGCGTGGTGATCGAGGGACGGCCCGAGTTGCACGCCGGCGTGATCGTCGAGCTAAAGCAGTTCGGGACCCGCTATAGCGGGGAGTATCTGGTGGAAGGATGCAACCATGTGTACATCGCGGCCTCGGGTCATTCGTATCTCACATATCTGAGCCTCGCTCGGAACGGCTCGCCGGAGCCCTGAGCACGAGACCCGTCGAAGAAGGAACCCGGCCCAGCGCCGGGTTTCTCTTTTGGTGGTAGGGACGTTGTGTGAGTGGCGCTCCCAGCGATGACAAAGCAGCGCGACGCCTGGCGACACGGGCGGGCGCGGGCACGCTCGGGCGGGTTGCCGCTGCTGGCGATGCGCGGACACGCGCCGAGCTCGTGAAGCGGCATGCGCGCTCGGTCGGGTTTGACCTCGTGGGGATCGCCGGAACCTCGGTGCCGGAGGGATACGCCCGTTACCTGCGGGCGATGCAGGCCGGCTACGGCGCCAGCATGGAGTGGCTCACCGAAGACCCTGGGATCCGAGAGGACGTGCGTAACGTCTGGGCCGAAGCGCGGTCGGTCGTGGTGGTCGCGTTGTCCTATGCGTCGGATGTTCCTGGCTATCTCGTGCAGCCGCCAGCGCCCGATGAAGGGTGGATCGCTCGCTACGCCCAGGGGCGCGACTACCACGACGTCATGAAGAAGATGCTCCTGGCGTTGTCGCGGCGGCTCGCCGCGGACGCCGCACTTGGGTCGATTCCGAGCCCGCAGCATCGGTTGTTTGCGGACACCGGGCCGGTGCTCGAGAAGGCGTTTGCGCAGGCGGCAGGGATTGGCTGGATCGGCAAAAACACACTCGTCATCCACCCCGGACGCGAGAGCGACGCGAGTCTTGCGCGGCCGGCCGCGAGTCGCGGGAGCTGGTACTTTCTCGGGACGATGCTGACGCCGCTCGAGCTCGAGGCGGATGCGCCGGCGACCGATCATTGCGGTTCGTGCACACGATGCCTCGATGTCTGTCCAACGGGTGCGTTCCCTGAGCCGTATGTTCTGGATGCGCGCAAGTGCATCGCGACCTGGACCATCGAGACGCCGGAGCCCGAGACTGTGATCGCGCCGGCGGACCTCGGTCAGCACATCTTCGGGTGCGACCTCTGTCAGGAGGTCTGTCCATGGAATCGCAAGATCACGCCGACCAGGCATGTATCGCTCCGGCCGCGTCCGGAGAACGTGAAGGTCAAGCTCGCCGAACTGCTCGGGCTCGATGAGGAGGCGTTCCGTGCCCGCTTCCCGAACTCGGCGGTGAAGCGGGTGACCGCACGACAGATGCGCCAGGTCATCACAGCCATCCAACGGCGGGACGGACCGGGGAGTGATGGGTGATCGTTTCCGATCCGGGCGGGGATGGGCAGCCGATCGTGATGATGTGCCTGTCGGTGGTTGGGCCCTATTCGCTCATCGATTCGTTGCGCCTCCAGCGTTTTGGACGGCGCGATCCGTCGCTGCTCATCGAGCGTACGGCGGAGCAGGACCGTTACGCCAAGTGCTCACGCACACCGCTAGGGCCGGTGACGTTGGTTGCATGGACGAACGTCGAGACACGCGCGACGGTCGAGGTCGCACTCTACGGAGCGGGTGCGAGTTGGCTCGCGCCGCGCCTGCGAGGCGTGCTCGGGCTCGATGACGACGTCGACTTCTCACCGACACATCCGCGGCTCGTGCCGCTTCGCAGCGCGTTTCGTGCGACGCGGCTCGTGCGCGCGATGTCGCTGCCAGAGCTGCATGCGATCCTCATCCTGCAACAGCGGATCACCTTCATCGAGGCTGCGCGTTCGTGGCGTCGGATGATTGAGCTCGCGGCCGAGCGTGCGCCGGGGCCACTGCCGTTGTTGGTGCCGCCCGGACCGGACCAATGGTTGGCGCTGCGCCAGCCCGCGGCACGGGCGTTGGGCATCGATTCGCGGCGCTGGAGCGCGCTGCAACACGCGGCGCGTGCGGCCGCGGAGGTAACGGCGAGGGCTGATGATCGGGCAGCACTTCAGGGGGCGCTGCGGCACTTGCCCGGAACCGGGCCGTGGACGACGGGGCTTTTGCTCGGACTCGGGACGGCTGACGCGGACGCGATCGTCCTGGGGGACGTGCACCTGCCGCACGAGATATCGGCCTTCTTCACCGATGTGCCGATCGGCAGTGATGAAAAGATGGTCGCCCTGCTCGAGCCGTTCGTGCCGCACCGTTTCCGCGTGGTGCGGATGCTGATGGGCGGCGGGCGGCGGCATCTGTAGCTGCGAGCTGGGACGAGCATCGCCTCGAAAAGAAAAGGCGGGTCATTGCTGACCCGCCTATCGAGTGGAGCCAAGCGGGATCGAACCGCTGACCTCGTGAATGCCATTCACGCGCTCTACCAACTGAGCTATGACCCCGATGGCTGACCAGACTG
>Ga0209181_10010493_pt1 | contig 12024 bp, 6 predicted proteins | sample MAT05_FD_187208 | JGI IMG/M metagenome (GOLD analysis project Ga0209181, IMG submission 187208) | Freshwater microbial communities from Lake Fryxell liftoff mats and glacier meltwater in Antarctica - MAT-05 (SPAdes) (version 2) | ecosystem: Environmental > Aquatic > Freshwater > Ice > Liftoff... | reverse complement strand
CCACCGCCTGGCTGATGCACCAGAAGCTCAACCGCGCCATGGCCGGGCAGGACAGCTCCCATAAGCTCAGCGGTGTCGTGCAGCTCGACGATGCCTACCTTGGTGGCGAGCGCGCCGGCGGCAAGACCGGACGGGGCTCCGAGAACAAGGTGCCGTTCGTAGCCGCTGTCTCCGTCGATCACCGAGGCCACCCGCGATACCTGAAGCTCAACTTGGTCAGCGGCTTCACGCGCGAAGCGATCGGCAAGTGGGCCAAGGCAAACTTGACGCCACAGACCACGGTTCTCAGTGACGGTCTGGGCTGCTTCGCCGCAGTCGCTGACGCCGGCTGTCTGCACATACCGATCGTCGTCGGCGCTCTCAAACCGCGCGACCTGCCGCAGTTCAAGTGGGTCAACACCGTACTCGGCAACCTCAAGACCACCCTGGCCGGCGCGTTCCATTCACTGAAGTACAGCAAGTACGCCGAGCACTACCTCGCCGCCTTCAGCTACCGGTTCAATCGACGGTTTGATTTGCGCGGACTCATCGCGCGCCTCATCGTCGACGTCGCGCGGTGCAAACCCATCAATGAAGAGGTCGTCAGGGCACATGCTGAGGCACGTTTCTAATCAGGAGGCAAATTTACGTCGCGGGGCTGCCTTTGCTCTAGGGTCTGAGATCGCTTGTCGCGCGTTGCCGCACGCCAAGCCCACCCGGCCAATACACGGCGAGAACGCGAATCAGGCTTCGATGAGAAAAAAGAGAACCTGTCGTCCCGATGCGAAAGGAGTGGCGCAAGTGGTGGACACCACAAGTGCTTAAGTACCAATGCGGGCACACGGGCAGAAGCGTTCGCAGTAGGGCGCCCCGCGCACTCACCGCCGAACTGGCGGCAAGTCCGTGCAGCTGCCGTGGGCCACTTCGGCGGCCATGCCGATGCTTTCGCCCAGCGTGGGGTGCGGGTGGATGGTCTTGCAGATGTCCACCGCGTCTGCGCCCATCTCGATGGCCAGCGCCACCTCGCCGATCATGTCGCCGGCATGCGTGCCGACAATGCCACCGCCCAGGATGCGGCCGTGGCCGTGCGCTTCCGGTGAGTCGTCGAACAGCAGCTTGGTGAAGCCTTCATCGCGGCCGTTGGCGATGGCGCGGCCGCTGGCCGACCACGGGAACAGGCCTTTCTTGACCTTGATGCCCTGAGCCTTGGCCTCGTCTTCGGTCAGGCCCACCCAGGCGATCTCGGGGTCGGTGTAGGCCACGCTCGGGATGACACGCGCGTCGAAGAGCGCCTTGTCGTCGCCGCTGGCCACTTCGGCAGCGACATGGCCTTCGTGCACGGCCTTGTGCGCCAGCATGGGCTGGCCGACGACGTCGCCGATGGCGAAGATGTGCGGCACGTTGGTGCGCATCTGCCGGTCCACCGCAATGAAGCCGCGTTCGCTGACCACGACCCCGGCCTTCTCGGCGCCGATCTTCTTGCCGTTGGGCGTGCGGCCCACGGCCTGCAACACCAGGTCGTACAGGCCTTCGCTCTGGTTGCCGTCCAGGCCCTCGAACATCACACGGATGCCGTCCTTCGTGGCCTCGGCACCCGTGGTCTTGGTCTTCAGCATCAGCTTGTCGAAGCGGGGGGCGTTCATCTTCTGCCACACCTTCACGAGGTCGCGGTCAGCGCCCTGCATCAGCCCGTCGAGCATCTCCACCACATCGAGCCGCGCACCGAGCGTGCTGTAGACCGTGCCCATCTCCAGGCCGATGATGCCGCCGCCGATGACCAGCATGCGCTCGGGTTTCTGGCGCAACTCCAGCGCGCCGGTGCTGGTGACGATGCGCGGGTCGTCGCGAAGTTGCGGGGTCTGCAGGAACGGCAGCTTCACGGCTTCAGAGCCGGCTGCGATGACGGCGTTCTTGAACCGCACAGTCTGCGTCTTGCCTTCTGCGTCGGTCACTTTCAAGTGGTGCGGGTCGGCAAATTCGCCGTTGCCTTGAACCACCGTCACCTTGCGCATCTTGGCCATGGCGGCCAAACCGCCGGTGAGCTTGCCCACCACCTTGTTCTTGTGCGCCCGCAGCTTGCCGAGGTCGATCTCGGGCTTGCCGAAGCTGATGCCGAGGTCGGCGAAGTGAGCGGCCTCGTCCATCACAGCCGCCACATGCAGCAGCGCCTTGCTGGGAATGCAGCCCACATTCAGGCACACACCGCCCAGCACGGGGTAACGCTCCACCAGCACCGTCTTCATACCCAAGTCGGCGGCGCGGAAGGCGGCCGAATAGCCGCCAGGGCCGGCGCCGAGCACCAGCATGTCGCACTCGATGTCGGCGCCGCCGGAATGGCTGGCCACGACAGGTGCAGGTGTGGCCGACTGCGCTGCGGGGGCCGGCGCGGTTGGTGCCGGTGGGGCAGCCGCGGCCGCTGGTGAAGCTGGTGAAGCTGGTGACGCTTGCGCCGGGGCCGCACCCGCGCCGGCCTCCAGCGACAGCAGCACCGTGCCCATGGCGACCTTGTCGCCCACCTTCACCATCAGCTCCTTCACCACGCCGCCTGCCGAGGCCGGAATCTCCATCGACGCCTTGTCGCTTTCGACGGTGATCAGGCTCTGCTCGACCTTGATGGTGTCGCCGGCCTTCACCAGCACTTCGATGACGGTGACTTCCTTGAAGTCGCCGATGTCCGGCACGCGAATCTCGCTGAGCGCCATGTCTCGTCCCTTGTCAGCTCTTGACTCTTGAGTTTGCAGGTCTGCCATCAGAGAAGCACACGTCGGAAGTCGCCGAGGATCTGGCCCAGGTAGGCGTTGAAGCGTGCCGCCGTCGCACCGTCGATGACACGGTGGTCCCAGCTCAGGCTCAGCGGCAGCATCAGGCGCGGCTGGAAGGCGCCGCCCTCGAAGCCTGCGTTCCACACTGGCTGGATGCTGCTCTTGCAGACGCCCAGGATGGCCACCTCGGGCGCGTTGATGATGGGCGTGAAGTAGCGCCCGCCGATGCCGCCCAGGCTGCTGATGCTGAAACAGCCGCCGCTCATGTCGGCCGGGCCGAGCTTGCCCTCGCGCGCCTTGGCCGCGAGTTCGCTCATCTCCTTGCTGATCTGCAGGATGCCCTTCTGGTCGGCGTCCTTGATCACCGGCACCACCAGGCCGCTCGGCGTATCGGCGGCGAAGCCGATGTGGAAGTAGCTCTTCAGCACGAGTTGCTCATTGTCGAGCGAGGCGTTGAAATCCGGGAATTTCTTCAGCCCCGCCACACAAGCCTTGATGAGGAAGGCCAGCATCGTGACCTTCACGCCGCTCTTCTCGTTTTCCTTGTTCAGCTGAACGCGGAAGGCTTCGAGTTCGGTGATGTCGGCATCGTCATGGTTGGTGACATGCGGAATCAGCACCCAGTTGCGGTGCAGGTTGGCGCCGCTGATCTTCTTGATGCGGCTCAGTTCCTTGCGCTCGACGAGGCCGAACTTCGCGAAGTCGACCTTGGGCCAGGGCAGCAGACCCGGGAGGGCTTCGCTGCCGCCGATGCCTGCGGCCGGGGCCTTGGCCAGTTGCGCCTGGGTCTGAAGGTCGCCGACCATCACGCCCTTCACGAAGCCCTCGACGTCGGCCTGGGTGATGCGGCCCTTGGGCCCGCTGCCCTTCACTTCGGCCAGCGGCACGCCCAGTTCACGCGCCAGGCGGCGGATGCTGGGCGAAGCGTGCGGCAGCGCAGCTGAAGCAGCACCCGGCTGGTGTGCTGCGACGGCAGCTGGCGCTGGCGCGGCTGCAACGGGTGCGGGTGGGGGCGATGCTGGCGCAGCAGTGGGCGCAGGCGCGGTTGCAGGTGCAGGTGCAGGTGCTGGCGCGGCAGCCACAGCCGGTGCTGAAGGCGCCACGGGCGCTGCCGCAGCACTGGCGGCTTCCAGCATCAGCACCAGCGTGCCCTGGTTGACCTTGTCACCCAGCTTGGCCTTGATCTCCTTCACCACGCCGGCATGCGTGGACGGAATCTCCATCGACGCCTTGTCGCTTTCCACCGTCAGCAGGCTCTGGTCCACCGCAATGGTGTCGCCCGCCTTCACCAGCACCTCGATGACTTCAACGTCCTTGAAGTCGCCGATGTCGGGCACCTTCACTTCGACCAACGCCATGGCCTGTCTCCTGTCTTGGTTTGTCACGCGTGCAGCGGGTTGATCTTGTCGGCATCGATGCCGTACTTCGCAATGGCCTCGGCCACCCGCGCCACCGGCACCGTGCCTTCGTCGGCCAAGGCGCGCAGTGCGGCCATCACGATGTAATGGCGGTTGATCTCGAAGTGCTCACGCAATTTGCTGCGGAAGTCGCTGCGGCCGAAGCCGTCTGTGCCCAGCACACGGTAGGCGCGGCCGACGCCCTCGTCTTTCGGGATGAAGGGGCGTATTTGCTCGGCATAGGCCTTCATGTAGTCGGTGGAAGCCACCACCGGACCGGCATGGGCCGCGAGTTGCTGCGTCACGAAAGGCACGCGGGCTTCTTCCAGCGGGTGCAGCATGTTCCAGCGCTCGCAGTCCTGGCCGTCGCGCGCCAGTTCGTTGAAGCTCGGGCAGCTCCACACGTTGGCGGCCACGCCCCAGTCGGCTTCCAGCAGCTTCTTGGCTTCCATGCTTTCGCGCAGGATCGTTCCGCTGCCCAGCAGGTTCACACGGGGCGCGGCCCTGGAAGGGCCCTTCGGCAGCCCGTTCGCGCCCTCTTCCAGCAGATACATGCCCTTGATGATCTGCTCTTCGGTGCCCGCCTTCAGGCCCGGCATCGGGTAGTTCTCGTTCAAGAGCGTGATGTAGAAGAACACGTTCTCCTGCTTCTCCACCATGCGCTTCAGGCCGTGGTGCAGGATGACGCCGACCTCGTGCGCAAACGTCGGGTCGTAGGAAATGCAATTCGGAATGGTGCTGGCCAGGATGTGGCTGTGGCCGTCTTCGTGCTGCAGGCCTTCGCCGTTCAACGTGGTGCGGCCGCTGGTGCCGCCCAGCAGAAAGCCGCGCGCCTGCATGTCACCGGCGGCCCAGGCCAGATCGCCGACGCGCTGGAAGCCGAACATCGAGTAGTAGATGTAGAACGGCACCATGATGCGGTTGTTCGTCGAGTACGAAGTCGCCGCAGCAATCCAGCTGCTCATGCCGCCGGCCTCGTTGATGCCCTCCTGCAGGATCTGGCCGTTGACCATTTCCTTGTAATACATCACCTGGTCCTTATCCACCGGCGTGTACTTCTGCCCCTCGGGGTTGTAGATGCCGATCTGCCTGAACAGACCTTCCATGCCGAAGGTGCGCGCCTCGTCCACGAGGATGGGCACCACGCGCGGGCCGAGCGCTTGGTCGCGCAACAGCTGCGTCAAGAAGCGCACATAGGCCTGCGTGGTGCTGATCTCGCGGCCTTCGGCGGTGGGCTCGAGCACGGCCTTGAAGGTGTCGAGCGAAGGCACGGTGAAACTCTCGTCGGCCTTCACGCGGCGCTTGGGCAAATAACCGCCCAAAGCGCGGCGGCGTTCGTGCAGATATTGCATTTCCGGCGTGTCGTCGGCCGGCCTGTAGAACGGAATCTGCGGCAGGTCGGCGTCGCTGATGGGAATGTTGAAACGGTCGCGGAAGAACTTGATGTCCTCGTCCGTCAACTTCTTGGCCTGGTGGGCGGTGTTCTTGCCTTCACCGGCGCTGCCCATGCCCCAGCCCTTCACGGTCTTCACCAGCAGCACGGTGGGCTGGCCCTGGCTGTTGTTGGCCTTGTGGAAGGCGGCGTAGACCTTCTGCGCGTCGTGCCCGCCGCGGCGCAGGTTCCAGATGTCCTTGTCGGACATCTTGGCCACCATTTCCAGCGTGCGCGGGTCGCGGCCGAAGAAGTTCTTGCGCACGAAGGCACCGTCGTTGGCCTTGAAAGCCTGGTAGTCGCCGTCCAGCGTGTCCATCATGATCTTGCGCAGCGCACCGTCCTTGTCGCGCGCCAGCAGGCCGTCCCATTCCTTGCCCCATATCAGCTTGATGACGTCCCAGCCGCTGCCGCGGAATTCGCCTTCCAGCTCTTGAATGATCTTGCCGTTGCCACGCACGGGCCCGTCCAGCCGCTGCAGGTTGCAGTTGACGACGAAAACCAGGTTGTCCAACTTCTCGCGGGCCGCCAGGCCGATGGCGCCCAGGCTTTCCGGCTCGTCCATCTCGCCGTCGCCGCAGAAGACCCACACCTTGCGGTTGGAGGTGTCGGCAATGCCGCGCGCATGCAGGTACTTCAGGAAACGCGCCTGGAAGATGCCCATCAGCGGGCCCAGGCCCATGCTGACGGTCGGGAACTGCCAGAACTCGGGCATCAACTTGGGGTGCGGGTAGCTGCTCAGGCCCTTGCCGTTGACTTCCTGGCGAAAGTTGAGCATCTGCTCTTCGCTCAGGCGCCCTTCCATGAAAGCGCGGGCGTAGATGCCGGGGCTGCAATGGCCCTGGATGTAGAGCAGGTCGCCGCCGTGCTCACTGCCGGCTTCTGTGCTCTCGGCGTGCCAGAAGTGGTTGAAACCTGCGGCGAACATGTGCGCCAGGCTGGCAAAGCTGCTGATGTGGCCGCCGAGGTCGCCGCCATCGGCCGGGTGCAGCCGGTTGGCTTTCACCACCAGCGCCATCGCGTTCCAGCGCATGTAGGCGCGCAGACGACCTTCGAGCTCGAGGTTGCCGGGGCTGCGCTCTTCGTCGGCCGGCTCGATGGTGTTGACGTAGCCGGTGTTGGCCGAAAACGGCAGATCGATGCCGCTCTGGCGCGAATGCTCTAGCAGTTGCTCCAGCAGAAAGTGGGCCCGGTCTGCACCCTCTGCCGCGATGACGGCCGTGAGAGCGTCGAGCCATTCGCGCGTTTCCTGCGCGTCGGTGTCTGTGCGCGCGGCATGGGCGCTGTCTGCAGCGGAAGGGCCAAGGAAAGACTCCGGCATAGCGGACATGCTTGTCTCCAGTTCTCAGTTTTTTGCGGTCGGACGCGAGTTTGGCACAAGTGACCCTAGATTCCAAACCGTGAGTCGTCATTCCATAATGCGGAACGAACCAGTCTTCCGTCTCGATCGTTCGATAATTGCAGCATGCCTCAACCCGAGCCTTCCACCCCCAACGCCGGGCCACAACCGGCAGCCGCACCACCGGGGGCCAAACGCCTGTTCGGTCGATGGTGGCGACGCCAATCGCCGGCCCGGCAAGACCGCTTCGCGACGCTGGGCCCGCTGCTGTCTGTGCTGCTGTTTCTGGCGGCCATCATTTCGGCCTTCTGGTACCTGCGCAATGAGGAAATCGAGCGAGAGACGGAATCCGTCAAGCGCGATACCGAACTGACACAGCAGCAGATCGGCCTGCGCCTGATCCAGAACCAGGAAGCGTTGATTCGCATGGCGCGCGACCTCGTCGAACGCGAAAGCGACCCTGAGGAATTCGTCGCGCAGGCGGTGGCCTTCGCGCGCGAAAGGCCCGAGCTCACCCACTTGAGCTGGCTCGATGCCCGGCGGCGCGTGCGCGCCAGCCACTGGGCGATGTTGTTCCAGACAGGCAGCGGCAGCGCGCCTGCAGAGCCGTTGCTTCCGGCTGATTCGCCCCAGACCAGCCGCCAAACCAACGACCCGTCCATCGGCCAGTCGATCGGACAGACCGCAGACCACGCGGCTGATGCGTCCGAGCCCGAGCTCACGTTCCGCGCAGCGCGCAGCACGCGTTCGCCTGCCTATTCCCGGGGCTTCTTGGACAACAGCGGCAGCGCAGTCTTCCAGCTGCACGTTCCGCTGGTCTCGCGCAACGCCTTCTCCGGTGTCTTGATCGTCGAGTACTCGGTCGACGCGCTGGTACGCCACTTCGTGCCAGCCGATGTGGCGCAACGCCACATGATCTCGGTCGTCAACGAGAACGACAAGGTGCTGGCCGCCACCGTCACGCCGATGCCGGGCCAGACGGGGCGGCGTGCCTCCATCGTCAGCGACGCGCCGCTGACGCCTTCTCTGAACGGCCTGGTGCTGCGCGGCCAGGGCTGGCGCACCAGCATCGGACTCGTCAACAACACGCTCTTCTGGATGGTGGTGGCGCTGAGCGTGCTGACGGTCTGGATGCTGCTGGGCACCTGGCGCCATGTGCGCCGGCGCAGCCAGATTCAGGGCGCGCTGGTGCAAGAGACCAACTTTCGCCGCGCGATGGAAAACAGCATGCCCACCGGCATGCGAGCGATGGACCTCGAAGGCCGCGTGACCTACGTCAATGCCGCCTTCTGCCAGATGACGGACTTCTCGAACGCCGAGCTCGTGGGCCGTCTGCCGCCCTACCCCTACTGGCCGCCTGACCGCATCGAAGAAAACGGCCGTCTGCTGCGCCAGGAATTGCAGGGCCGCAGCCCCAGCGGCGGCATCGAGGTGAAGGTGATGCGCAAGGATGGCGTGATCTTCGATGCACGCATGTACATCAGCCCTCTGATCGACCCCAAGGGCCAGCAGACCGGCTGGATGACCAGCATCACGAACATCACCGAGGCCAAGCGCATACGCGACCAGCTCAGCGCGAGCCACGAGCGTTTCACCACGGTGCTGGAAAGCCTGGACGCCAGTGTCAGCGTGCTGTCCGTGCAGCAGGGTGAACTGCTCTTCGTCAACCGCAGCTACCGGCTTTGGTTCGGTGGCGACGCGCGCGGCCACCAGCAGTTGGCTGGCGGTGTTGCTGGCGTGGCGCCGTTCAGCGGTGACGGCGATGACGACAGTGACCCCATGTCGGGCCTGCCGACGCAGGAGCTCACCGAAACCGGCGCCAACCCGCGCGAGGTGTTCATCGAAGGCCTGCAGAAGGGGTTCGACGTGCGCGCGCGCTACCTGCAGTGGACCGACGGCCGCCTGGCGCAGATGCTGATTGCCACCGACATCACCGCCCGCCTGCGCGCAGAAGAACAGAGTGCCGCGCAGGCCGAAAAGGCGCAGGTGACGAGCCGCCTCGTCACCATGGGCGAGATGGCGTCTTCGGTGGCGCATGAATTGAACCAGCCGCTGACCGCCATCACCAACTATTGCAACGGCATGGTCAGCCGCGTCAAGGCCGAGACCATCAAGCAGGAAGATTTGATCGCCGCGCTGCAGAAGACGGCGCGCCAGGCCGAACGTGCGGGACAGATCATTCACCGCATCCGCGCCTTCGTCAAACGCAGCGAACCCAAGCGCGAGCCCGCTGAAGCGCAGCAGATCGTCGAAGACGCCGTCGAACTGGCGGGGATCGAGCTGCGGCGGCGCAATGTCGCCATCCACACCTACGTGGCGCAGCGCCTGCCGGTCATCATGGTCGACCCCATCCTCATCGAGCAAGTGCTGCTGAACCTGCTTAAGAACGCAGCCGAAGCCATCGACGGCGACAAGCTGCCCACGCAGCGCCGCCACATCGAACTGCGCGTGGTGCCGCGCCACACGCCCGAAGAAGGTGGCGTCATCGAGTTCAGCGTCACCGACATGGGCCCGGGCATCAAGGAAGAAGCCATGAACCGTCTCTACGAGGCCTTCTTCAGCACCAAGGCCGAAGGCCTGGGCATCGGCCTGAGCCTGTGCCGCAGCATCATCGAGAGCCACCGGGGCCGGATGAAAGCGCAGAACCTCTACAATGGCACTCAGGCTGTCGGATGCCGGTTTTCGTTCACCTTGCCGGTGGACATCACCCCCCGCTCCGACGCTGCAATTGCTCCGAACGAGGCCCCGCACGAAGCTCCAGGTGTGGGCGAGACCACAGCGAATACCTGACCCGCGAGCCCGCACGCCGCCGATGCTTCCATGAGCCTCATCCCCAAAAAGGGCACCGTCTACGTTGTCGATGACGACGAAGCCGTTCGTGATTCGCTGCAGTGGTTGCTGGAGGGCAAGGATTACCGCGTGAAGTGCTTCGATTCGTCGGAGTCCTTCCTGTCGCGCTTCGATCCGCGCGAGGTCGCTTGCCTGATTGCCGACATCCGCATGGACGGCATGAGCGGCCTCGAATTGCAAGACCGTCTGATCGAGCGCAAGAGCCCGCTGCCGGTGGTCTTCATCACCGGCCACGGCGACGTGCCGATGGCCGTGACGACGATGAAGAAAGGCGCGATGGACTTCATCGAAAAGCCGTTCAAGGAAGAAGAGTTGCTGGGTCTCGTGGAGCGCATGCTCGACCAGGCGCGCAGCGCCTTCAGCCAGCACCAGGAACAGGCCAGCCGAGACGCGCTGTTGTCGCGCCTGACCACGCGTGAGGCGCAGGTGCTGGAACGCATCGTCGCCGGCCGCTTGAACAAGCAGATTGCCGACGATCTGGGCATCAGCATCAAGACGGTGGAGGCACACCGCGCCAACATCATGGAAAAGCTGAACGCCAACACCGTGGCCGACTTGCTGAAGATCGCGCTCGGCGCGCAGACCAAGAGCTGACTTCTCTTTCGCATCTGACCAGGCCGCTGCGATGACAGCGGCCTTTTCGTTTCAAGGACTTCCGACATGACCGCCCGCATCCTCGACGGTGTCGCCCTCTCGCAACTGCTGCGTGCCGAAGTCGGCGCGCGCGCGATGGCGCTTTCTTCGCGCGGGCGCCGGCCCGGCCTTGCCGTCATTCTGGTGGGCGATGACCCGGCCAGCGCCGTGTACGTGCGCAACAAGGTCAAGGCCTGCGCCGACCACGGCCTGCACTCGGTGCTGGAAAAGTATGACCACAGCCTCAGTGAAGACGCACTGCTGGCGCGCATCGCAGCGCTGAACGCCGCCCCCGCGATTCACGGCATCCTGGTGCAAATGCCGCTGCCCCGGCACATCAACCCGCAGAAGGTCATCGAGGCCATTGCGATGGCGAAAGACGTCGACGGCTTCTCGGTGCACAGCGCCGGCACGCTGATGACGGGCCTGCCCGGCCTGCGCCCGGCCACACCTTACGGCTGCTTGAAGCTGATCGAGCACAGCGGCATCCACTTGAAGGGCAAGCACGCGGCGGTCATCGGCCGCAGCAACACCGTGGGCAAACCCATGGCGCTGCTGCTGTTGCAGGCCAACGCCACGGTCACCGTGTGCCACAGCGCCACGCCCGACATCGCGCTGCACACACGCGCCGCCGACGTGGTGGTGGTGGCGGTGGGCCGGCGCAACACGCTCACTGCCGACATGGTGAAGCCCGGCGCCGTCATCGTCGACGTGGGCATGAACCGCAACGATGAAGGCAAGCTTTGTGGTGATGTCGACTTTGCCGCCGTGCGCGAAGCGCTGGGCCCGCAAGGCCACATCACACCGGTGCCCGGCGGCGTCGGGCCCATGACCATCACCATGCTGCTCGTCAACACCCTGCAGGCAGCGGAGGCCCAGGCATGAAGTCGACCCCAGCTCCCACCAATGACAACCCGCTGCTGCGCGACGCAGAGCTGACGCCTTTCGACCAGATACGGCCCGAACACGTGGGCCCGGCGCTGGACGTGCTGCTGGCCGATGCAGAGGCCGCTCTAGAACGTGCAGTCGGCCCCGACGTGCCGGCTGACTACGATGCTCTGGCGCTGCTGCTGGACGTGCCCGTCGAACGCCTGCGCCGCGCCTGGGCGCATGTGAACCACTTGTCGTCCGTGGCCGACACGCCGGCCTTGCGCGCCGCCCATGCCGAAGCGCAGCCGCGCATCGTGGCCTTCACCACGCGCCTGGGTTCCGACCACAGGCTGTATGCCAAGTACAAGGCCCTGGCCGCCAACCCTGAAGCCGAACGCCTGACGCCCGCGCAGCACAAGGCACTGGCCGACGCACTGCGTGATTTCGTGCTGGGTGGCGCCGAACTGCAGGGCGCAGCGCGTGAGCGCCATGCTGCCATTCAGGACCGATGCGCCGAGCTCTCGCGCCAGTTCGGCGACCGTTCACTCGACGCCACCGATGCCTTCCAGCTGTGCGTCGATGAAGCCCGGCTCGACGGCGTGCCCGACGACGTTCGGCAGGCCGCGTGCGAAGCTGCAAAGGCCGCCGGCCAGCCCGGGTGCCTGCTGACACTGCAGCTCCCTTGCTACCTGCCGGTGATGCAGTTCGCGCACGACCGCGCCCTGCGCGCGGAGCTCTTCCGCGCCTACAACACCCGCGCCA
>Ga0209181_10010491_pt1 | contig 12025 bp, 12 predicted proteins | sample MAT05_FD_187208 | JGI IMG/M metagenome (GOLD analysis project Ga0209181, IMG submission 187208) | Freshwater microbial communities from Lake Fryxell liftoff mats and glacier meltwater in Antarctica - MAT-05 (SPAdes) (version 2) | ecosystem: Environmental > Aquatic > Freshwater > Ice > Liftoff... | reverse complement strand
CGGTGCGGGAGCGGGGGCCGTCCGCGGTGCGGAAGGATTCGCGAACGAGGTAGGAGACGTAGTTCTTGCCGTTCTTGCGGGAGGAACCGGTGGTTTGCACAAACACGGGCTACATGCAATGGCAATTCATGAGCATCAGTCAACACAATAATCGGATCATGTGAGTATTGTACTTGCTACACAATCTGACAAAATGCCAATGAATGTGATGTTTCGTCTCGTTTTCCATGGAAGTCAGGCAAACTCCGAACATTTTCGGGTTGGGGAACAATCGGCGGAGGGATGCGGCCCGGTTCATGGGAAGCCCCCTGTTCGAAATCAACCTGCTCATGGGCCATGAACCGAAGGGGAATCCCTCATTCCCCATTCGCCGCCCACTGGTTCATGGAAAGGGTGGATGCAGCGCCTATTGGGCTTTCGGCACGTTCGGGTTTCGATCGACTTGGTCGGCGAGCAGGGGACGCAGGCTGGTGAGGGTCTTGAGGGCGTTGAACCAGAAGGGTGCTCCCAAGCTGAGTAGAGCCGCTGAGGCGAGAAGCCCCAGCAGGTGGCGCAGGGGCCACAAGCGCTTCCCCAGCGGCGGGTACGGTGAAGGGATCAATTGGAGGCCGGTCCTGCCGAATTCCTCCTGGATCGTGCCGAACCGTCGCGACCACTCACGGACCGCCTCGGAAGACGCCGAAGAGACGGCATTGGAAAAGGCATCCGCGATTGCCGGAATCTGAGCGCTCAACGGCGTGGGAGTGAGTCGATCCCGGATCCAGGGGAGTGGATCGGCCGACATGTTGGCCGGGAGGTGGCCGGCGAGAAGGTTGCTGACGCCGGTGAACCTGCGGTCGAGGTCGCTCAGCACCTTGGCCTGGAGTTGTGGGGTGGCGGCGCCGGCCGCCTGAAAGACTTCCTCGGCCTGTTTCTGGATGACCGGCACGTTGGCCACCAGGCGCGCGCGCAATTCCGGGTCCGCTGAGATTCGACGCAACAATTCGAAGGTGTCCAATTGCAGAGCCACCGAGGCCACCACCGAGGCGATCACGGTGACGATCCGGGTGTGCATGGCGAACCATTGCTTCGCGCGGTCCTGGGCCGAGTTGAAGGAACTGGTCAGGTTGAACAGCGCGACGTTCATCGCGGTGTTGAACTCGCCAATGATGACGATGCCCCGTTCTCCCGCCAGTTTAGGTAATTCCTGGGTTAGTGCATCAATCGCCGTGGCTGTCGCGGCGCTCGGCTTTTTCAGGATGACGAGCATGCGGCTCGCGGCCTGCTCCAGCGTCTCGGGGGCGGCATCATCGGCGATCGCACCTGGGGCAGGCTTCTGGCTGCCGTCGGCTGGGGGGGATGGGGGTTTCGACAATTGCTCAAGGATTCCCAGCAGTTCGATCGGACGGATGGCGGTCGCCCGTCGCCAGAGGGTTCCTCCGCTGCTCTTCGCTGGAAGTAGGGAATCGGAGACCGAGGGGTCGGTGAGCACCCGATCGGCCAGTTGCTGAGAGAGTTTGGGCACTTTTTCATCGATGCGGGGATCGATTTTGCCCGCCAATGCCACCAGGGCGTTTCCCAGGCTTCGGCCCCGCAATCCAAACAAGTTGGAAACGATCTGAGTGACGATCGTGATGAGCAGACTGACCACAGACATCACGAGGGCAAATCCGAGGATAGTGTCGATGTATTGGAGCATGGCAGGTCGGATGGAGGTGACGGATCACTCTTTGTGCTTTTACGGGTGCTTTGTCACGTTCTCGACTTGGATCACGGTCCGCGGGCTTTGGGCGGAGGACGTGCCATGGGTGCAGCACGGGTCGACGTCACCCACGCTAACCGAGGCGCCACCCGTGATGACCACGTTCTGTTGAAGCGCCTTCTGTAGGGCCATCACGGCCTGGACCTTCTCCACGATGGCTGGGTCCAAGTCTGGCACGGGGAGCGGGGTGCCCGCCGGCCGGCGATCCGATCGGCTTGATTCAGGACGGCCTCCTGACCGAGAGCACTTTGTCCGCCCGCCTGTAAAGCCGCCTGGCGCTGCTTCCATGCCAGCCCTGCCAGGAAACCAAAGGCGACAATCACCATGCCGACGAGTGGCGTCCCCCACAATCAACGGTCGGGTTATACCCCATGGCGAGGCAACTCCCTCCGGTGCAATGTGCGTGGGGTAACCACGCATGTCGCCGGGCAACTGACTTTCCAAGCACGCTGACAGCCGCGACCCAGCACCGAACAAAACGTCAAAATGAAGGCAAGCAAACCTGAATAGCTAGAACCACACGGACGGATGGATTGGGGGGATGATCGGACGGAGGAATGTGGCGTCGGGCAGATCGCCATTGTTGAGGTGGTCCTGCTGGTGGTCGTGATTGGAAAGCCGTCGAAGAAATACTCGGACGTTCAAGACCCGACTGTGATGTGTCTGTCTACCCTGAAATCCACCGTTCTGCTCGCGATATTCAAGACGCCACAACTCGAAGTCGTGGCGCAGGAAGTGGAATCCACCCTTGTAGAAATCATGAAGGAGGCGGCGGTCAGTTGACGCGCTCAGAGATGAAAACTTCCACCCACGCCTCAGGCGTCCATCGCCGGGCTTTCGCAAGATTCCTCAAAACGCAGGCGGCGATGTGGACCTGCATGGCGTTGTTTCTGCCAGGGACGATGTTATCGGCGGTGACAGTGGAATATGGCCTTACCATTGCCAACCAGGAAGTAAACTTCACCGGCCATCCTGTCCAGGCGATGGGTATCAATGGCCAACTGCCGGGGCCGACTCTGCGTTTCACCGAGGGCGACCGTGCCGTGATTCGTGTGCACAATCAGATGGATGTGGAAACCTCGATTCATTGGCACGGGATTCTGCTGCCCAATGCCATGGATGGCGTACCCTTCCTGACGTATCCCCCCATCGCACCGGGCAAAACGTTTACTTACGAATTTGATCTACGGCAATCAGGCACCTATTGGTATCACAGCCATACCATGCTCCAGGAACAGCGAGGACTGTTTGGTGGGTTGGTCATCGCGCCGAAGACCACGGGCGAGTTTGACCGACTGCGCGATCACGTCGTAGTGTTGTCCGACTGGACGGATGAAAAAGCGAATTCAGTGCTGCACACGCTCAAACGCGGCAGCGAATGGTATTCCGTCCGCAAAGGTAGCGGTCAAAGTGTATTGGGTGCGGCGCGACTGGGCCTGCTGGGGGCGTACTTTTCCCGAGAACTCCAACGCATGCCACCCATGGACCTTGCCGATGTTTACTATGAGCGGTTTCTGCTCAACGGCGCTCCGCAACAATCCCTTGCCGCCCAGCCGGGCGAAAAGATCCGACTCCGGGTCATTGATGGTTCGGCCAGCACGTTTTTCTTCATGCAGTTTGCCGGTGGCCCGTTGCGGGTCATCGCGGCGGATGGGCAACCGGTACAACCCTTCGACGAACAGCGTCTGCTGATGGGCGTGGCCGAAACGTATGACGTGGTCGTTACGGTGCCAGCAGAGGGCAGCTACGAATTTCGCGCCACCGCCCACGATGGTTCCGGGCATAACTCGTTGTGGATCGGTTCCGGCCCACGGCACGCCGCGCCAGACATCCCGTTCCCCAATCTTTACGTCAACATGCGCAGTCCCACGCTCAAACGCGTGTTGGCCTTAACTCCGGGAGGCTCGATGGGCATGTCGGGCCACGACGTCCGCGCGGGCAAGTTTGATCAACCGGGCATGAACGGCATGGGCGGGATGAAGGAAATGGACGGAATGAAGGGGATGGATCATGGCGACATGAAGCCGGAGACCGACAACGCAAAACCTGCCAAGCCGGCCTCCGCGCCCGCAGGGGAACATGAGGGCCACGACATGAGCGGTAGGGAGCATGAGAAGATGCCGATGGGTTCGGGCATGGTTTCCTCTGCGAAACCCGCCGCACCGAAGAGCACCTGGCTCGGGCTGCTGGCAGGGGACGTGAGTTCTAAAGCCCCATTGGCCGCCGACGGCATGAGCCCCGAACGTCCCGGGCCGCCTTACGACAAGCTGCGCGCCTTGCAGCCCACCGCTTTAGATTCCTCAAATGGAGTCCGCGAAATCCGACTCACCCTCGACGGCGACATGGAGCGTTACGTCTGGTTTCTGAACAACAAGCCGCTGTCTGCGTCCGATGACATTGAAATCAAACGCAGTGAAGTCGTGCGGTTCATCATGATCAACCGCACCATGATGCATCACCCGATGCATCTGCACGGGCATTTCTTCCGGGTGCTCAACGCCCAGGGCGAATTCTCGCCGCTCAAGCACACCGTGGATGTCGCCCCCATGACGACCACCGTAATCGAGTTTACGGCGGACGAGTTGGGCGACTGGTTTTTTCACTGCCACTTGCTCTATCACATGATGAGCGGCATGGCGCGCGTGGTGCACTATCAGGACTTCGCACCCGACCCAGCCACCGCCGCGGTCCGACCGCATCTCTACGACGACCCTACCTATTTGTACGGTAATTTGGATGTCCTTTCGCAGATGACGCAGGGAACGTTGGTTCACGCAAACACGCGGCACATCTTCTCCACCGAATGGCGGGCCGGATGGCAGCAAGTGGACGATGTGGACTGGGAGGTCACGCTTGCCTACGATTACTACCTGAATCGTTTTGCCAGTGTCCTCGCCGGGGTTGATCTCGAAGGGTCAGGCGATGACTTCGAAAAGCACGAGGGCATTTTCGGCCTGCGCTACCTGCTGCCGCTTAATATCACCTCCCGGGTGTGGGTCGACACTGCGGGTGAATTCCAATTCGCCGTTGGCAAGCACCTGAAAATTACGCCGCGACTGGCGGTGTTTTCGGAAGCCGAATATGACACCAATGAAAGTTGGGAAATCCGAGCGAGCACAAGCTACCTGCTGAGCAAGCACTCTTCCCTGATCGGCCAATGGCATTCCCAGTTCGGTTGGGGCGGCGGGTTGCGCTGGCAGTTCTGATTCCTCAGAACCAGATAACTGGAATGGAATGACTAGGACCAAAGACCCCATCTGCGGAATGACGGTGGATAAGGCGAAGGTGCTCCATGCTGACCGGGCTGCGGAGGCGTTCTACTTTTGCGGCGAACATTGCCAGGAGAAGGTCCTGGCCGCGCCCGCAAGGGCAAGCCCGACAAGAGGTCCGGCTGCAGCTGTGGCTAGCAATAAGTCACTAAATTGAGAAAACGCCTAGTGGTCAGGCAAAGTCAAAGTACATTTTATGAACACATCACTGATCGTCATCATCGTGCTGGCCGCGCTGGCATTGGTTGCCTTGCTATTCGTGGTCGGCATCTACAACAAACTCGTTGGCTTGCGCAACCGTTTCAAAAATGCTTACGCCCAAATCGACGTGCAGCTCAAGCGGCGCTACGACCTGATTCCTAATCTGGTCGAAACCGCGAAGGGCTACCTCAAACACGAACGTGGCACACTCGAAGCCGTCATCGCCGCGCGCAATGCCGCCGCGTCCGCAAACACCGGCGCCGCCGCCAATCCCGGCGATTCCGCCGCGATGAAGAAACTCGCCAGCGCCGAAGTCACGCTCAGCGGCACGCTCGGCCGCCTGTTCGCCCTCTCCGAGGCGTATCCCGACCTCAAAGCGAACACGACCATGCTGAGCCTGATGGAAGAACTGACTTCAACGGAAAACAAAGTTTCCTTCTCCCGGCAGGCGTATAACGACTCGGTCATGGCGTACAACACGCAGCGTGAAGTGTTCCCCAGCAGCGCCATAGCCGGCACGTTCCACTTCACCGCCGCCGAGCTGTTTGCCATCGAGAAGCCGGAGCAACGGGAGGCGACGAACGTGTCATTCGCTTGAAAGAGGTTTGCCCCATGGATTTTTTCGAACATCAGGATAAAGCCAGGAGGAACACGAAGGTGCTGGTGGTTTACTTCGTGATTGCCGTCGCGTGCATCATCGCGTCGGTTTACATCGCCAGTCTGCTGATTTTCTACGGCGTCGGGTCCAAACCACAAGAGGGTCGCCCGCCGCCCGAACTCGTGCTCTGGGATCCTAAGCTTTTACTCTACGTCGCGCTTGGCACGCTTGGCGTCGTCATCATTGGCAGCCTCTACAAAACCGCCGCTCTTGCCAAGGGAGGCAGTGCCGTCGCGGAATCTCTCGGTGGACGGCTCGTTAATCCCAACACGACCCATCCTGATGAGCGCAAACTACGGAATGTGATCGAGGAAATGGCCATCGCCGCCGGCGTGCCCGTCCCGAAGATTTATGTGCTCGACGACGAAAAGGGCATCAATGCCTTTGCGGCTGGTCACGCGCCGGGCGACGCCGCCATCGGTGTCACGCGCGGTTGCATGACTTTGCTCAACCGCCATGAACTGCAGGGTGTCATCGGCCATGAGTTCAGCCACATCCTCAATGGCGACATGCGCCTGAATCTGCGTCTCATGGGAGTCATCTTTGGCATCCTGTGCCTCGCGGTCATTGGGCGGGTCCTGATCTACTCGCGCGGGGGCCGAGACCGGAATCCGCTCATGCTGCTGGGGCTGGCTCTGATCGTCATCGGAGCGATCGGTGTTTTCTTTGGCCGGCTCATCCAGGCCGCGCTCAGCCGGCAACGGGAATTTCTCGCCGATGCCTCCTCGGTTCAGTTCACCCGCAATCCCGCGGGACTGTCCGGCGCGCTGCAAAAAATCGGTGGGGTCGGATCGCAGGTCGAATCTGCCCACGCCGGAGAAGCCAGTCACATGTTCTTCGGCAACGGCTTGGGCAAACCGTTCCTCGGGATAATGGCCACCCACCCGCCGCTTGGCGAACGCATCCACGCCATTGATCCCGGCTGGGACGGAAAATTCAAGCAGGCCAGCCTCAAGGCAGTTGAAGCAGAATCCCAGCGCGGACCGGCGACACCAGCGTCACCACGACCTCCGTTTCCGTCGATTCCCGGGATGCCCGGCGCGGCGCGAGGTGGCGACGCCGGGTTCGCCACCAACGCCGTCCTCATGGGGGCCGTGCTCCCCAATCTGGGCAAGCCAACGCCGCTGCACTTGCGCTACGCCGAGGACTTGCGGAATTCATTCCCGGCAAAGGTCGAGTCCGCCGCTCGCGAACCGCTCGACGCCACCGCGCTCATTTTCGCGATGCTCCTCAGTCCGGACGAAACCTTGCGCGCGAAGCAACTGACGGACCTGGCGAGGCGAGCTGCGCCGGGAGTGGGCGACGAAGCCGCCACCCTCTGGACTGAAGTCGCGCCCTTCGCCGCGCGCGCCCGGCTTCCGCTCGTGAACCTCGCCTTGCCCGCGCTGCGTCAACTTCGGCCCGACGAGTTCGAGCAATTCAGCCAGGCGTTGCAATGGCTCATGGAGAGCGACGGGCAGATTGAAATCTTTGAATTTGTCCTCCAAAAAATCGTCCGCCGCCACCTCGGGTCGCAGTCGGGCGAAATCCGCCCGACCTCCATTCAATACCCCACGCTCAAATCGCTCGTGCCGGATTGCAGCGTCATCCTCTCGGTGCTGGCGAGCGTCAGCAGCAGCAACGCCGGCCAAATCGAAAAGGCTTTCCAGGCGGGTGCGCCCCATCTGCGGGCGAAGGGCGACGAGCTGCAACTCCTTCCGCGCGAAAAGTCCGGGCTGCGACAACTGGATACCGCGCTCGATCGCCTTGCGTTGGCCGCGCCGCAGATCAAAAAGAATTTCCTCGAAGCCTGCATTCACGTCGTCGGCGCGGACGGGGTGATCCAGGAACGCGAAGCCGAATTGCTCCGCGCCATCGCCGACACGCTGGATTGTCCGATCCCGCCGTTTGTGGAGATTGCCAAAAACGAAATCATGCCAAGAGACGCCTCATGAAGGAACACGAACACGCAATCCAGGATACGACCGAAACCAAGCTGGCGCGCGAAGAGGTAGCCAAGAATGCTTAAGGCCTCTATGAAAAAAAGGGCCATCCACAAGGGCACGCCAAGCAAAATCGGTTGGAGGCCGAAACTCAATTCTCGAACCACAGCTCGGGTGAACATAAAGGTCACGGCGATCATCACCCCCCACTTACCGCAAGATGATGCAGAACCGGGTCTGGGCCACCGGTTACAACATGGTTGCCATCCCGCGGCCCGCCCGTGGGTGGATGGGGTGGTGGAGGTATGTGGTTCAGCTTGGTGATCGCGGTGGTATTCAACACGCCGCAACTGGAACCCGTGGCGCAGGAAGTGGAAAACACGATTGTTAAAATGATAACGGAAGCGGTTGCAGGGTGATTGGAATAAAATCTCGCATGGGGTGAACACCCCATAGAGACCCGCACAGGTAGTCTGGCATTATTCTAGTTTGGCAACAGGATGACCGCATTACGACAATCGAAAATCAGCACCACACTCCGTGTGATCGCAGGGACGTGTGCAGTGATCTGGTTCTTGGGGCCGTTCCTATGCAGCGAAACGCGAATTTCCGCGTGTGTCGGCCACGACCAAGTTTGCGCCGGTCAAGTCAGTCGGGATCATCATGACGATATCGTAGGCGCGCATGAGAATGAAGAGTCTCACCGCGCGGCCCAAGATCACCATCACGACGATGGCGAAGCGCAGCACGAGCACAGCTCTCAAGGCAAGAAGCCCTGTGACGAAAAGATTTGCCGCTCAACGATGCAGGCACTTCTCCCCACGGCCAAGTCCATCATCATTGCGAATCCAATTGCACAGCAGTGGGTTGTTGTTTGGCTGCTCAGCGTAGCGAGTGAACACACCCTTGCTGCTTCCAACTGCGGATCCATTCGCTAAGCGAAACCACGAGATCGGGGTTTTGCGCCAGTGGTGCGCCTTGGCCCGGCGCACCGGTCCCTCGCTCCTCCTTCCCCTGCGGTCGGTTGAGTCGCCACAGCGCACGCGTGGGCTCCGGACTCAGTCTTTTCCGCGTTCTCGTGTCACCGTGGCGTTGCCATGCCAACAAGGTTGGAAACTCGGGAGACCGCACATCCGGCACACATTTCAGCCTGCCTTGGCGTCGGTTAGGATGGTTCTTTTCGGCCACGGCGGCTCTTTTTGGACTGGCTTGGGCGACGCTGGTAGAACACGCGGCGCTGGCCGCCGGGAATGGGTCGTACACGGGGAGTATGCCGATGGTGCCTTGGCTGCGCGCGGACCTCTGGTCGCTTCTGCAGATGACACTGTTGGCTCCACTCACGTTTGGGATTGCCCGGTGGTGGGCTGGTCGTTACGCAATCAAAGGCGCTTTATGATGAACCATACTGACGGATGGATGGGTGGCTGGGCGGGCGGAGGGATGTGGTTTTGGACCGTGATCGCCGTCGTGGTGGTGGTGGTCCCGCTGGTCGTCGTGATCAGCAAGGTGTCCAAGAAATAGTTCAGCGATCGTCGCAGCAACACAATCGATGTAAATACGTACGGCGCCAATGACTTTTGCGCCTGTGGTCGTCCTCCTTGGCATGATCGGGTGCCCAGCCCCACATCACTGAGTTATTAAAGCAACAAACCATGAAGCCAGACTCACAAGAAACTAAAAAAGATGCCGGCAAGGATCTTAAAACGTTCGAACAACTCCCTGCCAAAACCAAGGAGTTATTACTTCTCGGGGACCAGGCGGAGAAGGCGACCGGCCAGGAAAGCGTTGCCCTCAACAAAAGGATTCGGGACACATCCAAAGAACCAGACTCAGGCCTGCCAAAAGGATGATGAAGATAAACCAGCATTACGCCTGGGGCTGGCAGTGGTTCGCCTTCAGCGGTGCGGCACTGGTCGTGCTCCTCGCTGGCTGCGTGGGCGTCCCCACCGCCGGTGAAAAGACCGCGCGCCAAAATCTCCAAACCATCGAGAAGGCTTATCGCGCCAGCGACAAGCGCCCCACGCTGCCCACGCTGACGACCAACTCACCGCTGAGCGACTTACTCCTGTTCGCCGTGTTGAACCAGCCTCAAGTCGAAGCCGCTTATTACGATTGGGGGGCGTCGGTGCAGCGCATCACGGTCGAGCGCTCATTGCCAGACCCGAAGCTCACGTTCGAGACGGACATCGCAGACATGGTAATGACGCCAATGCAGGGTCTGATGATGAACTTTCCCGGCCCAGGCAAGCGCAAGGCGGCGGCCAACGTCGCCACCGCAGAGAGCGAGGCAAAATACTTCGCGTTCGAGTCGAGCGTTCTGCAAACGGCATTCGCATTCAAGAAGGCTTACTACGAACTTCATTTCCTCGATGCCACCATCGGCGTGAATCGCGAGACGCTGCGGCTGGCGGGCGAATTGGAGAAGCTGGCCATGATCCAGAACGAGGTCGGCAAGGTGACGTTGCAGGACGTGTTGCGGGCGCAAATCGAGCAGGAGCGGCTCACCACGGACATTGCGAACCTCGACGACTCGCGCACGCCGTTGCTCGCGCAGTTCAAAGCGGAGCTGGCATTGAAAGCGGAGGATGCGTCGCCGCCCGTGCCGTGGAAGTTGGAAACCACGCCGCTCGACGTGACTAAGGAAATGATGTTCGCCACCGCGCTGGCGCGCAATCCGCGTTTGAAGGCAATGGAAGCCGAAGTGCGGATGGCTGACGCATCCATCCGGCTCGCAAGCAAAGCGAAAGTGCCGGACTTTAGCGCGGGGATCATGGCCGACATGAAAGCTTACCCGGTGATGCTGCGTCCATCGCTGGGGGTCACTCTTCCGATTTGGCGCTACAAAATTGCGGCGCGGATTGCCGGGGCGCAGACGCTCAAGCGTGCGACGGAGGCGCGGCTTTCAGGCGAGCAAATCATTCTCGCGGTGGAGCTCGCGGAGAAATCATTTTTACTCCGCGAGGCCAGCCGGAATCTTAAACTGCTGAATGAGCGACTGCTGACCATGGCCCGGCAGTCGCTGGAAGTCGCGCAATCCGGCTATGTCGGCGGCAAGTTGGATTTCCTCATTGTGATTGATGCCGAGCAGTTGCTGCTCGATTTCCAACTGGCGGAAGTCGAAGCCCGCCTCCAGCGCGAACTGGCTTTGGCCGAACTGTCCTTGCTCATCTTGGGCATGCCGCCAGAGCGCGCGCCCCTGTTGGCACCCACGGCGGCTCTTCGAAAGGCCAGTAATCCATGAACCTCACGGGGCGTTTCTCAAAACGAATGGTCGTCGTCGCGCTGGCGGTGTTGATCGTTGCCGGTCTTGGCGCATTTCTGGTGTTCAGAAAATCTCCGCGCGAGAACACGACGCCTGACCACAGCGCCCACGCAAAGGCAACTCCCGCGCCAGTCGCGGCGACGGCCGCCACGAACGGCGCGACCGGTGAAAAGACCGCTTCACGCAAGATCAAGTCCTATCGGTCCACCATGATGCCCGGCGAAGTCAGCCAGACACCGCGCAAAGACAGCATGGGGATGGACATGATGCCCATTTACGAGTCGGAGGGTTCGATGCTGGAGCTGCCCCACCACGCGCGCGCTATGGCGAGCGTGGAAACGGTCCTCGTCCAACGCCGGACGTTGAGCCGTGAGATTCGAGCCGTGAGATTCGAGCCGTGGGCAAGGTGCAATACAACGAAACGGTCCTGGCCAACATCGTTTCGCGCGTCGAGGGCTACGTCGAGCGGTTGTTTGTGGATTTCACCGGCGTCGAAGGGAAATTGGGCGACCATCTGGTGGAGATTTACAGTCCCGAACTGGTCGTGGCGCAGCAGGAAATGCTGATCGCTTTGGAGAGTTCGCGCCGCACCAACCTCGTCGAATCGTCCACGCGGAAACTTCTGCGCTGGGGTTTGACGCAGGAGCAGGTGGATGAACTGGTTCAGAACAAGAAAATCCACGAACGCCTGACGCTGTTCTCTCCGATTGCCGGCACGGTTATCGAGAAAATGGTCGTGCAGAAGAGCGCGGTGAGGCCGGGCGACGTGCTGTATCGGCTCGCAAACCTCGAATCGGTTTGGGTCTATCTCGACATCTACGAATTCGAACTGCCATGGGTTCAATAGTAAGCGGTAAGGGGAGCACGTCTTGCGGGAAGGCGGAAATTCCTGAAAGAGTGGTCAATCGTGAGGCAGCGTCATTCGAGGTGGGCATCAACTGGTGTCGGCGCGGGCTGCTTTCCAGTTCTCCA
>Ga0209181_10010490_pt1 | contig 12026 bp, 10 predicted proteins | sample MAT05_FD_187208 | JGI IMG/M metagenome (GOLD analysis project Ga0209181, IMG submission 187208) | Freshwater microbial communities from Lake Fryxell liftoff mats and glacier meltwater in Antarctica - MAT-05 (SPAdes) (version 2) | ecosystem: Environmental > Aquatic > Freshwater > Ice > Liftoff... | reverse complement strand
GCCCGCGGTGCCGACAGTGACGGCGCGACCGAGCGCACCGCCAGCGCTTCGCGCGGAGCCGCACTCCGTGGCCGCCGAACAGATCGCGATGAGCGTGGCCGCCGAACAAATCGCGATGAGCGTGGCCGCCGAACAAATCGCGATGAGCGTGGCGATCGCGCAGAAAGTTGCGGCGCGCGAGGTGCGATTGCGCGCGCGTGCGACCACGGCAGCGCGGCTCGCGATCTCGTCCGAGACGCGGCGTCGGCCGCCTGCGGCTGAGTGAGCGCGAGCCGCGCGCGATAGCCGAGTTGGCTGCGATGGATCGAGCCGCGCTCAGGCGGCTCGGGTCCCTGCACGCGTGGCGACGATGGCGCCGAGGCCGACCATCGCCGCGACGAACGACACCAAGCCGCCGAGCACAGGTACGCGCGCGACCACGAACAACACGAGCACGCCGGCCGCGAGCTGAAGCACCGGGCGTGCGTCGAGCGCGCGCATCGGCAGGACGCGACCGATCACCGCGGCGACCGCGACGAGCCCCGCGTAGGTGCCGACGGCGAGCGAGAGTCCGAGCACGACGGCACCGGGAATGCCGACGATCGTGATGACGAGCACGACCGCGAGGATGACGCTGGCGAGCCCCGCGACAAAGCCCGTGACGGCGGCGCGGACGGGCAGCGCGGCGACGGCGCGAGTCAGCGCATCGAGCCGCGTCGGGACGGTGCCGAGCAACAGCAGCCCGAAGAGAAACAGCAGCGCGTGGCGTGACGCCGACGCGAACGTCTCGCCCAGCCACTCGGCGAGCGCACCCGCGGCTGCAGTGGCTGCCGCGGACGCGGTGTCGCGCTCGCTGCTGTCGTGCGCGTAGTCGTCGTCGGCGGCGTCCGCGTCGGCGGCAGGCGCGTCGTAGCCATTGCCGCGCGCCGCGATGCCGTCGGGCGTCGCGGTGAACTGCACGCGCTGCGCAGCGTGCGCGCCGTCGTCGACGCGCACCTCGCCGCCCATCGCGACGATCTCGCCGTGCACTACGCCAGCACGCCGGACGTGCGCGCCGCCGCCGAGCGTCACGACGTCGCCGAGCACGACGCCGTCGATGGTCGCGTTGCCGCCCATCGTGACGACGCTCGCGACGACCTCTCCCGCGGAGACGACGACGTCGTCGCCAAAGCTCGCGCGATCCCGCGCCCCGCGACGCGCAAGAGCGCTCACCGGAGGCGGCGACGCAATGCCTTCGGGCGCGGTTGCGCGGCGCACGATGAGCAACGACGACGTGCGCTCCGCCACGAGCGCAGCGTCGTTGCCGAGCACGACGATCACGATCTCGCGCAGCGAGGCACCGCGTACGCGCAGATGAGTCGGCGGATCGACGCTGAGCGCGCCGACGAAGCCGAGGCCAGCAGCCTGTGCCGCGCGCTCGAGCGCGACGCTCGCGGGCACGTTTTCTGCGACGACGCTGAGGTGTTCGTCGGCTGGCCAGTCGCCAGCGAACTCGAGCGCATGTGCGCGCGGCACGAAGCTCAGAGCGAGCCACACGCCGAGCGTCAGCCCACCGACGCGGCTGAGCACGTCGACGCGCGCGCGGCCCTGCGCGAGCAGCACGCGCAGCGGCACCAGCAGCGCGCCGAGCAAGAGCGAAAGCAGCAGCCCGAGCGCGCCCCAGCCACCTGGAACCAGCAGGCTCACCAGCCGATCGATCGCGCCACCGACGGCGCGCACGTCGTGCGCGAAGGCGAGCACAGCGCCGATCGACGGGAGTCGATCGAGCGACAACACGCCGAGCGCGATCGCCGCGACCGCTGCGAGGGAAGCTGCGCCGAGCAGCGCGCCGCGCGACGGCCGAAACACCGCCATCGCAGGCGCGGAGACGGGCTCGATGCGCGTCGTCTCGAGCGCGCCGCGAACGAGCGCGTCGAGCGCGGCGGCGCTGAGATCGACGCGCAGCGCGGTCGACACGAAGGCGAACTCGCGAACGGTCTCGCTCACGCGCTGCGCGCAGGCGTCACACGCGGCGCGGTGAGCGAGCGCGTCTTTGCCGACGAGATCGTCGCGCTGCGTCGCCAGCGCTTCGATCGCCAGCTCCGAGAGGTGCCCGTCTACGAGTTTTGCGAAATCTGCCATCACGGCTCCTCGATCGCCGCACGCAGGCGCTGCCGCCCGCGGAACAGCCAGGTCATCACGGTTCCAATCGGTACGTCGAGCGCCTTGGCGATCTCTTCGTAGCTCGCCTCGCCGACGTGAAACATCACGATCGCCGACTGCATCGGCTCGGGCAATCCGTCGAGCGCCAGCGCTAGGCGGCTCGCGCCCTCGCGCGCGATGACGAGACGCTCGGGATCGGGGGCGCCACCTTCAGCGCGAGCGGTCTGCGCTTCACCCTCGCGATCGAAGGTGTGGCGCTCGAGGCCACGCCGACGCAGCCGATCGCGGCAGACGTTGCGCGCGACGGTCAGCGCCCAGCTGCGAAACGCGCCACGGCTCGCGTCAAAGCGCGCGAGCTCACGCACGATGCGCTCGAGCGACTCTTGCGCCGCATCGCGCCCATCGCTCGCGCCGGCGACGTGATGGCAGAGCGTGGCGACGTCGCGGCTGTGCGCGCGGAGCAGCGCCTCGAGCGCTGTGCGGTCTCCTGCGACGGCGCGCGCGGCGAGCTCGTTCGCGCTGCGCTCCGCTGATGCGGCGCCGCTATCATCGCTACCACCCGCAGACGACGGAACGCCGCGCGCGGCGACCTCTCGGGAGCGAGAAGTCACCGCGTTGGGCGCCGTCGGAGCGCGGGGCGCTGAGCGCTCTGCCATCAGCGCGATCATGGCGCGCTCATGCGCTTTCGGGATAGGACGACGTGCGGTACGGACCGACTGGCGTCACCGGCAGGCGTGGCGGCGCGCTGGTGCGGAGCCGCGTGCGCACGATCGCGCCGAGACCAACGGCGCCCGCGGCCATCAACGCGAGCGTGCCGATGCCAGGCACGAGCGACGCGAGATAGAGCGCAGCGACGCCGGCCGCGAGCTGCAACACCGGCCGATCGCGCAGCTGCGCGACCGGCATCAGCGCGCCGATGACCGCGGCGACCGTCGCGAGCCCGACGTAACACGCGAGCGAGAGCACGATAGCGACGGCGATCGCCGCCGGAATGCCGATGATGGTGATCGCCAATACGACGATGCTGAGCACCGCGGCGACGAAGCTCGCCGAGCCGAGCATCAGCGCGTGGAGCGGCTCCCGCGCGACGACGAGCTGCAGCGCGTCGTAGCGGTCAGAGGCGACACCGCGCATGCCGAGCGCGAGCAGGAAGAGCAGCGCGAAGCTCGCGGCGCCGGAGAGCGCGGTGTGCAGAAAGCCGGCGAGCCCGCCGAACGTGCCGAGCGCGGCGAGCCCGCCGAAATCGGAGTCGCCCATCGTGACCACCTCGCCGGTCGTCGCGCCCGATCGTGCGTCGAGCGTGCCGCCCATCGTCGTGATCTCGCCGCCGATGACCGCGCTCGCGGCGACGTCCGCATCGCCACCCATCGTCACCACATCGCCGACGACATGGCCGCGCACGACCGCGTCGCCGCCCATCGTGAGGACGCTGCCGAGCACCTCGCCCTCGATCGTCGCGCTGCCACCCATGGTGACGACATCGCGTACGCGCTCGCCAGCGCGGACCACGACGTCGTGCCCGAACGTGACGCGATCGCCGGGCTCAGCGCTCGGAGCGTCTTGCGCGGAGGCCGCAGCGGGCACGGCGAACCCGAATGCGAAGGCCACGAGAACTACGGAAAAGCGACAAAAGAACATGGTGGCGGGCTCCTTTTTCGGAGCGGCATCGAGGCCGCATCCGCCCGTCCCTACGCATGGCTCATGGCCATATTTCAGCGACCGGTGCGAAAGGCCGGCGTCAGCGTCGCCTCTTCAACGATCACGCGCTGCGCGAAAGCCTGCCGCGCGCGCCTCGGCCTCGGTGCAAAACCAGCGCTCGCCGCGTGACTCGTCGATTCGCGTCGCCGCGTAAGTGCGCGAGCTGCGTAGGTGATAGATGCGCTCGCCGCGCGCGCTCACGTTGCCTTTGATGGCGCAGCCCGGATGCGGCGCTGCGCTCGAGGCCGGCGGCGCGCTCGCGCTGCTCTCCTCGCGTCGCTGCGTACGACGCCACTCCCACGGCGGCTCGCAGCGACCGGCCCACAGGCCACGCCGCGCCGCGCGCGCCTCGTCCTCTGCGGCGATGTACTCTCTGCCAAAGCTGCGGTACGCAAACGCGTAGCCGAAGCGCACGAGCCACGCGCCGAGATCCTCTGCGCCCATCGCGCACGCCGCGACCATCCGGCCGTGCGCGTCGTGACCGTGAGCGACGCACACCAGCTCTTGCCCCGCGATCTTCGCGGTGAGCGCCAGCCGCGCATCTTCACCCGCGAGTCGCAGCTGTCCGCGTGCGTCGGTGCACGACTGCGAGCGCTCGGGCGCGTCGACGGCGCGCAGACGAATGCGCGTCTCCGCGATCACCAGCGTGTCGCCATCGACGACGCGCGCGACGCCGCGGATCGTCGTCGCAGCAGCCGGCTGCGCGCACGCCGACGACACCATCGTGAGCACCGCGAGCACAGCCGCGAAGGAGAGCCCGCAGCGCCCGAACGCGCGTCGCCAAAGCCCGCTAGTCAATCGCTAGCGACTCTCCGCTTCGCAGCCGGTGCCATCGAGCGCGGGTACGATGAAGCGCAGGCGCTGCACGCGGATCACGCTGCGACCGTCGGCGCGGAACTGCACGTCGAGGAGCACTTCTTGCGGCGTGGCGCGCTGTACGACGAGATCGGTGCGCATGTCGATGCGGTAGACGACGCGGGTCGAGCCGCGCACGCCGATGAACCTCGCCGTCTCTGGCTCGATTCGCTCGACGCCATCGGCCGGCTCGGCGCGCAGCGCGACGACGTCGGAGACGAGCGCGACGGAATCGATGGGGTCACTCGGCGTCGGATCGACGAGCACGACGTCGATGTCCGTCGCGAGCCCTTCGCCGACGGTGCCGACGGCGGCGAGCACCTGCGCGACGAGATCCGTGCCCGACCGCCCGATGCCGAAAACCAGCGGTTGGTCGTCACCATCGACCGCGCCGGTGTCGCGCGCGAGCCTGCGCGCAGCTTCTGGGATCGTCGCGTCGCCGCCAGCCCAGAACGTCACGACGGGCATGCCCCGCTCCGTGAGCGCCGCGATCGCGTCGTCGTAAGTGGCGGGCGTAGTGCCGAGGAAAGTCGAGTCGTAGGAATCCGCGCGGTCCGGACCCTCGTGCGAGGTGACGTCGGTGAAGACGAACACCAGCGGCAGCACGCCGCTGCGAAAGCACGGATGCCCGAACGTCCCGACTGGGCACGAGGCCGGCTCGACGTAGCGGGAGAATCCAACCCGACCCTCGCCGGTCGCGAGCTGATAGAGGGCCTCGGTCTGCGACTCGGGACCGTCGCCACCGCCGTTCGCGATCAGCGTTCCAACCGCGCGCTCGAGCTCATCGACGTTCGAAGTCATTGCCGTGCGCGTGATGTACGGCACGTCGCCCATCGAGCCATACGGATCCACCGGGAAGTCGGCGAAGCTCGACACCGAGAAGCGCGCGTCGGGGATCTCGGCACGGAGCGCCGGCACCAGGCTCTCGCGGATCTCGCGCTGCAGCTGATCGATGACGCCGCCCATCGAGCCGGTCACGTCGACCAAGAACGCGACGTCCGCGCCCGAGGTGCGCGCCTCGAGCGCGACCTCGACCGAAGTGATCCCAGCGTCGCGCGTCACCGGCAGCGGAATGCACGGGATGTCGTCGGGCACGCTGAGGTCCGGCATGCCGGCATCACGTCCGAGATCGACGCCGAGATCCGGGAAGCCAGCATCGGGGAGCGGATAGCGATCGATGGTCAGCGGGCTCTTGGAACCGCACGCGGCGAGCGTCCACGCGAGCAACAGGACCGCTGAGATGATGGGGAGGCGAGTAAGCATGCCGACATCATCCCAGACGCGGCCGAGCTTGCCCAGGGGCAGCCCGCTGATCAATCGGCGCGAGTGTGGCTCGCCGCGCGGATTCGCTCCCAACGGGCGCGTGCGTCGTGGTTGAATGCGCGAGACAAATGCGAGCCGACTCCAGCTCAGGGCGCGAGATCGAAGCCGAGGCGTGTGCCTGCGCGAAGGATGTGCTCTGCGGGCATGTCGCCGCGCGGGGGCTGATATTCGTAGCCGGTCCAGAAGACGACCGTCGACATGATGCCGTTGACGCGCATGCCAGCGCTGCCGTAGCCGAGCGCGAAACGGAAGCCTGGGGGCCACATCGGCTCGATGCCGTCGAGGCGCGTCGAGACGGCGGCCTCGAGATCAAAGACGGTGGCGCCGTCGAGGAAGCGCACGAGCACGGGCACGCCGAGCATGAAGCGGCCGGCGAGGACGCGATCGTCGGCGACCGTGTCGGGGCGGAACTCGGTGAGCGCGCCCGCCTCGATGCCGACACCGACGGTGAGGCGCGAGGTGATGCCGTATGCGGGCAACATGCGATAGCCGAGCCCCGGCCCCATCGTGAAGCGGCCCTCGCGCACGAATCCCGCGAGGCCGAGCACGATCTCCGCGATGACGACGAAGCGTCCGTCATCGGACTCGATGCCGCGGAAGTTCGGATCGGCGGGCCCGAACGACGCGCACTCGTCGGCGTTCTCGTCCCACCAGCGCAGCACCGCGCGCACCCGCGCGACGTGCAGTCGCTTGCTCGGCAGCAGGCGCGCACCGGTCGCCGGGATCCCACCGCTGCCGGTGATCTGCCCGTCGAGCCAGCGCGCCACACGCTCGCGCACTCGCGGCCCGGCGGCACACGCGCTCTCCACGGTCGCCGATGCGACGTCCTCGACGGAGCGATGATCGAGACCCCAGCCATCACTCTCGCGGTCACCGACGCCGCGCCGCAGGTCGACGTAGAGACCGCGCTCCGCGTGTCCTGCCGGCACCGGCAGACAGCCAGCGGAAGCGAGCAGCGCGGGCAGCAGCAGGAGCGCGATTTGCCGAGCCGTCAGCAAGGCAGCGATTCGCCGAGCCTTGCGCAGGAGAGCGATTTGCAGAAGACGTGCGGTCATCAGGTGGAAGACATCGTGCATGTCTCGCGCGTCGGCGTGCGAGGAAAATCGTGGAGTGCGGCGCTGCTGTTGCTCTCTCTCGCGTGGGCGATGACATGGCTCGCAGCGCCGTCCATCGCATCCGCCAGTCCGCCGGATCTCTTCGGCTTCGGCTCGCGCTCGCCGGCGATGGGCAGCACCGGCGTCGCGTACTCCGACGACTACGAGGCGACCTTCGTGAACCCCGCAGGGCTCGCGCGGAACCATCAGCGCAGCCTGGTGTTCGGCCTCCAAGGCGGTGCGTACCGCTACGAGCTCGACGACTCACGCCTCGCGATGTCGCCGGTGAAGGCGAACACGATCGGCGGCGTGATCCCGCTGCCGTTCGGCGGCGCGATGGAAGATCGACTCACGCTTGGGCTCGGCTTCTACACGCCGCTCGACGTGGTGCTCGTCGGTGACATCGGCTACGCGAATCTGCCGCGCGCGCTGGTGCTCGAGCGCGCGCAGTCGCTGGCGATTCAGTTCGGCCTCGGCATCAACCTCGACGGCGTCGTCGATGGCCTGCGCGTCGGCGCATCGCTCACCGCGCTCGGCTCGTTCGCAGGCTCGATCGTCGCCGGCATCGACGCCACCGGGAAGTTCGGCTCGGTGGTCGAGACGCAGGTCGTCTCGGCGTTCGCGCCCATCGTCGGCGCGACGTACGACATCGGCGACTTCTCGTTCGGCGCGGTGTGGCGCGGCAAGGTCGAGTCGGAGTTCGTCTTCCGCATCGTCACGCGCGATCTGCCGCTGACGGTGCCGCTGCTCAACATCGGCGGCATCGCGCAGTACGATCCGCACACCTTCGTGCTCGAGGCCGCGTGGCGCCCGACACCCTCGCTGCTGGTCGCGCTCGGCGGCTCTTATGCGCTGTGGAGCGATTACCCCGGCCCGCTGATCGCGACGAGCCGCGGCTCGCCGGAGCCGCCCGCCGTCAACTTCTCCAACACGCTCACGCCGCGCTTCGGCGCTGAATACACATTCCGCCGCGGACGCCGCGCGCTGAAGCTGCGGCTCGGCTACGCGTACGTGCCGAGCCCGGCGCCGCCCGCACGCGCCGAGGCGCGCTATCTCGACAACGATCGCCACGTGCTCACCGGCGGCGTCGGCTTTGATCTCGTGCTTGGCGACGACGGCTCGCGCTTCTTTCTCGATGGCTACGTGAGCATGAGCCTGCTGCCATCGCGCACGCACGACGCGCCCGCGCCAGGTCAGACGGCCAACATGGTGACGAGCGGCTTCGTCGGCATCGGCGGCTGGTCGGTGGGGGTCGCATGGTGAGCGAAACTTCGACGAGACACGCGCTCGAAACGCTGCCGCGCAGCGCGCGGAGGGTCATGAACCACGCTCATCACGTGCGCCGCACACCATGTACGGCGCTCATCATGCTCGGCGTCGCGCTCGGCGGCGGGCTCTTCGCAGCGCCGATCGCGCGCGCCAATCCGCCGGACACGTTCGGCCTCGGTGCGCGCAGCACGGCGCTCGCGGGCGCCGTCACCGCCGACGTCGAGGACTTCTCGGCCGGCTATTACAACCCGGCGGGCCTCGCGCGCAGCGGACGCATGCGCCTCGAGCTCGGCTATTTTTACGCGCACCCGGAGCTGCGCCTCGGCGGCCGCGACAACGAGGTCGACGACGTGCGCGGCATCGTCGGCGGGCTGGTCGTACCGGGCAAGGTCGCGGGGACGACGTTCGCGTTCGGTCTGTCGCTGCACTTGCCCGACGAGCGCATCTCGCGGACGCGCTCGATCCCGCTGACGCAAGCGCGCTGGGAGCTCTACGACAATCGACCGCACCGCATCTTTCTCGGTGTGAACCTCGCGTGGAAGCCGGTCGACTGGCTGTCGATCGGCGGTGGCATCGGCTTCATGTCGACGAGCGAGACGCGGCTCGAGGTCGTCGGCGAGATCCCAGCGATCGGCGCGGCGACGCGCTCGCGGCTCGAGCACGCGCTGCGCACCGATCTGCTCAGCGTGCGCTATCCGCAGGCCGGCATTCAGGTGACGCCGAACGACTCGCTCAGCTTCGGCCTCGCCTATCGCGGTGAGTTCCAGCTCGGCCTCGCGCTCGACGCCAACGTCTCCGCCGACATCACGCTCGGTGCCTTGGCGCTCCCGATCTACTTCCAGATCCTCACCGCGAGCATCAACGCGTTCCTCCCGCAGCAGGTCTCGTTCGGCGCCGCATGGAAGCCAGTGCGCACGCTGCGCATCGGCCTCGATCTCACGTGGGTCGACTGGTCGGCGTACAAGGCGCCCGTCGGTACCACCGATGTGCGGCTCGACCTCACCGTGCCGCCCGCGTTCGCCATGTTCGTCTCGCAGCCGGGGCCGATCAGCGGCTCGCGCCCGGTGCCGGCGAATTTCACCGATCGCTTCGTGCCGCGCATCGGCGTCGAGTGGCTCGCGGTAGAGACCAGCAATCTCGATCTGCGCCTGCGCGGCGGCTACTACTACGAGTTCTCCCCGGTGCCGATGCAGAGCGGACTCAGCAACTTCGTCGACACCGATCGGCACATCTTCTCGGCCGGCGCCGGCATCGCGCTGCACGATCTCGGCAAAGGCCTGCCCGGCGAGCTGCTGTTCGATGCGTACTTTCAGAGCAGCTACATGGTGCCGCGCACGATGACCAAGACCTCGCTGCTCGATCCCACGGGGAGCTATCTCGCCGAAGGCGTCATCTGGGCCGCGGGCGCGACGACTGGAGTGACCTTTGAGTGACCTCGAAACGCGCGCATCTTCGCGTGACCCGCAGGCCGATGCATCGACGATGAGCGCTCTCCAAACGACGTTCGCAGCGTCGCGATCACGCGGTCGGAGCATCGGCACGCTCGCCGCGATTGGCGCGCTCGGCACGTTGGTCGGCGCGCTCGCGCTCGCGGTGCCGGCGTGTGGCACTGGCGGCGAGGAGAGCCTCGGCGGCATGGTCGGCTTGCCTGGGTCGGGCCTCGGCCCGTATCGCCGGCTCGACGCAGAAGAGGCGTCGGGCAGGCTCGCGATACGGCGCAACGCGCTGGTCGAGAGTGGCATGGTGCTGCGCGGCGCGGGGCCGCAGCAGGTGATGTTCTACGCCGCCGCCGATGTTCCGGACGTGCCGCTGCCACCCCCTGAAGATGCGGGCGTCGAGCTCGACGGCGGCGTCCCGGAGCCGGATCTGGCGCAGTTTCTCCCGCGGCGGATCCTGCGCAGCAACTTGGGCGACGGCCCCACCTACTCCGGCGGTACGGTGGTGCTCGAGGCGAGCGAGGCGTGGGAGGGCGCTGCCGTCTTTGATCCGTGGGCGGTGTTGCTCGCGAGTGGCCGCGTTCGCCTCTACTACGCAGCAGACGGCGGCATCGGCATCGCCGAATCGGACTCTGCAACAGGCACGTTCACTCGCGTAGGGACCGGGCCCGTACTCGCCGGGCTGCGTCGACCCACCGTCGTCGCGCGAGCGGATGGCGCACCAGGCTTCTTTCTCTACGCCGAAGACAGCGGCGCGATCGTCGTGTCGCCGTCGCTCGATGGACTCAGCTTCGACGCGCCCGTCTCCGTCGACCTCGGCTTCCCGCCGAGCGACGCCGGGATTCCGCAGATCGCGGTGGGCAGCCCGGCCGCGGGTCTGCAGATCCCGCAGCTCGACCCACCGCGCATCCTGCTGTTCTTCGAGTCACGTCGCAGCGACGGCTCGCGCACGCTCGGCCTCGCGGCATCGCGCGATGGGCTCAACTTCGAGCGCGCGACGCTGCCGCCGTTCGGCACCGGACTGCACGAAGGTTTCCCGGCGCCGGATCTCGTCGACGCGCAAACGACGCTGCTCTACTTCACGTTCGCATCGGAGACCGACGATCGCGCATCGCGCGCGCTCACGGTCTCAGTGAGCCCCGGCACGCTGCGCTTCGACTGATGACGCGCCGCGCGTAGAGAAGTACATGAGCACTGAGTTCGATCGCGGCAGTCATGTCGAGTCGCTCGGCGACGGGCGCTACAGCGCGCAGATCCCCGACGGATGGCAGCAAGGCAAAGGCGCGTTCGGCGGGCTGGTGCTCGCGACGTTGCTGCGCGCCGTCGAGCACGCGGAGCCCGAAGCGGAGCGCACGCTGCGCTCGATCGCGGGCGAGATCTGCGCGCCCGTGATGGTGGGCGCAGCGACGATTCAGGTGGAGCTGCTGCGGCGCGGCGCAGCTGTCAGCTATTTCGATGCGCGGCTCCTGCAGGACGGACAAGTGCAGGCGCACGCCAGCGTCGTGCTCGGCGCCGCGCGCCCGGTGCGGAGCGGAGTGCCTGCGCGAATAGCGCCCGCGACGCTACCGTGGCAGCAAGCGCCGGTCATCGCGGTCGGTCCACCGATGGGCCCGGTCTTCGCGCAGCACTTCGAATATCGCCCGACGGGCGCCCTCCCGTTCGTCGGTGGCAGCGAGGCGACCGCCGCCGGCTGGGTTCGGGAGAAGACAGTGCGCGAGCGCTTCGACGCGTGCGCGGTGATCGGCCATCTCGACGCCTGGTGGCCCGCGATCTACGGCGTCGAGACGATGCCGCGCCCATGCGCGACGGTCGCGTTCACCGCCGAGCTACTCACCGATCCGGCGACGCTCCCGGTCGATCGACCGCTGTTCCACAGCGCGCGCGTAGAAGCCCTGAGCGAAGGCTATTTCGTCGAGCTGCGCGAGCTGTGGAGCGGCTCGACGCTGGTCGCGCTGAACCAGCAGACGTTCGCGATCCTCCGCTGATCTCGATCGCCGTGCGTGTCACTCGGGCGCGATCTCGATCGGCGTCTTCGGCGCCTCGAGCGCGCGCTCGGATGGACAAGCTCACCGCGACCATCGCGACCGCGTCACTCGCGGGGGAGCTCGCGCTTGCTGAAATGCGCGAGCAGCCCCGGTACAAACGCCCACTGCGCCTCGTCGCCGACCAACGCCGCGCCGAGCACGAACTGCTGGCGCACGCCGTCGGCGCGATGGACCGTGAGCGTGTG
>Ga0209181_10010484_pt1 | contig 12028 bp, 13 predicted proteins | sample MAT05_FD_187208 | JGI IMG/M metagenome (GOLD analysis project Ga0209181, IMG submission 187208) | Freshwater microbial communities from Lake Fryxell liftoff mats and glacier meltwater in Antarctica - MAT-05 (SPAdes) (version 2) | ecosystem: Environmental > Aquatic > Freshwater > Ice > Liftoff... | reverse complement strand
CCGGTTGGAGGACAGTGGAATTTTGACAAAGAAAATCGGCAGCCGCCTAAGATAGGGCTGGAAACGCCTGAGGCACTTTGGTTTGAGCCGGATGAGATCACTCAGGGCGTGATCGATGAGGTGAAACGCGGCAACTTTTCAACCTACGGAAATATTGAGCCGTTTCGCTGGGGAGTAACGCGATCGCAAGCCCAACAGGTCTTAACTCACTTTATCCAGACTCGCTTACCAACATTTGGCACCTATCAAGATGCCATGGTGACTGGAGAGGAAACCCTCTGGCACGCAATGCTGTCTGCTTACCTCAATTTGGGCTTACTGCAACCCCTAGAGGTAATTCGGGCAGCAGAACAGGCATATTATGATCAAAATCTTGCTATTAACAGCGTTGAAGGCTTTATTCGGCAGATACTAGGCTGGCGGGAATATATGCATGGGCTGTATCACTATACGGATGCAGACTACTCTCAGCTCAACTGGTTCAACCACACTCAGCCATTGCCCGAATTTTATTGGAATGCCGATAAAACCGACATGAACTGCCTCCATCAAACCTTGAAGCAGGTGGAGTCGATGGCATACGGGCATCATATCCAACGGCTAATGGTGCTGAGTAACTTTGCCTTAATTGCTGGAATTTCGCCCCAGGCAATTGAAAACTGGTTCCATTCAGCCTTTATTGATGCTTACGATTGGGTGATGCAAACGAACGTTATTGGTATGGGACAGTTTGCAGATGGGGGTATTTTGGCGTCTAAGCCCTATGCGGCTTCTGCCAATTACATTAATAAAATGAGCGACTACTGTAAGGGCTGTCGCTATAGCCATAAGGAAAGAACGGGCGATCGCGCTTGTCCATTTAATTTCTTTTACTGGGATTTCTTGGCGCGGCACCGCGATCGCTTAACGTCCCAAGGACGCATGAGTTTCATTCTAAAGAACCTAGATAAGATGTCTGAATCAGAACGACAGCAAATCAGTCAAAAAGCAGAAACGTGGTGGGCAGATTGCCAGGGCTAAATATTGAGAGCGAAATATTGTGCTGTTACGAGTACAATCTTCTCAAGGTTGTCTCAACTTTATTTAGCAGGATGCATTTTCTCTACAAATAAATCCCCAGTAAGGTCGGACTGAGGCTACCCAAACCCCGATTCATGAATCAGCGTTTAACTGTTTTTTTATCTAGTAATATTTTGATGTTGACGCTTATCACAGGAATTGGCACCCGCCTCCCTGCTATCGGTGCCCGGATCAAAGTAGACACGCAATCTGCGATCGCTCCCGCCTCTGCTCTTCAAGGAGCTTTGCGCAATATTGATGCGACCCAAAAATCTATTTGGAGGATGGAGGACTCTACTTCTCGATTGAACTATCAAGAAGCAGAACGGCTACTTAACCAGTTAACAACCCTAATTTTTATCGTTGGATTATCCTTGGGTTTAATCATTAGCTTTCTCCTGGACAGAACCATTCGAGACAATCAGCGTCTTCGAGTAGCAACCCAAGAGCTAGAGCGGTTAGCTAACTTGGATGGTTTGACTCAAATTGCCAATCTTCGTTGTTTTGAAGCACACCTACAGCAGGAGTGGGTAAGGGCGGTGCGTGAAAAAAAGAGCCTGACGCTGATTTTGTGTGATGTCGATCATTTTAGGGTTTACAACGAAACCTATGGTCATCAGGCGGGGGATGATTGTTTGCGGCAGTTGGCACTTATTTTTAGCCGTACGGCTAAACGACCCGGTGATCTGGCGGCTCGCTATGGGGGTGAAGAATTTGCTATCATTCTGCCGAACACCAGTACATCGGGCGGCATTGTTGTGGCTCGTAGTATTCAAGAATCTGTGGCACAACTGCAATTGCCCCATAGGGATTCGGACGAGGGGGCGGCGGTTTCATTGAGTTTTGGGGTGGCGACTGTGGTGCCTGGTCAGGAACTATCGCCCGCGATTTTGACTGAACTGAGCGATCGCGCCCTCTACACTGCCAAGGAGCGGGGGCGCAATCAAATTGTCTGCTCAGGGCAAAATTTAGGGTTGGGCGATCGCTCAGAGTCTCTCTAGCTTTAGAGGATGCTTTAAAAGTATCAAAGCACTTTACACTCGCCCCCCAACCCCCCAATTCTGGGGGACTTTTGAGCCAATTCTGCTTCAAAGTCCCCCAGAATTGGGGGATTTAGGGGGCGGTTCGGGTCACAATCTATACTTTTAAAACATCCTTTTAGAGTGATCCTAGCTAGGAAACAGCCTAGACCTGAGTCAGGCTCATGCGGCTGAGGAATGTTTTAAGTCGATCGCTTTGGGGATTCGTCAGCACATGACGGGCAATCCCTTCTTCTTCCACATAGCCCTGGTTTAGAAAAATAACCCGGCTGGCAACCTCGCGTGCAAACTGCATTTCATGGGTCACCACCACCATCGTCATGCCTTCTTCGGCAAGTTGGCGCATGACGCTCAAGACTTCGCCCACTAGCTCAGGATCGAGGGCGCTGGTGGGTTCATCGAACAGCATAATTTGGGGCTTCATGCAGAGAGAACGGGCGATCGCTACCCGCTGCTTTTGTCCCCCCGATAGCTGTTCGGGGTAAGCCTCTGCTTTTTCCAATAGCCCGACTTTATCTAAAAACATCCGGGCATTTTGAATGCTCTCTTGAGCAGATATTCCTAGAACTTTGCGGGGTGAAAGCGTCAGGTTGTCTAACACTGTCATGTGAGGAAATAAATTGAACTGTTGAAAAACCATTCCCACCTGGGCGCGGAGCTGTCGAAGCTGGGACGAACTGAGTTTAGGGAGGGACAAATCAATGCCATTAACCATGAGCTTGCCGCCGTTGATCGCTTCCAAACGGTTGAAACATCGCAGCAGCGTACTTTTGCCGCAGCCAGAGGAGCCAATGACCGCCACCACTTCGCCGGGGGCAATGTTGCCTGTAATGCCTTTCAAAACTTTAAGGGAGCCAAAGCTTTTTTCAACCTGGTCAAATTCAATTGCGGGAGCGGTGCTGTTCATACGGTCTGCTGGTTTAATGTAATTTTAATTTGATAGAGTCAGACGTAGCACAAGTTACAGGCTTTAAAAGAGTGCATTGATACTCCATCTTGTCTCGAATATGGGTATCAAGAGAAGAAATCGCCTAAAAATCCACCTGAGCAGGTTCCCTTATTATGATCAGAATTCCGCGATCGCGTTTTCTTCGTTTGTTCGTCCTAGGCTTTGTCAGCCTTATCTGTGCCGTCACCTTCACAGCCTGTGGGGGTGGAACAACCGCCGGATCGGGTGGCACCGTTCTTAAAGTGGCAACCGAGCCTGCATTCCCGCCCTTCGAGTCACAGGCTGCAAATGGCACTTTAGAAGGTTTTGATATTGATTTGTTCAAGGCTATTGGCGAAGCAAGCGGCTTTACTGTGGAATTTCAAAGCCTACCGTTTGATGGCATTATTCCAGCGCTCCAAGCCGGAACCGTCGATGGAGCGATTAGCTCAATCACAATTACCAAGGAACGCGCCCAAACAGTCTCGTTTTCGCGTCCCTACTTTAAAGCGGGATTGGCGATCGCGGTTCAATCTGCAAATACTGACATTCAAGATCTTGCCAGCCTCAAAGGTAAAAAAATTGCAGTGCAAATTGGCACCACTGGAGCCAGCAAAGCCAAAGAGGTAGGAGCGACAGAAGTTCGCACCTTTGACTCTGCCCCCCTAGCCTTGCAAGAACTCACCAACGGCAATGTCGATGCCGTCATTAACGATGCCCCCGTGACGCTATACGCCATCAAGAGCGGCAATATTCCAGGGATAAAGGTGGCGGGTAAGTTGCTAACCGAAGAGTTCTATGGGATTGCTCTACCCAAAGATTCTCCCAACCTAAAAAAGGTCAACGATGGACTGACGACCATTTTGGGCAACGGTAAGTACGAGGAAATTTATCAAAAATGGTTTGGGACTAAGCCCCCAGCGCTCCCCGAAACTGCGCTTTAGGGGTCGGCAAAATTAGCCCTCACCCTAGCCCTCTCAAAAGGAGAGGGGATCTGAGATCTGGCTCCCTTCTCCCTGGGGATGAGGGCTGGGGATGAGGGCAATTCATCCCCAAGTTCAGCAATGCCATTTCATTCACACAGCCCCCCCGATACAAACGCCCAGATCAAGAAAAGCCATCTTCTTAAACCCGTTTTATGTCAACCTATTTCGAGACTATTCTCAAAGCCTTGCCCGTCCTGATTCAGGGCGCAGGCGTAACTGTGCTTTTAGCAGCGTTGGGCACCGTTCTAGGCATGATTGCCGGGACGCTGCTCGGCATTGCCCGTCTTTCCTCTTCTAAGATTGTCAGCTTTGCTGCCCGGTGCTATATCGACTTTGTGCGGGGAACGCCCCTACTGGTACAAATTTTTATTATTTACTTTGGGTTGCCTGGACTGATCAAAAGCATGGGCTTCAGTTTTTCGCTGAATCAGCTCTCGGCGGCGGTACTAGCGCTAACGCTAAATAGTGCGGCTTACCTGGCGGAAATTATTCGGGGTGGCATTCAATCGATTGAGATTGGACAGCGAGAAGCGGCGGAGTCATTGGGCTTAGGGCCTGTCGAAACGATGACCTATGTAATTTTTCCTCAGGCTTTTCGGCGGATGATTCCACCTTTAGGCAATGAGTTTATTACGCTGCTTAAAGATACGAGCCTGGTAGCAGTGATTGGGTTTGAAGAAGTGTTTCGGCGGGGGCAGTTGATTGTGGCGCAAAACTATAAGTCTTTTGAGATTTATACGGCGGTGGCGCTGGTTTATTTGGTGCTGACGCTGGTGTCTTCCCAGCTATTCGATCGCCTAGAGCGATCGATGAATCCTGTAGAGAAGGCAAAGCGCAAAGCCTTAATGCAAGCATCAGATTAAAGCCCATCAAAAAGGGCAGACCTTTATTAAGATCTGCCCTTTTCTAATATTGAACGGGGTGCAGTTTAATCTGCGTGAACGAAGGCTACTGAGGATCGGTTGCCTCAGCCCCTTCTCTATTGTTCTCTTGCTCCATGTCGTCACCATCTTGGGCATTGCCGCTGCCGTAGCGCCTTCTGCCAAAACGACCAACGTTAGTACGTTTCCGAAACTTGCGGGCGTAAGCTTGGTTACGAAGTGCTTTTTCTTTCTTTTGATTGCGGCGTTTAGCCATTCTGAACCCCTTTGCAGATTTGAGCAGAGTGAAATTTGGACAAAAGATTTGAGGGCTGGATTTTTGTAATCCAACATACCCCACAGACGGTCTACTTTATCACACTTTCCTCAATGGGAAGTTTCCGCTGGCAAAATTAACTGCAAAATCTAGCGCTTCTTGGTGAGAATTAACTTGTCCTTCTGCCTGTGCCAACTGCACTGCTTCTAACAACTGCCCAATCTGTGGCCCTGGGGGAAGTTTTAGGGTGGTCATCAAATCTCGCCCTGTGAGGGGCGGCACCGGATGCGCCACGGGATCATGGAGCGTGAGAAACCGCTGAATCAAAGGCTCGATCGCCCCTAGTTCCACCCCAACTGCGATCGCCACCAACACCCAAGCCGGGAAAGCCGACCCCACTCCTCGAAACAGAAAATATTGCTCTCGTAGGGATATATCTGCCAGGTTTAGATGGGTGGGGATCGAGCGCATTACCGTTAAAACTGCCTGTACTTCACTGCGGCTGTACTTCAGATGCCATAGCTCTGCCTCGGCAATTTGGGGGTTGGGATCAACCAAGCAAGCGAGCTTGGCAATTTTTGACCAGCTTCGGGTGCCCTTCTGCTGCTCTTTTGTCCAGCCTGTCTGTCCTAGCTCGTGCCATGAGTCTTTGAGGGCGATCGCCGCCCGATCCACTGCCGCCACTCGTGCCAAGCTAGCAGCAGTGGCATGGGGTAACCAGTGGGCAAATAGTCCATCCTGCCATGCCCGCGTCAGGGCGATCGTGCCCTTTGCGGAATTGATCAGATAGCTCAGCTCGCCCTGCACTCGCTCGGCGGCAATTTCTTTTAACAAGCTTGCCAATTGGTGAATGGTGGACTGAGTTTTGGATTCCAGAGCGAAGCCGAGCTGTGCCGATTGACGATAGGCGCGTAGAAGCCGCAGGGGATCTTCCTTGAGGTTGGCGGGTGCAATCATGCGAATAGTTTTTTGTTGCAAGTCTCGGTAGCCTTGCAACGGGTCGATCAGTTGATCGGTGTGAGGGTTGTAGGCGATCGCATTCACGGTAAAGTCGCGCCGCCACAGGTCTTCCTCCAGGCTATCGCCCACCTGCTGGGCAAAGTCTACCGTTGCGTGTTCAAAAACCACGCGGGCAATCTGGCGATCGGCATCAAGCAAAACGAACCCCGCGTGATAGTGCTGGGCGATCGCCTTTGCCGTTTTAACCGCGCCTTCGGGCAAAACAAAATCTAGGTCTAAATACTCAGCGTGTCTACCCAGCAAAGCATCTCTGACATTGCCGCCCACCAGGTAAGCTGCCCGTGGCAACCATTCCAGGTTGAAGGGCCAAGTCTGTGGCGAAAATAGAGAAGCGGGTAGTTCTGGCACTTGCGCCAACTTATCGGGACAGATGTACTTCAATAACAACTTGCTTGAATCCGGGTAGCGAAACGATATGGAGCCTCATTCAGGATAGATGGCTTAATGTCTTTTGTCATTTGTCTTTGATCACAGGGTATTGATGGCGATCGGGCGCTGAGCGGAGAATTGCCGACCAGACTCCTTTTCATTTTGCAACAGCCTTCCTCAGTTCACCCCTGTTTGCCTAGAAGTTGAGATAAAGTAACAGAACCCCCTCATTTTTGACTTGCTCTTGCAAACGCGGAGGAAACTTTCATGTGTGTTTGTATTAATTGTCATTACGTCGATCGCTGCACTACTTACAACGCCGTTGAACACCAACATCAGCAGCCTCATTTGACCGAAACTCCCGATTTTGAGGCGATCGAACCTACCATTAACGTCAATATTCGCACCCACGATGACGGTATAGAAATGGAGTGGGATGTAGTCGCTTGCCAAAGCTTCAAGCAAGAAACCGGGAAATGGGCGAAACTCCGTCCCGGTGAGCTTGTTCCCACCTAGACAATGCTCTATTGCCTCAATCCAGCTTGCTCCAAGCCGCAAAATCCTGACGACGCCAGATATTGCCAGAACTGTGGCAACTATTTATTGTTAGACGATCGCTACAAGGCGATCGAAATTATTGGGCGAGGCGGGTTTGGTCGCACTTATTTGGCAGTGGATGAAACGCAGGCTGAAAAGCCCTACTGCGTGATCAAGCTCCTTTTGCCTCGTCAGCCAAATATCAACCCCAAAGCCGCAGAATTATTTCGGCAAGAAGCCGATCGCCTCAATGAGTTAGGGCAACATCCCCAAATTCCGGCACTCCTAGCGCATTACGAGTCACCCACTGCTCAATACCTAGTGCAGGAGTTTATTGATGGGCAAAACCTAGAAGAGGAGCTAAAAGAAGGCACGTTTACCGAAGCAGAAGTGCGGGAATTATTGGAGGATTTGCTGCCCGTTTTAAGCTTTATCCACAGCTTCCAAGTCATTCACCGCGACATCAAACCCGAAAATATCATTCGTCCCTACGCCAACGAACGGTACGTGCTGGTCGATTTCGGGGCATCAAAGTTTGCCACAGGAACCGCTCTTGCCCGTACCGCCACAGTCATTGGTAGCGCCGGATATGTGGCTCCTGAGCAAGCGATGGGGAGAGGTGAGTTTTCCAGCGATATTTATAGTCTGGGCGTTACCTGCATTCATTTACTAACCGGAATCCATCCGTTTGATCTCTACTCTGTCAGTGAAGATGCCTGGGTCTGGGAGCAGTATTTGCCTAAACCTGTCAGTGTTCAGTTGCGGCAAGTATTAGCCAAAATGTTGTGTAGGGCGACTAGCCAGAGATATCGGAATGCAGCGGATGTGTTGCAAGATTTAGGCAGGCAACCCCGTAAGGAGTTCTCGAAGCAATCGCCTGATGTTGATCAGCCTTGGCGATTAGCGCGAACGCTACTGGGGCATAGTGGCGGAATTACTGCGATCGCCATTCATCCTGCCGGACAAATTTTGGCAAGCGGCAGCACCGATCGCACCATTAAGCTCTGGGATTTAGATCAGGGTAAACTGCTGCATACCTTCGCGGCGCGATCGCTATTCTCTAATTTAGGACATCGCGATCGGATTAGTACGCTTACCTTTAGCGCCGATGGGGGTACGCTGTTTAGCGGTAGTGATGACGGCACTATTAAAGAATGGGATATGAGTACGCGCCAGCTAATTAATACACTTCAGGAACCAGGCTGGGGAATCTCAGCACTCGTCATTACGAATGATATGAGGACTCTGGTTAGTGGAGGAGGCGATGGCGTGATCCATCTATGGGATTTGGAGAAACAAACATTAGTTACTAGTTTAACCAATCATCAATCTTGGGTGAGTGGATTGATTGTTAGCGCTGATGGAAATACATTAATTAGCAGTAGCTATGACAAAAAAATACTTCTGTGGGACTTGAAAAACAACGCTATTCTGAACACATTATTAGGACATGCAGAACGAGTAAAGGCGATCGCAGTAACTTCTGATTGGCAAACTCTAATTAGCGGCAGTGCAGATAAAACTATTAAAATTTGGAACTTAGCACAGGGTGAACAGTTACGATCTTTAGCAGCCCCTAAAGATCAGATTAATTGTTTGGCGATCGATCCCTATGATGAATGCTTTGCGAGCGGTTGTGAGGATGGCACACTAACGGTTTGGGATATAGAAACGATCGAGCGAATTTGTACCATGCGACATGCTTGGGGTGTGAATGCGATCGCCTTTACCCCTGATGGAGATTTACTGGTAAGCGGCAGTGCCGACGAGACGATCAAGATTTGGCAAAGAGAGGCATAATTGATCAATAGCGTTCTCCAGAGCCTAATGACACTCTCCATCTCTAGAACCGATTCACCTGTAGCAATTCCGCCACTCTGCCAATGGCACAATGCGACCTGGGAAGATTATGAACTGTTGCGAGATGCTCCCATTCGAGAACGGATGAAGTTGGCGTTTGATCGTGGGAGGCTGTGGGTAGACATGGGTGGAGAAGGGATTAATCATTCGAGTTTTAGCGATTTACTAACTATGCTATTTGCGTTTTGGGCAGTTCAGCATCCTGATGAGGCGTACAGTTCCCTCGGTCGCTGTTTGTTAGAGAAGCCCAAAACTCAAGCTTGTGCGCCCGACTTGGTGCTTTACGTGGGTGCAGATTATCCACAATGGCAAGAAGGAGAACCGCGTCGGGTTGATTTGACAAAATGGCGTGTTCCAAATTTGGTGGGCGAGATTTCTGACACAAGTCTTGCGTCAGATTTAGATGAACAAAAGCATCTTTATGCGGCACTGGGCGTTCCAGAATATTGGGTAATTGATGTGCGCGGACGACAGGTGTTTGCGTTCTTGCTGGATGAGAATGGACAGTATCAAGACTGCACGCATTCTGTGGCGTTGAAGGGGTTGGCGATCGCTCTGGTAGAACAAACTCTACAGAAACTGAATGAAGGAACCAATACCAGTGCCGCAGCTTGGTTTGCGCAGAAAATTACGAAACTGTAACGCCTCATTAAATCGCCAAATATTGATTAATTTTTCTGAATGCTTCTCCTCTGGATATTATCCCTGCCTGATCCAACCAATACAAATAAGTTGGTCTTATAGGCGTACAATGCAGATAATGTTGGTGAGAAGAAAGTAATGGCGACTAAACTTATTCGTTTAGACGATGGCATCTTGATAGAGATAGAAGCTGCACCTGGTGAACCCCAGCAAATTTCGGGTGGATCTCCGGCTGCACGAGTTGAATCTAATCTTGATAGGATTGTGCCTGTTCTGCGGAGAGTCTGTATGCCTATTACGCATACATGGAATGAGCTCAACAAAGAAATGAACGTTCAGCAGGCTGAGGTTGAAATTGGTTTGAGTTTTGAAGCAGGAGGCGATGTTTTTATTGCCAACTCCAAAGCAGGTGCAACATTGAAAGTAAAGCTTGTCCTGGGTCCTAAAAAAGAGGACAAGGAGTAATAGCCTGTGAGTTCAAATCACCCGGAATTTTCAGTTGTTGCCTTGATTGACAGTAAAGATACAGATCGAGCTAATTTTGGCAGTGCGTTTCTTATCTGTCAGGATAAGCAAGCTACTTATTGGCTGACTTGTGCTCATGTTATTACTGATGTAGGAGGCTCAGAGAAGACTCTGGTTGATGGCTTTTCTATAAAGTTGGTCGCACCTGGCGAGGAACAATTGGCGACAGTAAGGAGCGGTCGCGACTTGGCAATTGTCAGGGTAGAGGGATTTCTGGACAAAGAGCCATTAAAATTATGCGAAGCTGCTTCAAAGGGGAAACGCTTCGTTATTGTGGGCTATTCCCAGAAAGATAAGGCAAGGTTCATCACACAGATCTCTGGGTGTTTGGGTAAATCAACTGAAATCAATCTAAAGGGGAATCGAACACCCGCTTGGTACTTAGAAATTGACGGCAGTACTAAAGATATTCTTCAACCAGGGTATAGTGGCTCTCCAGTGATTGATCAGGATACTGGATACGTTATTGGAGTTGTGACTCAGCGTGAAGGAGAGAAACAAGGAATAGCGATCGCTATAGAATCTCTCAAGGAAATTTCTGGAGATTTATCCATTAATATTCTGAAAGCAGATACTCTTCAGAATAGAGAAATAAGCGGGGAAAGCGCTAATCAATCCGAACAAATAATTAGAAATAAATTAGAACAACTACGTGCTGAAAAAAACTCCGCAGAGTTGAGAATCAAACAACTCACAGTTGCCATTCGAGAAATAGAAACACAGCTTATTAATGGTAAGGATCAACAGTTCAAGGAAGCGCTTAGTTGGCTTGAAAAGCGTAGTAAATTGGCTAAGCAGTATGGTGAGTACTCGTTAAAAAATTTAACGGAGTTCCCAGATATAGAGAAAGAGCTAAGAAGCCGCCCGGAGTCCCGTAGCCGTTTCTATAAAGATATCGAAAAATACTTAGAGCTTATCCGTTCTTCCCTATTAACCAATCGCAAGAATTTGTTGCATAATCCAGTAGTTTCTCCATATTGGTCTGAGCCAAGGGTCTATGTAAGGGCACTAGAACTTGTGAAGAATAACATACCAGATGACTTCCCTGATACGGTCAAAAACAAACTTGCAGAGCATATTGATTACTTAATGTCTCGCATTCTTCCTAAACTGTAAAATGCTATCAACATTCGTATCCTCTATGAGTCAACACTTCCGTAACATTTTGCAGATTAGCAGTTATGCAATTTAGGTCTTGGACGATTTTCATAGTTTGAGAATCTAGGAGATCTTCTAGATACTGCTCTGCTTGAATTTTTTCTTCTACAAGTTGATCGTACTTATCAAGAAGTGCTTCATTCGACCACTGATCGTAAGTCATGTTGAAAGGCTGGCTAGTAAGGTTTCATTTACTATTTGCAAACTAGCCAGCACTAGACCGGACAACCGATTGAAACTTTAATCTACAGATACGTTTATCAAGCTGACATCAAGAGATGAACAGAAGATTTGAAATAATTCATCTTCCGTCTTTGCCTCTTAGCCCTCTAATGCCATCTTCCAACTGCTGAACCTGTTGCTCGGTCTGCTGTTTTTCTACAACAAGGCGTTCGAGATTACTACAGAGTTCCTCTTTTGAACTAGAAGGTGCGGACTTTGCGTTTGACATGGATATCACTCATTGGTACATATATACTATTATATAGTTCGCTTGTACTGTCAAGGAGTCGAGATTTTGAATTGTTTTGTGGATAGCAAGCGTTTATTATGATGGTCTTATAGTTGACGGTTGTTCGTGAGGAATCCCAATGGTTTTACAAACAACGCCAAGTGCTCTAGAAATCACCTGGGAAACCTTTCCAAAAAATTACAAATTGCCTGATGTTCCTGTAGGAAATATTCAACAACCCTTCTTGGCGGCGGCTCTGACCGATGCTTTAGATTCAGCCGGATTAGTTCAGCCCGAAATGCTCCTAGCCTCTAAT
>Ga0209181_10010482_pt1 | contig 12029 bp, 8 predicted proteins | sample MAT05_FD_187208 | JGI IMG/M metagenome (GOLD analysis project Ga0209181, IMG submission 187208) | Freshwater microbial communities from Lake Fryxell liftoff mats and glacier meltwater in Antarctica - MAT-05 (SPAdes) (version 2) | ecosystem: Environmental > Aquatic > Freshwater > Ice > Liftoff... | reverse complement strand
AACGGCAGCCACAATGTGCCCGGCGCGGGGATAGTATTCGGCGGCCAACGACGGGCCGGTGGGGGTCGGGCAATCGGGGAAACACACGCGGCGAGGCGCCGACTTGAGCGACGTGAAGGCGGATTCGGTGGCGATCGCGAGGACCTCGGCGCTCATCCCGGCGGCGGCCCATCCCGTATCGGCGACGACGAGACGGCCGGTTTTTTTGACCGATGCGATCACCGCTTCGCGATCGAAGGGGCGCAGGCTGCGCGCATCGATCACCTCGGCCTCGACGCCCAGCGCCGCCAGTTTTTCGGCGGCTTCGAGCGCTTCGAGGACCATGTAGGAAAATGCGACGATGGTGACGTCGGCACCGGAGCGGGCGATGCGGGCCGGACCGATCGGAACGGTATAGTGGCCGGCGGGAACTTCGCCCTTGATGTGATGCAACCAGCGGTGCTCGAGAAAAACCACGGGGTTATCGTCCTCGATCGCGGCAATGAGCAGGCCTTTGGCGTCATGCGGGGTGGTCGGCATGACCACTTTGAGTCCGGGAATGTGGGCAAACCACGAATGCAGGCATTGCGAGTGCTGCGGTCCCTGGCCCCAGCCGCGGCCGAGGATCATGCGGAAAACGACCGGCATTTTCATGACACCGCCGAACATGTAGTTCCACTTGGCCGCCTGCGTGCACATCGGATCCATCGCGAGGAGCGCGAAGTCGAGACGCTGGTGGTTGATCACGGGCCGGAGACCGTTGAGCGCGGCACCGAGGACGACACCGGTCATCCCGTTTTCGGCACATGGCATGTCCATCACCCGGTCGGGACCGAACTGTTTGTGGAGATCGATCGTGGTGCCGAAAAAACCTTTGGGATCGGGCACACCAAGGCCCATCAGCATCACGCGGGGATCGCGTTCCATCGCGACGGCGAATCCTTCGCGGATTGCTTCAGCATAGGTCAGTTGGCGGCTCATGAGTTTGAAGAAGGGGCGTACACGTGATCCATCAGCGTGGAGGCGTGAGGAAAGGGAGCGCGCATCGCTTCGGCGAAGGCCCGATCGAGTTCCGCCTGCACGCGGCCGTTGAAACGGTCGAGTCGCTCGGCTTGATAGGTGCCGGCATCGCGCAAACGCTTCTCGGTCGCGGCGACGGCGTCGCGAGCCTTCCACGCGAGGTATTCGGCCTCGGTGCGATAGCCGATGTGATTGTCGAAGCCCGGACCGCAATGCTCGCGCCAGCGGTAAGTTTTCAGTTCGAGAAAGACCGGGCCTTCGCCTGAGCGGGCGAATGCGACGGACTCGCGCATGAGGTCATAGACGGCGAGCGGATCGTTGCCGTCGACCTGGCGGGCGCGGATGCCGTGTCCCGCGGCCATTTCGTAGACCTCGCGGTGGGCCGGCTGGCGCACCTCGAGCGGCGAGTAAACCGAGTAGAGATTGTTTTCGCAGACGTAGACGATCGGCAACCGATGGAGAGAGGCAAAATTCGCGCTCTCGTGAAAGACGCCTTCCTCGGTGGCCGCTTCGCCGAGAAACGCCACGGTGAGCCGATCGCGTTTGAGCAGACGATCGGCAAAAGCGAGACCGGTGGCGATGGGAATGGTGCTGCCGACGATCGGCACGGCGCCGACAAATCCGGCGTCGAGATCGACGAGGTGCATCGAGCCGCCGCGGCCTTTGCAGCAGCCGGTCTCGCGGCCGTACAACTCCGCGATCATCGTGCGGAGATTGCCGCCTTTGGCGAGATAATGGGCGTGCGAGCGATGTCCGCTCATCACCTGGTCCGTGTGGCGGAGGGCCGCGCAGACGCCGACACTCGCGGCTTCCTGGCCGATCGAAAGGTGCACGGGGCAGCGCATTTGCTGCGAGGCGTATCGCGTGGCGATCGCTTCCTCGATCAGACGGATGCGAACCATGCCCTCGAGGAGCCGGTGCGCCAGTTCGTCGGTCGCGGACAACGGAGTGGGGACGAGCGCGAGCATGGCGTCAGGCGAGGGTGGCGAGCTTCTTCATCGTCTTGATGTTGTAGTAGCTCTCGTTGTCGCGGAGGCGTCCGTCACGGTGCGCCGCGATCACTTCGTTGATCCCGTCCTCAACCCCGAATTTGCGTTCGAAGCCCGTCGCGAGGAGTTTCTTCGACGAGAGACGGTATGACCGCGGATCGTTCGAGGGCGTCACGACGACTTCGGCGGGGACGTGACGGGTGACCCGGTAGGCGATATCGAGTATGGAGATGTTCTCGAAGCCGGCATTGAAGATGCCGGGGAACTTCGCGCCGTTTTTCAGGAAATGATGGTATACCCGAATCATGTCCTGGAGATGAATGTTCGGACGCGTCTGCTCGCCGCCGAAGACCGTGATCCGACGGTTCATGAGCGCCTGCATCGTCAGCATATTGACGGACAGATCCAAACGCATGCGTGGCGAGTAGCCGCAGATGGTCGCGGGCCGCACGATGTTGACGAGGATGCGATCCGCGTAGCTGAGGAGGATCCGCTCGCTGACCATCTTGGTCTTGTTGTAGTCGGAAATCGGCACGAGCGAGAGGTCTTCGGTGACCTCGGCTTCTTCCTTGACGCCGTAGACGCTGCCGGAGCTCGCGAAAATAAATTGACCGACACCTGCGTCGATCGCGCGCTCGACGAGGAGCATCGTCGCGAGGGCGTTGACTTCCCAATTGAGTTTCGAATTCAGGTCGGAGCAGGGGTCGTTGGCGATGTTCGCCAGATGCATGACGACGTCGAAACCCTTCATCGCAATGCGCTCGGCGTTGCGGACGTCCTCGCGGATGACGGTCAATTTCGGGTGCGGCGCGAGCAGATTGCCGAACCATTGAAGATCGACCACGGTGACGGTGTGCCCTGCGTCGAGCAGACTTTCCGTAAGAGGGGTGCCGACATAACCGCAGCCGCCGGTGAGAAGGATATTCATAGCGTTAAAGAGATTTGGAAAAAGGGATGCAGCGTGGGGGAGGCTGCGTTCTAGAATGCGAGCATCGTCATGCCGGCCTTGAGCAGGCGGGGTTTGCGAATCGGTTCGGAGTTGCCGACGATCCGCACCGCTTGGGCACCGGCGAGCTGGCCCATGAAGGTGGCGACGTTGAGCGGCACGCCGCTGGCCGCGGCGAGCGAGGCGACGGCGCAGAACGCATCGCCGGCGCCCAAGGCGTCGACGACACTGCGCTCGAAGGGAGCGCACGAAGAAATGTCTTTCACACAATTCCGACCGATCGTTTCGGTCGCGCCGCGCGTAAGCCACGCGTAGCGGCTGCCGAGCTGCTGGGCGAGGACGGTCAGTTCCTTGCCGTAGTCGAGGTCCCGACGTCCCGCGGCGAGGGTCAGTTCCGCCTGGTCCAGCGTGAAGACATTCGCGCGGGAATAGCGGCGGTTGATGATATTGAAACCGTGATTGTTGCTATTCGTCTGGCAGTTGACGGAAAGGAAACCCGCGCGCTTCTGCACGAAATCGCGGATGCGATCTTCCATCACGCCGTGGCCGAAATCCATCACCAGCACCAAGTCGTAGCGGTCGATTTCCGTCTCGAGCTTGTCGAGGAGCGCTTGTTGCAAGGCCGGACCGGGCCCGCGTTTATCGACGAAATTGACCGAGAAAAGTTTGGAGAGCTCTTTGCCTTCGGCGCGGGGCTCGACGAAGCGCTGTTTCACCACGGTCGTGAATTCGGAGGAGCGGACCAATCCGTCGCCCTCCGGTTCGAGAAAGCCGCTCAGGGTCGATTCCAGCCAAGGTTCGTTGCCGACCAAGCCGAGCAGTTTGACCTGCGTGGTGAATTCCCGGATGTGGCGGTAGACCGCAAGGGCGCCACCCGCCTGCATGTCGTCGGAGACGAAGCGGCCGGAGAGAATGCGGTTCTTGGAAGTCAGGCCTTGGACTTCGAGCGTGGTGTAGCGGTCGAAAATGACGTCGCCGACGATGAGCACGCGGAGATTCGCAAAGCTATCGACCAAAGTGCGGAACTGCGCGGGCGTGCATTCCTGGGCGACGGTGCGGCAGAAGGCCTTCACGTCGGACGGATACGGATCGAAGTGCTCGTTGAGCAGCTTGGTGGAGCTGAAGACCTCCGAACCGACGTAACGCACTTCGCCGCCCACGCGGGTGACCGCGGCGACATCGTCGCGGATGTTTCCCGTCACGTCGTTTTCGGTCTGCTCGTATTCGCGACCTTTGCAGTAGATCGCAGGCCTCACGCATTCGATCGCTTCGATCGCCGCGGGGTGGGGGACGAGGACGACGTAGTCGACGCAGGCGAGGGCGGCGAGCCAGCGGGCGCGCAGCCGGTCGTTGAAATAGGGACGACCCGGGCCCTTGTTGACGTGCTTCTCCGCGGTCGCGGTGATCACGAGGATGTCACCCAGGGCCTTGGCTTCCTCAAAGTGGACAATGTGGCCGGGATGAATGAGGTCGAAGGTCCCGTGACACTGCACGATTTTTTTTCCCTTCCGGCGAAGGGCGGCGAAGACGGCGGCGGCTTGGCCGAAGGAAACGATTTTCTCGTGCGACATGGCGGACTCAGGGCTTGTGGCGATAGTCGAACGGTTGCTGGCGAATTTCGTCGATGTGCGCATCGACCCAGGCGATCGTGTCCCTCACGCCCTTCTCCAGGCTCACCGTGTGGCGCCAATCGAGATCGCGGAGTGCCTTCCGGCTATCGAGTTGGTAGGCAGCGTCCTTACCCGGACGATCGGCGGTGACCTCGGCGACGCTGGAGAAATCCGCTCCCATCTCGCGGCAGACCATTTCGACCAGTTGGCGGATGGAAACGAAATGCGGGGTGGAGAGGTGGTAGCATTCTCCGGCGGCGGCGCGCTGGGCGATCGCGAGGGTGGCGACCGAGACGTCGTCGATGTGGATGAACGAGCGCACGGAATGTCCACCGCCGTGCAACTGAAGTTTCTGGCCTAGCTTGATCGAGAGGATCGTCCGGGGGACGATCCGGTAGAGCTGCTGGCCGGGTCCGTACACATTGGCGGCGCGCGTCCAGGTGACCGGGAACCGGTATTGATTGAAAAACGTGCGCAGGTGCAGGTCGCACGCGGCGCGCGAGGCCGCATAGGGCGTGCTCGGATTGAAGGGAGCGCTCTCGTCGATCGGGCCCGACGTGCTGCCGTAGACTTCGGGCGTGCCGACGTGGACGTATTTCTCCAGCCAAGGACACTTTCGGAGACGATCGTGGAAGAGAACGTTGGCGAGGACGTTAGTGCGGTACCAGTGCTCCGGATACAGCCAACTTTGTGCGACCATACCTTGGGCGGCAAAATTTACCACCCATGCCGGCTGGAAGGCGTCGAGTGCCGTCATGAGGGCATCGAGATCGTGGTTTAGGTCGGCGCGCAGGTAGCGGAAACGCTCCCGTTGCGAGACCGGCAGCCAGCGGTAGGGCAGGAAGCAACCCGCCGGTTCGTCCGAGCGGCTCGCGCCGAGGACGTCCAGGCCTTGCTCCAGGCAGTGCCGGGCAAAACTAGCTCCCGAGAACGACGTGCTGCCGAGAATCGCTATTTTGCCGTTCATGAGAATAAGTCGGACGGTGCTCGCTGAGCCACTGCATAAGCATGTGACCCACCATCATCTGGAGGTCTTCGGCGACCTGCATGTCGTTCACCGGAAAATGGATCGGGTGGTCGGCCATCTCCAGGGCGCGTCCGCCGGAGAATCCGAGGATGGCGAAACTGGTGACATTCAGCTGCCGGGCGCGCAGGAGGGCCTTGAGGATGTTCGGGGAATTGCCGCTGCCGGAGAGTGCGATCAGGACATCGCCGGGATTGGCCTGAACGGAGAGCTGTTGGGAGAAAACGTCTTCGTAAGAGAGATCGTTGGACAGACAGGTCATCACCGCCTGATTGGCGGGAAGGGCCCAGACGCGCAGTCCGCAGCCGTCCTTCTTGTCCACCCCATAGAGGAGATCGTTGGCGAGGTGAATCGCATTGGCGGCACTCCCGCCGTTGCCGCAGAGAAAAACTTGCCGGCCCTCGCGCCAGCACCGGTGGAGAGCCTCCGCCAGGAGGACGACATTATCCCAGTCCTGCCCCTCGAGCGCGGTGAGCAGCGACTTCTGATAAGAAAGGACGAACGGAGGGATCATGGCACGGCGAAAAGGAAGGAACGGCTAAAGGATGTTCCCCATAAGCAATTCGGAGGCCATGCTTTCGTTGAATAAATAAGAAATTGAATGACAACGATATATGCGTGATTAAATTTCCGTTTGGCAAAAACAAGGCCAAAAAAAATTTCCCTCGAGAATGAGGGAAATTTTTGCCGCACGTAGGGCGAGGGATGAACTCAGGCGTCCTTCGTCTTGGGGGACTGCGGGGGATCGTTCCGCGACAACCTGGATTTCACTCAGGTGTAAAGGACTTTCCCGGTCTCCTCTTGCCTGGGTGGTCCCGTCGTTCGTTACCCTTTCCGCTCTTGGCTTCGCCAAGTTTGGGAGCGCCGGTGAAATGGGCTAAAGCGGCATACGTCGGTGGGATCGAAACGAGGGAGGCGATCCCCGCAAACCGCTCGCGGAAGCGAGTGCGGCGCGCTCTGGGCCTTTCGCCCCAGAAATTTCCTTTCTGACTCGCGGTGGCATCGGCGACCGCGTTCTCTCGGCGCTCCCCTTTCCCAATGAAACTATCGATCGACGGAAACTGTAGTCGCAGAAAACGTCCGGTGAGTTCGGGGCTTCGGCTCGCGGCTCTCGGCCTCGTCTTAATGGCGGTCGCGCCGGCTTGGGCAGTGCTCCCGTTGCCGACAGGGGCAACCCCCGCAGCGAACACGGCCGACACGGCTGCGGCTTTCCCGAAACGGATGACGGCACGCGGCGTCACGTTCGGGGCGTGGAACAGCGGCTTTGTCTATCCCAATTTTGCTCGGACCGGTTATTATGGCATCACCTCGGTGACCGGAAGCAACGACACGAGCATCGGCGGACTCCTCGAATTCGACGGGGCGGGCAATACCACGCGTCGGATCTCTCCCCTGCAACTGGGCGTCGATCTTCTCACGACCAATGACAGCTCGCGCTTTTTCGCGCAGCAGACTTTAGGCACGGAAGTGACGTTTGGTCTCTATTCCTCGACAGCACCGTATACGCCGATTTTTCAGAATAAACTCACTTCGAATCCTGCGAAGACGGTGGTCGTCCCCTCCTACGACCAGAACCGTCTATACATGATTCGCGATCTCGGTGCGAACGTGGAAGTCATCGCCTTCAATGCGAACGGGGGAGTCACCTGGGCGCGTCGTTATTCGTCCGTGTCGTTTGGGACGACCCTTCCGACCGATACGCAGGTCGTCTTTGGCATTCCGCTGGCGGACGGTGGACTACTCCTGCAAGTGCTGAGATTCACCATCGACTTGACCACGTTCTCCGCCGGTTACGACACGACGCTTTCGAAGCTCAATGCCTCCGGCGGTGTCGAGTGGTCCAGGAAGCCCAGCGGCAATGCGTTCTTTGCCGCCATCCCTTCACAGCTGAGCACATCGCTCTTCCTCACCGGAACCGAACTTCCTGCGCTCGGTTCGCAGACGATTCCGGGCACCTTCGTTGCTAAACTCACGTCGACCGGGACTCTAGTCTGGGCAAAACGTATTTCGGGCGGAACCACCGTTTCCGGATTGGGCGAACTCTCCGGCGATAAGTTTCTGCTGCAGGGAGCGACCGCTTCGCTTCAGGGCATCGCCACCGCCTCGGTTTTGGGCGTCTTGGGTTCCACGGGGGCGCTTGAGGCGCAGACGCAGTTTTCCTTCGCGACCGTTAACGCGGCGTCGGTTCAAACCGAAGCCGGACGTATCTGGATCGGCCTTACCGCCGGCAGCAGCGGCACGGAGGCCCGTCCGGCGTACGTCGGACTCGCCGACGCAACGCTCGCGAATATCCGCTGGAAGAAATACAAGAACAACATGAACTCCGTCGTGGTCTCGCCCGATTACGACAGCGACGACGTGGCGGTTTCCCTTTTCCACGATGCCGATCGCGCCTTGGAGGTCGCCACGTTCAAGGACGACTTTGCGGCCAGCGCGAGCGCCACGCTCTTCACCGACGCCAGTCCGACGCTTTCGAATCCGGGCTTGGTGGTGTCGGACGTTTCTCTCGCGTTGACGTCCGCGATCATCACCGATGTGGCGTTCGCGCCCACCTTGTTGGCTAGCACCCCGCTGACGTTCGAGACAATGACGACGACGGAAACGAGTACCGGTGCGGGCACGGGCGGCGGGCCCGATCCGATTGCCGTGACGATTGCCTTGCAGCCCACGGCTCAGACGGTGACCTCGGGTTCCTCGGCTTCCTTTACGGTTGCCCTCAACAACCCGAGCGCCCTCTCGGTCACCTACGCATGGCGCTTGAACGGGATCGCGATTGCCGGTGCGAACGCCGCAACGTACTCGATTCCGTCCGCACAGCCGGGGAACGTCGGCCTTTATTCCGTAGCAGTGACTTCCAATGGGGTTACCTTAGTCACGACTCCGGTGGCGCTCGGGATTACTCCGACCTCGCGGCCCCTCGGCAATGCCGTGCTATTTGCGGGCGACATCGTTCACCCCACGACGCAGAACGTGTATGACCAATTCTTGCTCACCGGCACCTCCGCCACGATCACGGCAGATCCGGGGCAGATCGCGCGGATTTCCTTTATCGATCTCAACGACGACATCGTGCAACTCGAATATTCCGGCGCAGGCACGTTGACGATCGCGTTGACGAACGCCTCGGGTCCCGCCGTGGCGGTTAACTACAATCAACCTACCGTGAGCTACATGAAGGGCCACGCGACGGTCACCATCACGGGTGCAAATGCCACCACCAACTTCGGTATTTACAGCGTGGGAGCGGCGACGGGCAATGTGGCGGTGCTGAAGCCGGGCACCGTTTATGACGGTTTCGCGGATGTCGCGCTCGTCAATTTCACCAGCGCGTCCGGTCAGTTCGGCGGCGTGCGGATCGGCAACGCCAGCTTTTTCGCGGTTTCGGGCAATACCGGCATCTTCGCGCCGGGGGTGAATTTCGCGGGCCCGATGAATCTCTACGATATCGACGCACGCGAAAATGCCTTCCCCAAGCTCGTAACCGGCACGGTGGGCACGAACATTCTGATCACCGGAGGAAATCTCCTCCAAACCAACGGTCGCGCGATCGAGTTCGGCAATGCCGCCATAGTGCGCATGAATCCAGGCACGCGGTCCGATGGGACCTTTCTCCCGGCTCAGGTCAACCTCGGCCGGTTGGAACGCAATGGCGTCGACGTGACGGCGAGCGTCATCGTGGGACCATAAGGACCTCGGTGACGCCACGCTGCTGCGACCGGCCGAGTCCGCGATCCGGATTCCGCCGGTCTCAAGTCTGTTGGGAAGCTTGGCACGATCCGCTTTACCCCAAACACGAAGGTGGAGAGGAGAAATCCCGAGGTAATCGCTCCTGGGTGGCTGGCGAGGCGCGTTTACTCGGCGTCGTGCTTCACGGCGCGTTTTTCGTTTTTCCTGCCCCGCCCGACCCGGTCTTTCCTTTAAGCTGAGTTTGCAGCGCGCCGACGATGGCCGGGATCAGTCCCGGAAAACGCTTTTCGATCTCCTGGCAACGCGAGGTGTTCTGCATCTGGATTCCTTGGCGAACGCTGCGAATCAGGCCAGCGTCCCGTAGGACATTGAAATGCTGGGAGAGCGTGGATTTCGGCACGGCATTACCCCGGACCTGGAGGAAGCTGGAACAGTTCGAGGCACGGCTCGAACCCGCCATTTCGGCAAAAATGGCCACGCGGACCGGATCCGAAAGCGCATGAAGAATGGCTTCGACCGTCATGTCCTCAACCGAGGGGTGAAACAGGGGTTTCATGAAATTATCATACCCCGGGCTCTGCCGTCGTCGTCAATTATGCATCGAGCAAGGCCGGCGCCGACGCCGTCGTCGCCGAGATCGTCGCCGCAGGCGGCAAGGCCGTTGCCGTGGCGGGCGACGTGTCCAAACCGGCCGGGGCGCAGGGCATCGTCGATGCGGCGATCGCGACTTATGGACGCCTCGATATCCTCATCAACAACTCGGGCGTTTACGAATTCGCTCCGCTCGAAGCCATCACCGAAGACCATTTTCATCGGCAGTTTAACATCAACGTGCTGGGCCTCCTCCTCACCACCCAGGCAGCGGTCAAGCACCTCGGCGAAGGGGCGAGCATCGTCAACATCGGCTCGGTCGTCAGTCGGATCACCCCCCCTGCCAGCGCCGTCTATTCGGCCACGAAGGCGGCGGTGGACGCGATCACCGGTGTACTTGCGCGCGAATTGGGACCTAAGAAGATTCGAGTGAATTCGCTGAATCCCGGGATGGTGGAAACGGAAGGAACGCACAGCGCCGGCTTCATCGGTACCGACTTCGAGAAAGGCCTTGTTGCCCAAACTCCGCTTGGGCGTATCGGCCAACCGGGTGACATCGCTTCGATTGCCGTCTTTCTCGCTTCCGACGACTCCGGCTGGCTCACGGGCGAGCAACTGCTTGCCGGTGGCGGCGTGCGGTAAGCGCAGCGTTCGCCCGAGCGAGCTTCCGCTCCGTGGGCCACGCTCTGGAGACGGTCCCGCAACCGCTCCAAGGCCAGCCCTCGCAGCGGCACTTCGTCGACGCCCTGGCCTAGGCTCAGATCGAAAAGATCCGCTTTGTTCGAGCGGATTCCGGTCGACCGCCACCCCAATGCAAAGATCGATTCCCCCCTTCGCTGCAGAAAGTTTGGAGTCCGGCCTTCAGGCCGTCCGAAACGCGATCGAAATTTTTTCGGACGGACTAAAGTCCGGACTTCAAACTCGATCGTGCGAGCCTCCGCGGGGTTGCAAGACCGGCTCCTCCGCCGGGGCGAACGTTCTCGAAACCTTAGGACGTTCGGACTAGAGACAATTCGTTCGTCAGGTGCTATCTTGCCCGGAATGAATCCCTCCCTGCGCGTATCGGCGATCCTCTCGCTCTTTCTGCTGTCTGCGGCGATCGGATCCACGCGCGACGCCTTTGTGCTGCTGTCGGGCGGAGGCACTCCGCTGAGCAATAATTATTCGCAATACTTGCAGGCGCGCGAGGTGACCGCGTTTCTCCAGCGTAATTACCCCGCAGAATCCGTTTGGATTTTCTTCGGCATCGGCAACCGCAAAGGGGTAAAGACGATCCTCGCCGATGTGCGCAAGCAGGAGAAGGAGGGTGGCTTGCTCCGCGAAACCTGGTTGCCGGGGATCCTTCCGCGGAACCGTCCGGCCCGGAAAGCGGAATTTCTCGCGGCGCTCAAGAAGGAGATTCTTCCCGCCGTCAAGGACGGCGGTACGCTCTATCTCTTTATCGGAGATCATGGTTCGCTCGCGCGCAAAGCACCGAAGGAAAGCGTCGTGACCCTGTGGCAACTGGAGAATCCCGGGGGCGGAGGAAAGTGGCGGACGAACGAAAACGAGGAATTAAGTGTCACGGAACTGAGGGAAGCGCTCTCCGCAGGCCTCGGCCGAGGGCGGGTCGTTTTCTGCATGACCCAGTGCCACTCGGGCGGCTTTCATCATCTTGGCGTGCCGCGCGAAGTGCTTCCTCCGTCGGAGTGGTTTGTGACCGCGCCGGATTGGGTCGCGCCGACGGAGCGTCCCGCCTTGCCGCAGGTCGCCGGTTTCACCGCGGTCGACGAAGCCTCGCTCGCCGCGGGATGCGACCCCGATCCGGATCCGGATCGCTGGGCGGGTTACGAACGTTTTGTTCCCGAGGCCCTGCTGGGAGTGGATCTTTTCTCCGGCGAAATGACGGCCGTTCCGCTCCCGTCGTTTGCGCTCGCGCACGAGGCGGCTGTCCTCGTCGACCAAACCATCGACAAGCCCCGTAGCTCCTCCGAGCAATACTTGGAGCGCTGGGCGACGCTGATCGAACGGCTCTCAGGGGAAGCGGAGCTTTTGCCCAACGTGCGCGCCCGGGTCGCCGACTATCGCCGAGCGGTGGACGCGGGCCTCGCAAACGCCGCGGATCCGGCCTTTTCGGCCGCGCGCGAGCGATTCGCGCGGTACATCGCGCGGATGGGCGAACAGGCAAATTCGTCCGCAACCCT
>Ga0209181_10010480_pt1 | contig 12032 bp, 6 predicted proteins | sample MAT05_FD_187208 | JGI IMG/M metagenome (GOLD analysis project Ga0209181, IMG submission 187208) | Freshwater microbial communities from Lake Fryxell liftoff mats and glacier meltwater in Antarctica - MAT-05 (SPAdes) (version 2) | ecosystem: Environmental > Aquatic > Freshwater > Ice > Liftoff... | reverse complement strand
TTTCCAATACAACTGGAGTAATGGCGCGACCACGCAAGACCTTTCGAACTTAGCGGGTGGCGTATATACCGTCACCGTTACAGACGCCAATGGCTGTACCAAGACTACCTCAGTTACCGTAAACACGACTTCCAATACGGAAGAAGCTGCTCTTTTCGAACAATTCCAACTTTCGCCCAACCCTACGGAAGGGCTGGCTGTGCTTTCACTCAAATTGCGTGAAGCCGCCAATCTCCGTCTCGAAATTCGCGACGTGGCCGGGCGTTTGATCTGGGGAAATCCGAACTTGAAAACCGACGCACTGAATCTTCCGATTGACCTGACCAATAGCCCGGCTGGAATGTACTCTATCTCTGTCTGGGTTGAAAATCAGGTTTTTGTGCGAAAATTGGCAGTGCTGCGATAGCGGCGAGGGGTAGATTAAACACATAAGCTTTATTAAACGCATAAGGCAAATAAGGACACATAAGCCTCACGACGCTTATGTGCCCTTATGTGCCTTATGTGTTTAAATAAGCCTTTGTGTTTAATTTTTTCGCGATTGCTCAAAAGCATGATCCCTGAACTTTTGTGGCGTTGAACAACTTGGCGTAATTTTGGCTGCACTAAAAATTCATAGGGTTCAAAAAGAACCACCCAACCGATTCTCATGGCTAAGCATCCCTCCCTGCTATTCTTTACTGCGTTGCTCCTTTTCTCCTGTGGGAAAAACGCCCTGCCACATCGCGACAAACTCGCTGAAAAAAGTAGGCCTTATGATCAGTTTTCGTTCCAGCGCTCTTATCCATATCCCGATTTCGATTGGATGGGTTGGCGTAAAACCGTGCAACGAACCCGTATTTCAGAAACAGCTCAGGCTCGTGGTCAAAATTGCGGCACCAACGTCAGCAACTGGACGATACAAGGCCCGATGAACGTCGGCGCTCGATGCAATGCGCTGGCTGCCAAACCCAATGATGAGAATATTGTGTTGGCGGGTTTCTCTGGAGGCGGCATTTTCAAAAGTACAGACGGTACGGTGAACTGGTATCCAGTTTTTGACGACAACCCGGAACTTTCCATTGGCGACATAACCTTCGATCCTTCCAATCCAAACATCGTGTACGCTGGAACGGGTGACCCCAATATGCCTTCCAACGTTTTTAATGGCGACGGCATTTACAAAAGCACCGATGTGGGCGAAACCTGGCAGCACCTCGCCAACAGCCCCTCTGGCATCGTTTCCAAGATCATTGTACACCCTACCAATCCGTCTGTACTCTGGGCGGCCACGATGGGCAATCCATACATACGCGACAACCAGCGTGGCATCTACAAAAGCACCAATGGCGGCAATTCCTGGCAACAAGTACTTTTTGTAAGCGACCAAGCAGGTGCAAGCGATCTGGTGCAGTCGCCCGCCAACCCCCAAATCTTGTACGCTTCCTTTTGGGATCGCATCCGCAACAACTTCGAATCGGTCATTTACGGACCCCACGCTCATGTGTACAAAAGCACGGATGGTGGCAACACTTGGACACAGCTTGGAGGCGGTTTGCCAACAGGCGTCCTGGGCCGTACGGGGCTCGCCATCTCACTGACCAACCCCAACAAGGTGTACGCCTTGTACATGGATTCGCTCAGTACACCCGGTTCGCTCCATAAGACCGTGGATGGCGGCGCAACCTGGACTCCCGTGAATATCATACAGTTGGAAGATGCTTGCAGCGACTTTGGCTGGTATTTTGGAAAAATACGCACAAGCCCCACTGACGACGAAGAACTGTACTTTCTCGCCATCCAGTTGTGGCGCAAACCCGCCGGGAACAGCAGTTGGTTCAATGCCGGCAGTGGTCACGCAGATAGCCACGACCTTATTTTTACTTCGAGTGGGCGGCGGTATTGGTCAAATGATGGTGGCGTGTACCGCAACGACGGACAAGTGGGTTGGGCAAAAGCCTTAAACCTGCCCGTTACGCAATTTTACCGCACCAATTTCAACCCGCATGAACCAAATACTTACTGGGCAGGCGCACAGGACAATGGCATCCAAAGGGGAAATGGCCTCAATCCTAACAACTGGGTATCGGTTTTTACGGCGGATGGTTTTAACTGTGCTTTTGACCCTGCCAATGCCCAACATTTTTGGGTGGAAACTCAAAATGGCGCCATCCACGAAACCACGGATGGCGGAAATTCGTGGCAATTTGGCTCCTCAGCACTCAGCACTTCCGACCGTACCAACTGGGATACACCGTTTTTTATGAGTCCCCATATTCCCAATCGGCTTTATGCGGCCACTTACCGCGCTTATGCTAAAGATGCTGGCGGCGGCTGGGGCATCATTTCAGGCGACCTGACCGATGGGAATATTTTAGGCGCGCGTTTCCATACCGTTTCCTGTCTGAATGAATCGCCCGTCAGCGTCAACAAACTGATCGCGGGCACTTCGGACGGCAATGTATGGCGGCGAGATCCCGCAGGTGCTTGGACGAATATTACGACGGGGTTGCCCAATCGTTACGTCACTTCCGTTCATTGCTCTCCCATACTTTCAAACCGACTTTTTGTCACCCATTCAGGTTACCGTGACAATGAGCATATCCCGCATATCCACCGCTCGGACGACAACGGCAACACTTGGCAAGACATCTCCTCCGATCTGCCCCAAGTGCCCGTGAACGACCTTTTTGTGCTGCCAGGCCACGCAGACCAAGTGATCTTTGCCGCTACGGACATTGGGGTTTATTTCACGATCAACGGTGGAGTTTCCTGGAGCAGATTGGGCGGCAATATGCCTTACATCCCGGTTTTTGATTTGGAAAGAAACCCTGCGCGCAAGGAACTCGTGGCCGCCACTTTTGCTCGTGGCATCTGGACGTTTCCTTTCGATTCAGTTTTTGTGCAACAAAGTCCCATCAATGTCAGCCTTGTGGGTACTGTGCGCAACGAAGTTGGGGAGGGAGTTGTCGAGGTAGATATTGAGGGGACTTTGAGCGACACCGTGGGAATCTTCAGTCTCCAAAACGTGCCTGGGTGTGCCCCGTACACCCTCGTGCCTTATCGCAACGACAACCCGCTCAACGGACTCACCACCTATGATTTGGTGTTGATTTCCAAACACATCCTTGCTATTGAACCTCTCAACACGCCCTGCAAAATGATCGCTGCCGACGCGAACCGTTCGGGCAGTGTGACCAGTTTTGATATGGTGCTGCTGCGCAAAATGATACTCGGCATTGACACCGCATTTGCCAACAACACCTCCTGGCGTTTTGTCCCGGCCAACCATAACTTTGCCAACCCGCTAAACCCCTTTCAAACGCCCTTTCCCGAAACCCTTTCCGTTCAGGTGTTGACGGACCCAATCGCCAACCTAAATTTTACGGGCATCAAAATAGGCGATGTGAACAATACCTCGATACCGAACCTGAGCGCTTCTGCCGATGAACGTACGCTGGGAACATGGCCCGTTTTGGTTGAATGGTTGGATGGTGATTGGTTGACTGGTGATCGGTTGACTGGTGATTGGTTGACTGGTGATCGGTTGACTGGTGATTGGTTGATTGGTTCAGGCACCCAAAGTGGTGCTTACCCTTCTGCGGGCAAGGCGTTTGTTGAAGCTGATTTCTCCATTTCGGGAAAAGCGCTAAGTGCCGCACAATTTACAATTCAATTCAACCCGGAGCAATTGGTTTTTGAAAAAGTAGAACCGCTCGTGCCGGGTATTTCAATCGAAAATTTTGGACTGAATCGAACGGATCAGGGGCTTTTGACTTTTTCCTATTCGTCTGATGACTTTGGGTCGTCAGACGAATTGAAGCTTTTCAAAGTCATATTCAGGAAAAGAAGTAGTCTCCCACTGAACGAGGCACTTCAATTGGCTAATTGGCCCACACCTGCCCTCATTTACGGCGTGGATGGCAAGGCAATGCAGCCTGTATTAGACTGGGGCGGAAAGGCAGCGGCGGCTATCATTGCGCCCAATCCCTTTGGTCTGGGCGGGGCTTGGGTTTCAGCGGCTACGGCTGAAATACTGGAGGTTTTTGATTTGAGTGGAAGATTGTTGTTGTCAAAAAAAATCACGCCAAAAGAAACCACCAAACTCGAATCAGCACTTTTCCCACGAGCAGGGGTATATTTTTGGCGCATGGGGAGGGAAACTGGGAAATTGGTTTTTGCGCCTTAGTGGAACGACCAGGCCGCTTAGTATTCATGCGTTAGCCCTGGGAGGGCCCCCGGCAGGGCAAACGCATGAAAATTAGGAAGTAAGAAGGTAAAATTCCAAATTTTATTTTATTGGCGAATGGCGAGTACATGATTGACGATTGTTGAAGTGCCATCTCGCTTGGTATTGGTGGTCAAACAAGACAAGTATTATTCCCATTTCGTCGATTTTTTGCAAAAGCCACAACACTTAAGCGCAACGCCTACTTCAACAATCTTCAATCATGTACTCGCCATTCTTCAATCAAATAAAATTCTGTGTTTGGAGATTTAATCTTCAAATTTATATGCGTCTGCCCTGGGAGGGCCCCCGGCACTTGGCACAGATTTTTGAATCGCCTCCTAAACCTTAGGAGACAGCCTCCTCCACGCCCCTTCCCTTTGGCACTTTAAAGACCATTTTCCCAACGATTTTCAATTTTAACACGCAAGGTGCTCTAAAGTCGGAATGCAAGCCCCACTTTTGCAGATCGTTTTTGACAAACACTATAATCGGTAGGCTGGTCAAGACCAGTTGCCACACCTTAGAAAATAAAACCGATTATCTGGCGTTTACACGCCTTTCCTTATTCTTGCTCAACCTTTTTAGTAGTCTGGTTTTCAGGGCTTTCCCTCGAAAACAAGTACTTTTTTCGGTCAAAATCATTCTGACCTAAACCGCGAACCGTTTAGACGTTGAACAAACAATGCATTTAAAAAGATCCGTTTGCTACTGGTTAGCACTTGCCCTGACACTGTTTTCGAACGCTGTTGTTATTGCTCAAAAAGAGGAGCCTTTACAGCTTTCCGACTTAGAAGAACCAACTGACACTTCCGATATTCTGGTCGCCAAAGGAGCCTACCCCCTTACCATCTCCGATGCAGAATTGCGCGAAAGGCTTGGTTCATTGAGTAGTTGCCTCGAACTGAAATCCACCGCTGTCGTAAAAAGTTACATCAAAACCTACGTTCAGATACAAACCGAGAAAACGCGCAATATGCTCGGTAAGCGACTTACCTATTTTCCGCTCTACGAAGCAAAATTTCAAGAATATGGGGTGCCGGAAGATCTGAAATTCCTTTCCGTAGTAGAATCGGCGCTCAATGCAAAAGCCGTTTCCCGCGTAGGAGCTACCGGACTTTGGCAGTTTATGCCCAGCACCGGCGGTGAATATGGCCTTCGCACCAATACAGCCGTGGAAGACCGCAGTAACCCGGTGAAAAGCACCGATGCCGCAGCCCGCCACTTGCGCGACCTCTACAAACAATTTGACGATTGGGCACTTGCACTGGCTGCTTACAACAGTGGCGCGGGCCGTGTGAACGCTGCTATACGCCGCGCAGGAAGCCGTAATTTTTGGACCATCCAGCGCTACCTCCCCGCAGAAACACGCAACTATGTGCCAGCATTTATTGCTGCCACCTATATCTGCAACTATTTCCAAATCCATGGTATTACGCCTAACAATCCTGATTTGGATCAGCAACTGACCGATTATGTCAACGTGTACGAGGGCATCTCATTTCGCGACATCTCGGACGCTACCGGCATTGCGTATCAAGTGATCAAAGACCTCAACCCTGGTTTCAAACGCGATTATGTTCCGCCAACGAACGATGGCCATTTTGTGGTAGTGCCAGAGCGTGTTATGCCGGCATTTATTCGTTACCTCAACTCGGTGAGCAGTGCGCGCAAGTACAAACTGGAAAGCATCGAAAAATACACCAGCGCCGACAACGGCGACGGCCGCTACTGGATTAGCAATGCTAAGCCAAAGGAGGTAGAACATGTGGATCGGTTTGCTTCGCGTCTGGGTATTTCAGGGGTGCAATTGAAATCTTGGAACAACTTGGAGAGCAATTATGTGCAACCCGGCCAGATGCTCAAACTATACCGTCCGGTATTTGTGCAAAAGCACTCTGGGATCCGCATTGAGGCACCTTCTACCGCCACGATTGCGCCAGGCAAACCCTCCGTAACACCGAAAAAAAGCAATGCTCCCGCCAGCAAATCCAAGCCAAGCGGCAGCTCAAGCGCAGTGTTTCAGGAAGAACAACAAGCTCCTCGCGAAAAGCAATATCAATACCACACCGTTCGACGCAATGAATCGCTCGAAGACATTGCCCGGCAATACGCGACTTCGGTGGAAAGCCTGCGCAAATTGAATACCCTCGACAGCGTGAAATTTGGCGTGCGGTTGAAAATCAGAGAGTTTTGAATTGCAACTGATTAGCATCTTTGAAATCCGTGTCTTATCTGTTTCATCCATGTTCCATTCGCACACGGATAACACGGTTGAAACACGAATTTTTGTGGATATCAACGTAAGTTAAGTAGTTGCCAAAAAAATAAAATCGGAGCCCCCCGAAGTTTTCAAGAACTTCGAGGGGCTTTTTTAAATTTAAAACGGATTTTTGCGCAGCTGTCCAATTTGCTGGCATCTTTACCCGCCATAGCCCGCATGGCGAAGGCGGGTAAACAATCACCGATTCACCCGCCATAGCCAAGGCTTTGGCAGGTCACCAATCACCGATTCCCGCCTACGCCAAGGCTTTGGCGGGTAAACAATCATAATTCAATCCAACCACCATGCTTACCCGTGCACTCATCATCGAAGACGAGCCAGAAGGCTTGGAAAACCTCAAAAACCTGCTCCGTATGTGTTGCCCCGACGTGGATGTAGTGGCGGAGGGAGGCTCCAATGCCGACTTCCTTCGCTTAGCCGACGACCGCAACAACCGCTTCGATGTTGCTTTCCTAGACATCAGTCTGCCCGACGGACTTGTTTTTCAGGCACTGCAACAACTGGAAGAATTGCCTTTTGACATTATTTTCGTTACAGCATTTGACAAGTATGCCATCCGGGCTTTCGAGTTTGCTGCCATAGATTATGTCACGAAGCCCATCGAGCGTGAAGAATTGATCCGTGCCGTAAGTCGAATCAAGCCCCGGAACACAGAAACAAAAGCTCGACTGGAGGTGCTGCAACAAACCTATAACCCCAACGCGCCCAATGCCTTCAACAAGATCGGCATATCGGCCATGGACGGGGTTCATTTCGTGCGCCTCGCCGACATCACCCGGCTCGAAGCGGAGAACAACTACACGCATTTCCTGCTTAATGGCGGCAATAAAATCACTGCCAGCCGCACCATAAAAGCTTACGAAGACGCGCTCACAAGTTTTAATTTTGTCCGTGTGCATAAAAAACACATCGTAAACATGAATTTCATGAAAACCTACATAAAAGGAGAGGGCGGTTATCTCATCATGGAAAACGGCGACAGCATAGAAGTATCGCGACGGCAAAAAGTGAATCTAATGGATGCGCTCAAACGAACCCACGGGGAGACGTGGAAATAACCCATCGAAGACAGTAGCGGCGGCGAGATGCTGCACTAAAAGTTGCCCACAGTTCTTCCCAATCGAATCAATCGTACTAATCGAATCAATCGTACTAATCGAATCAATCAGATAATGGGATTTTTTGATAAATTTTTCAACAAGGAAAAAAAGGAAGACCTCGACAAGGGGCTTGAAAAAACGAAAGAGGGGCTGTTCGGTAAATTGGGCAGGGCCATCGCAGGGAAAAGCACGGTGGACGTAGAGGTGCTCGATGAATTGGAAAACATCCTGATTTCCAGCGATGTTGGCCTGGACACGACGGTGAAAATCATCCAACGAATCGAAGCCCGCGTAAACCGAGACAAGTACATAAACGCTGCAGAACTCAATGGAATACTCCGCGACGAAATCGTAGACTTGCTGGCCGAAAACAATACCGAGGATGTAGAAGATTTTGACATCCCGGCAGGCAAAAAACCTTATGTCCTGCTCGTTATTGGCGTAAACGGCGTGGGTAAAACGACGACCATCGGAAAATTGGCCTGGCAATTCAAACAACGCGGCCACAAGGTGGTACTGGGCGCTGCCGACACCTTCCGCGCTGCTGCGGTAGACCAGCTCAAAATCTGGGCCGACCGTGTTGGCTGCGAGTTTTATTCCAAAGGCATGAACGCCGACCCGGCTGCGGTAGCCTTCGAAACCACCCAGTTTGCCCTTGAAAACAACTGCGATGTGGCCATTATAGATACAGCAGGGCGCTTGCACAACAAGAGCCACCTCATGCTGGAGTTGGGTAAAATACACCGCAGCATGGAGAAAAAACTGCCCGGCGCACCGCACGACGTATTGTTGGTGCTGGATGCAAGCACAGGCCAAAACGCTCAAGAACAAGCCAAACAATTCACCGAAGTAGCCCCCATCACCTGCCTCGCCCTCACCAAACTCGACGGAACCGCCAAAGGCGGCGTGGCCATCAGCATCAGCGACCAGTTCAAAATCCCCATCCGATACATCGGCGTGGGCGAAAGCATTGATAAACTGCAGATATTCAATAAACGCGCCTTCGTAGAGTCCATCTTTGGGGGCCAACAATTGGGTTGACGGTGGACGGTTTCACCGTCCACCGTCCACCGTCCACCGTTATGATACAAGTCCTACACATTTCCGCCGAGTGTTACCCTGCTGCTAAAACAGGTGGTTTGGGCGACGTGGTCGGCTCCTTGCCCAAGTACATGACCCAAGCGGGCGTACTTTCGGCAGCTATTATTCCAAAGTACGACCTCAAATGGATAAAGGGGCGCGAGTGGGTCACCGTCTACAGCGGCGCCATTCGCTCCGATTGGAGAACCATCCATTTTTCCGTACAGCAGGAAAAGAGCAATGCGCTCGGCTTCCCCTTTTTTGTAGTGGATATCCCAGGTTTGTACGACCGACCAGGCATTTACAACGATCCCGGGGGTTGGGCTTATGGGGATGAGATTGAGCGCTATCTGGTGTTTCAACAAGCTGTGCTGCAATGGGTAATTTCCTTCCCCGAGCACGAGCGTCCGCGCGTACTGCACTGCCACGACCATCACACGGGACTTATCCCGTTTATGACAAAATTCTCTCCCGACTTTCGGCCATTGGCAGAAACGCCCACGGTTTTTACCATTCACAACGGTCAATATCAGGGCGCGTTCAGTTGGAAAAACCAAAACATATTGCCTTACTACGATGCTTGGGCTCGGAGCTACCTGGACTGGAATGGTGCGGTGAACCCCATGGCTTCTGCAATTAAATGTGCTTGGGCCGTCACGACGGTTTCGGAAAGTTATCTCTACGAACTCCATGAAAGCAGTCTCGGGTTGGAGCCGCTTTTCCGGCTGGAATGGCAAAAGCAATGGGGCATCATCAACGGTATAGACGCGCAAGTGTGGGACCCACGGACAGATTCTGCGTTGCAGCACCGCCTGGAAGACAATGATATTCAAGGTTTTAAACAGAAAAACAAAAAAGTGCTGTGCGAGTGGTTTGGCTTGCCGGAGCATTTGCCCATGGTGAGTTTTATCGGGCGCATGGTAGGCGAAAAAGGTTCGGACCTTTTACCCGATGCATATCGCAGTTATATCCATGCAGGTGGCTCAGCCACGTTCCTCGTGTTGGGCACAGGCGAGACTTGGACGCAAAACGAGTTCCGCTCCATGTCGCATCAATATCCGGGTCGGGTGAATGCAGTGATTGATTACAACGAAGCACTCGCACACCAAATCTATGCGGGTTCCGACTTCCTCATCATGCCTTCAAGGGTGGAGCCCTGTGGCTTGAACCAGATGTATGCAATGCGTTACGGTACCATCCCCATCGTACGTTCCATTGGCGGCCTAAAAGATACGGTGCCAGACATCACCGAGCCAGAGAGTGCTGGACGTGGTATTAGATTCGATCAGGCTACCCTCAGCGATATCGGCCATGCCATTCATCGGGGCGCATCCATGTGGCACAATGAACCCGGCATCGTGGCCATGATGCGCCAACGCATCATGGCGGTTGATTTTTCCTGGGAAAATACGGTGGGAAGGTATTTTAGTGTGTATCAGAGGATTGGGGCAAGGGTGGAGCAGATACGGAGCGTGCAGAAGGCAGAAGAAGTTGTAATTCAGCCCGCTAAAACCGCACTGAAAGCAAGGGCCAGAACGGAAGCCGTAGTGGCTAGCGTGCCTGAAGTGAAGAAGAAGGGACGGGGGAAAAAGTAAAATTTTAAAGCATGTCGTGTTTCAAAAAAGCATCCTGTGCGTTATTCAAGCATTCTTGTACTGCTCCCTCAAATGCAACAACATATCCCTCGTCATACCATCCAGATCAAATTCCGGTTTCCAGCCCCAATCTTTCCGTGCCGCTGAATCGTCAATAGAAGCCGGCCAGGAATCCGCAATAGCTTGGCGAAAATCGGGCTTATAGCTTACGCTGAAATCCGGGACTTCTTTTTGAATGCTGGCCGTAATCTCCCCAGGGTTGAAGGTCATGCCAGCGAGGTTGTAACTCGTGCGTACCGAAAGGTTGTTTGCCGGGGTCTCCATCAGTTGGAGCGTAGCGCGGATCGCATCGGGCATGTACAGCATCGGCAGGGGCGTGTCCGCACGGAGAAAGCACTCGTAGGGTTTGCCCTGCACGGCATAGTGATAGATGTCCACCGCATAATCCGTCGTGCCACCGCCGGGCATACTTTGGTAGCCGATAATGCCAGGATAACGCAACGAGCGCACGTCCAGTCCATAGCGACGGAAGTAGTAATTCGCCCAGTTTTCTCCCGCCACTTTACTGATGCCGTACACCGTTTCGGGAATCAAAACGGTGTATTGTGGCGTCATGGCGGGTGCGGCTTGCAGGCCAAAAACCGCGATGGACGAAGGGAAATATACTTTTGACAATTGGTTTTCACGGCTGACTTCCAGCACATTGAACAAGCTGCGCATGTTCACATCCCAGGCCCACATCGGGTTCTTTTCGCCGGTGGCAGAAAGGATGGCAGCAAGGTGGTAAATCTGCGTGACGCGGTATTTTTTCACCAATTCCGCTAAGGCATTCCCATCGAGCGCGTCGAGGATTTCGGAAGGGCCGCTTTGATTTTCTAAAGGGCGGAGGTCGGTAGCGATGACGTTGTCAGGGCCGTGGGCTTCGCGGAGTGCATCGGTGAGTACGGCGCCAATTTGGCCGCCTGCGCCGACGACGAGGATTTTATCTTGGTTCATGCTGTGTGGTGGGCTGGTTTATTGGTGATAAGTGTTTAGTGATAAGTGTTTAGTGTTTAGTGTTTAGTGTTTAGGAGAGTGTTCAGAAAACTGTGTCAGCAAAGGTCAATGTGTTTGGAGATATGATTCGCAACTCACTTTTTTTGCGGCATGAAAAAGCAAAGATCAAAAGTCCTTCGTATTTTACGGAAGAGACGGAAGCTGCTCTGATATGAGTTATGGCGACATCCGGTCGCCCATGAAGAAGATGTACGGCACCGAATTGTCCGACGCTCAGTTGTCGCATGTGACGAACAGCGTGAGTGAGGAGATGGAGCAATGGCGCAACCGCCCTTTGGCTGACCCGTGGGCTATCGTCTATTTCGACGGCATCCGCTACAAGATCCGTTGTGGTGGTCAGGTAGTTACCGTAACGGTCTATGCGGCCATTGGCATTGAAATGGAGGGTAAAAGAGATGTTTTGGGCTTTTACCTGAGCGAAACGGAGTCGGCCAAATACTGGTTGCAAGTGTTCGACAATTTCAAAGCGCGGGGTGTAAAGTACATCTTGTTCATGTGTTCGGACAACCTTTCTGGAATCGGGCAGGCTATCGAGGCGGCATTCCATGACAGTTTGCAACAACTTTGCATCGTTCACCAGGTACGCAACTCCGTCAAGTACCTCAACTACAAGGACTACCGCCCTTTTTGCGCAGACCTCAAGCATGTCTATAAGGCCACGGACGAAACTGCCGCACTTGCTGCCCTGGACGAGTTGGAGGAAAAATGGG
>Ga0209181_10010476_pt1 | contig 12035 bp, 12 predicted proteins | sample MAT05_FD_187208 | JGI IMG/M metagenome (GOLD analysis project Ga0209181, IMG submission 187208) | Freshwater microbial communities from Lake Fryxell liftoff mats and glacier meltwater in Antarctica - MAT-05 (SPAdes) (version 2) | ecosystem: Environmental > Aquatic > Freshwater > Ice > Liftoff... | reverse complement strand
ACGGATGGTGTTTATTTTTACACCTACAAAGGTGCCGCGCAAAACGGTGATGAATTTAAAGGACAAGGAACAATAACGTTGGCAGGAGGAAAATAAATTTTATTGTTGAAATTTGTTTTCATCAATTACGGTTTGCATAATAAAAATCCCCGCTTTGAAAAAATGCTGGGATTTTTTGACTAAATAATATCAAAGTTTTGCAATTGTAATATTGTGAAATTCTTTAGACTTCTTTAGGTTGACTAACAACAAAAAATATTCTCATAAATTGGGTTACCTTTTACAAAACTTCAGGATTAACCAATAAATCAAGCCTCATGAAAAAAATCTCAATCCCCGAACCTTGTTCTGAAAACTGGAGCCTGATGGCCCCCACTGAAAAAGGTGCTTTCTGCAATAAATGCAGTTTAGAAGTTTACGATTTTACAAAAAAAACGCCCGAAGAAATTCGCGAAACACTAACGATTAATCTTGGCAAAAGAGTTTGCGGGCATGTAAATAAAGTGCAACTGGAATTAGTAAATTCAGATTTTCATGTTTGGGAAAATCAACCCGTTCATGTTTTTCAAAGTAAATTTTTATACGCTTGCTTACTAGTTTTTGGTATGACACTTTTTACCGGTTGCGAAAATCCACCACCGCAAGATGTACAAGGGGACATGGAGCAAGTTGATGGTGGAATGACAATGGAGGAGGACACTTCAACGTGCAGTGGAAATGAAGTGTTAACTGGAGATACTGTTTATAATGATTAACCCATGGTAGGAGAAGTGGAAGCGGAAGAAACGCACGATAACAACATCAAAACAGGAATTGTTGCGATAGAAGAATAAAATTTTCTGCCACTTTTTTTGTACCTTTCAAGTTGATGAACACACCAAAAAAAATCAACGCCGAAATAGCAGCGTTTTTCAACCAACAATCTTTCGTTGATCAAACTATCACTCAAATAAATAAAGATCTTCAGGGACTTTATTTTGACGAATTCATTTTTAAAAATGAATCTAATTCAAACGAAATTATTGACCAACTTGTCGTTCTATTAAATCCCATTTTGGTGCAACTTTCAAAAGGAAGACCAGAGCAATTATCGCAATTTATATATCGTGTTGATTTAGGTGAAAAAAAATACATTGATTCAATTTCTTTTGATTTATCCTTAATGAACTTATCCTATTTGGTTATTGAAAGAGAAGCACAAAAGGTTTATCTCAGAATGAAATTTAAATAAGTTGGCTTTCCAACCGGAGGGCTATACAATATTAGGTTACGGCTAAAGTGAAACATATTGACCAAACATAATATCCTTCTAAAAATCGATATGTGTGCAGATATTTTTTAGATTTGTAGTACTAGTCGAAACTGTAGCGCAAATGGACAAATTTACTTTTATCGGAAATGGCGATGTCAATGCCATTGATGATCTTTACAATCAATATGTAAACAACCCCGAATCGGTCGATATTCAATGGGCACGTTTTTTTGAAGGTGTTGATTTCGCAAAAACGGATTTTACTTCGGGCGGAATTCCAGAGAATTTTCAAAAAGAATTTAAAATCATTAACTTGATTAATGCCTATCGTCAACGCGGCCACTTATTTACAAAAACAAATCCTGTTCGTGAACGCAGACACTACGCTCCCGATCTTTCTATTTCAAATTTTGGATTGGAAGAGAAAGATATGTCAAGCCTTTTTCAAGCAGGAAATGAAATAGGTATTGGTCCAGCAACTCTTGAAGTTATTATTTCTCATTTGAAAGAAACATATTGCCAATCAATCGGTATTGAATACTTGTATATGCGTGAGCCTGATCGCTTACAATGGTTCAGAGAAAAAATTGAATTGCAAAATCGTCCAAAATTTTCTGTTGACGATAAAAAAAGAATTTTTTCCAAAATTAATAGCGCTACAATATTTGAACAATTCTTACATAAAAAATATGTTGGCCAAAAACGTTTTTCGCTTGAAGGCGGTGAATCTCTGATTCCAAGTCTAGACACAATTATTCAAAAAGGAGCTGAGCTTGGAGTAAAAGAGATAATTGTAGGAATGGCTCATCGTGGTCGTTTGAGTACGCTCGTAAATGTTTTTGAAAAAGATTTTAAATCTGTTTTTACCGAATTTGACGGAAAACATTTTGACAGCGATGAATCATTTGACGGCGACGTAAAATATCACCTTGGTTTTTCAACGGATATTGTTGCACAAAACGGAAAAAATATTCACTTGACATTGGCTCCAAATCCTTCACATCTCGAAGCAGTTGCACCTGTTGTTGAAGGTATCTGTCGCGCTAAACTGGATCATTATTTAAAAGATGAAAAATCCATTATTCCAGTTGTCATTCACGGAGATGCTGCAATTGCAGGTCAGGGTATTGTATATGAAGTTTTACAGATGGCACAACTTGATGGATACAGATGTGGGGGAACTATTCACATCGTAGTTAACAATCAAGTTGGATTTACAACAAATTATCTTGATGCACGTTCTTCAACTTATTGTACCGATGTAGCCAAAACTACTCTCTGCCCAGTTTTCCATGTGAATGGAGACGACATTGAAGCTGTGGTTCAAACAATAAAAATTGCAGTAGAATATCGTCAGCAATTTAATCGTGATGTTTTTATTGATTTACTTGGATACCGAAAATACGGTCACAACGAAGGAGATGAACCTAAGTTTACGCAGCCTAAATTGTATAAAGCGATTGCCACTCATCCTAATCCGCGAGAAATTTATCTTCAACAATTAATGACTGAAGGTGTATTGACAAAAGAAGATGGCGATAAATTTGAAAATGATTACATCGCCAAAGTAGATAAGGCACACGAAGATTCAAAAAAATTAGAAAAAAGTGTTGTCCTAAATTTTTTAGAAGATACTTGGAAAGGATTCCGTCATGGCAGACAAGTTGATTTTGATCAGTCACCAGAAACGGCCGTTGCAAAAGCAAAACTAATTGACCTTGGAACTAAATTAGCATCACTTCCTAAAGAAAATAAATACTTCCGTAAAATTGAAAAATTGCTCGAGGATCGTCTACAAATGTTGAAAGATAATTCTCTTGATTGGGGAATGGCAGAAATGATGGCTTATGCGTCATTGCTGGTTGAAGGTCATCCTGTAAGGGTTTCTGGACAAGATGTAGAACGTGGAACATTTAGCCACCGTCACGCTGTTGTAAAAACAGAAGATGATGAAAACGAAATTATAACCTTAAATTTATTAGATAAAAAACAAGCGCCATTTACAATTTATAACTCGCTACTTTCTGAGTATGGCGTGTTGGGGTTTGAATATGGATACTCGTTGGCAACACCGCAAGGTTTAACAATTTGGGAAGCTCAGTTCGGCGATTTTTTCAACGGCGCACAAATTATGGTGGATCAATTCATCACTGCCGGCGAAGATAAATGGTGGGTACAAAGCGGTCTTGTTTTATTATTGCCTCATGGTTACGAAGGTCAAGGTGCAGAACATTCAAGCGCACGCCTAGAGAGATTCTTGCAGATGTGTGCCGATTTGAATTTTCAAGTTTGTAACACAAGTACACCTGGAAATCATTTCCATTTATTGCGTCGTCAAATTCATCGCGAATTTAGAAAACCACTTGTTGTCTTTTCACCAAAAGCATTGTTGCGCCATCCAAAAGCAGTTTCAAAAGTAGAGGATCTTGCTAAAGGAAATTTCCAAGAAGTGTTAGATGACGATACAACAAAATCAAAAATAGATACTATTGTTTTATGCTCTGGTAAATTCTATTATGAGATGAAAGATGAAGCTGAAAAAAGAGGTGTTACAAATGCCGCTTATATCAGACTTGAACAAATGTATCCACTACCAGAAAAACAACTTGAAAAAATATTGAGCGGATATAAAAATATCAAACGTCACATTTGGGCTCAAGAAGAACCAGAAAATATGGGCGCTTGGTCGTTCATGGCGCTAGCATTAAAAAAATACAATCTTGATTTTGCTGCCGGAAGACCTTCTGCTGCGCCAGCTGCAGGATCAGGTTCATTGCACAAAAAACGATTGGCCGAATTGTATGATCGTTTGTTTACAAAAATCGCAGGAAAATAATTTTATAAAATTTAAATAGAAACGGAAATGTCTGTACTAGAAATGAAAGTCCCTTCACCGGGCGAATCAATATCAGAGGTTGAAATTGCATCTTGGTTAGTAAAAGATGGTGACTGGGTTGAAAAAGATCAAGCCATTGCAGAAGTAGATTCTGACAAAGCAACGTTAGAATTACCTGCGGAAGCTGCCGGAATTATTACATTAAAAGCGGCAGAAGGTGATGCTGTAAAAGTAGGTTCTGTTGTATGTTTGATTGATACATCGGCTGCAAAACCAGCTGGTGCAGGAAATGGAACTGTTAAGAAAGTAGCAGTTGAAAAAGTAGCAGTTGCTGAAAAAATTGTTGCTGATGTGAAACCGAATCCAACTCCAGTTGAGACGAAAAAACCGGTAGAGGTTGCGTCTTATGCTGCAGGTCATCCATCTATTTCTGCTAAAAAATTAATGGAAGAGAATGGTGTTTCTAACGTAAACGGAACAGGAAAAGGTGGACGCGTAACAAAACAAGATGTTGTTGCCGCAATGGCAAATGGGTTCTCAGCTGATGCTGTTCAAGGTTGGGGCGGAACAAGAAATCAAAGCCGCGAAAAAATGTCAATGCTCCGTCGTAAAGTTGCTGAGCGATTAGTTGCCGTAAAAAACGAAACAGCGATGCTAACAACTTTTAATGAAGTTGATATGAAACCCATCATGGACCTTCGTGATAAATATAAAAAAGCATTTGCAGATTATCACCAAGTAAATTTAGGTTTCATGTCGTTCTTTACAAAAGCAGTGACAGAAGCACTGAATTTATATCCTTCAGTAAATGGACAAATTGATGACAAAGAAGTTATTTTCCACGATTATGCTGATATAGGAATTGCAGTTTCATCTCCAAAAGGATTGATGGTTCCAGTTGTTCGCAACGCTGAAAAAATGACCTTGGCAGAAATTGAAGCAGAAATAAAAAGACTTGCCCTAAAAGCAAGAGATGGAAAAATTACACCGGATGAAATGACTGGTGGAACCTTTACAATTACTAACGGTGGCGTTTTTGGTTCAATGTTGTCTACTCCAATTATCAATCCTCCGCAATCTGCCATTTTAGGAATGCACAATATTGTTGAGCGACCAGTTGCGATAAATGGAAAAGTAGAAATTAGACCTATTATGTACGTAGCACTTTCTTATGATCACCGAATCATTGATGGAAAAGAATCCGTTAGTTTCTTGGTGAAAGTAAAAGAGATGCTAGAGAATCCTGAACGAATGATTTTTGGCGGTAAAGATCCAATTCAAGTTTTGTTAGGACTATAATACTGCATATAATCAACAAATAAATTTTATAAAACGAAAAATCAAATCAGAAATATGAAACTAAATTCAATTATTCTAGGTCTTATTTCTGTTGCACTTTTGGGTTCATGTTCAATGTCCAATGATGTTGTTGGTGGTGGAATTCAAAAAAGAAAATACAATGATGGTTATTATGTTTCTTTCGGGAAAAAATTTAATCACAAGGCAAATATTCAAAACGTAGAAACCACTTTATGGGATCAAGAAGTTGTTGAACCGTCAGAAATAGAAGGTGGATCACATGTGTTATTTTCGAAAAATGAAAATGCAATTACTGTTTCTGAAATTGTATTTGAACCAAAAATCGATGAAATCCATGACGATAAAAAAATTGAGTCAGAGAAGAACTCAGTAGCTAAACCTTCGGAAACAGAAGGCTCCGGAAAAAAGAAAAATCTGGAAGAAACTGGATTTATAGAACCCTCAGATAAAATAAATGGGACTTATAAAGCAAAAAATATTTCAACTGTTGTTTCTAATTCAGCTGCTGTATCTGATAGCGTTTTAATGTTGATATTATTAGTGATTCTTTGTTTCGTTTTGCCTCCATTGGCGGTTGGAATTTTTGAAGGAATTACAGTACGATTCTGGATTGATTTAATTTTATGGTTATTAGGTTGGGGAGTTGGATTTTGGCTGTTAGGTGGACTTGGAGGACTTTGTACTTTAGTTGCCGTAATTTTGGCTTTGCTGATTGTGCTGTCTGTAATTTAGTCAAACTAGTTGTGAAAATTAGAAAAAGGAATTAACCAAAATCAATTCCTTTTTTTTTGCGATTGATTGAACAGAAATTACAATTTGCTTACAACAAACTATACCTTTTCCCCGGAGCAACTTTTACCTACCCTTTCATTTCAAGATTAAAATCTCAAAGATCGAATACAATTCTAAGGTTGGCTTTCAAATCATGCTTTTGTTCCTTTGTCAATTGCCCTAATTTTTTTATCAGTCTTTTGTTATCAATTGCGCGGACTTGATCAACAAGAACGTCACTCAGTTTATTAATTTGTCCTTTCTTTAAATGAATACGTAATAATTTGATTTCCTTATTCACATTAGTTGTAATGGGACAAATTAAAGTGGATATATGAGTATCATTTAAAAGGTCGGTTTGAACAATGACAACAGGACGCGTTTTTCCCGATTCGGTTCCACCACTAGGATTTAGATTAGCCAGCCAAATATCGAATTGTTTAATCTTCATCAATTAATTTTTCATATTCTTGCAAAATTTCCATCGAATCACGACTTGTCAATTTAGATTCTTTCATCAATTGTTTTTTTAAAAGTCTGCGTTGATTATATAGATTATAAATATTCACCGCCTCATTGATGTAGCGATTTCTTGCCAATTTAAGTTTGGAAGTCAATTCCTCGGCTTCTTCAAAAATCTTGTCGTCTAATTTCAATGATAAAATTTTCATACGTTTTTTTTACAAAGGTATATCTTAAAAGTATATACTGAAAGTTTTGTGTCAAAAATAACTTGGGCACCAAAGCAATGACAGAATAATTAACAACGACTTATTAAACTTACAACAAACTATACCTCTTCCCAGGCACAACTTTTACCAACCCTTTCATTTCAAGATTAAATAAATGCATCGATAATATTCCAGCAGTCATTTCACTTTCGTAAGATAAATTATCAATGTCCACTTCTCCCTTTGCTCTGAAAATATTTACGATTTTTTCTTCATCGTCTGATAATTCGGCAAATAATTGTGTTTGAATATTGGCGATTTTTTCCTTTTGCTCCCAGCCCATTATTTTTACTAAATCATCAGCATTAGTAATAAGATGAGCTTTGTCTAATCGAATTAAATTATTGCATCCTTTTGAAAATTCTTGATCAATATTTCCGGGAAAAGCAAAAACATCTCGGTTATAATCATTCGCTAAATTTGCTGTAATAAGTGAGCCGCCCGATGGTCCGCTTTCAACTACTACCACCGCATCACAGATACCAGCAACAATTCTATTTCGTTTTGGAAAATTAGATGTATCACCAGCTGTCTTACTTAAATATTCGGTAATCAATCCACCATTCTCCAACATCATTTTTGCAGTTAATTTATGCGCCGCAGGATAAATAATATCTAGCCCCAAACCCATCACCGCTAATGTTGACAGGTCATTCGCCAATGCCGCCTTGTGCGCTTCAATGTCAATTCCAAAAGCCAAGCCACTTACAATTTGTACATCAAGCGAAGCCAAATCAGAAATTAATTGGCTCGTTAAATTTTTGCCATAAGCTGTTGCTTTTCTTGTTCCTACAATAGCCACATTCTTTTTATTGAAATTAACATTGCCCTTTGCAAATAAAACAATTGGTCCATCTTCACAAAATTTTAATTTCGCTGGATATTTTTCATCTTGATAATAATGTAAATCAATAGCATATTTGTCAAGAAAATTTAATTCTTCTTCTGCTCTTTCTAATGCCGCTTTTCGATTTAGTCCTTTAATGATATTGGTTCCAACGCCAGGAATTAATCCCAACGATTTTGCATTTTCTTTAAAAACACCTTCCAAATCACCAATATGTGAAACCATTGCTTTAGCCTTTATAGGCCCAACTCCCGTTAGCAAACTCAAGGCTATTTGATAAATTCTTTTGTCCATTATTTCAAAACTAGAGCAAATAAATTTTGGCTCCTTCGGAAATTTTGAATTGTTGATAAATAGTCTTGGGACTCTAGAGCGCTCTTGCTTAAAAATTTTCTGTCATCTGAAGCAGATGGCCATATTTGGAGACAACTGCAGCAGACTGCAATATTAAGAGCAAAAAATTGCCGTCTGTTTCAGCTGACGGTATTTTTTGTATTTTTGAGACATCAGCAGAATCAGAACAAATGTTAAGACAAACCTTAAGTCAGAAACTATTACAGAAATTGTCGCCTCAGCAAATTCAGTTAATGAAATTGTTGCAAGTGCCAACGATGGAATTGGATCAACGAATTAAGGAAGAGATGGAAGAAAATCCGGCGCTGGAAGAAGGTGCCGATGATGAAGAAAGTTATGAATCGGAAGATTACGAAGAGAACGCTGATTCAACAGAAGCCGAGCGCGAATTCGACATCAACGATTACCTGGATGACGACATGCCGCAGTACAAAACATCGGTCAATAATACTAGTCGTGATGATGAAGATAAATCGATGCCAATGTCCAGCGGATTATCTTTTCACGATGTGTTGATTTCTCAATTAGGTCTTAGAAAATTAACGCCAAAAGAAAAAACAATTGCCGAAACAATTATTGGTAATATTGATGAGGATGGCTATTTGCGACGAGAAATTGAAGCAATGGTGGATGATTTAGCTTTTACACAAAACATAATGTGTACAGAAGAAGAAATTGAAGATGTTCTTTTTTTGGTACAAGATTTTGAGCCCGCTGGAATAGGTGCTCGCAATTTGCGTGAATGTTTGCTTTTGCAATTAGAACGTCGTCATCATGGCAATATCCCTGTTTACACGGCTAAAAAAATTCTGGAAAAATGTTTTGAAGAGTTTACTAAAAAGCATTACGATAAAATCAAGGCGAAATTTGAAATTGAAGACGAAGATTTAAAAGATGCAATTGACGAAATTGTAAAACTGAATCCAAAACCGGGAAATTCTGTTAAAGAAGTTTCTAACGCAAAAAATATTCAACAAATTATTCCTGATTTTATTTTAACGGAAGATGAAGGAGAATTAAGTCTTACGTTAAACAGTCGAAACGCGCCGCAGTTAAAAGTCAGTAAGACATATGAAAACATGTTACGCAATTATTCTGACGGAGTAAAATCAACTAAATCGGATAAAGAAGCGGTTCAATTTGTTCGTCAGAAATTAGATTCGGCTAAATGGTTTATTGATGCAATTTACCAACGTCAACAAACGCTTTTGTTAACGATGAAAACAATTCTAGAATATCAGCACGAATATTTTATATCAGGAGATGAAACCAATTTACGTCCAATGATTTTAAAAGATATTGCTGACATAGTTGGTATGGATATTTCAACCATATCCAGGGTTGCAAACAGTAAATACATTCAAACACCTTACGGAATTTTATCACTAAAATTTTTCTTTTCTGAAGCCTTGTCAACTACATCGGGCGAAGAAGTTTCAACCCGCGAAGTGAAAAAAATTCTTTCCGAAGCAATTGGTGGCGAAACAAAAAAACGTCCGTTAACAGATCAAAAATTGACAGACATCTTAAAAGAAAAAGGATATAACATTGCGCGCAGAACGGTTGCGAAATATCGTGAACAGCTTAATATTCCTGTAGCCCGACTGAGAAAAGAATTATGATCGAATCATTTTTCAAATCACTCTCTTACATCTTCCACCCTTTGTTGATGCCAATTTTAGGGCTTTATTTTTTGTTTGAATTAGAAACCATTCCCAACAGTTTATACAAGTTTGATGCGCTTTATTATTTTCCTGATGTTGCAAAAATTAGACTGTATATAGTAATTGGGGTTTTAACTTTTGCCGCGCCTCTTTTAAGTTTGCTAATTATGTATTGGAATGGTTTGATCACATCTTTACATCTTGAAAAAAGAGAAGAACGCGTTTATCCTTTTTTTATCGTTTCATTTTACTATTTGTTGGCTTATATTTTTGTTGCTTACCAATGGCCCCAAGAACTTAAACATTCTGCATTTGTTGGTTTTTTATTTGGTATGTTGCTTGTTTTTGTGATTACTTTTTTGCTCAATTTTTGGGTAAAAATAAGTGTACATGCTGTGGCAATTTTTGGTGTTTTGGGATTATTAATTGGCTACAATCAAACGCAACTTACCGCTTTTGAAGGAGAGTCTATTCCTAATTTAATGTTCATTCTTCTCTTCTCCATTATTTCTGGATTGGTTGTTACAGCAAGACTTTATTTAAAAGCTCACTCGCTGAAAGAAGTATTGATTGGCATGTTAATTGGTTTTGCTGGGATATACACCTGCGTTAAATTTGGAATTTATATTTAGTTCATTTATCGTATGAAAAAAGTGAATCTTTTTTGTTTTGTGTTTTTGGGAATTGTACTAATTAGTTGTGGAATTAAAAAGCACAACGATGATGCACCAAAAGGTGGCGTTAATTTATTTACAATGGAGCAAGATAAACAGCTAGGAATTCAGGTTGCGAAAGAAATTGAAAGCAAGCCGAATGATTATCCAATTCTTGATTCAGCATCTAACTTAAAGGCTTACAAGTACATTTATGATATCCGAAATCGTATTTTAGAAACGGGAAAAGTAAGGCACAAAAATGATTTTGTTTGGAGAATCAGAATCATAGACGACGATTCAACGCTCAACGCATTTTGCACACCCGGCGGATATATTTATGTGTACACTGGAATTATAAAATACTTGGATGACGAATCGCAATTAGCCGGTGTTATGGGTCATGAAATGGGTCACGCTGACTTGCGACACTCAACCCGACAAATGACAAAAACCGTTGGCGTACAAATTTTACTTAGCGCTGCATTGGGTGATTCTTCTGTTATTGCTCAAATTACAACCGCATTAATTAGTTTAAAATTTAGTCGTAAACACGAAACGGAAGCAGATAGAATGTCGGTTGAATATTTATGCGATACTGATTATCCAGCAGACGGTGCATCCGGATTTTTTGAAAAAATAGAAGCGCAAGGTGGTCAGCGTGTTCCTGAATTTTTAAGTACACATCCAAATCCAACCAGCCGAATTGCCAATTTTCATGATTGGGCATTGCATGTTGGTTGTGTTGGGAAAGAGAAATATAAAGAGCGATACGAAGAGTTTAAACGGTTGTTTTAATTCGTATTCATCGAGCTCAATATATTGCAAACCATTCATGTTTTCTAACGTATTTAAGAAGTATGAAGTCTTGGATTTTGCTTTTTGGATTTTTAATTTTATTTTCCTCTTGCCATAAACAAGTTGGTGGTCCAAGAAAAATTACAGCAGTAGGACATATCGAATATAGTTTCAATACCGGAATCATTACAAAAGTACTGTACGAAAATAATCCTTCCAATATTTTTACAATCCGAATTAATAAAAATCATACAATTAGCGGAGATGCAATAGGAACTTGGGCAGAAAGCGGCGCCCAGATTTCGATGGTGATTGATGGTGATTTTGGTCCTAACTCACCTTTTCAAGTTGATCATGGGTATTATAGAAATGAAGATTTTATTGCGATTGAAGGTCAAGAAATAAATATGCGCGACTTTGCCAATGAAACTTATTTTGTTGCTGTTACACATGGCACTATTGGTGTTAATGAATACTATCGGCAATTTGTATTTGAGTAGTTTTTTCACGCAAAAGCACGCAAAGAAAATCACAAGGTCCGCAGAGAAAATTACTACCTAAACTTTTTGGCACTATATTCGTATTACAATAGACCTAGTTAATTGGTTATGAAGTTGTTTTTTACACTAGCTGTATTTTTCTGTGTACGTTTTGGCTATGCCCAAAGCGAGGCTGATACAGTGGTTTTTTGGGAATTTGCAGCAACACTTCCATTAAATGAAAAAGGCGAATTGCAACACGGTTGGGGATCTGAAACGGTTCATTATTTGGGCATTGTAAAATGGTTAAGCCCTTCGGGAAAAGAATTA
>Ga0209181_10010471_pt1 | contig 12040 bp, 15 predicted proteins | sample MAT05_FD_187208 | JGI IMG/M metagenome (GOLD analysis project Ga0209181, IMG submission 187208) | Freshwater microbial communities from Lake Fryxell liftoff mats and glacier meltwater in Antarctica - MAT-05 (SPAdes) (version 2) | ecosystem: Environmental > Aquatic > Freshwater > Ice > Liftoff... | reverse complement strand
CGTTAAAACTAAACTTTTTTAACTGAAATAGTATTCAACTCAATGCAGTAGTAACAGGGAAGACACAGGACGGAGTCCTGCGCCTGACTGAGAAGAAAAAACTTTGGTGCTTAAAATGATTACTGCCTACATAAGGGATTTTAATACACAACAGGCGTATGCTTCGTAAAATATTAAAGCCCTCGTTTGAGGGCTTTGTTGTTTCATAATTTCTATTTTATTAATGCTGTAGTAACCGCCCGGCACTGGAAGCCCTCACACAAAACCTTCGCCTCATTCCTGCGCCTGTGGGTGCCGCCTAAAATCGTGTAGCCTAATTCTTCGGTGGCGTAGGTGATGGCTTCGGGGTTGCTTACATTTATTTTCTGCTCCATAAAAAATATTTTTTAGTACCTATTGGTGACAAAACTAACATATTGGTTTTACAATACCAATACTTATCTATTTTGATTAGTACAAATAAGTGCTTTACTTTTGCCTTGTAACCTTATTTTAGGTTACTTACAATACTTTTATATGACTTTTGGAGAACGTATTATTATGCTGCGGAAGCAGCTTAAATTATCGCAGGATGATTTAGCAAAGAAGATTGGAACTTCTGCACCCATCATTGGCAGGTACGAACGCAATGAGATAAAACCCTCAATAGAAGTGGCTGCAAAAATTGCTGAAGAGCTTGCCGTTACTGTTGATTACTTACTGGGCAACTCTGATAATTTGATAATGGATAAAAAATTAGTAAAACGTATTGAAGATATTGAAGCTCTACCCGTTGAAGAAAAAGACAAAGTGTATTATTTTATTGATATGGCGCTCTCACATCATAAAGCTAAAAAAGCTTTCGCTAAGTAAATGTTTTATAATACACTCCCGATTTTAATATCATATTATGCCCTCAATACTCGACAAAAATTTATCAGCAGAATTTGACAGCATCAAGGATGATGACGAAGAAATCATATGGACAGATAAACCTAAATTTATTCCATATGTGATAACTGCTTTGGGATTAGGATTGGGGGTTTTTATTTTTGTTGGTTTTTATTTTGCTGTAGCAAATAACATTAATAATGAAAGTAGAGCCACAGGCGTTTTTTCATTATGGTTCATAGGACTTCCAATTATTCTTTTCCTTTTTAGTTTTCTTAATAAAATATTTTCATACAGCAATACTAGTTATGCTTTTACTAATAAAAGAGTAATGGTAAGAAGTGGTTTTATTGGAACTGATTTTAAAATTATTGACTATGATAAAATTTCAGACATTGAAGTTTCTGTCAATTTCATTGAACGGGCATTTAATGTAGGAACAATAAGATTTTACAGCGGCAGAACAGAATTAAATGATGGCATTACAAATAAAATATATGACAGGTGGGAGGCTATCTCTAACCCTTACGAAGTATTCAAACAATTGAAAAAAGTATCAGTTGATATAAAAACTGATTTTAATTATCCAAATGCTTTGAGACCAAAAACAAATCCGGGATACAACACAAAGTACCATCCTAAGAAAACTAATTAACTTTTGCTTTAAACCAAAGCGTATCAGCTAATGCACTGGTATTACTAACTGAATCCAACCCTCCGGTAAATGTATAATAGTCTTTTGTGATTTTTAATATTTTAAACACAGTAATATGAGAGTTATAAAAAGATTTCTCATTGTCTGATATTGGTTGATTTTTTCGAATAAACTTAAGTTCAAAAACACAATTATTTTTCCAATTAATTTTCCAAAAAGTGGTATCGCTAGTTGTGACATTGATTTCTTTCTGTATTGAATTTTTTCGCTTTATAATAAATTCCTTCTGAGAGGCTGCAGGGTAAAAATAAAAAGTTCCACTTTTTACCTTATTACATTTAACTCTTGCTGATTGCCCAAACATAAATAATGGTAAAATAAACCAAATCAAAAAACTAATAAAACCTTTTTTCATTCAATATTTATTTATTTTTTTTACCACCCAAACGTTATTCCGAATACAGATTTAGTTGTTGTTTTACCTGTAGTGACTTGACCTCCTACGCCTAACGAAACGCTTTGCTGCTTTCCATTTGTGCTGTACTGAGCTTGAACAGTTCCTTGTACAACACTACCTGGAAAATTGGTTGTTCCTTCCACTTTTCCGACTGTTTGTCCATTTGTATTTTTTGCTACACTGCCACCCACAGTTGTTGGTACACCTTCAATTAAAATGTTTGCCTTTACTCCTGTTTCATTAGTAACCACACCTGTATTTGATAAGCCGGTTTTATTTGTTGCCGTCACTCCTGCAATTCTGATATCTGTTTTAGTCTCTGCTGTGACTGTAGTTGTTGTTTTTGTAAGCGGTTCACTATTTCCCTTATTAGTATTATTGTAAACTAAAAAACTCATGTTGCCACCAAAATTTGTATTAGTATTTGTGGTTACAGAACTGCCTACACTTGTTGTAGATATTGGAGTTGCGGCTACTACAGTTGAAGTTTCTGATTTCGTAAAATAACTTATAGCTCGGTCAATAGAATTTGCAGCACCTATAAAAGCACTCGCTATTTCTTCTTTAGCCTTTTGAAATATATACTCTGCCTCTAATCCCTCTAATTCCCTGTGAACTGTTACTTTATTTTCACTAAAAGCATAAGTGCTGTTGTAAACATATTTTTCAGAGAGTGGGTCAAGTTCAATAAATCTACCTATTTGTGGGTCATGGTTTCGCCACTTAAACTGCACCCAATTTAATCCTAAATCATCATCAAATCTCTGATCCTGAAATGTCTTCTCTTTATTTTTTAGTGAGCCTGCAGCTTGTGAACTGATACCACTCATAACTAACCCGAATGGATAATAACTACCGTACCATTTTAGCCGCTTCTCAAAAATCCTCCCCAACGCCTGCAGCCAATCAAAGAACTTTTTTCTATCCCATAAAACTAACGGATTTTTTCTTTTCAATTGAAAGAAAAAAATAAGGGGCGCCTGCCCCTTATGATTACTTACTTTCTTTTGCTTTCCATTCTTTGAACCATTGCTTTAAAAATGTTTTACGCTGCTGCTGGTACTGCTTTTCTTTTTCTTCATCATTGCCCGGCCACTGGCAACGCAACCAGTTTAAAACATCAAACATTTGTTCCACCTGGTCGAACTCATAACGGTGCATCCCATAACCAACCCTCATAAAATATTCTACAGCCATCCGCCTTTCATCGCTGCCGCTGCTGTTTACTTCCAGGCTTACATCATCAATAAAATTTTGTAAAACCTGCTGTGGTGTGATTTCTAAAAGTTCGCAGATAAGTGCTAACTGCTTTGGTACATCCAATGTGACTGTTTGTTTCATCTTGTAAAATTTAATTGTGATAAAAAATAAAATGCAGCAAAAAATGCTTAGCGACCAGCCTTTGCGGCAAGTGCGACAGAGCCAAAAGGAAACGGAATAAAAATGATGGCTTCTGTGTGTTGGGGCTGTGTTTTTATGCCGTAGTCTTTTGGCTGGGTTTTGTGTGTTGGCTTGCAGCAATACCTTTGCTATGCCATTTTTGTAGCTGTTCTTTTACCTTGCTGCTGCAGGCTTTACACTTGCTTGATCCGCCGCGGCGGAGAGGTGTACTATTTTCTACCATACTGCCGGTAGGCTTTGCCATTGACTGAACGTAGTGAGATGGCATAAAAAAGATTCGTGCTTGCACACCGCTTGGGGAAGCGTTGGCTGTCTTTCGGCACGGCTGCCCCGATAAAATAAATTGGGTTAGCCTGTTGGCAGAGCTTTATTTTATCGGGGCTTGCGGTGTTGGCTATTTAACATTAATGTGTATTATAGGATTTTTTCAGAGCATGCTTGCATGAGCAAGGGCAAAAATCCTATAATGCCACATTATGTTATTTAGCTTCAGGCAGTTTTTTTTGGCGTGGATTTTTGTTCTGTGCGGTGGCTTGCAGCTCTTTTATTTTTTTTCTGTCTTTTCTAAAAAAATAAATGTGCTGCATGTGTGTTGGCTTACAAAAACCATGACATAAAAAACTGACTGCAACACCGCATAAGGCTTGTGTGCTGTGGATTCTGTGTGTGGGTGCAAGCCTTAGCCGTGCCTGTGCGTCGGGCTGCATTCATTTCATGGGGTGATGTTGCTGTAATTCGTTTTGTAAATCATCCAGGTTGTTGCATTGGTAACGTTCTGTTGAACTCACATATTTATGGCCAGCCATGTATTGAACTTGCCGTAAATTATTTTTTCGTAGCCATTCTGTAATTACACTGCTCCGGATTTGTTTGGCATTGATAACTTTTGCATTTAATTTTTTGAGTTGGTCAAACATATATTGCACCCGGTTCTTTACATTTTTATCACTCAATACTTTTAGCTTTTGTTCTGTAAATATTGCTCCTTCTTTAAACTTGTTTGCATTCACATAATTTTGCAATTCCATTATCTGCAAAGCTTGCAGGTCTAATAATCTTTCATTGCTTCGCTTTGTTCCTTTGATAAATATTTTCCCTTCTTTTATTTTGATGTGCTGGCTTTCTATTCTCATTAACTCGCCGCCCATTAAGCCCTGGTAAATCATCAGCCCTAACATTATTTTTTTACTGCTGTCAACATTTAACTGGATGCTGTATTGCTTAAACAGTTCTTCCATCTCTTCCACACTTAATAAATTGATGGGTAACTTTCTTGATAATCCTTTTATAAAAATCCCTGCTGCCGGATTATCATTTCTTTTGCCTTGTAAGATTAAGTAGTTGCTGTAATGCCGTACAGTTCCCAATAAAGCATGGATATTTCTTTTGCTCTTTTGTTCATCGGTGCAGTACCGCATAAAGTCTAATACATCATTGTAAGTAAAATTTTCAAGAGCCTCCCCAACCCCTCCAAAGGAGGGGCTTTGCAGCCAGGCTAAAAAATAATTACTTCGCCTTGTGTAAGCCTTTACTGTTGATGTTGATAATTTCTTTTGCTGTAGATATGCTGTAAAGTTCATGGCTCAATAGTTTTAATTTTCCATCTTATCGTTAATGGTGTTGTGCCTTCTGCAATATGGGTGTAAATCTGTGTGCTGTCTAAGTCTGCATGTCCTAAAAACTCTTTTATCCTTTCCAGCTTCATGCCGCTTTGTAAAAGATGTGTTGCAATGCTGTGGCGGAGTGTGTGGGTTCCGGCTTGTTTTTTAATCTTCGCTTTCTTCACTAATTTTTTAATCCGGATGTACAAGCTTTGCCGGTTCATAATCCTTCCTTTGCTGGCATCTACAAAAATGTATTCATGCTTTTGCTCCTGTATCAACTGAGGCCTGGCATAATCCAGATACAATTTTATTTCTTCAAAGTTTTTTTCTGCTATCGGTACAAACCTTTCTTTATAACGCTTCCCTTTTCTTACATGTAAAATTTTTCTTGCAGTGTCTATGTCTTTTATTTCTAAACAGGCTCCTTCATTCAATCGTAAACCACAACCATAATAAACCGCTAACATAGCTTTGTCTCTAATGCCTAATAAATCATTTTCAATAACATCATACAACTGCTGCACCTCTGCAACCGTCAGCCACACCGGTATCGTTCTTGTTTCTGTCAACTGCTGCAATGCAAAGCCTACATTGCTTCTGCCGGTTTCCCTGATGTACTTACTAAATAATTTTAAGGCTTGTATGTGTTTGTTGATACTTCCAATACTTAAAGGTTTACCGCTTCTGCTGCTGATTTTATTTTGCAGCAAGTCCATAAAATTGTTTGCATCACCTGCCATTAACTGTGCTAACAGTATTTTTCCGGTGGCTTCCTGGTACAATAAAAAACTTTGTACGGTGCTGCTTAATGCCGGTATGCTGAACACAGAATAATTTAATAGCTTCAACCATTCTGTAAAACTTTCAAGCAATAAAATGTACTGGCTGCTTTGCAACCGGGTTGTTTTCTTTTTCATAAATATTTATTTGGAATAAAATTTTTGTAATAGTCTTTTCCTGTGTCGTAGTTGTCGAAGTAGCTAAAAGCCTTTCCTGCATTGGCTTTTACTGCGACAGTAGTTTGATTGTCGTAGTAGTGTCGCTGTCGTTGTAACTGCTATAATTTTCGCAAGTGCTCAATGATGCTTTGTAAATGGCTGTCTATTTCGCTTTTAAGCTGGCTGTATTCGTTTGCATCGGTTATAGTGTACTCAAAGCCTTTGCGGTGTACAAACCCGCTTATGGGCTTTATAAAGCCGTATTGCTTTAACTCTCTAATGTAGCGTTGTATCGTTCTTGGTTCTACCCTAAAAACCTTTCTTATCTGCTGGGCTGTAAAACTTTCTATTTTACTTTCTGCCAGGTGCAGCTTTAACTTTTCTAAAAACCCTCTCGTTACCTGTGTCAGTTCATCGCTCTTGCTAAACAAAACATCCTTCAATAAATTAAACGCTGCTTCTATATCGTCAATCGTTGTTTCAATAAATAACTGGTTGTTGCTATCCTTCTTCACATCCCGTTGGTACTGGTGATAAAAGGTTACAGCTTCTATAAATCCTAATAACAAAGTCATTGTTCGTCTTGGCTTAAAAACCTGTTCCGGCAACTCAATATATTTTGCATAAGGATTAATGATATTTATTGGCCGTAAAACGCTTTGGATATTTTTAAATAATTCTTTGTACTGTTTTTCCCTTTCCCTGTTTATTTCGCCGCCGCTTAATTTAGTTTGATACTCATTTATTTTCTTGTCCTGGTCTCTGCTCTGGTCTGTGTATAAAAGAATACAGCGGTTTGCATTGTCTTCATAAATCTTTTCTTTGGTGGTGCAACCGCTCACACTTACCGGGCCTTCTACGGTCAACGTAATCGTTTTTAAATTTCCTTTGCTGTCTTTGAGTGTTACCGTTTTTGTAATCTTTCTTTTGGTCTGCAATTCCCTCAATGGATAAAATACCGTCATTGCTCCATCTAAATCTTCAATCAAAATCAATTTATTTTTTAGTTCATCCTGCTTAAAGTAATAGAGTGCATTCTCTGTAATCTGAGTAATTTCTATTTTATCTTCTGTGGGTATCAGTTCGCTTATTCTTTCCTGCAAATACGTTTTGCCGCTGCCGCTGCTTCCTAAAAACATGATGTGTAAGGGTACTGGCTGTTTCCTGGTGCAGTAAACTAAATAGGCAATCATACTGTTACTGGCTTCGCCTACAATGCCCGTCAGTGCTATCATTTCAGCGGTACGGTGCAGTAAGTTGGGTTTCTTTAATTCGTTTACTGCTGCCGTTCTTTGGGCTTGTGTAAGTTCGTGCTGTGGCTTTTCTTTGGGTTGTAAGGCTTCTATTTTTTTAATGCGGTGGTTCTCTAATTCGGTAATGAGATTGATAAAAGTATTGGTGGTTTGCTGGCTGCTGAGTTCTAAAGTTTCTGCTACATTATTTATTGTCTGCTCTCTTTGCACCTGGTTATATAAATCTATACTGTACCACTGCGGATGATTTGCTTTTTCTTTGTGCTGTACTTTTAAAGTAACCTTCATTCTGTCAAGCCCTGTAATTTTTATGCCGCCTAATATTTCAAAATAGAGTTCACAGTTATCATAAATTAATAGTTCGTTGTTCCTTGTATCTAACTTGCTTTGTTGTGCTGAAGGGATGATTTCAGATTTTTCTTTTTCAATTGAAAAAGAAAAATCAGGAACCCTGCTTTCAACCAAGCTTTGTAATACACCTGCATCATCATGGGTGCATAGCACACTGTTTACGTCCTCGCCTGCAGGCAGCTGTACGCATGTAATGCGTACATGAGGCAACAAGTTTTTTAAGGTGCTGTAATGCTTTACAGTTGCTGCCTCGCCGGGTTCGTCTGCATTGAGCATTAAAATAATTTCTTCCAACTGTGGTAATTCAATGATGGCTTTTTGATGTTCGTCTGTTAATCCATTTGTACCATACAATGATAAAACTGTGTACTGCTCTGTGATTTCTTTTTGTTGCAATAAACTTGCTGCATCGATTATACTTTCTGTAAGTATCAGCTTCTTTGTTTGTAAGGTTGGATAGCCTGGATAAAGCCCACTTCTGTTGAATAAATAAAAATGCCGGTTGTCTTCATTGTTGGTAATACTTCTTCCATAAAGACTAATTATTTTTCCTTCCTGGTTCTTCAATGGGAAGATGATACAATCTTTTGCCCACACTGTAAAACCTCCGGCTGGCTTTGCTTTCAGTAAACCGTATTGCTCACAGCTTGCAATAAAATTTTTCTCACCTGCCTGCCGGACAGGCAGGTTCAGTTTGTGGTGCCAGTCGCCGACATTGCAACCCACTTCATGTAATTTGTAATTGATATTTCTGCTTTCTAAATAATCAACTGCCTTCTTTGTTAGTGGTAATGCCTTCGTAAAATATTTAAACAGCTTTATTAGTACTGCAATCTTTTCTAACGGTTCTGCTTTCCCGTCATTCGTCGGGATTTCGCTTTGCGCAACTATAAAAAGTGTTGCTGCTTCCGGTTGTTGTGTTGCTCTTGTATTGCCATTGAGTAATGCAGTTGCTTTTATTAAAGCTTCATGCTTGTTGCAGTTCTCTTTGAGTTGTATAAACTGTATGGCATCGCCTGTACCTGCATTGCAATTTGATGAGAAGCAGCAAAAAGTATTTGTTGCTGGATAGATTTGCAGTGATGGGTTTTTGTCCGGGTGGAAGGGGCAAACTAATCTTTGGTTTTTATCAGGCTTTAAATTGTAATGCTGTAGCACCTGGTTGATTGATAGCAGTTGTTTTATTTCTTTTAATTCCATGTGGATAAATTTTTTGTTTCTTATGAGTAACAAAAGTACGCACAAAAGCTACTTTCTAAAATAACAGGAGAAACAAAATATCCACAATGAGCCGCTAATACTACCGTATTAAGCATCAATATTGATACCTTTATGTTAATAAATTTCTTAAAAGAGAATAAAATGAAAGAGAATTTAGCAATAAGGATACAGGAACTAAGGAAACAAAAAGGCTGGTCGCAGATTGAACTGGCGGAAAGAATCGGTTTATCAAAAGCACAGATGAGCCGCTATGAAACAAAAAATGTACAGCCTCCTGCAAACACACTTAATAAAATTGCTACCGCTTTGGATACTACTGTTGATTTTTTAATCAGTGGCGATAAAACAGAAAAAGCAAAAGCCGCCATCAAAAATTCTGAACTGTTGCAAAGTTTTAAAGAGATGGATGTTTTACCAGAACAGGAACAAACTATGCTGGTTAAAATTATCCGTGCTTATGTAAGGGATTTTAAAGCAAGGCAAACTTATGCAGTATAAAAAATAAACTCAAAGCAATTTCAAAATAATTTAAACATGGAAACAGTACTGGTACAAATTAACAACAACAAAGCTTACAGGCTTTTGGAAGACCTGGAAGACCTGCACATTTTAAAGGTGCTAAAGAAAAGTATATTACCACAGCAAAAACTTTCTGAAAAATATGCTGGCAAACTGCCTTCTGATATTGCCGACGAACTCCAAAACTATGTAACCCAAAGCCGTAACGAATGGAACAACCGCAGTATTTAATTGATACCAATAGCGTTATTGATTACCTCGGTAAAAAACTTCCTGCCAATGGTATGAATTTTATGAACAGTGTTATTGATGCTGTTCCTAATGTTTCGGTAGTTACCAAAATTGAAGTGCTTGGCTTTAATGCTCCTGATGAACATTACCAATTGCTTACCAATTTTATGAATGATGCTACCGTATTGGATTTGACAGGCAGCATCGTAGATGAAAGTATTGACATTCGTAAAAAACATAAAACTAAATTGCCTGATGCTATTATAGCCGCTACGGCGTTGGTTTACGGCTTGATTTTGATTTCCCGAAATACCAACGACTTTAAAAATATTCAAGGCCTGCAGGTTATTGACCCTTATCGTTTGTGATAACTAAAGGCACCCGGTTGAGTGGTTTAAAATTTCCATTCTTATCATCGCTGTAGTAACCGACCGGCACAGGAAGCCCACCGCTCTTTGCCCGCTCCTCATTCCTGCGCCTATCGTTATAGCATTGCGCATGGAAAATGGCTGGAAGACTTTTTACTACACACCTGCGCCTAATGAGAGGAACAGCAAGCCATCTATAAAGTAATTGACCTGGCTATCTCCAATAAAAAAATGAAGGATAATCTTTCCCAATTGATTGCTCAATAAAAAAGCCGCAGCAACCGCTGCGATCTGAGCAAGGATTATGTAAGAGAAGTTATTTCATCAATCATTAAATTCATTTCGTCTTTCAGCAAATCATTTTTTATTTTCTTATTGATTAAATAAGCTATTGTAATCAATATTATCCCCAAAACAAACAAAGAGTGAAGGGCACTATAAAAAAGAAGCATATCGAAAACCTTAACAGGTGGAATAGCTACTTCTGAAGGAAATATATAAACAAGAGAGTTTAATAAAAAACAAAGAATTCCCAAAAAAACACAACCAGTTCTTATTATTTTCATACGAAAACTTTTAAACAAATAATAAAGCCGCGACAATCGCAGCGACCTTATTATTTTCCCTTACCCCGACAAAGGATAAAACGATCGTCAAATCACTTCGCTTGCCATGCACTACGTGATGCCATATAGAAGCTTTTGCCTTCTGTTAATTCAATTCTATTTCCCATTTTATAACTCCGTTTCTTTCTGAACAAATGTCTATAGAGGCTTTCCCATAATCATCAAAACAAAGAATAAATTCCATAGGTTTATTTTGAATGAAATTTTTTAATTCTATAGAAGCATTCACCATCTCAAAAAAAATAGCTTTTATATCTTCTAACTCTTTTAAAGAATTCTTCTTGGTTAGGTTTGTGAAATTTACATATTGCGACCAACCTATAACTTTAAAGTAACCTGAACTACTATCAATACCTAAACGCAAATCTCCTACATTAAACGATTGCCCATCTTTCAAAAATTCTAAAGCAGTTTTTATGTTATTTGCCATATCCTTTATTTTATTATATTGATAAGACTAGCAGGAATATTTTGATTAAATAAAAATTCTGTACCACCACCTGCACCGTATCCTGGGAGGTTACCTGTAACTCTTCTAATTAAAGCTGGATCTAATCCAGATGCATCAATGCGAAGTATTGAATTGGTTAAAGCTCTATTTGCAGGAAGCGCTAATTCTATTTGGGCTTGAATAGGCGATAAACTACCGTTATTAGTTAAGTAAGAAAATCCACTCCGACCAACTTTTAATCCTTGCTGAGATATACTCTGTGCCGCTTCTGTGCTTGTATAATGATATAAATAGTTACTTCCTCCTCCGGCAAGTCCTTCTGTACCTGTAGCAGCTAAGGAGGCTGCAGCAGTAGATGCTAATTTCGTAAATAATCCTCTAAGTAACCCGGGGCCTAGCATCGTTATCGGATCATCAACCATATTTGCTTGTCCATTAGCTGGAATGCGCTGAAATTCTCCGGTTGATGGGTCTATTCTTCCAGTTCCATGCTCAAGAGCCCAGCTTTGGTTTTTAAAAACCTGATGTGCTTCAGAACCGAAAACTTTAGCAAATCCATCTTTATGAAAACTAGTTTTTCCAACTGCAACATCGCCCGTTTTTTCATCTATTGTTTTGGCAAATGAAACACTTACATTTTTAGATGTGATATTATTAACTTCCCCTCCTGTTTCTGCAGCAAATGCCTTGGCTCCTTTTCTTTGTTCAGATGTTGAACCAAATAAACCAAAAAAATAATCTCCTTTCGGATCAACATTACTTATTGGATTATCACCCATTGCTACATAAGGGCTTTCAGATTCCGTTGGCTTGGGATCAACCTGCCAGAACCTTCCTAATTGTGGGTCATGGGTACGATAAAAACTTTCGTAAAGGTTTATATCAAAATCGTTGTTAAATTCATACTGTTGGTATTTATTTCTATTCTCTAACTTACCTGCTGCTTTTGAAGATATTCCCGCCATTGTTAACCCGAATGGATAATAACTACCGTACCATTTTAGCCGCTTCTCAAAAATCCTCCCCAACGCCTGCAGCCAATCAAAGAACTTTTTTCTATCCCATAAAACTAACGGATTTTTTCTTTTCAATTGA
>Ga0209181_10010469_pt1 | contig 12040 bp, 7 predicted proteins | sample MAT05_FD_187208 | JGI IMG/M metagenome (GOLD analysis project Ga0209181, IMG submission 187208) | Freshwater microbial communities from Lake Fryxell liftoff mats and glacier meltwater in Antarctica - MAT-05 (SPAdes) (version 2) | ecosystem: Environmental > Aquatic > Freshwater > Ice > Liftoff... | reverse complement strand
TCGTCACGTTCGCCGTGCCGCCGAACACGCGCACCGCCGCGATCGTCGTCGCGGTGAAGATCGAGCTGCTGATCGTCGCCGTGCCGCTCGACACCACCACGCCGTAGCGATCGTCGACGAAGGTCGAGCCGCTCACGGTCGGCGCGCCGCCGGTCACCGAGATCCCGTTCAGCGCGTTCGATACACGCGCGCCCGCGATGGACACCGCAGTCCCAGACGCCGGGAACACCAAGCCATACCAGACGGTCGGCGAGGTGCCGCTGGCCGCGCCGAAGGTCACCGGCATCGCCGCCGTGCCGTTCACGGACAGCGTTCCTTCGACGGTGATCTCCACGCGACTCGTGTCGAGACCGCTCACCTGCGCATCGGTCGCGGCGATCTGGACCACGACGCCCGCCTGAATCGTGAGGAACGTACCTGCCGGCACGGTCACGTCACCTTGCACGAGGTACGGGCTGCCGGCGGGAGTCCACGTTTGGTTGGCGACGTTGCCACCTGCGATCGTCGTCTGCGCCTCGACGTGTGTCGTGATGGCGAAGAACGCGAAGAATAGGCCGGTGCAGAGAGCGAGCGACGCGCGAGTGAAGATCATGGCTGCGCAGTCTACGGCAGCGCTTGTCGCGATCTACCCTCGCGCTCGCCGATCCTCAGCGAACCGCCGTCCAGTCGAGCACGACCTTGCCGGACTGCCCGGTGCGCATGACCTCGAATCCCTGCGCGAACTCGGCCGCGGGGAAGCGATGCGTGAGCACCGGACCGACGTTGAGCCCGCTCTGGATCATCGCCGCCATCTTGTACCAGGTCTCGAACATCTCGCGGCCGTACACGCCCTTGAGCAGCAGGCCCTTGAAGATCACCTGGTTCCAGTCGATCGCGATGTCCTTCGTCGGGATGCCGAGGATCGCGACGCGGCCGCCGTGATTCATCACGTCGAGCATCCCGCGGAACGCCTCGCCGTTGCCGCTCATCTCGAGGCCGACGTCGAAGCCCTCGGCCATGTGCAGCTCTTCCATCACGTCGCGCAGCGATTGCTTGCCGACGTTCACCGCGCGCGTCGCGCCCATCTTCTTCGCGAGCTCGAGGCGATATTCGTTCACGTCGGTCACGACGATGTGGCGCGCACCGACGAAGCGCGCGACCGACGCCGCCATCACGCCGATCGGCCCCGCTCCGGTGATGAGCACATCCTCGCCGACCATGTCGAACGAGAGCGCGGTGTGCACGGCATTGCCGAGCGGATCGAGGAAGCTCGCGATGTCGTCGGTGACCGCATCCGGCAGCGGAAACACATTGACCGCAGGCAGGCTGACGTACTCCGCGAAGCAGCCAGTGCGATTGACGCCGAGGCCCACGGTGTTGCGACACAGGTGCCGCCGCCCGGCGCGGCAGTTGCGGCAGTGCCCACAAGTGACATGCCCCTCGCCGCTCACGCGCTGCCCGAGCTCGAAGCCACGCACCTCGCTGCCGAGCTCCGCGACCTCACCCATGAACTCGTGGCCGATGGTCATCGGCACCGGGATGGTGCGCTGCGACCACTCGTCCCAGTTCCAGATGTGCACATCGGTCCCGCAGATCGACGCGCGCCGCACCTTCACGAGCACGTCGTTCGGCCCGACCTCGGGCACCGGCACGTCCTCCATCCAGAGGCCGATTTCCTTCTTCGCCTTCACGAGCGCCTTCATGCGATCACTCCCAGCTCCCGCCCCACTTTTTCGAATGCCGCGATCGCGCGGCCCATCTGCTCGCTGGTGTGCGCCGCCGACATCTGCGTGCGAATGCGCGCTTGTCCACGCGGCACCACCGGAAACGAGAAGCCGACCACATAGATGCCCTCGGCGAGCATCTTCTGCGCGAACTCGCCGGCGAGCTTCGCGTCGCCGAGCATCACCGGCACGATGGCGTGCCCGGCGCCGGCGAGCGTGAAGCCGAGCGCGGTCATCTCCTTGCGGAAGCGCGCCGCGTTCTCCTTCACGCGTGTGCGCAGGCTCGCGTCCTTCTCGAGCAGATCGAGCACGGCGATCGAGGTCGCGGCGATCGACGGCGCGAGCGTGTTCGAGAACAAATACGGACGCGAGCGCTGGCGCAGCCACTCGACGATCTCTTTGCGCCCGGAGGTGTAGCCGCCCGATGCGCCGCCGAGCGCCTTGCCGAGCGTCCCGGTGAAGATGTCGATGCGATCTTGCACGCCGCAGTGTTCGGCGGTGCCGCGGCCGCGCTCGCCGACGAAGCCGACCGCGTGCGAGTCGTCGACCATCACCAGCGCGTCGAACTCGTCGGCGAGATCGCAGACGCTGCGCAGATCCGCGAGGATTCCGTCCATCGAGAACACGCCATCGGTCGCGATCAAGATCTGCCGCGCACCGTCGGCCTTCGCCTGTACGAGCTGCGCGCGCAGGTCGCTCATGTCGCTGTTGGCGTAGCGGTAGCGCTTGCACTTCGACAGCCGCACGCCGTCGATGATCGACGCGTGGTTGAGCGCGTCGGAGACGATCGCGTCTTGCTCGCCGAGCAGCGTCTCGAACAGCCCGCCGTTCGCGTCGAAGCACGACGAGTAGAGGATCGTGTCTTCGGTGCCGAGAAAGCCGCTCAGCCGCCGCTCGAGCTCTTTGTGTACATCCTGCGTGCCGCAGATGAAGCGAACGCTCGCCATGCCGAAGCCGTGCGCATCGAGCGCGCTCTTCGCGCTCTCGATCAGCGCGGGATGGTCGGCGAGGCCGAGATAATTGTTCGCGCAGAAGTTCAGCACCTCGCGCCCGCCGACCGTGATCGCGGCGGACTGTGGCGAGGTGATGACGCGCTCTTCCTTGTAGAGCCCGGTGTCGCGGAGCGTCTGGATCTCCGTGCGGAGATGCGCGAGATACGCGTCCTTCTTCGTTGCGCTGCTGCTGCTGGTCTCGCTGCTGGTCACGGCGCGCGAGGATACGCGTGCGCACCCGCGCGTGCCATCCCGTTGCGTGCGTCTACGCCGCCTGTGCGCGGCAAATCACACAGTGTGTGCGATCAGGAGCGCGCGCCGCTGCCGCTTTGTACGGGCGTGCCGCTGAAGCCCTCGCCGGCGGCGCCCGCGTCGACCTCGGGGACCGACGACGGCACCAGTTCGTCTGCAGTCGGCCGCGCGCTTGCTGGGATCTCGCCGGTGAGCGTGCCGAGGAACGCGACGATGTCCGCGATCTGCGCATCGGTGAGCTCGCGACCGAGCTGCACTTGCCCCATCGTCTTCACGGCTGCGGCGAGCGTCTCGTGCGAGCCATCATGGAAATAGGGCGCGGTGAGCGCGATGTTGCGCAGCGTCGGCACCTTGAACATGTGCCGGTCGCCTGGCGCGCGCGTCACGTTGAAGCGACCATTGTCGGCTTCGGTCAGCGGCGTGCCGCGCAGCTCGAAGTAGTTCCGCACCAGGCCCATCTTTTGGTACATCGAGCCGCCGACGTTCTGTCCCGTGTGGCATGTCGTACAGCCGACCGACTTGAACGTCTCGTAGCCGCGCTTGGCCTGCGCCGAGATCGCCGCCTGGTTGCCGCCGAGGAACGCGTCGAACGGCGATGGCGTGATGAGCGAGCGCTCGTACTCCGCGATCGCGTGCACCAGCGTGTCTGACGTGAGCCCCTCGGAGTACGCCGCGGAGAACAGCCGCACGTATTCGGGCTTGGACTTCAGCGAGGTCACCGCCGCCTCGAGCGAGCCGCCCATCTCGAGCGGATTCGCGATCGGACCGGCTGCCTGCTCTTCCAGCGTGCGCGCGCGTCCATCCCAGAACTGGACGAAGTTGAGCGACGAATTCAGCACCGTCGGCGAGTTGATCGGCCCGTTGTGCCCCGCGATTCCAATCGACACGCGGCGATGTTCGGCGCCGCCCATGTCGAGCGAATGACACGTCGCACAGCTCACAGTGCCATCGCCCGACAGCGCGGTGTCGTGGAACAAGCGCCGGCCGAGCGCGATCTTCTCGGCATTCAAGTTCGTCGGCGAAGCGATCGCGACGAGCGGCTCGGCGGTCGGCGCAGCGGGCGTTGCGGAGCCCGGCGCCGGCGGCGTCTCGGACTTGGAGCCGCAACCGGTGAGGACCGCAGGCGCGACGAGCGCACAGGCGAGAGACACGAAGAGAGAGACACGGAGGGCGATGGAATGGCGCATACGCAGCGCAAAATATGCGGAAAAAAAGCGCGCGTAAAGGTGACTGGCGCGCGCTGTCCTCCGCATCGTCAGCGGGCTCACCGTCGATCAGCGTGCGCTCATCTACGAGTGGATCGCCGACGGCGCGCTCGACGACTGAGCACGAGCAGCGCGCTCATCCCGGCGAGCACCGCCGCCGATGCCGAGCGCTGTGCTGCGGGCGCGACGCGACAGCCGCAGCTGCCCTCGAGCGCGCGCGATGCTCCGCGCGGCACCGCGCCATCCATCGCGAGCACGCCACCATCGAGCGGCCGAATCGCGCCGTCGACGGGGACCGGCGTCGCGGCGTCTTGTACGGAGATGCTGCCCATATCGACGGCGATGCAGCTCGGGTCGCCGTCGACGCAGTCTTGATCGACGCCGTCGCCACAGAGCTCCGTGTTGCCTGGATAGATCGCGGCGTCGCCGTCGTTGCAGTCGACGTCAGCGCGCGCGCCATCGCCATCGGCGTCAGGCGGCGTCGCGCAGACGTCGTCGACGCCGGTCGGCATCGAGACGCAGCCGTACCCGCAGAAATCGACCATGTAGGCGCCGCCGATGCAGCGACCGCGCTGCGTGCGCTCGGTGTTGCAGGTCCAGATGTCGTAGGTGCCGGCGGGACACGTTGGCGGGGGCGGCATGCCGTCGCACTCGGAGCCCGGCAGTCCGCGATGTGGACCCTGCGTCGTCCACAGCGAGGTCGCTCGCGGTGAGCAACCGCCGAGAAACGGATCGAACGCGGTGAGATAGCCGCCCGTCGGCGGGCGCGGCTCGAAATGTACGTGCGCGCCGGTGCTGCAGCCGGAGCTGCCGATCTGGCCGATCACTCGCCCGCAGATGACGCGATCGCCGACGGCGACGCGCACCGAGCCAGTGCGCATGTGGGCATACCAAGCGCGATAGCCGCCGTGGTCGATGGCGACGTGATTGGCGAAACCGCTGCCAAAGCCGGTGCCACAGCGCGCATCGACCGCCGAGTCACACGTGCGGCAGTGATCGAAGTGGCCATCCTCGGCCGAGATCACGGTGCCGTCGGCGACGGCGACGAGATCGTGGCCGGTGTCGATCGCAGCATTGCCGCCGGCGAGGCTGAAGTCGCTGCCGCGATGGCCATCGTAAGAGCTGCCAGCGCAGCTCCAGTCTTGGATACCGCCGCCAGGCGCTTCGTCGAAGTAGTACCAGTCCGAAATGCACGAATCGCAGGCAGTCGGCCGACGCGCGGTCTGTGCGGAGACCCGCGTCGTGGAGAACAGGGAAAAGAACGCAGACGCTGCAAACAGCGCGAACTGCGGAGAGAACGTAAGCGATGCGCGGCGTCTCACGGCGCACCTCGATGCAGCTCGACGCGCACGTCGTCGTAGTGGACCTCGTCGCCGACGAAGCGCAGCGCCGCAGCGCCGGCCGGCAGCGGCACGAAGCGCGCGCCCCACGGCTGACCGGTCACCAGGTCGCAGTTCGTCAGGCAGCGCGGCGCGATAGCGTCGCTGGCGAGCGCGATCGCATGCAGCCCAGCGACACCGCCCGCGGAGCGACCGACGAACAGCAGCACGCGCGCGTCCGGCGAAAAGCGCAGCACACCGGCGGATGGAACGCCGCGCGCGACGTCGTGCGTGCGCTGCGCGTCGACCATGCGAATCGCGTAGTCGAGCGCGCCGTCGTGCGCGACGTAAGCGAGCAGGCGCCCATCGTCGCTGACGGCGGGCTCGGTCACGACCTCGCGCGCGACGAGCACCGCGGCGCCGCTCTCCGTCACGCGCCGTAGCGTTCCGTCGGCGCTCAGAACGGCCGCGTCGTCACCCCACGCGACCGCGTGCGTCGCCGGCGACGGCAGCGCGAGCGGCGTGATCGCTGTGCCACGCGCCAGGCCGAGCGCGAGCTGCGTCGGTCCGTCGCCGCCCACCGGCGCCTGTGCGAGGACGCGCACGACGACGAGCCGCGCACCACGCAGCGCGACGAGCGAGCGCAGCTCGGTCGGTGACGCGAGCGCGCTCGACGCTGCGCTACCGCTCGACGCTGCGGGCGCATCGACTACGCACGCGACGAGCGACGCCGCGAGAGACGTCCATACGACGAACGCTCGCAGCGCTGCGGATCGATCGCGAAACAGGGCTGCTGAGAACATCGCCGACAGCATACACCTGCGGTCGACCAGCTTGACGCGCGACATTGTTGCGCCTAGTCGCCCGCAGCACATGAACCGCGCACTCTCGCTCTTGCTGACGATCTCCTACGTACTCGCCGGCTGCGCCACTCTGCCCACGGGGCGCAGCGAGAGCGCGCTCTACGTCGACGTGCGCAAGGCGGTCGAGCTGCGCGAGAGCACCGAGTGGGTCGTCGATCGTCTCGAGGTCGAGGCGCTCGCGGCGAGCGCGATGCGCAGCGCGTGTCAGGCCGACGCGCCTGCGCGAGAGCGACTGCTGACGTGGCTCGACGCCGAGATCACGCGCGTCGGTGGGCCGGCAGAGGCCGCGTATCGCCGCGATCGCGACGCCGACATCGACGCGAGCCTGAGCCTAGAGCGCGTGCGGGCAGTGGTGCGCTACGCCGACGAGCACGCCCACGAGTGTCCGTTTTGGTTGACCCCCGAGCCTGATTTTGCAGGTGTGCAGAGCGATGCCTATCGGCTCGTGCTGCTCGGCGAGAGCGTCGGTGGAGGCGGCATGATCGTGAGCGGTGGTCGCGCGCGCCTCGGCGGCGGTGGCGGCGGTCGGCTCACGTTGGCAGTGGGTGTCAACCAGCGCATCACGCTCGGCGTCGGCGCGGAGATCGGCGGCATCGGCTCGTTCGGGAACGAAGACGCGACTGGCGGACGCTCGCTGGTCGCGCGCTTCACCGCCGCCGTGCCGCTGCTGCTGCGCATCACCAACGTCTCGCGGCTGATCGACTTCGAGATCGCCGCGACGGCGCGCTGGAGCTCGAGCGATCTGCGCCTGCCGCCGGGTGTGCGCGGCGCGATCGGCTACGGCCTCACCACCGTGCGCGTCGGCCCGTTCATGCCGACCGCCGTCGCGTACATCAGCTACGAATACCTGCCACCCGGCGACGGATTCGGCGCCGAACACCTGATCCTACTCGGCACCAAAGTCGGACTCGACTTCGACTTCTGATCACTTCTTTTGAGCCTCAATCGTGCGCTCCCGCGCTGGGAACCTCCTCCCTCAAGATCCATCACTTCTTTTTGAGCCTGATTCGTTGCGCTCCCGCGCTGGGAACCTCCCCCAGCCCCTCGTTCGAGGCTGACCATTCATCGCATCTTCCTGGTGGCCCGCAGGCGCTCGATGAGACGTGCAGCAAACTCGAGGCGCTCGAGGCCGCGACCGATGGTGATGGAGCCCGGTGGGCCGCTTCGTTTGTTGCCGACGTAGCCGCCGAGTTCGGCGATCCAGCGCACCGCCATCACGACGGTCAGACCGGCGGCCGTGACCGTCTCGGTGCGGCGCTTGATCTCCGTCTTGAGCAGGACGAGCGCCTCGATCTCGTCCTTGCTCAGGATCGTGGTGGCGGGCTCGTCGGGACTTTCTCGCGCTTGATTTCGAAGTTCTTCGGCTCGGATTGCCACGGCGCCGAGGATCGTAGCCCACTTGATGATCGCGCCACTCGACCTCAGCTGCGTCTCCTCGACTTTGCACAGCCCCGACTTCCACGTTTTATGAAAGTCTTCGATGCGCCAGCGTCGCGTGTAGCGACGCACCGATTCGCACGCCGCTTCGGCGTCGGGGACTTTCGTGTTCGTCACCAGCATCCAGTCGAGACCGTCCCGGCGGCCGATCTCGCGCGCCCACACGTACGTGAGCACGACCCGTCGCGTCTCTTTCACATGGTGGTCGCGCATCAGCACTTCGAGTGGCGCTGCGCGAATGAGGAGGCGCGCGACGCGCGCGGGACGACGCGAGTTGGCGGGGATCGCCACCTCCATCGTCGCGATGGCAGCACGCTGGGCGAGCACAGCGCGGATGTCCGCGCTGCCGCGACGACCGACCACTTTTCGCGTCGCGTTGGAGCGGATGGTGAACTCTTGCCCAAGGCGAATCACCGTGTGGATGAGCAGCGCCGCGTCCGCTTCGCGGTCGCACAGGTAGTGCAGCTTCGTGTCGGGCGCGCACTTGGAGAACGTCTCGGTCGTTCTCTCGACGGCAGTGCGCCAGTGCGCGCTCTCGCGGTCGGCCCCGCTTCGGTAGACGTTCTTTTTCACCCGCTCTTGGCGCGTCCACCAGATCTGGTCGGCGATTCCGATCGGTGTCCCCGCCTCCGTCAGCGCCAGCGCGTTGATGACCTTCGCGCCCGTCGCGCCCGCCGAGAACGTCCCGACGCGACCGAGACCTTTGTTTTCGCGCGTGTCCGTCACCGTGAGACTCGTGCCGTCGAGCACCACGAGCACGCGCTCGCGGCTGGCGCAGGCGTACGCAGATGACCGAGCGAGCGCCTCCGTCAGGCGCTCAGGCGCGATCGCGGTGCTCTCGAGAAAGTCGTACACGGCCTGCCGCTCGGCAGGCTGGCTGAACACCTCTGTGACCTTGCCCGCCGGCGTTTCAGCAGCCTGCGCCGCGACCCGGACCAGTCGCGCCGACCGCCGCGCATCCCCGAGCTGCGCTCCCCCGAACACCTGCTGTGACCACTTCGCGGCATGTCTCATCCAGCTGCAACCCGCGAGTTACACCAAAAATTTCAGCGTCGCGTACGAATTGCGATCAGTGGTCAGCCTCGAACGAGGGGCTGGGGGAGGTTCCCAGCGCGGGAGCGCAACGAATGAGGCTCAAAAAGAAGTGATGAATCTTAAGGGGGGAGGTTCCCAGCGCGGGGCTCTTCGCTAGAAGAGGTGAATTGTCGTGAGAGCCCCAGGCCCGCCGCGCTCACCGCTGTTGACCTCCGCACGGAAGCCGCGCAGCGTCGTGCGGTGAAATCGGCGAACTGCAGCTCCACCTGGCGTCTCCTGGCGAGCTCGATGCTCGTCGTTCTGTCCACGCTCGCAGCGCCGCTGCAGGCGCAGCCGCTGCCGCTGTCGGAGGTGCCGCCGGAGCTGCGCGCGTGGGTGCCGTGGGCGCTCGATACGGCGCCGAACTATGGCTGCACGCTCGGCGATGGTGCGCTCGGCAACGACGCGAACATCCTCGCGAGCGATCCGATCTGCGTGTGGCCGGGCGAGCTGGTCGTCACCGTCGGCGCGAGCGAGGCCGGCTTCGTGCTCGATGCGACGAGCGATCGGCGCACGGCGCTCGGCTTGCCGGGAGGCGGGCGCAACTGGCCGGTCGACGTGCGCGTCGATGGCCGAGCGGCGGTCGTGCTGGTGCAGGGCGGGAAGCCGGTGCTGTGGCTCGAGCCGGGGGTTCATCGCATCGAAGGGCGACTGCCGTGGAGCACGATCCCGGAGACGCTGGCGATCCCGGACGACGTCGCGCGGGTGACGCTGGTGCGCGATGGGCAGACGAGCGCGCCCTCGCGTGCCACTGCCGGCGAGGTGTGGCTGCGCGGCGGTGCAACCGCGGCGACCGAGCAAGATCAGGTTGGGCTCGAGGTGCATCGGCGCATCGACGACGGCTCGCCGCTCGCGGTGACGACGCGCATCGTCGTGCGCGCAGCGGGGCGCGCGCGTGAGCTGCGGCTGCCGAACGTGCTTCCCGCGGGGCTCGTGCCGATCGAGATCTCGGCGGATCTGCCGGTGCGGCTCGTCGCCTCGGGCGAGCTGACGATTCAGCTGCGGCCCGGCACGTTCACCATCACGGTGAACGCGCTGAGCGCGCATCCAGACGCCTCGTTCCAGCGACCGCAGGTGGATGCACCGTGGCCGGATCAAGAGGTGTGGGTGTGGTCGCCGAACGAGGCTTTCCGCCAGGTCGAGGTCGGTGGCGCGCCGGGGATCGATCCGCAGCGCACCTCGCTTCCGGACGAGTGGCGTGGGCTCTCCGCGTATCTGGTCGACCGCACAGCGACGCTCACGCTGCGCACGGTGCGCCGCGGCGAGCCGACGCCACCGCCGAATCAGGTCGCCATCACGCGCGAGGTCTGGCTCGATCTCGACGGCGGCGGTTATACGGCGCGCGATCAGCTGTCGATCGAGATGCACAGCACGCATCGCCTCGAGCTGAGCGAAGGCATGCTCGGCCGCGTCAGCGTCGCGACGCGCGATCAGCTGATCACGCAGCGCGGATCGGGTCGCCCCGGCATCGAGGTGCGCGACACGACGCAGCCGTTCACGGCGGAGTGGCGCGTCGGCAAGCGCCCGTCGACGTTGCCCGCGGTCAATTGGTCGGAGAACGCGTCTTCGGTGGCGACGACGCTGCATCTGCCGCCGGGCTGGGCGCTGGTGTACGCGTCGGGCGTCGATCGCGCGGAGGGCACTTGGCTCGAGCAGTGGACGCTGCTCGGCGTGTTCGCGCTGCTGCTGATCGCGGCGGCGATCGCGCGCGTCTACGGGATCGCGTGGGGCGCGGTCGCGTTCGTCGGCGTCGGCCTCGCGTTTCACGAGGACAGCTCGGCGCAGTGGCTCTGGCTCGCGCTCGCGGCCATCGCGGCGCTGCACGCTGCGCTGCGCGGCAAGCGCTTCGAGTTCTTGGTGCGCTGGACCTACTGGGCCGTCGGGATCGTGACGACGATCGTGGTCGTCGTCTTCGCCGCCGGGCAGCTGCGCGTCGCGCTTTATCCGCAGCTCGCGCGCCCTGTCGGCGACAGCGCGCCGCCGCAAGACGACTGGGGGCTGACACGCTCCGCCCCTTCGGGCGAAGCGGTGACCGATCAGCTCGAGGCGCTCGCTTACCGAGGCTCCGAAGGCGACAGTAGTCGCCGCTCGGCCGGTGAGAGCCTCGGCGGCGACTCGCGCAACCTCGCCGAGAACGCGTATTGGCTCGATCCGAACGCGGTCGTGCAGACCGGCTTCGGCGTGCCGACCTGGTCGTGGTCGTCGTACGCGCTGACCTTCACGGGACCGGTCACGCGCGGTCATCAGATCTCGCTCTATCTGCTGCCGCCGTGGGCGTTTCGCCTGATCGCGTTCTTGCGCGCGGCGCTGCTGCTCGCGCTGCTCGGCGCGCTGATCTTCAAGCGTCCACGTCCCACAGCGCCAGTCGCTCCATCGACGCCGCCGACGCCCGCCGCGCCCGCCGTCGCCGTCGCTGCCGCGCTGCTGCTCGGCGTCCTCGCACCATCGCTCGCCGCCGCACAGTCGTCGCCATCGCCAGAGATTCTCACCGAACTGCAAGCGCGGCTGACGCGGCGCAGCGCCTGCGGCGAGCGCTGCAGCGAAGCGAATCGCATGCGCATCACGGTGAGCGGCGATGTCCTGCGCATCGAGCTCGACATAGCCGCCGCAGAGCCCGCCGCGTATCCGCTGCCGGGGCCGAGCGAGACCTGGGCGCCGTCGCTGGTCACGCTCGATGGGGTGCCGACGCGCGCGCTGATTCGGCTGCCGAACGGCTTCATCCACCTGCGCGTGCCGGCGGGCGCGCACGTCGTGCGGCTCGAAGGCCCGCTCGCCGGGCGCGACTCGCTGACGCTCGCGTTCGGCCGCGCGCCGCGCTCGCTGACCGTCGACGCGCAGGGCTTCGAGGTCGATGGGCTCGGCACCGATGACCGCGTCGCCGAGTCGATCCAGCTGCGGCGCACGCTCGAGAGCGCGCCGGGCGCAGACGACGAAGCGCGCTCGGAGCTGCCGGCGTGGCTCGAGGTGCGTCGCCGCGTCGACGTCGGCGTGCGCTGGACGGTGGAGACCGTCGTCACGCGGCGCTCGCCCGCCAACGCGCCGGCGGTCGCGCGCATCCCGCTACTGCCGTCGGAGTCGGTGACCGATGCGAACGTCGTGATCGAGAATCGCACCGCAGTCGTCACGCTCGGGCAGCGCGACTCCGAGCTGCGCTGGACCTCGGTGATCGAGCCGAGCGACGCGATCACGCTGCGC